>Ga0111538_10002226_pt1 | contig 27332 bp, 27 predicted proteins | sample SoiMethybrSBSTD1_FD_79669 | JGI IMG/M metagenome (GOLD analysis project Ga0111538, IMG submission 79669) | Bulk soil microbial communities from a Populus tree surrounding site in Tennessee, USA - Soil MetaG P. TD hybrid SBSTD1 (version 2)... | ecosystem: Environmental > Terrestrial > Soil >...
GCAATCATCTCTTTGCTGATAAGGTTTACTTTCCGGTTAATGCTTTCGATCAAGTCCGCATCACTATCAATATGTGTTTCCAATATGGAAAGAAAAACATCGAGTCCATGTTCTTTCATTTCAGACGATGCTGCTTTAAGTTTGCGAACCGATTCAGCAAAAATTTTAAGGTCCCCCTGTCGATAAGTAAAAAGTGTGTTGCCTTTGAGGATGAAAGTCGTATTCTGAATGGTTAGCTCAGCGTCGCTTGTTATCACGCCCAGGTTTATTTCAATCGTTTCTTCTGTTTCAAGAAAACGCGAACTACTCTCAATTTCTTGCAGTTCCAACGATGTGAAAAATTCAATCTTATAGTTCTTCTCTACAAATTCTTTTTCTTCCTGCGTAGGTGACTGCAGGTCAATCCAAATAAGGTCATGAATGCTCCGTATTTCATCAAATGAAATATTTCTGTATTGCGTAAGTTTCCCCTGACTCGTTTTATATACCCGGATCATGTTTTACGTTTTATGCGTGCAATTTAGAACCAATATTTTAATTGGATGGAGAAAAAGTTGCAGCCTTAAAAAGAAAAAGACCTGTCAGGTATTACCCAACAGGTCCAATTCAACCTGTAAATGAAATTCTTAATTAACTCTCATCCTGATCAGCTTCATCCGCTTTCTTAATCTCTTCATCTAATATTTTTTCGATCACCTCTCGCTGACGTTCATCAATGGTCTTATCGGTCTTTGCTTGTTTCTTCATAAAGCGAAACATAGCATTCTTTTTAATCTCATAAGCGATAAAAACAGAATATTCATTCGACTTTGCATTAAAATATTTTTCTTCCCCCATTTTACGCAAGTCTGCCATGTTAGTGTTCATTACTTGCCTTACCAGGCTTTGGAATTTATCAGCAACGTCGGCTCCTTTTTCATTCTCCGTTTGACCCAGGTATTGATCTGCCACTTGTTTCATCGTTGTATTTACTTGTCCTGCAAGCTGAGACTTTGCGTCAATGTCCGCCTTTCCCCGCGCTATGTTATCTTGGGAACTAACTCCTTTCCCGCTAGCACGAAAGAACCGGTTGTTTGATTCATAAGCATTTCCCTGGAAGGGTTCTTTAACTTTTTTTCCTAATGTACCTGGAGAACAACTCCATACAGACACCACGCTTATAATAATTGCAAGCGTTCTTAAAGTCTTCATAGTTGAAATGGGTGATTTGCTGCTAAAGTACGAAAAATTGTGCCAGAGAAAAGAGGCCGTTACTCGCCTGTTTTCGCAATAACCTGCCATCGGAAGGCCCATTTCCACCGAATTGTAAAATTCTCAATAGCAGTAGCGTCAAGCATTTTTCGCAACTCTTTCCGCGTAAAAGCACGCAATACGGAAAGGGGTGCGTCGTATTTCACCATAGGCGACTTTGAAAAGGCTTGTGTAAGCCATTTAATTGAATAATAAGCGAGCCAATGTCTATGTATGTCATTAATGATGAATCCAATTGCTGCTTGCTGTTTGAGCTTTTTAAAAAAATGGACGAGTTGGTCGCTGGAAAAGTGATGATAGAAAAGTGTTCCGATCACGATATCAAATTGTTGGCTTTCAAATTCTTCACTGAAAATATTCAGTGTTCTAAATTGAATATGCGGATACGCTAGCAAATTTCGTTTTGCAAAAGCAACAATATTTGGATTCGCGTCTATCCCTATAAGATTTAACTTCAAATTTTTATTCTTCCCCCACAAATCAATCAGGCGCAGCATGTCACCTCCCCCACATCCTAAGTCGACGATGGTAATCTCCCTGTTGTTTCTGGGTAATAATTGTTCAAGGGATTTTATTGTTATGCGGTTTCCCCCTAACCATTTGTTGATAATTTCAAGTTCCCGTAGCGTTCGGTTAAGAACATGACCTGAACAATTCAGATCATCCATAATTTCCACTTCCGCTGATCTGATGGAGAAATCGGGCATTGCATTAGTTCATTTCAATTTTCAACACCATGCTTTCCAGGGTAAGCCCGGGGCCAAAAGCAAAACTTAAAATGTATTCATTTTGATCCTCTTTACGAATCTTGTTGAAAATGGAATGCAACACGAACAAGACAGTAGGCGACGACATGTTACCGTAATTTCGTAAAACACAATATGCGTCTTGATTTTTTTCTTTTGGTATTTCCAATTCCTGCTCAATATTTTCAAGGATTTTTTTTCCGCCGGGGTGAATCGCCAGAAAACGAATGTCCTTTAGCTCTTTGGATATTTTATTGAGCAATGTTTCAGTAAGATCAGCGATACCATTTTTAATAATGGATGGAACGTAGGTGGATAACTTCATTTCAAATCCCAAATCTCCGATGGTCCATGCCATGTCCTTACCACCTTCGACTATAAGCGCGGTGTGAAAATTTTCAGGCTTCAGTTTTAGCTTTGCCTTCGTTTTAGATTCAACCAATAATGCTGCTGATCCATCTGCAAATAGCGCATTAGCCAATAAATTATCTTCCGTGGGTGTCTTTTGAAAATGTAAGCTGCAGAGTTCGGTGCATACCACAAGAACTTTCGCATTTTCGTCCTGATGACAAAATGCATCGGCCACTTTTATCGCATTAAACGCTGCATAGCAACCCATGAAATTAATACCGGTCCGGGAAACGGATGGAGAGAGATTGTATTTTTTTACCAAGTCAATATCCAGGCCGGGAGCATACATGCCCGTACAGCAAACAACAATTAAGTGCGTGACCTCCTTAATATCGAAATCTGGCACCGATCGTAACATGTTGTCAACGGCACTTGAACTCAGCGCAAGAACATTTTCGCTAAAAATTGATAATCTTTTTTCGGTGGTTGGAAAAGGCTCAAAGTCTGGCGCATTGGAATAAAAGGTAAAATCCGTATCGCGTCCATAATCTTCCAAAACGGAGTAACGGAACTCAATTCCGCTCGCTTTAAAGATGGTGTGAAGCAATCGGCTTTCGTTGTGGTTCAATTGCATAGCCTTAACCATAAAATCGGCTATTTTCGACTGACTGAATTTATGCGGTGGGTTAGCGATCCCGATAGCGGTGATGTAGCTCATTAATTCCAATATATCCCAAAAAACTATAATTTCGGGTAAGCTGTTCAAACTGCACTGTCATATATTTCGCAACATGTTTTCATCGTCATCCTGGCTCCATCTCCGCATTCCTTTTTCATATTTCCTGTTGCCTGTTTTTCTTTTCAGCCTGGCGATTTCGCCTAATATCACCGAAAAGTCTATTGTCTGGACCTTCATAATTGTTCACTTCTTTCTCTATCCCGCCAGCAATGGTTACAACAGTTACTTTGACAAGGACGAGAAGAGCATTGGCGGATTGAAGAATCCTCCTCCAGTAAAAAAAGGACTATATTATCTTTCCCTGCTCTTTGATATAATTGCGATTGTGCTAGGGTTTTTATTTATCAATCCCACCTTCGCGTTCATGCTGCTCATTTACGGTCTGGTCTCAAAAGCTTATAGTCATCCAGCCATAAGGTTAAAAAAACTTCCAGTAACGGGCTGGCTTGTGGCGGGCCTTTTTCAGGGTTTGTTTACGTTTATGATGTGTTATATCGGAATTAACAAATATTCACTTGAGAATGTAACGAAGGTTAACGTCTTAATACCCGGCATTTTATCAACCATGATGCTCTGGGCAAATTATCCAATGACTCAAATTTATCAGCATGACGAAGATGAGAAGCATGGTGACATGACAATAAGCAGAAAGTTAGGGATTCGAGGAACGTTTTATTTTGTCAGTGCGGTATTCAGCGTTGTTACCCTTGGATTTATACTGTATTTCCAAACCTTTTTTGAATTAAAGTATGCCTTGGCATTTTTGACTGCCCTGTTCCCTGTGATAGCCTATTTTTTTATTTGGTTCTATCGGGTCTACCAAGATCAAACAAAGGCGGACTTCAGCCATACGATGTGGCTTAATTTTATTTCAGCAACCGCTTTGAATGCTTACTTCATTTACCTCTTCCTGGATTCGACCCATGTAGGTCAGACATTTTGAGCAACGCTACCTGCTTCGCTTCTTAGCCATTTTTCGAGGGCCCTTTGCTGTCTTCCTGCCTGTTTTTTTTGCTGCTTTTTTGGGAACTTTAGCGCCTCTCTTCCGCGCCTCGGAAAGTCCAATAGCAATTGCCTGCTTTCTGCTTGTTACTTTTTTCCCACTTCTACCGCTTCGAAGCGTGCCACGCTTCCGTTCATGCATGGCCTTTTCAACTTTTTTCTCTGCTAGTTTTGAATACTTTGCCATAGTGTTTTTAATTTTCTCCACGACAAATTATGTACCCATTGTTTAACCTGCTGGTCGAACCACTTTTTTACATTTTTAAATGACAATGTTCAAGAATCATTCGCCACTGCTGTGGAGTATAATCAACAGCGCATGATTCCGGAGATCAGAAGGGATCCCCATGAGTGCCTTTAATAATCATGTTAGCTATCGGCGCAATATTTATTGCAAGGTTAACGGTTGCGTTAGAGGCCCATTCGTTTCCAAATAATTTTTGGACTTGCCTTCCAAACCAAAGACGGTTTTTGAAAAGTTTATTCCATGCCTCTGTGTATTGTTGTTCCAATTGACCTCTTGATAATTTTTCTTGTCTGGTATGTTTGATTATCAAATCGCTGACAATTTTAGCAGAATGAATGGCCATAGCCATTCCGTTTCCACAAAGCGGCGTGATCATGCCTGCGGCATCACCGGTCATAAGAATGTGTGCGTCGACCGGCAACTTCGTCTCAAATGAAATCTCATTGATTGTTTCAGGCTTATCAAACAGGAATTGAGAATTGGTGAAAATGTTTTTCAGGAATGGGTTTTTAAAAAGTACGGCTTCCTCCATTTCTCTTATGCTCTTGAAACGCTTCACATTTTCACGATGGGTGAGGTAACATAAATTTGTCTTGAAGTCTTCAACGTTGCTGATCCCACAATATCCACCTTCAAAATTATGAAGCGCAATGAGGTCATGCGGATGATCTGTCTTAATATGGTACTTCACGCCAACATATGGCGATCTCTTTTGAATAAAACTCCTGTTCAGCTGAATATCAACTTTTGATCGCTTACCAAATGCGCCAATAACAATGTCCGCCTCGAGTTGCCTGGACTGTGTCTTAATAAAAAAAATTTCTTTGTCGAATAGAATTTTTTCGACCTCTTCTTTCAGGTAGAAAATTACCCCCAACGACTTCGCCTTTTCGTAAAGGAAGAAGTCAAATGCATGACGGCTTATTCCAAATCCGCCCAGATCAAGCGGCAAAATCTTGCTCTTACCCCGGACAGAAGACAGTTGAAATCGCTGGATCCTGGGGGGGTTATAACGCTCGGGAAACAAATTGCAGGATTGCAAAAAGGGCACAGTTTCGTTGGAAATATATTCTCCACAAACGCGGTGAAATGGATAAATTTTTTTCTCCACCACATAACATTGGATTCCGGCGATTGCCAATTGGATAGCCGCAACCAGACCAGAAATCCCTCCTCCTACTACGCCGACTTGCATTAATATTGGAAATTTTTTCTATAAATGAGAAAGTTCAAAGTAATAAAGCCCTCAGAAATCAAAAATCCGGGTCGGAACAGATCTTGTTCAGTAACCTTTTACGTTAATATACTGTTTAAACCCTAGCTTGCATATGAAATCACCCGCGCAAAACCCCAATTCCCTTAATGTACTTTTAATTGGAAATAATCCCATGGAAATGGGGACCGTTTTGGACAAACTCAAACAAGTACGCGCGCAGAAAATTATTACGGAAATTGCTTTTGATTTAAGAAGCATTCTGGAGAGACTAATGCGTTTTAATCCTAATTTCATTTTTATTGATGACAATATCGGACGTCTTGAATTGCAAGAGACGCTGAAACAACTCTCGAGCAATCGAAAGACAAAAGACGTTCCTATCACCGTGCTGAAAAGTTCAAATTATCATGAAGCGCTGGGAGCATCCAGTGTTTTAGATTTCTTACTGAAACAAAATTTGTCTGCTGATGCGTTGTATAACGCTGTGAAAAATTCCTTCCGCCTCCGCAGAACGCAGCTTTATCTATATAAGCTCTATCAAAAGAGAAAAAGGGAATCATCCAAAAAGGATGACGTAGTTTAGATTTGATCGTGTAAAAGAAATTCTTTCCTTAATTTCTCCCCGTTCCGGGATATCTCAAGTTTTATTTTACGGCCGGGTTTGCTGTTAAAAAATCCATTAACGCTATTCAGATCCAGATTTTTAGCGGAAATACCATTAACGCTTATAATCTCATCGCCCGGCTGGATCCCGCCCAATTGGGATGCGGATTTGTCGCGCACTTCCGTTACTTCAAAAATATTCAAAGCTGAACCTTTAGCTTTGATAGTAATGCCACTGAGATTGTAGTAAAAGTTATTTTTGAATGCCGAGTTCTTCCTTATAAAAATTCGTTCCTTGGGGAAATTGAAAACTACCGTAAAGCGGCTTAATATTTCTCCCCCTAGCGCACCATTTCTAAAAATATTCCCGGTTTTCAAACTATCGATATAGCTATTGGGATCCGGAAAATTGGCCACCACATGTTGTAATGTATTGGTGCCCATTTTCAAAGTTTTAATCCTTCCCACTTTTCCGAAAATTTCCCCCCCAAGACCTCTTCCCAAAAGGCTGCTGACCGCCAGCTCGGGAACCTTTATTCGAGAATCCGATGAAGTCTCCAGCATCAATCCATGACTTGCGCCTGAATCCACTAAGAGTTTTGCTTCAAGGGAGGTACCGTCTTGTAGAACCAGCGGAACAACGATATAAGGTTTCGTATCCTCAATTACCATGGGGATCATCTGAAATTTTGCCCGCTTACGAAAGCGCTCAGGGGTCATGAGCGTTAGCAATTTTTTTTGGTAATCAATCTCAACTATAAACCGACTAAATAATTCATAACCTAAAATCCCATGAACATCGGTGCCAAGATAATTTCTCAATTCGAGGTAGTCTTCTGCAAGTACCAACATTGCATGACCTTTGCCGCTCACGCCTGGTAGGTCTATTGACACATTGTTGGTTACATAGGCATCAACCAACTTATCTCCTCCTGGACCTGAGATGGAATACTTTCTGGAATATTGAAGATTGAGGATATCAGAAAAAGTTTTTTGAGTTAGTATCGAAGTTCGTACCCCAGTGTCTAATATGAACTTTAAGGGTAGAGCACCATTCAATACTACCGGAACGACGACCAGGTTATTGTAAACTTCAATGGGAATTTGGACACGTTTTTTACCATTGGTCAACTTAAATCCCAGATGTTGGCCTTGAAGATTAGTAGCACCTAAAAAAAGGAAACTGAATACCAGACTTCTCCAGACCATAGTCTAAACACACATGTTCGATAAAGAATAAAAATTTAGCGGGTACTCAGTATTTTTCATTCTGCCAGATTATCGCCATTACAGACAAATTACCAATAATCCAAAATGGTAAATTGGAAAATACTGCTGATTTAAGTATCCATTCGCGTAACGTTAACCTACGCGCTTTACGTAAATATAGCACAGTAATGGATGATGGGACTAACTACGATCATGAATATTGCTACTCAATGCCCGTAAATCAAAGCCGCAATCCAGAAGAAATTAGAACTTGTTATCGTGCTTGTTTTTGCTCACCATCTTGTTCGGGAAGATCCAAGGTGAGACAATGGCTAAAATAAAAAGTGCGATTACCACGAAAAAAGGCCACCAAGATATTAAATCCATAAACTGATAATTTTGACCCCAAAAATAGGCCATTCTCTTTAATTTTAATAAAGATTCAAAAATTGTTTTTAGCTTGATACCCTTGAAATATTAACGCCTGCTGAAGGCCTTGACCCATGAAAAAATTCGTGATAATCACGGGGGTAGCGGTTGCCCTATTGATCATTTTAGGATTTGTTGCAAAGTTTTTTGTCAGGCAACACAGCAAATCCTTCAGTCCAGAGGAAGAGGTCACGTATAATTCGGGAGAGCTAATGATCAATGTTTTCTACAACAGGCCTTACAAAAAGGGTCGGGACATCTTTGGCGGGCTCGTACCGTACGATAAAGTTTGGCGAACGGGAGCAAACGAGGCTACAACATTTCAGACCAATAAAGATTTGTCGATTGAGGGGAAGACCCTAAAAAGAGGAAAGTATACGTTATGGACAATTCCAGGGGAAGAAACCTGGCAAGTCATTTTTAATTCTGAGTACGGCCAATGGGGTATCGGCTCCGATGGAGAAGCCAACCGCAATCCCTCCAAAGATGTTCTCACAGTGAACGTTCACGCAGTGCAACAAGACCGTATTTTTGAACAATTCACCATCTCATTTGAAAAGGTTGCAGAAGATGCGGAGATGGTTTTAATGTGGGACAATACTTTAGTCGCTGTTCCGTTTTCCTACTGATTATTTCGCTCGGGCAACCGCCTTAATCGTAAGCTTTCGGTTTTCGGGAAGTACGGCGGGTATGGCATTCGTTAGCGTCTTCACGGTAGTGCTATCTATCCCCGATTTTACTATGTAGTCTGCAATACTGTTCGCTTGTAATTGCGTGCGGTTATTGTGATACAGTGTCCGGCTTACAATCGTGTCGCGTTTATAAAGCTGACCCAATGAATCTATATCGTCTATTTGTGTCTTAATAGAATCAATCAAAACTTCAGTCAAGTCGGCAGAAGTTCGAACAGAATCTTCCTCATATCCATTCAACATTACTTGTATTTCAAAGTTTAGCTGTGGATTTGCTTTTATTAACCTTGTTAACCTTTTCAACTCGTTTTCTGAGGCAGGTTCCAGTTGACTGGTGAAGGGGATGAATTGAATTCCTTCCAAAAGAAGCTCATCTCCGGGGACAGGTTGTTTCAATACCACATTTATTTTCTCGCGTTGAGGTATTTTATCTCCAGTGAGATCAAATTGCCTGGCAAAGTAGCTTATCTTACTTTGTTCTGGATCAACAGACATTTCATATTTGGAGCCCTCGCGGATATATAGAAAAAAAGAGCCATCAACCGCAGGGCGGGCGCTATGTACTCTTTTCGAGTTCACTAAATCCGTGATCGTAATGTATGAAGGGATAGCGGCGGCGCTCTCGTCAGTTATTTTTCCTTCCACTTTCATCATGCCTTTTGGCCGAACTTCATCAGGGAAAAGAAATTCAACGAGTTCACTATTTTTTCGCGAACCAGGAGCCTCTTTGATGAGATATCTTCCAAGAGCCGAAGCGCTGACAAACTGATCATCCTGTGGGGTGTTTACAAAATCCAACGGAGCAGGATCAGACCAACTTCCATTGCTCAATCTGGTAATGTATAAATCCATGCCTCCCTTTGTCGAGCCCATCTTATCCGTAGAAAAGATTAATGTTTCGCTATCTGCCATTATTCTTGGCGTTTGAGAATTACCGGTGTTGATATTCGCCGGCAACTCTTTCGGCTCATCCCATTGTCCATTTGCTTTTTTGTCTGCGCGAAAGAGCTTGCATCCACCGGCGGTTCTCTGGTCCATTTTTTCGCATCGCATAAAATAAAGCGTCTTGCCATCGACGCTTATTGATGGGCAACCTTCATTCGTTTTCGTATTTATGGGAAGCATAAAATTTTGAGGCTCAGTCCATGCTTTACCTTTTAGTTCGCTCATCATAATATCATAGCCACCTACAACTGGCGATTTTGTTGAAGTGAAGTACAGCTTTTTTCCATCTGCACTTAATGAAAATCCCTTGAGATAGACTAGCCGGTGATTCACATTTTTGGGCAGCTCTGCAGGTTCTGACCAATCGTTTTCCCGGGCAGTGTACGAAACAGTCAGCGCGCCGTCTTCACCATTATCCGAAACAAATAACAGGGCGTTCCCATCGTGGCTTATATAAGGAGCGTAAAGATTAAGCGATGGATGGTTGATGATGCCAGGAAGCCTTCGGGTTTTTGCTTGCGCATGTAATGCGATAGTAGCATGAACAAGGAATAAAAAACAAATAAGTTTTCTCATGGTGACGAAGTCTTACGCTAAAATAATTTTATTTCCTTCGATAAGCACTGCATAGGAAAATCCGTAACACGATTTATTTAAGATTTCCTTGTAACTTGGCTAAAGTTCAAAATGGGTTTTATTTTGCAAAGATGATTCAGATAATTCCTTCAATCGCCATACGAAAAGGCAAAGTGATAAAAATGCGGAAGGGGGATCCTTCAAGCGAAAAGGCGTACGATGAAAATCCGCTTGACCTTGCCCGCCGCTTTGAGGATCATGGGATTGAAGTGGTTCATCTTGTTGACTTAGATGGCGCTGAAAAGGGCAGTCCGGTCAATTGGCACGTCCTGGAAGCAATTGCTGGTCACACCGATCTCAAAATTGATTTTACGGGAGGAATCTCGACTGATGGCGATATCAGCAAGGCATATGAATTCGGTGCCGCTTACATTACAGCAGCAAGTATTGCTGTCACTGATCCGGAGTTGTTCGCATCATGGATTGTGTCTTACGGAAGGGAAAAAATGACGTTAGGCGCAGATGTTGTTGATATCAATACGAAAGAACTTTTATATCGCGGCTGGCGCCAGACAACGTAGCTGACGTTGTTCGAACACCTCGAATACTTTTACTCGCGAGGATTGAAATATGTGAAGTCAACCGATGTATCGAGGGACGGCGTTCTCGAAGGACCCGCCTTCAGTTTTTACCAAGAAATTCTCCAGGCGTTTCCGGAGATATGTGTTCTTGCAAGCGGCGGAGTAAGAGGTGTTGATGATATTAAGCGATTGAATGAAATGGGAATCTTCGCCGTAATTTTCGGCAAAGCCTATTATGAAGGGATTTTAGACCTTAAAGATCTCGAACAATTTCTAGTGAAGAAGCAAGTGTAATTCTCTCAAATCAATCTACAATATCCTGTAGTTTGTATTTCTGAAAGATGTAATAGAGAAAGTTAAACGACAGGATTGAATCATCTTCCTGTGAGGGTCGTTTTACGGCCGTTTTGCTCGCATCAGCCGGGGCTTTTATTGTGCGTGTATTTGGTCTGATTCCGAGAGAATCTTTGAAAGTAGTGGTCTGGGCCTTTTGAAATGCAGGATCTAATTCACCGGGATTGTACATCTTATCGCTCTCTTTATCAACTCCTAACGCATCCACTTCGGTACCCGGAAAGCTAGCGTCTTGTGCCTGCGCTAAAATAAAACCCGCCGGCGTCACCACACTCAACAAAAAAGCAAAAAGGATATCTTGAAATCTAATCCGCATTACCAATGGATTTATCTCCCCAATTTTATTCTTCGTACCTGAAAATTACAAAATTAAACTTGTATTACTACTTTCTTTATCCCATCAACATGTTGATTTTTGGAGAAAACTGCCGATTTCCTGCAATTTCAGACGATTTCTATGGATAGAAAGACGATTTCGGGCACTATACGGTTCGAGGATTTTGAAAAAGTTGACGTGCGCATAGGTACTATTATGAAGGCCGAAATTTTTCCTGAAGCCCGAAAGCCTGCTTATAAATTATGGATTGATCTTGGGCCAATCGGCACAAAAAAATCCAGTGCGCAACTTACAGGACGTTACAAACTTGCCGACCTTATCGGAAAACAAGTGATATGTGTCGTTAATTTTGAACCGCGCCAGATTGCCAATTTTATTTCTGACGTTTTAGTAACGGGTTTTCCAGATGAAAACGGTTTGGTGGTGCTTTGTGGTGTCGATAAACCTGTTCCTAATGGAGCCCGCCTTTTCTAGCTATGATTTATTTCTCGCAATTAGTCAACATAACGGGAGGTAAAAATCTCCAATTTCACACCGATCATTCGATCGAGTCAATTTCAATCGACAGCCGAAAAGCTTCTGCCAGTCCTTCTACCCTTTTTTTTGCTATCAAAGGCGAAAGGCACGACGGACATGGATACATTGGGAACTTGTACAGGGAGGGGGTTCGTCAATTCGTGGTAGAACAACCCCTAGCAATACTCACCGATTTTCCAGAAGCGAATTTTTTACTGGTTCAATCTGCCGTTACTGCTCTTCAACAAATTGCAGCCTTCCATAGAAGCTCCTTTTCGTATCCGGTTATTGGAATAACCGGAAGCAATGGAAAGACCATCATTAAAGAATGGCTTTTTCAAATGCTTTCAAAGGATAAGATCGTCGTTAAAAACCCGGGAAGTTACAATTCACAAGTAGGGGTACCGTTGTCTGTGTGGCAGATGGGCGCCCATCATCAGCTGGGAATATTTGAGGCTGGAATTTCGAAGCCCGGCGAAATGTCAAATCTCGAAAGCGTTATCAGACCTACTATTGGCATATTCACAAATATTGGTTCGGCTCACGATGAAGGGTTTCTCAGTCTGGATCAGAAAATTGAAGAGAAGCTAAGACTTTTTAAGAATTCAGAAGTCCTGATTTATTGTGCGGATCAGCAGAATGTCGAAAATGGTGTTCAAAAAAGCGGTATCAAAACTTTTTCGTGGGGTTCAAAAACAGATGCTGACGTGAAAATCTCAGTGCAGGAAAAAATCTGTTACGTCACAGTTGCCGGTCAAAGTCACATTATCAAATTGCCATTCTCTGACAAAGCTTCTGTGGAAAATTGTATGCATTGTCTGACGCTAATGGTATACCTGGGTTTCAATTTCAAAAAAATTCAACGGGGTATTACCAATTTGCGTGCAGTGCCGATGCGAATGGAAATGAAAGAAGGCATTAATCAATCTTATATCGTCGACGATACTTACAATAACGATCTCGGTGGAATGGAGCTTAGTCTCCAATTCCTTGCACATCAGAATCAAAAGAAAAAAAAGCGTTTGATTTTTTCAGATGTTTTAGAATCCGGATTGCCCGATGAGTCATTAGTCCAGCAAATTCTATTGTTAGTTAGAAAGTATTCGTTGCAAAATATTGTCGCGATTGGTCCAGTTATGACAAAATATCAAACGCTGTTTCCGAAAACTGCAACATTCTTTACGTCCACCGATGAATTTTTAGATCATTTTGATTTTGGGTCAATCAACGATGAAGTCGTTCTCGTCAAGGGTGCGCGTGCTTTCACTTTTGAAAAAATTGTGAATAGGCTGCAGCGGAAAGTTCACAGCACAGTGATGGAAATTGACCTGGGGGCGCTGGTTCACAATTTGAATTTTTTCAAATCCAGATTGAAACCTGCCACAAAGATAATGGTGATGGTGAAAGCATTTGCCTATGGAAGCGGTAGCCCAGAAGTTGCAAATGTTCTCCAGTATCACAAGGTCGACTATCTTGGCGTCGCGTACGTCGATGAGGGCGTTGAGTTGCGAAAAAACAACATCATGCTCCCCATTATGGTAATGAATCCTTCCGAGGATAGTTTTGATACACTGTTAGGATACAATCTGGAACCTGAAATCTATAACTTCAAGATCTTTCATGCGCTGTTGCAGTATTTAGGCAATCGTTCCTGTTCAATACATCTTAAGTTGGATACAGGCATGCATCGTTTGGGATTTGAAAAGGCTGACCTTCCTGAGTTGGTCCAGCTGCTCCAACAGAATCCCAACATTCACGTCGCGTCAATTTTTAGTCATTTGGCGGGCGCAGACGACCCCGGTCATGATGCATTTTCAAATCATCAAGCTGATCAGTTCAAGCAGTTTGCAGATTTGATATCGGAGTCGTTACCGCATAAGCCTTTGTACCATATTCTGAATTCAGGGGGAATACTTCGGTTGCCGCACCTGCAGTTCGATATGGTCAGATTGGGCATTGGATTATATGGTGTCGATCCAACGCAGGATGATTTCAAAGACCTGCAACCCGTCGCAACGTTAAAAACAATTATCTCTCAAATAAAGGATATTCCGAAGGGGGAGAGTATCGGCTATGGCAGAAAAGGGTTCGCCGAAAAAGACCTGAAGCTGGCTACCATTGCAATCGGCTATGCCGACGGCTTCAGCAGGAGGCTCAGCCAGGGTATTGGAGAAGTGTTGATTAATGGAAACCGCGCAAAAGTAATCGGAAATGTATGTATGGATATGACGATGGTGGATATTACGGGCCTTGAAGCCAAAGAAGGTGACGAGGTTGTCATTTTCGGAAACGAACTCCCTATTCAAATGATGGCGGAAAAGATCAATACCATCCCTTATGAAATTTTGACGAATGTGAGCGAACGCGTCAAGCGCGTATTTGCTTCGGATGGTATTTAAGGATTACCCACAGCCCAAATTCTTTTTCAAATTCCTGTTCGGCAGGCCGCCAAAGTCCATAACGTCCGTTTTTTCGTCGTCCGCCGCTTCTTGCACTTTTCTGGTTTGGGCAGATTTGTTCTTTGATTCATGTCTATCCTTTATCTTTTTCCTTTTAGACATACGTCCCGCCAGATTTAGATGAATTTCTTACCCTCAGCCATCTCAAAACTAGTCAATTGATTGGATAGCATAGGAACCACTTTTATATTTGCCTTGTTTAAAATTAATCTAAATAACATGTCAGGGCGGATAAAAAACGTCGCAGAAATGCGGCCTGGTGAAGTAGCCATCGTTTCAGGCTTTACAGACGAACATTTATCTGTCAAGCTGATGGAAATGGGGTGCTTACCTGGAACGGTTGTACGCTTTAATTTCACCGCCCCGTTCGGGGATCCTATCTGTATCAGTATTTCTGGCTATGAGCTTTCCCTTCGCTTAGAAGAAGCCTCTACAATTTCGATCGTCAACTAGATGGTAAGTTCCAGAAAGCTTAAGATTGCATTGGTTGGAAATCCCAACTCCGGGAAGTCATCCCTCTTTAACTACCTCACCGGCCTGAATCAAAAAATTGGGAATTTTCCGGGCGTAACCGTCGAAAAGAAATCTGGCTTTTGCATTCTGCCTGGAAATACAGCCGCGGAGATAATTGACCTTCCGGGTACCTACAGCATTTATCCGAGAAGCCTCGATGAACAAATAGTGGCGGATGTTTTATTGGACCATCATTCCCCGGCAACACCTGATAAGGTCGTCGTTACGGTAGACGCGACTAACGTCAAACGGGGTTTTCTTTTGCTGAGCCAAATTATTGACATGGGACTTCCCACCATACTAGCGCTCAACATGATGGACCTGGCGGCAAAAGCAGGTATTAATTACGACCTCAACACGCTCTCAAAAAAATTAGGCATTCCGGTCATTCCAATCAATGCGCGAAATGGAATTGGGCTTGATGAATTAAAAAAGGCCATGAGTAAACCTCAGGCTGCATCCGAATATCCGATAAACCCTGTTTGGAAAGAATTGCAGAAACCCATTCAGGAATTGCGCGACCATTTAGGAATTGATAATGACTATGAAGCCTATCAATTTTTGGAGCAGCCCCAAACATTGAAGTTTTTGGGGAAGGACAAACAAAAGGTAGTGGACAACATTCGGAATAAATATGAATTTTTCCCGGGGAAATTTCAGGGTGCTGAGACGATCCAACGGTATAGCTACATTCAGAATTTGTTGAATGAGGTGACATTGAAGGCATCGGACCACTCCTGGAAAAAGAATTCCACCAGACTGGATAGAATACTGCTTCATAAGGTGTGGGGTTATGTGATTTTCTTCGCAATTCTCTTTTTAATCTTTCAATCCATTTTCGCCTGGGCGCAGGTACCCATGGATTTTATTGATTCATTATTTGCAAAATTCAGCAGTTATTTAATTTCAGTGCTCCCATCAGGACCGCTCAGCAGTTTGCTGGCGGAAGGTGTGGTACCCGGAATTGGTGGCATCCTGATCTTTATTCCACAAATCGCTATTCTGTTTGCTTTTATCTCCATCCTCGAGGAGTCCGGGTATATGGCACGCGTTGTTTTTATGATGGATAAAGTGATGCGAAAATTCGGACTTAATGGAAAAAGCGTCGTACCACTAATGTCCGGTGTCGCCTGCGCCATCCCCGCAATCATGGCGGCGCGAACCATCGACAATTGGAAAGAAAGGACCATTACTATTTTGGTCACGCCACTGATGAGCTGCTCAGCAAGGTTGCCGGTATTCACCATTCTTATCGCATTGATTGTACCGAATCAAAAAGCACTGGGTTTCTTCAATCTTCAGGGGTTGGCCCTCATGGGTTTGTACCTGCTCGGATTTGTTGCAGCAATGGTTTCTGCATTCGTGATAAAACTTTTGATAAGGGTTAAGGAACGGAGTTACTTAATAATGGAATTACCCACCTACAGGATTCCCAAATGGTCGAATGTAGGCTATACGATTGTTGAAAAGACAAAAGCCTTCGTATTTGAAGCGGGCAAAATAATTCTCGCGATTTCTATTATACTTTGGGTACTTGCCAGCTATGGACCTGGTGACACGCTAAACAATGCTGAAGCAAACGTATTGGAGGAATCCAAAAATTTAAGATTAACAGAGAAAGGATTGGCTGACCGCATTGCTGCTTATAAGCTAGAGCATTCCTACGCGGGGATAATCGGAAAGGGCCTCGAACCCGTGATCAAACCTTTAGGATACGATTGGAAAATTGGAATTGCCTTGATCACTTCATTTGCTGCCCGCGAAGTGTTTGTTGGAACCATGGCGACGATCTACAGTATTGGCAGCGTAAGTGATTCCGATACCGCCACGATCCAACAACGGTTAAAGGCGGAGGTCAACCCGGAAACCGGGGGCCCACGCTTTACCCCTGCCGTTGGATTTTCGTTGCTGGTCTTCTATACCTTTGCCATGCAATGTATGAGCACGCTCGCGATTGTATACAGGGAAACAAAGGGATGGAAGTGGCCCCTCATTCAACTTACATACATGACAGCGCTTGCCTACCTTTCAGCGTTGCTCGTATATCAGGTTTTGTCCTGATCAAATGATCGAAAAATCGACACGGCTCCGGGAACAAGGGTAAGTCGCTTTGCTTATCTTTAACAGTTGTGGAAAATAATAACGTATGAGATACACTATCCCATTTCTTTTTGTGCTCGCCATTATTTCCTGCAAAAATGAGGAAAAACCATTCAATAAATTTGATGATCCCCACTTAGTTAAGATTGCTGATTTTCAAGACCGTAGGTCGGGGGATAGTTTGATCCGGTATCTGGAAGACACTAATCCCACCTATCGCAAAGCGGCAGCATTGGCCTATGCATCTGTACAGGATTCCAGTAATGTAGTCCAACTACAAAAGTTACTTTTCGATGACGCCGATAGCAGCGTTAGAAAAGCCGCAGCTTATGCACTGGGACAAACACCAGGCCCGGCGAGCGAAAAGGTTTTATATGAATGCACCCTAAGGGAAAAAGAAAGTACAGTGCTCGCTCAGGTAATTGAATCGTATGGCAAAGTTTCCAAACATTGGAATTTGAACCTCTCCTTTGAAGATTCGGTATTGTCTGCTGCACTGGCGTGGTCAAATTATCGAATGGCCGTTCGAGGCCTTGCCGACCAAACGTTAAATAAAAATTCAAGTGAATTCTTGACGTCACACGACACTAATACTCGATTGGCGGCAGCCCATTTCTTTGCACGCGGCGCAAAAGATTTTGATAAGTTTCAATCTGTTTTAATCAAAACTGCTAGACAAGACAAGTCCGCCGATGTAAGAATGGCGGCAATACTTGCTTTAAGGAAAGTCAAATCCGATTCATCGCGAGGCACGGCAGAGTACCTCGTCAAAAATGACCCGGACTATCGGGTAAGAGTGAATGCAGTTCGCGCGCTTCAAGATTATTCCTACCCTCAAATAAAAAAGATACTTCTTGAAGCCCTTCGCGATTCAAATATCAATGTTGGCATTGCTGCGTCAGAGACCATAAGAAGCACAGTGACCGCCGAACATTGGCTTGAATTAAGTAACGTCGCCCGATCCCAGGAAAATTGGCGAATACAGGCCAATCTATATGAAGGCGCTCTTGCTGTGTCCAATCATAAAGAACTTTCGGAAGAAATTCAGTCCGTTTACAGTCGTTCAAAAAATCCATACCAAAAGGCCGCGTTGCTCTCAGCCCTTCAATACTCGCTTATGTCGTACGGGTTCGTAAAAGAACAATTGGTAAAGAGCAAGGAGCCCGTCCTAAAAATTTCAGCGGCCTCGGCGCTGGTTGGGATGAACACCAATAAAAATTTTGATCCTGCGTTAAGATCTCAGTTTGCCAAGGTCTACCAGGAAGCAATAGCTGACGGCGACGTAGCTGTGATCGGAATTGTTGCCAATACGCTGACTGATTCAATGCTAGGCTATAAATCAGTGATCACAAATTTCAACTTCCTTAAAGAGGCAAGGAATAAATTATCGTTGCCCAAAGACTTTGAATCAATTGTTCCCGTGGAAGCCGCCATCGCCTATTTTGAAGGAAGAAAAATTTCATCCCCGCTAACCAATGAGTTTAATCACCCGATACCATGGAGCACCGTAAAAAAAATTTCCAGTGATCAGAAAGCCGTCATCAAAACGTCAAAGGGAGATATCACCATTCGATTGTTTGTTGACGAAGCACCTGGTTCGGTGGCGAACTTTGTAACCCTGGCCTCAAATAAATATTATGATGGTAAATTTTTTCATCGGGTTGTGCCCAACTTTGTGGTGCAAGGAGGTTGCCCACGGGGTGACGGCTGGGGCGGCGAGGCATATTCTATACGATCCGAATTTTCGCAGAGAAGATACAAAACCGGGAGCATTGGAATGGCTTCCGCTGGAAAAGACACCGAGGGCACGCAATGGTTTATTACACATTCCTCCACCCCGCACCTTGAGGGACGGTATACCCTATTTGCAGAAGTCGTGGAAGGCATGGACGTTGTCCATCAAATCGAAGTCGGCGACACCATAATCTCCGTCGAGATTATCAATTTTAATCCCCTTTGACTTTACTTCACATCCGTTAAATTGCGGGCTAAATTTTCACTTTGCTTGGGAAATAATTTCGGTAACTACAAAATTGGCATTTTAGGTGGGGGCCAGCTGGGGCGAATGCTTATTCAATCTGGAATAGATTTTAATATTCCTTTTTCAGTTCTTGATCCGGATCCACATGCGCCTTGCGCTTCATTCGCTGAATTTTCTCAAGGCAAGCTGACAGACTTTGACACTGTTCTGAAATTTGGTTCCACCTGCGATATCATCACCATAGAAATAGAAAATGTCAACACAGGTGCACTCAAAGAATTGGTCAAACTGGGCAAGAAGGTGTATCCGCAACCAGAGATCATAGAGTTGATTCAGGATAAACGAACTCAAAAAATATTTTACAGGGAGAATAATATTCCTACCGCAGAATTTCTTTTGGTGAATGACGCCGCGGATGTGATTGTCAAAGAATCTTTTCTTCCTGCGGTAAATAAACTTGGACGTGAGGGATACGATGGGCGAGGCGTCCAGATCATGCGAACCAAAGAGGACCTTGCAAAAGCGTTTGATGCACCAGGGTTGCTGGAAAAACTAGTTCCGTTTGAAAAAGAAATTGGAGTGATCGTTGCGCGCAACGAGCGGGGTGAGGTAAAAAGTTTTCCCCCGGTTGAAATGGTATTTCATCCCGTCCAAAATCTCGTAGAGTATCTTTTTGCACCAGCAGACCTTTCTGAAAAAGTTACGGCAACTGCCGATGGTATTGCCAAGACTGTCATTGAAAAACTTGGCCTTGTGGGGATACTAGCCGTCGAGATGTTTGTGACCCACGAGGGAGAAGTGCTGGTAAACGAAATTGCCCCAAGGCCTCATAACAGCGGGCATCAAACGATCGAAGCCAATGGAACATCGCAGTATGAGCAGCATCTGCGCGCGATTTTGGACCTGCCACTGGGCAATACAAATTTGATTTTGCCAAGTGCAATGGTCAATCTCCTCGGGGAACCGGGATTTGAAGGATTAGCACAATACGTGGGAATTGATGAGATTATGCGCCTTCCCGGCGTTCACATCCACCTTTACGGAAAACGTTTGACGAAGCCTTTTCGAAAAATGGGGCATGTGACCATTGTGGACGAGGATATTGAGCAACTGAAAAAGAAAGCCAACTTTGTAAAGCAAACCTTAAAAGTTACCGCGTAATATGAGCAAGCCATTAATAGGAATTATCATGGGTAGCCAATCGGACCTTAAAATCATGAAAGATGCTGCCGAGGTACTGGAAGAATTAGACGTTCCTTATGAACTTACCATTGTTTCAGCGCATCGCACGCCTCACCGACTGGTGGAGTATGCATCGAATGCGCGTTCTCGCGGACTCAAGGTCATTGTTGCGGGAGCAGGGGGAGCGGCACATTTACCCGGCATGATAGCCTCGCTCACAAGTTTACCCGTCGTAGGTGTCCCCATAAAATCATCGAATTCAATTGATGGATGGGATTCAGCCTTATCCATCCTCCAGATGCCCGCGGGGGTCCCGGTAGCTACCGTGGCCCTGGATGGCGCCAGAAATGGCGGTATTCTGGCAGCGCAAATAATCGGTACGACCGACAAGGCCCTTTCCAAGCGTCTTGATAAATTCAAAAATGCATTGAAAGTAAAGGTTGAAGCGGCTGCAAAAAAAATTGAGTCTCAGGGCTGGAAAGGTGCATTATAAAAAACCTAATTTTGATTAGGGCAAAATCAGTAATTTCAATTCTCCAAAACGGGGGTTATGAGACCTAATGACAAAGGCTGGTTCAAAGACTATTTAGAGTTACGCAAGAACGCGCTCATGGAGCTTTCAAATCCTGAGATTCGTAAATCTGCGCATCCTGAATATACATTGTATCGCGTTATTCAGCCCACAGGTTTAATGTATGGCCAGTCCGTTGCCTCGATGGGGATCACCGATATCGATCATTGGGATGAAAAAGAAAAGCTTAAAATTTTATTGACGGAAAGTCTGATCAGCAGTTCCTTGCTTTTCTATGATAACCCTCTAAAGACAGAAGAGGACCTTTCAAAAGCGATCTTCAAAACCATTGAGAACATCGGAAATTTTTATAACAACATTTTCCCTGAACTAGCCACGTCGACCAAGACTCTTTTCGGACGAAAAAAATCTCCCCTTGAACTCGCAGAAACGGTTTTGAATAAACGTATTGAACACGCTAGCAATTTTGAAGGTAATTTCTGGATATATTTTTTTCACAACAGTTTATTATTTCTTGATGTCTTCATTTTTGGACAATGGATTCATACCAATGCCGATCGCATTGTTGCCGATTTCTTTCGCTACGAACGTGACGAGCTTCGATTCTCAGTCGTAAAAGTTATGGCAGCAGCCTCACATGCAAATAAAGAAGTGGCGCTGGAAGAAAGAAGGTTGTATGAGTACTTCGTAGAAAGCACAGATCTTTCAGTTCAACGAAGAAAGGAAGCATTGAAAATTTTTGAAGAAGGATTTGCCATTGAAGATATCAACCTGCCTTCCGAAAATTCCTGGATCTTAAAAAGATTTTTTCTGGAAGTAGCGATTCTTACAATTTGGGCAGATAAAAAAGTAGAACAAGTAGAGCTCGATTTCTTAAAACAGTTTTGCCATTACCTGGGCTTTTCGGATGAAGATCTGGAAAATAGTATGATTTCTATTGAAGGTTTTATGCTTGAACATTGGGGTGAGTTGGAATACCTTCAAGACAAACAAGATTATCAGCAAGTGAGCGAGCAATTCATAAAACGTGTTGCCAGGCTTGCTGAAAAAAACAAAACCAGATTAGTAAAAAAAATTCAGGAAAACGAGGAGGCAGCGCAGCTCATGAAAAAAGCCAGCTCGAACGAACTTACCCTTGAAGAAAAAGAAAAAGTCAGGCTTCAGCTTTTACAGGTTCTAAAATCCATTCCCACCTTTGGCATTCTCGCCTTGCCGCACCAATTTCTCACGCTCCCGATTTTGCTTAAAATCTTACCTAAAAATTTATTTGCAGAAGGGGTGAAGGGGTAATCTAGACCTCAGCTTTGTCACCCTTGCGCGGAACAATCACAGAAAAGATAATAGAAAGTGTAAGCGTTGCAATGATCACAGAAAACGAAGTGTACACACCTACGTTGATATCGAATATCTCCAACAACATTTTTGCGCCGATAAAAAAGAGAATGATGGATAAGCCCTTTTGTAAAAGGTAGAACTTATCGATAATACCTGCGAGCAGGAAGAACATCGCGCGCAAACCCATAACTGCAAAAATATTCGAAGTATAGACAAGGAATTCATTCTGCGTAATGGCAAAAGCGGCGGGTATCGAGTCCACTGCAAAAAGTAGGTCGGTAGTTTCAATCAGAACAATCACAAGGAACAATGGAGTAAACATAATTTTCCCGTTATGGCGCACAACAAAACTGCCGCCATGTTCTTCCTGCGTAATCGGCAGGTGTTTGCGACAGAATTTCATGATGGGGTTTTTCTCCGGCTCGATTTTCTGATCCCCGTCTTCAAAATAAATACGAATTCCTGAGTAGATTAAAAGCACTCCAAAGGCATACAGTATCCAGTGAAACTCATGAATCAAAATTCCTCCGACAAAAATGAATATCCCGCGGAAAACAATTGCTCCCAATATTCCCCAAAAGAGCGTTTTATGATAATATTCTTCCTTGACCTGGAAATATTTCAGAATTAACAGGATTACAAAGATGTTGTCGACTGAAAGCGCATACTCCGTCAGGTAGGCAGAAAAATACTCCACCGCACCGCTGGCGCCACTATCATCATATTTATAGATAAAAAAACCAAAAAGCGTAGAAATTGCAACCCAAAAAATTGATTGGTACAATGCTGATTTGGTGGAAATCCGGTGGGCACGTTTGTTAAAAATGCCCAGGTCAAGCACCAAAAAAATAATGATGATAAAGGCAAAAATTCCAAATAGAACAGTCTCCGTTTCACTATCTCTGAAAAGGGAAAACAAAAGTATGTTCAAGAATGATTGCAATGAGATTATTTGCGGTTATTCAAGCCTAAAAACATTAAAAAATTCAATCCTCGAAGCTTGTGGATCTCAAAACTACAAATAATATTTAAACCCAAAAACTTGCATTGTGGATTTATACACAGGGGCTGGGAAAGGGAACCATACATCCAAAAATTATCAATTGCAGCGTTCACAAATCCCCTGTATTAATAAATTAACTTCATTTGCTTTGTAACCCTTAGGTAGTTTTATAACAGGTACTTCAACATTTAGACAACTTGTTTGCCCACACTTGACACACTTAAAGTGGACATGATCATGGTGATGTTCGGCTGTGTTACAGGCTTCTTTACAAAGCGCGTACTTCAAACTGCCTTCATCATCAAGCACTTTATGAATTAAGCCCTTATCCAAAAAAGTTTTCAACGTCCGGTACACCGTCACACGATCCAATGAATTATCAATTTCCCGCTCAATATCGCTGTGCGACAATGCATAGTTCTTCAAAAGGAAAAGGTGCAATATCTCCTCCCGGTTAGGGGTCGCCCTTAACTTAAAATCTTTTAACAATGTCCCTGAAACAGCACTCATACTACGTCCCTGTTGTAACAATTCAAGTTACTGCAATTGTAGGGTAAGCAAGTTACGATAAATACCATTACTTAGGGCACTGAGCTCCAAGTGAGAACCCATTTCAGCAAGTCGCCCTTCCTGGATAACAAAAATCCGGTCTACTTTTTTTATGGTGCTGAGCCGATGGGCTATTACGATTGTTGTTCTTCCCTCCATTAGTTTTTCTAGCGCTTGCTGAACCAAAACCTCAGACTGTGCGTCCAGTGAGCTGGTAGCCTCATCCAAAATGAGGATTGATGGATTTTTAAGGATCGCCCTTGCGATAGCAACACGTTGGCGCTGTCCACCAGAAAGTTTCACACCGCGTTCTCCGACAAGTGTATTAAATCCATCGGGGAAACTCTCAATAAAATCCAATGCATTTGCTTGACGCGCCGCATCCTCAACCTCTTCAAATGTCGCAGCGGGTTTCCCATAGGAAATGTTTTCACGGATGGTGCCTCCAAAAAGTATTACCTCCTGTGGAACGATTCCTAAATTCCTGCGATAGGCCGTAAGGTTAAACTCTTGTATTGATTTCCCGTCCACTTTTATAGCGCCTTGTTCAACGGCATAAAACCGAAGCAGTAAGTTTATGATGGTTGATTTTCCGGAACCACTTTGCCCTACCAACGCAACTTTTTCACCAGGCTCCACTTGAAAATTCAAGTCTTTCAGCACCTGAAAATCTTTTCGCGTGGGGTAAGCAAATGATACATTATCGAATTCGATTTTACCTTGAAGTTTGACCGGCGGAAAATCTATTTCCTCCGCTTCATCTTTTTCCTTTAAAATTTCAAGCAGACGTTCAGACGCTCCAATGGAACGTTGAAGTTGCGAATAAATGTCACCGAGCCCTGCTATGGAAAAACCGATGAACGGTGTATAAAGAACAAAAGAAAACAATTCACCTACAGTCATTTCGTGGGATTGCACAAGAAATGCACCGTACCACCCTACGGCTACTATGCCGCCGAATACCGCTAGTATTATGAAGGAAATGAATAAGCCTCTATAGCGCGACGTACGAATCGCCACATTCACGACACTCATTAATACATTAGCGTATCGATTCGTTTCAAAATTTTCATTCGTGAAGGCTTTGACTACTGAAATAGACTGCAATGACTCTTCCACTACAATGTTTGCCTGTGCCAGTTGATCCTGCGTTTTCCTGGAAAGTTTTCGAATGTATTTTCCAAATACCAGCGCAAGTAGTACCAGGACCGGAAAAGTGAGTAGCATGAATCCGGTTAGCTTTGGTGCGAAAAAAAAGATAATTACCGTACCCAGGACAAGTGTCAGAATTTGCCGAAGAAATTCAGCAACCGTAAGGGAAAAAAGATCCAATAGTATAGCAACATCCGCGGTTATGCGGCTCATTAGTTCGCCGACTCGCCGGTTGTCAAAAAAACTAAGCGGAAGCCAAATTATCTTTTGATATAGTTTTTTTCGAAGGTCCGCCAGAGCACGTTCGCTCACGATAGCAAAAGTATAGACGCGCACAAAGGAAAAAATACTCTGCACAAACAGGATTACGACCAGCGCTAACGCGATTTCATTTATCGAAGAGAAATAAGAAATTTTTTTTCCTGTCGCAATATCTAAAAGTTTGCCGGCTAGCAGTGGAAACGCCAAAAGAGTACCACTTGATAAGACCAGTGCCACAAGTCCCAAAGCAAACAAACCTCGATAAGGGATCGTAAATCTAAAAATCCCAAGAAGTTGTTTGAAGTTTTGAGAATTAAGTTGTCTTTTTTCTTCTTCCTTCAATGGTTCTCCACTGTTCCGTTTCGCCATACTCTTATTTTTTCAAAACAATATTTGCGTCAATGTTATATTGAACGGAATCATCCAAGAACATTTTTTGTCCTCCTGCAATAGAATAGGACGTTAATATTGTTTTATTATATACGTTTTCAAATTCCATGGTTAAAAATCGCCTGCTGGAATAAAGCGAGTTGGCTTCATTGTATTGTGCTTCAATTTTTCGAAGCTGACGCAACGATTTCTGATAATAGACCTTTAAAAACCTAACGGGTAGGTCTTCCGTTGTAGAAAATGACTTAACACTCAAATTGCTTTTGCTATCAGCGTATTCTTCAACTTTATATACACCTTTGTGGATAGGTTTGTTCACGACATCCAATTCAAAAAAAATCGCGAGCTCCTGGTTCCATGCTAAGGAATCTTTTGGGTTGATCGTTGTAATTTTTTCTACTCCATTCAATACGGCTTTCTTGCTAATGGCTGCTTCATGCCCAAGCAAATAATCGATCTGTGTGTTGAACAGGCTGTCGACGTTATAAAGAACAGCAACTTTTTGGTCATCCTTTGAACACGATAGAAAAAACAAGGTGATTAAAACAATTGCACCCTGGAACAAACGAGTTTTAGCAAGCATCTTTTCAAAGATAAATCAAGGTTTCGCAGACGTTTCGAGTAAAACATCGCCTGTCATTCGTTCCGGAATAGGTATACCCATCAAGGTTAGGATTGTTGGTGCCAGGTCACCTAGTTTACCGTTTTTCAATTTTCCTTTGTAGTCGTTGTCCACGAGAATGCAAGGTACCAGGTTGGTTGTGTGGGCGGTATTTGGGGATCCATCATCGTTGATCATCATGTCAGCGTTTCCATGGTCGGCAATGATGATCGTTGTATAACCATTTTTGAGCGCGGCCTCAGTTACCTGCTGAGCGCATGAATCTACAGTCTCGCAGGCTTTGACCGCCGCCGAGAACACGCCTGTATGCCCAACCATATCTGGATTGGCAAAATTCAGACAGATAAAATCAGGTTCTTTCTTATTTAATTCAACAATGATCTTATCCTTGATTTCATTGGCGCTCATTTCGGGAGCAAGATCATACGTGGCAACCTTTGGTGAAGGGCAAAGTATACGTGATTCCCCCGCGAAAGGTTCTTCACGTCCACCGGAGAAAAAGAAGGTTACGTGAGGATATTTTTCTGTTTCTGCAATTCTGATTTGTTTTTTCCCCGCCTTCGAAACCACTTCACCCAACGTATTCTCCAGGTTATCTTTATCAAAAATTACTTTTACATCCTTGAACGAGTCGTCGTAGTTGGTCAGCGTGACATAATAGAGGGACAGTTTTTTCATGCCCTGCGCCGGAAAATCTTGTTGCGTAAGCACTTCAGTTATTTCCCTTCCACGGTCTGTTCGAAAATTAAAACACAAAACCACGTCGCCTTCCTTAACGGTTCCGATTGGTTTTTGCGCATCATCGACAATGGCTATTGGCTGAATGAATTCATCAGTAACATTATTTTGATAAGACTTTTGAACGGCTTGCAGGGGGTCCCGTGTTTTTTCACCAACACCATTCACGAGAAGATCGTACGCCAGCTTCACCCGTTCCCATCGCTTGTCGCGGTCCATTGCATAGTAACGACCTATGATACTCGCTAACTTACCTCCTGTTTTTTGAAGGTGGCTTGTCAAATCTTTCAGGTAGTCGATTCCTCCCTTCGGGTCGGTATCGCGTCCATCAGTAAAAGCATGAACGTAGAGGTTTTTTATTCCATTATTATTTGCGATTGTAATGAGACCCTTCAGATGATTTATATGTGAATGCACGCCCCCATCTGACAGCAATCCCATAAAGTGCACACTCTTATTATTTTTTTTTGCATAGGAAAACGCTTCCAACAAGACGGAATTTGTACCCAGCTCATTTTCGTCAATTGCCTTATTCACTCTGACCAAATCCTGATAGACTACTCGGCCGGCGCCAATATTCATATGGCCGACTTCTGAATTGCCCATCTGCCCTAACGGCAATCCAACGGCTAATCCTGATGCCTCAAGTTTACTATGAGAATACTTGGGGTATAAAGAATTAATAAAGGGAGTTTTAGCCTGATCAATTGCCGATACTGCC
>Ga0111538_10002227_pt1 | contig 27330 bp, 23 predicted proteins | sample SoiMethybrSBSTD1_FD_79669 | JGI IMG/M metagenome (GOLD analysis project Ga0111538, IMG submission 79669) | Bulk soil microbial communities from a Populus tree surrounding site in Tennessee, USA - Soil MetaG P. TD hybrid SBSTD1 (version 2)... | ecosystem: Environmental > Terrestrial > Soil >...
GGTGCGCACGGCGCGCGGAACGTGCGCAGCGAACAGCTGCTCCTCTTTCGGCGCCGCCATCAGCAGCGTCTCCGTCATGCGATCGTGCAGCAGCGGCGCGATGCGTTGCCGTTCGGCGTCCGTGAGAACGGAACGCACGGCGAGCTCGAACACACGGCCACGCTCGATCCTAAGCACTGGAAGCGAGCAGATCTTCGCGATGTCCGTCGCTTTGGAGGCCCATGGCGAGATCGTGCCGAGGCGCGGCACGACATAGAGCTTCTGCCGCCCCGTCGTCCGGGTGGCCACCCCGCCGCCGTAGTCGAGCAACGCTCGCAAGATCCGATCCTCGCGCTCGGTCAGCGGCCGCTCGAGATGGACGAAGTGCTCGAAATGCGTGGCCACGTCCGTGACCGTCGAGGCGAGCGAGCGCAGCTCGGCAGAGAGCTTTTCGAGGCGGAACGCAGTCGCTGCCGGCGGGCCGGCCAACTGCAACATGGTCATGGGTTCATCTCACGGGGTGAGCATTTCGGCACGAGCATTCTACTCTCGCGCGCTTGGACGCCGCCACTTGGCTACTCGACGGCGAACCAAGCCGTCGGTGCGTCCTGAGTCGCGAGGTGCAGCGGGTAGCGTGCGTTCTCGAGCGTGGGCTTCAGCGTCGCGCGAACGTGGTCGGGCGAGTTGTTGCGCTCGCTCAAGTGCAGCCCGAGCACCCACTGCACGCGCGTCGCGTCGAGCCGCTGCAGCAGCTCGGTCGTCTGATGATTGTTCAAGTGACCGAAGCGCGAGGAGACCCTAGCTTTCAGCGAATCGGGATACGGGCCGCGTTGCAGCGACTCGAGATCGTGATTGCACTCGAGCGCGAGGGCATCGCAGTCCGTCAGACGCGTGATCATGTGCGGCGTGACGTGCCCAGCGTCGGTCAGCATCCCGAGCCGGCGCCCGGCCGCGCCGAACGTGAACTGACACGGCTCACGCGCATCGTGAGGAACGGGATACGGCTGGACATCGATGCCGCCGACCGTCAGCGGCCGGTGGCAGCTCAAGTGGTGCACACGCGTGATCGCCGGCATCGCGCTCGCTGTCCCCGGCGTCATCCACACGGGCGTGTTGTGACGCTTCGTGAAGGTCGCGACGCCTTGCGCGTGATCCGTGTGCTCGTGCGTGATGAGAATCGCGGTCACGTCCCGCGGTTGACGCCCGACGGCCTGGAGACGTTCTTCGATGATCTTGCACGGCAAACCGCAGTCGATCATCAACAGCGTGGAGCCGTACTCGACGAGCGAGGCGTTGCCGCGGCTGCCCGACCCAAGCGAGATGAAGCGCAAGGTCACGGACTTGTCCTAGCGAGGTCGCAGATCACCGTTCCGTAGGGCCGCCCTTGTTCTGCGGCGAGTAGACAGGCATGGGGAACTGCGCGACGTTGCCACCTTCGGTGATCTTGCTGACGCCCTGCTTGTCGACTTCGTCGATGCGCAGCACGTAGTGCATCGGCACGTAGGTTCGCTTGACGCCCGCAAACTCGAGCCGCAACCGCTCCTCCGCGGGATCGACGACGACACCCTTACGCGCGTCGAAGACCAGTTCCTCGATCTCGACGAATCCGAACAGCGCACCTGTCTGGCCCACGCGCCGCGCGTAGACCTCGTAGACCTTGCCCTGGTTGACAAAAACTACTCGATAGATCGGCTTCGCTGCCATATCTGTCCATCTGGAGGGGGCGATGCAGCTTAGCACAGGGTTTTGTGAGAGCCCGATCACAGAATTCGGTGGCGTGCCGAAGGTTCGCGCAGCCGCAAAGCTACACTCGGTGGGGGGCAGCTATGGACCGGCGACTTGAGCGCCGATCATGGGATCGACATGGGCTTACGCTTACAGATCGTCAGTCGTCACCGGCAAGGCCTCGGCGAGCGCGCCGTGATGGAGTTCGGCCCAAACGGCGGCACGATCGGGCGCTCGCTCGAGACCGATTGGGCTCTTCCCGACGCTCAGCGGTATCTCTCGAGCCGCCATGCGAGCATCGATTACCGTTCGGGCAGCTACTACATCGTCGACACGTCGACGAACGGCGTCTACGTCAACGACGCGGAGCAACCCGTCGGCCGCGGCAATCCGCAGCGGCTGTTCACCGGCGATCGCATTCGTCTCGGCGAATACGAGATGAGCGTCGAGATCAAGGGCGACGAAAGTACTCGCGAGACCCTGCTCGACGACGCCCACGTCGATCCGGTTTCGAAGGCTCAGCGCGTACCGCCGCCGGATCCGACGCGCGCGGATATGATGCCGGCGCACGAGATCACGGGCGTCGGCATCGAGATGCTGATCAGCGAGGAAGTCGAAATCGCCGACGTTCACCGCATCAACAAGGCGAACGCGGCGAGCCTGCGGCTCGAGGACGACTTCGCGCAAACGAAGCCGAGCGCAAAAGAGCCGCCGAAGTCGAAAACGATCGAGCGGTCGCCCGAACAGTTGGTCGCCGAGATTCTGTTCGACGAGCCGGAAATACCGTTCGCGCCGGTGAAACGATCCGAGCCGCCACCCGTCAGCGCGGCCGCGCGCCTCGCGCCGCCGGCGCCGAGACCCGCGGCCGCCGCTCCAGCTCCGACTCCAACGCCAACCCCGCAGGCGCCGCCCGCTGCGCCCGCGGCGTCGGCTCCATCGCTCGACGCGTTCTTCCGCGGCGCGGGCATCCACCCGCGGGAGCTCGACGAGAGACAGACCGAGCAAGTGCTGCAATCCCTCGGGCAGATCATGCGCGAAGTCGTGTACGGCATCAGCCAGAACCTGCACCTGCGTGCCGAGCAGAAGAACGTTCTGCGACTCCCGACGACGACGATTCAGCCGCAGAGCAACAATCCGCTGAAGTTCTCGGCTAGCGTCGAGGAGGCGATCAACTACCTCCTATTCCGCGAATCGCCGGAGTATCTCTCGGCTGTCGAGGCGGTCCGCGACGCGTTCGGCGACACCAGGCAACACCAGCAGCATCTGCTCTCAGCCGTGCGAACAGCCGCCGTCGACTACGTCGGCCAGCTGGACCCCGAGACGCTCGAGAACAAGATCGGCCGCGGCAACGTGCTGCTCGGGGCCGCAAACAAGCTGAAGTACTGGGACCTGTTCAAGGATCTCTACCAGGTCGTCGCGCAGTGCGAGCCGGGCCAGTTCCCGCATCAGTTCCTCGAGGAGCTCGCGCGCGCTTATGAGCGCGAGGCGTCCCGCGCCGCTCCCCCCGCGTCCAGCCGTCAAGCCAAAGCCGGCTAACAGCGACGCGCCGTCACGGCCGCAACACGACGGCCGGATCCGCCCGCGAGGCACGCCAAGCAGGCAGCAGGCTCGCCAGCACCGTTACTGCGAGCATCAGCAGCGCGATGCCGATGAACGTCAGCGGATCGAACGGCGTGATGCCGAACAAGAACCCGGATAGCGCTCGCCCTGCCGCGAATGCCAGCGCTCCACCGACGAGGACGCCGAGCAATGCGAGCTTGAGGCCGTCGCCAACGACGAGCGCGAGCACGCGGCGCCGATCCGCGCCGACCGCGACCCGGATACCGATCTCCTGCGACCGTCGGCTCGATTCGTGACTCACGAGTCCGTAGGCTCCGACCGCGGCGAGCGTCAGCGCCGTGATGGAGAACGCGAGCACGATCAGCAGCGTCGAACGGCGATCGCGCAGCGAGTCGTCGAAGAGGCCGTCGAGCGTCGTGACCTGCGCAAACGGCATCGCGGGGTTCATCGCCCAGATTTCGTCCTGCACCGCGCGCACTAACCCCGCGGGATCGCCGTTCGTTCTCACAGTGAAATGGAAAGCGCCGTACGGCCGCTGAGAATGCGGCAAGTAGAAGCTCGGCCGCGGGTCTTCCTGCAGCGCGTCGCGTACGTCGCCGACGACGCCGATCACCTCAACCTCAGTCGGCGGCCCGGAGAATGCGAGCATCACGCGAGCCCCGACGGGAACCTCGCCGGGCCAGTAACGCCGAGCCATCGCTTCGTTGACGAGGACCACCGGCGGCGCATCGGCGTCATCCGTTGGCTCGAAGAGCCGTCCCGCGCGCAGCGGGATGTCGAGCGCGCGGAAATACCCGTCCGTCACGACGGCCGTGAGCGCCGCGGACAGCGAGCGCGAGTCCGGCGGCGGCCGCCCGACGATCGAAAAAGAGCCGGTATCGGCACCGATCCCCTCGGCAAGCGGCAACGACGACGTCACGCCGGCCGCAACGACTCCCGGCAGCGCGGCGATGCGCTCGAGCGTCTGCTCGACGAACACCCGCCGCTGCGCGGGCCGCGGATAGTACTGCCAGGTCTGCACGGTCAGGGCGAGCACGTTGTCCGTGCGATACCCGCGGTCGACGTCGAGCAATGCAGTGAAGCTGCGCACGAGCAGCGCCGCACTCACGAGCAGCACCATCGCGAGCGCGAGCTCGGTCACGACTAGCGCGTTCCGGAACCCTTGCGTTGCACGTCCCGCGCTGATCGCACCGTGCAGTCGCTGGCGCAGCTCCACGCTGCGCCCGACCTGCAGCGCCGGAGCCAGTCCGAACAGAACCGTGCTGCCGATCGCGAGAACTGCCGCGAACGCGAGCGCGTGACCGTCGAGCGCCGGAACCGCGGCATGCGGCACGCTCGCGAGGCCGAGCGGCATGAACGCAAGGCCCCACGCGGCGAGCAGGAGCCCGCAGCCACCGCCGATTAGCCCGAGCACGGCGCTCTCGGTGACCGCTTGCCGGATCATTCGGCTCCGATCCGCGCCGATCGCGGACCGGATCGCAAACTCGTGCCTCCGTTGTGCGGCACGCGCAAGCAACAGGTTGGCGACGTTCACACAGACGATCAACAACACGAGACCGACGGCGCCGAAGAACAATGACAACGTCCTGCGAGCGGGCCCCGCGAGGTGCTCGGCCAACGGCACGACCGCAACCCCCACGTCGTCGTTCGTCGTCGGATACTCGGCCGCCAGCTGCGCCGCGATGCGGTCGAGCTCGGCGCGGCTCGCCTCGACGCTGACGCCGGGCTTGAGCTTGCCCACGACGTGCCAAGAATCTTCCGTGCGATCCTGCGCCTCCGAGCCTTCGTAAACCCGCGGCACCCACAGGTCGCCTCCGACGGGGAACTCGAACCTCGGCGGCATCACGCCGACGACGGTGACGGCTTCGGCGTCGAGCGCGAGCACACGGCCCACTACGCTCGAGTCGCCGCCGAAGCGCCGCTGCCAAAGCGCGTAGCCGAGGACGGCAACCTTCGCCCCGCCGCGTTCGTGGTCCTCGGCGCCGAACGTGCGACCGAGCAGAGGTGCGACGCCGAGCACTTCGAAGAAGTTTTCGCTGACGAGCCAGCTGGGAAAACTTTCCGGACCGTCGACGGTGACGTAGTCGTGGCTGAAAGGCTCTGCCGCCGCGAGCGTCTCGAACGAGGTACTTCGCTCACGCCAGTCGAGGAAATTCGCGGGAGACGAAGTGACACGGTCGCCGGAGCTCCGATTCTGCTGCCAGAGCGTGACGATTCTCTCCGCATCGGCGAACGGCAGCGGCCGAAGGACAATCGCGTCGAGCGCGCTGAAGATCGCCGTGTTCGCGCCGATGCCGAGCGCGAGCGTGAGAACAACGACCGCGGTGAAGCTCGGCGACCGCGCGAGCTGCCGCAGCGCGTAGCGAAGGTCCTGGCGGAATGTGTCCATGCAGACACGCGGCGCAAGCCGCGCCCTCCCCCGAAAATGCCGTTCGAGCGAAGCATCATTCGTGCCACGGCGCGCTCGCGCGGAAGACACGCTCGAACACAAGGCAAGATGCGGCTCGGAGGAGCCAGCGAACGACGCCCGCGTCCCGAAGACGCGACGGGGTGTTCGTTTGCGGGATGCGGATTACCTCTGAAGCCGCGCCTAGCGAGGGCGTGGGAACCGGAAGTCAGCGCGGCTTGTGCCGCCGAAACAGCACGACCGTGAGGTCGTCGGGCTTGCACGGCTGATCGGGCGTGCCGTTGCCCTGCATGCGTGCCTGCACGCGCGCCACGAGCCGATCGGCAGCCGCGACGAGCGGTCCGCTGCGGATCGTGTCGACGATCTCGTCGATGAAGAGGTTGTCGAACAACCCGTCGCTCGCGAGCAGCACGGTGTCGCGCGCCGCGAGCTGCAAAGCCGGGCCTACTTCCACGCGCATGTCCGACGAGCCGACGACGTTGAATAGCACGTGACGCTGATCGTGCTGCACCGCTTCGTCCTCGTCGAGCAAACCCGCCTCGACGGCGAAACCCGTCGGGGAATGCGGGACGACGCGCTGCTTGATGCGGCCGCGCTGACCGACGGCGAGCAGCTCCGAATCGCCGACGTGATAGCTGCGTAGACGCGCCGCGTCGAGTTGCGCAACGACGAGCGTCGTCGCGGCGCCGCGCGCGAGTCCGAGCACGGTTTTGTTCGCCGCTTCCATGGCGTCGAGAATCGCGGGCCGCAGCTGCGGCGTTTCGTCAGGAAGCTTCGTCAGAACGCGCGATAGCGTGCGTACGGTCGCGTTCGACGCCTCGCGGCCTGCAACGGAGCCGCCGACGCCGTCCGCCACTGCGAGCACGAGCGAGTCGTCGCCGAGCTGAATGATCGCGGCGGAATCCTCGTTCTCTGTCTGCTTGTCGGGCGAGCGAATGCTGCGGACGCAGACTTCGCCGAGAGGAAGTGCACAGTTGGCTTGCTCGCGCTCCTTACTCCCAAGGAACAGCTGCACGCGCTCGCCGTTGGCACTCATCGCACGGTGCCTCCGGCGCGCCTCATGCTTCGAGCGCCTTCGTGCACCACGGGCAGTAGTGCCAAAAATTCGTGTCGACGCCCCAGCGGCAGTGCGGGCAGCGCGTGGTGCTGCCCGGAAGCTTCCATGGGCGTTTGGTTTTGACACGGCACCACGGACAGTAGCGCATGAACGGCATCAGCGGTCCGCGGCACCTCTCATTTTGGCAGTGCGTGCTGTAGCGCCTGTCGCCGTAGCGCCGCGTCGTCTCGACCTCGAAACCGGGGCCGTAGCACCAGGCGCAATAGTGCCAGTCGGTCTTCACGCCGCGATGACAGCGCGGGCAATCGGCGGGGTGTCGGCTTCGATGCCGCTCGAGCGGCGGCTCGGTGCCGCACCACGGGCAGCACTGCATGAGCTCGGAAACCGGGCCGGCACAGTGCCGGCAGCGATAGCGAGCTTCAATCGACTTCCCGTACTTGCGTCGGAACTGCCGGAACAGCACCGTCTGCCACAGCGTCGGGTCATCGGCCTGGCTGCGGTGCCTGCGCCGCTTCTTTTTGGCGGCGCCGTTGCGCAAGCGTTTGAACTCGCGGTACATCGTGACCGCATTGGCAAACCGGTTCTCCGGGCGAACCTGGATGGCGTGCTGCAGCCAGTCGGTGAGCTTCGTGCCGACCTTCTCGCGCACGCGCCGCACTTCGGGCAGCGGCCAGTCATACGGCCATTCGGGTAGGTAGCCGGAGAGAAGCTCGTAAATCACGAGGCCAAGCGAGAACACGTCGGACTGGAACTTCGGTCGCCCGACGGCTTGTTCCGGCGCGATGTAACCGACCGTTCCGGAGCCCGATGCCTTCAGCGTGCCGATGGCGACTTTCGAGAAGCCGAAGTCCGTGAGCTTGAGGCGGTCGCCTTCGAACAAGATGAAGTTGTCGGGCTTGATGTCGCAATGAATGACGTTCGCGCCGTGCGCGTGGGCAACGCCCGCGACGGCCTGGTCGATGAGCTTGAGCGCCGACTCCGTCGACAGCCGGCGGCGCATCCGGTTCGCAAGCGAGCGCTCCCCGAGCGGCATCGCAATCACGAAGCGATCGGCGATGAACGACGCGTCGCGGATCGGCAGGATGTTCGGATGCTCGAGCCGATGCGCGAGCCGCGCCTCGCGCTTGAAGTCCGCGAGGAAGTGCTCGCTCATCGAGCTCTCGTGCGGGATTTTCAGCGCGACGTGCAGTCCGTGAATCGTGTCGACGGCCTGATAGACGGCCGCGATCGGACCTTCGGAGATCCGCCGCTCGATACGATACTTGCCAAGTTTTTGCCGTGCTTTGAGCGCCACGAATCTGTTCGGCGCCCGTGCGATTCGGACGCTCGTCGTTCTCTGCCCGCCGGCCGTCATGATCTCCGCCTATGGCGGGTCGGTCAATTCGCGCGTGCTACCATGCGCGGCGTGCAGCATTCTCACGCTCACGCGCACGACGATCACGATCATTCCCACGCCGGGCATGGTCACGCGCACCACCACGCGGCCAACGAGCGCAGCGTCGGGCTCGCCGCGTTGTTGACGGGCGGCTTCATGGTCGCCGAGGTCGTCGGCGGCATCCTCGCAGGCTCGCTGGCGTTGCTAGCCGATGCGAGCCACATGTTGACGGACTTCGCGAGCCTCGCACTCGCTTGGATCGGCTTCAGGCTCACGCGGCAACCCGCCGATTGGCGGCGAACCTACGGCTTCGACCGCTTCGCCGTGCTCGTGGCATTCGTGAACGGCATCGCACTGTTTGCGCTCGCGGCGTGGATCGTGACCGAGGCCGTGCAGCGGTTGTCCTCGCCCGTCGTGGTCCTCGGCGGGCCGATGTTGTGGATCGCGGCCGCTGGCTTGGGCGTCAACGTTCTCTCCTTTTTCGTGTTGCGCTCGGGCGACCGTGACAATCTGAATATCCGCGCCGCGGTGCTGCACGTCGTCGGCGATCTGTTGGGCTCGGTGGCCGCCGTCATCGCCGCGATCGTAGTCCTCACGACGGGTTGGATGCCGATCGATCCGCTGCTGTCGATCGTCGTGGCACTCATCATCTTGCGCTCGGCCTGGCGCGTCGTAGCCGATAGCGGCCACATCTTGCTCGAAGGCTCGCCTCCCCACATCGATTCGCGAGCGCTGCGCGACCGCCTGCGCTCTGCCCTACCGTTCGTTCTCGATGTGCACCACGTGCACGCTTGGTCGATCAGCCAGGAGCGGCCGATGGTGACGCTGCACGCCAGCATCGCGGCGAGCACCGATTCGGCCGTCGCTGTGCGAGAGATCAAGCGCGTGCTCGCGGCGGAGTTCCGCATCACGCACGCGACGATCGAGATCGAGTTCGACGCCTGCGGCGACGAGCCGCACCAGCCCGGCTGCTGACGCCGCGCCGGCGGTGGCAGTCAGCGTGAGACCGAGAGCGACCTAATCGCTCTCACACAAGAAGACTGGCGTGCGCGGATGTAGCGCGACTTGCGCCCGCAACTGTTAGCGATTTCCACCATTGTCCGCGGCGCGCTTCGCGATTCAGCGACGCTCTATCTTTGCAGCGAAATCCGCAAGTTAGATCGTTTCGGCGGCGACGGCACGCTCTTTGCTATTAGCACAGAGCCACTTACACCCACATGGGAGCTCGTCAGATGTTCCGCCTAGTCAGTGCCTTCGTCCTCTCCGCGCTGGTCACCGCGTTCTTGGTCGACCGCTCCGCGAACGGCGACGACGCGAGCGTCGTGGCGCTGGCGACCAATCGCACTATCACGCCGATCGACGCGCCGCGCTCTTCATCGCTCGACGACATCTCGGGCGTTTACGAGACCGCGGACGGCGCCACCTTCGTGGTCGCGCGGGACGGCGAGTCGTTCACGATCTCGTTTCCCGAGAGCGTCGCATTGCCGATCCGCACCGCGGGACCGGGCTTTGCGTTGGATGCATCGCTGATGCACATCGCGTTCGAGACGGACGCCGACTGCAACTGCGTGCGCCTCAAGTTGGCCGGCACGGTCGAGGATCCCGTCGTTGCGACGCGCGTCGCGCTTCCGCACGGCGTCGTGACAATCCACGACATCTGAACGGGTCCGACTCGAACTACCGCAAAGAAACAGCCCGCAGGCGAGAGTCTGCGGGCTGTGCGTTTTGAAGCTGACGATTGCCTGCGCGGCTAAGGTCTCCCCGGCGGGGAGACCGGCGGTGTCCCGGGAGTATTCGGCGGACCGACCGGCGTTTCCGGCGGCGTGGGCGGCGACGGCGGCGTCGGGTGATCGGGGTGTGTCTCGCGCGCGTGAGTCTCACGGTTATTGGCAGCGTTGGCCGCCATCTGCGCTCCGAACGCTCGACCATTTTCGCGCGCCTCATTCGCCGTGGCGTGCCCTTTGGCACTCCTATCGACGGCGTTTACCGACGGCCGGTAGTTGCCATTGGCGTCTTTCGGCAGATCGATGGCGGCCGTCACGACGTCCGGGCGCTCCGCGCCCTCGGGCAGCAGCACGACGGTCTCCTCACCGGTCTGCGCAAAGCTCGAGGCGCTCGCGAGGCACGCGAGCACGGACGCAACGAATGAGCTCGAGTACTTCATTTATGGTCGCTTCCTCGCCCCCCCGCACCTCTACACGGACGGTGAGCGACCCTGTTCCAGTCATTTGACAATAATGCCGACGAAGTCAGTGTCGGTCGCAGCCGCTGGAACTCGGCTTTTCAGTACAAAAGGTAGGCGCGCCGCTCGCGGTGCCAGGCTTTTTCGTCGGCGAGCGTGAGCACGTCGAGGTCCTTCGGTCGGCTCCGCGGATCGTCGACCCAGCGGCGCAGAAGATCGCTGCCGCTCAGCAAGTCGATCGCGAGGCGTTCGTGCTCGTACTCGTAGGCGAACTCGCGCCACAGCGGATACTTCGGCTCGAGCATGCGCAGTGCCTTGAACGCGAGCGCCTGCAAACGCCACGGGCGGAACGCCGCGTGCGAATAGAGCTCTTTCTCGACGTGGATCTGCACGCCCGCGCAGAGCTTGCCGACGTGCTTTTGAAACGTCGGCTCGAAGAAGCACGTACGAAGCGCGCAGCCTCGCAACCACTTCGGCTCGAGCTCGTGCATCTTCGCGATCAGCGCGTTGGGATCGATGTCGGGCGCGCCGACGAGCTCGAACGGCCGCGTCGTGCCGCGTCCTTCGGACAACGTCGTACCTTCAACCATGACAGTGCCCGGATAACAGCGCGCCGACTCGAGCATCGGGACGTTCGGGCTCGGGTTGATCCACGCGCGCTCGTCGACGGGCCAGCCGTAGCCGGGCGAACGCTCGGGCTTCCACCCTTGCATCTCGACGACGCGGCAATCGACTTTGATGCCGAGCGTCGCGATGAACCAACGAGCCAGCTCACCCATCGTCAATCCGTGCCGCATCGGCAGCGGCCCGGCGCCGACGAAGCTCTCCCAGCCCGGACGCAGCGCGAGCCCTTCGATGGGTCGGCCAACGGGATTCGGCCGGTCGAGCACCCACACCGACTTGCCATGACGCGCGGCTTCCTCGAGCACATAGCGCAGCGTTGTAATAAAGGTGTAGATGCGGCAGCCGACGTCTTGCAGGTCGACGAGCAGCACGTCGAACGTGTGCATCATCTCCGCGGTCGGCCGCCGGACGTCGCCGTAAAGGCTGAACACGGGTATGCGGTGCTGGGGGTCGACGAAATCCGGCGACTCGACCATGTTGTCTTGCTTGTCGCCGCGCAGACCGTGCTGCGGGCCGAATGCAGCCGTGAGCTCGATGTCGGGCAACGCCGCGAGCGCGTCGAGCGCGTGCATCAGGTCGCGAGTCACCGACGCGGGATGCCCGAGCAGCGCGACGCGTTTACCGCGCAAGTCCTTGCGCCTAGCGCGCGAAGCGAGCAACCGATCCAAACCGAACTTCATCCAGCACTCCCGTCGAGCAGCACAGTGAACGCAGCGGCATCGTGGAAGTCGGGTTTCGCGCGCGGATGCAGCAGCGCGTAGTACGCGCGGCCGCCCGCGCGGTCCTCGACGACGGCCGTCAAGCCGATGCGCCACGGCCATGGTGCGTCGGCGAGCCCGCCGAGCTCTATGGCGGCCGTCACACGCAGCTCGTTCTTGGTCTCGACCACGTGGACGGTGGGCGGCTCCGCGAGGTCGAGCGGCCGCATGCCCTGCCGATAGTCATCGAACGCGTAGCCGGCCCACTCCGTCGACGGGGAGATATTGAGCTCGCAGTACCTCACGCCGGCGGCGGGCGCGATGAACGCTTCGAAGCAGGTGTGCTCCCAGAGCTTGTCGGCGCGGGCCGCGGGCGCGCGGCGCGGGATCGCGAGCTGCTCGAGGTCGCCGGTCAACGCGTACTCGAGCCGCAGGCGCCTTGCGCTCTCGAGCTCCACGCGCGCGGCTATTGTTGATTTTGCAACCGCTGCGCCGTGCGGATGCGGGATCAGCGCGCGGCGTATCACAGCAGCTTGCCGGGATTCATGATGCCGTTCGGGTCGACCGCTACTTTGAGCGTCCGCATCAGTGCGAGCGCCGCCGGCGACTCGTAGCGCGCGAGCTCGTGGACTTTGAGAATTCCGACGCCATGCTCGGCGCTGAAGCTGCCGCTCAAAGTCGCCGCGAGATCGTGCACGCACGTCGAGACGGCGTCGGCGTGCTCGGCGCGAAACGCGTCGATGCCCTGCCCCGTCGGCGGCAGCACGTTGAAGTGCAGGTTGCCGTCGCCGATGTGCCCGTAGATCGATAGCCGATGCGGAGCCACGCGTGCGAGCGCCGGCTCGGCACGCGCGATGAACTCGGGGATTCGGCCGATGCGAACCGAGACGTCGTGCTTCACCGAGCCGCCGTCGCGCCGCTCGGCTTCGGGAACGCGCTCGCGCAGCAACCATAGCGACCGCCGCTGCGCTTCGGACTCCGCAATCGTGCCGTCGAGAATCTCGCGCGCATCTAACCCATCCGAGAGCACTCGCGTGAGCTTCGCGCGCAGCGCTTCGCCGTCGTCAGCCGAAGCGAGCTCGAGCAGCACGTAGTGCTCGGCCGGCGAGCCGAGAGGCTCACGCGCGCCTTCGACGTGGCGCAGCACGAGCTCGAGCGAACGGCGCGACACGTACTCCGCCGAGACGACTTGATCGCCGCTCTCGCGCCGCGCGCGACCGAGCAGCCGGCACGCGGCGTCGACGCTCGCGACGGCGAGCCACGCGGTCGCGACGGCGCGCGGCTCGGGGAAAAGCTTCAGCACGGCCGCCGTGATGACGCCGAGCGTGCCCTCGCTGCCAAGGAACAGGGCTTTCGAGTCGTAACCCGTATTGTCCTTGCGCAGCCCCTTGAGCTCCGAGAGCACCTCACCGCTCGGCAGCACGACCTCGAGCCCGAGCACGAGCTCGCGCATCGTGCCGTAGCGCAGCACCGCGAGGCCGCCGGCATTCGTCGCGAGCGCGCCGCCGATTTGCGCGGAGCCTTCAGATCCCATGCTGAGCGGAAACTTGAGCCCTCGCTCACGCGCGGCGTCCTGTGCGCGCGCGAGCACGACGCCAGCTTCAGCCGTCATCGTGAACCCGACGTCGTCGACCTCGCGCACGCGGTTCAAGCGCGCCAGCGACAAGAGGATCTGGCGACGCTCGCCGTCGAACGGCGTGGCGCCGCCGCAGTAGCTCGTGTTGCCGCCCTGTGGGACGACACCGATGCGCGCGTCGTTGCACACGCGCACAACGCTCGCGCATTCGTCGACGGACCCCGGCCGCACGACGAGCGCCGCCGCGCCGCGATAGAGACCACGCTCGTCTCGCAGCAGCGGCGCCGCGTCGGCCGGCGCCACGACGCCGCGCGGGCCCACGATGTTGGCGATGCGCTCGAGCGCGGCGGTGGTCGAATCGTCCATAAGAGATCAGAGCGCCTCGGATGCGGCGCCGATCTTACACCGACGGGGCACAAGCGGTTGCGGCTGCTCAGCTCGAGCGGGCGCGGCTCACTCTCGACGGCGCGAGCGCCGCGAGCAATCGCCCGAGCTCGTCGAGATCGACGGGCTTGACCATGTGGTAGTCGATGCCGGCTTCACGTGAGCGGCGCCGATCTTGGTCCTGTCCCCACCCCGACAACGCGATGACCGTCAGCTCGCGGCTGCCCAGGCGTTGGCGGACTCGCCGCGCGACCTCGAGGCCGTCCATGCCCGGCATGCCGATGTCGAGCAGCATGACAGACGGCCGATAGGTCTCGAGCTCGTCGAGCGCTGCCGGCCCATCAGCCGCCGTGCGCACCTCGGCCCCGAGACTCTCGAGCAGCAACTTGAGGCTATGAGCCGCATCGCGGCTGTCGTCGACTACTAGAAAGTGGTGCGACGCGAATACGCTAGCGGCTTGATCGCGCTGCCCATGACGACTACTACCGAGCTCCACGCCGAGCGGCAGGCGCACGATGAACTCGCTGCCGCGGCCGACGCCGTCGCTCTTAGCGGCCACCGTGCCGCCGTGCAACTCGACGAGCGTGCGCACGAGCGTGAGGCCGATGCCGAGCCCGCCCTGCGCGCGGTGATAACTGCGATCGGCCTGCGCGAATAGGTCGAAGACCCGCGGCAACACCTCGATTGGGATGCCGACGCCGCTGTCGCGGACCGAGATCACGGCATGATCGCCCTCGCGGCGCCCCGAGAGCGCGATGCGGCCTCCGTCCTCGGTGTACTTCGCCGCGTTGTTCAGCAGATTCGCAACGATCTGCGCGAGCCGCACGGAATCGGCCATCAGCGTCACTGGCTCCGCCGGCAGATCGACCGTGAGCTCGTGCCGTGCCGCCTCGATCAGCGGCCTGCTCGTCTCGACGGCGCTGCGCAGCATCGCGCCCAAGTCGACCGGCTCTCTGCGCAGCTCGATGCGGCCGCGCGTCACGCGCGCGACCTCCATCAGATCGTCGACGAGACGAACCAAGTGACTGACCTGGCGCTCCAGCATCTCTTGCACATGCGCCGCCGCGACTGGATCCGTGCCCGCGAGCCGCAGGATCTGCAGGCCATTGCGAATCGGCGCGAGGGGATTGCGCAGCTCGTGCGCCAAAGTGGCAAGGAACTCGTCCTTGCGCCTGTCCGCTTCGCGCAGCCCCTGCTCCGCTCTGCGCAGCCGCGTCGTATCGAAGTAGTACGAGACGGCACCCAACTTGCCGTCCGGAAGCGTGATGCGGTGGATCTCCCATTCGTACGATTCGACGTTCTCCGAATCGGCCCGCGCGCTCATGAAATTGCGCGCGCGGTAGGTCTCGCCGGTAGTGAGCGTGTCGCGGAACGCCTGGACGATTTCCGCGGCGACCGGCTCCGGCCACATGATGCGCACGACCTCTTCGAGGTTGCGGCCGATGATCGGTCGGACGTTATAGAAAGCGCCGGCCTGCGAGCGCGCGTTCATGTGCGCGATCTTGAGCTCGTTGTCGACGATATAGATGCCGAACGGCGCCCGATCGATCAGTCCGTTCAGCGCCTCGCGACTGCGGCGCACGTCCTGCTCCGCGCGTTTGCGCGCCGTGATGTCGCGAGCGATCTTCGACGCACCGACGATGGTGCCGGACTCGTCGATGATTGGTGACACGGACAGCGAGATGTCGAACAGCGAGCCATCCTTGCGGCGACGGATCGTCTCGTACGGCTTGACCGATTGCCCATGGCGGACGCGATCGAGGATCCTTTGCTCCTCGTGGCGCCGATCCTCGGGGATCAGCATCATGATCGGCTGACCGACGGCCTCCTCGGCGGTGTAGCCGAACAAACGGGCGGCGCCCGCGTTCCAGCTCGTGATCGTGCCGTCGAGAGTCTTGCTGACGATCGCGTCGTCGGACGAGTCGACAATCGCGGCAAGCCGGGCGCGCGCGTGCCCGGCATCGCGGCGCGCCGTGATGTCCGTGACGAGGCACACGACACCGACGACGTCACCGCCCTCGCCGCGATGCGGCGTATAACGCGCATGGATCCAGCGCTTGCCGCCGTGACGATAGTCGACCTCGGCCTCGTACTCGGACGGCTCGCCCGCCAGCGTTCGCTCGAAGTGAGGGCCGACGACACGCCACGCTGCTGCGCCCAAGACCTCTTCCATCGTGTTGCCCACGATCTTCTCTCGCGGCAAGCCGAACCACTTCGAGTACAACGCGTTGCAGGTGCGATAGCAGCGATCCGGGCCGATGTACGAGATCAGCGCCGGCAACGTGTCGCTCAATAGCTCGAGTTGCTCGCGGCTGCGGCCAAGGTCGACCTCTTTCTGCTGTCGTTCAGTGATGTCGACGACGATGCCCACGTAGCCGAGAAAGGAGCCGTCGTCGCCGAATCGGGGCCGACCCGAGTCGATGACCCAGCGATAGACGCCGTCATGCCGCCGTAAGCGGTGTTCGAGGTTGAATGGCGCGCGTCTGGCGGCAGCCGCCGTCAATGCGCCCTCGACGGAGGCGCGCTCGTCCGCGTGCAAGGGATCGAGCCACCCTGTGCCCCACCCCTTCGCTTCGTCCTGGCCGGTGAAGTCGCGCCAGCCGCGCGAGAGGAACGAGCACTCGCCGTTCCCTTCCGTGACCCACAGCATCGCCGGCGCCGCATCCGCCACGCTGCGGAAGCGTTCGGAGTCGCGCAACGCCGCGGCAGCCCGCGCGCTGTCCGTGCTGTCGGTCGTCATCCCGCGATCATCCGGGTCCGTCGCCTCCTGCGTCGATGCCCCCAAGCAAATGATTCCGGGAGCCGGCTCGCCAGCCGTCGACCAATCAATGGGAGTGAGCGAGTATAGCGCAGGGTAAACCTGCAATAATGACGCCATGCTCGTGATTCGACGTTCCGACGACCGCGGCCGCGCCAAGCTCGGTTGGCTCGACAGCCGGCACACATTCTCGTTCGCGGACTACCACGATCCGCGCTTCATGGGTTACGGACCGCTGCGCGTCATCAACGAAGATCGCGTGCAAGCCGGTCAGGGCTTCGGCACGCATAGCCATCGAGACATGGAAATCATCTCCTACGTGCTCGAGGGCGAGCTCGCACATCGCGACAGCATGGGCAACGGTTCCGTGATTCGCCGCGGCGACGTGCAACGCATGTCGGCGGGCACCGGCGTTCAGCACAGCGAGTTCAATCATTCGAAGGCCGAGCTCGTGCACTTCTTCCAGATCTGGCTGTTTCCGGATCAGCGCGGTCTTGCGCCGGGCTACGAGGAAAAGCATTTCGACGATGCCGAGAAGCGCGGCTTGTTGAAGCTCGTCGCCTCGCGCGACGGGCGCGACGGCTCCGTCGTCGTGCATCAGGACGTGGATCTCTACGCGGCGTTGCTCGCTGCGGGCGACGAAGTCGCGCTTGCGACGGAGCGTACGCGCAAAGGGTGGGTGCAGGTCGCGAGCGGCGCCATCACCGTTAACGACGAGCAGCTTGCCGCCGGAGACGGCGCCGCCATCGCGTACGAGGACAACATTACGATCCGCGCGTCGGCCGACAGCGAGCTCTTGCTGTTCGACATGGCGTGAGCTACCGGTACTTCACGTAGCAGACTTTGTGGTGCGTGAAGAACTCGATGCCCGACGAGCCGGCCTCGGGTAACCCCGCACCCGACTCCTTGACGCCGCCGAACGAGAGCTGCGGCTCCTTCAACGCCGTCATCAGGTTCACGTGCGCGAGGCCGACTTCGGCGCGCTCCATATAGGTCAGCGCGCGCTTCAAGTCGTTCGTGAAGATCGACGACGACAACCCGTACGCGACGCCGTTCGCGACCTCGACGGCCTCCTCGAAGGTACGGACCGTGATGATCGTGAGGACGGGGCCGAAAATTTCCTCGCGCGCGATGGCCATCGCGGTCGTGACGCGATCGAACACCGTCGGCGCGATGAAACAACCGTGGTCGTAGTCTTCGCCGTCGAGCGCCGCGCCGCCGGTCAATAGCCGCGCGCCCTCCGCGTGTCCTTTCGCGATCCAGCCCAAGATGTCGGCCTTCTGCTTCGCGCCGCACACGGGCCCCATGCCGCAGTCTTCGGCGGCACCGTCGCGGACCGCGAGCGCTCGCGCCGCCGCGACGAGCCGCTCAGTGAGCACGCCCGCAATTTCGTCCAGCACGATGACGCGGCTCGTCGACGTGCACCACTGGCCCGAGCACGCGAACGCGCCTCTGACGATCTCGGCGACCGCAAGATCGAGATCGGCGTCGGGCAGCACGATCGCAGGATTCTTGCCGCCGAGCTCGAGTTGCGTCGGTGTGAGGTTCTTCGCGGCCGCGAGCTGGATCGACTTGCCGACTGGCGTCGAGCCCGTGAACGACACGGCCTTGATGCGCGCGTCGCCGACGAGCGCCGCGCCCACGCTACCGCCGGCGCCCGTGACGCAGTTGATGACGCCGGGCGGTAAACCGCTTTCGGCCAGCAGCTCCGTGAACTTGAGGCCCGTGCGCGGCGTCAGGCTCGCCGGCTTCAGCACGACGGTATTACCGCCCATCAGTGCCGGCGTGCCCTTGCGACACGGCACGTTGAACGGAAAATTCCACGGCGTCACGATCGCGACGGGTCCGAGCGCCTCGCGCGTCGAGTAGGCGAGCGTGCCGCTGACCTCGACGGGCACGGTCTGGCCGCAGAGCCGCACGCCCTCGGCGATCTGGTAGTCCATCTCCTTGATGGCGGAGTCGACCTCGCCGCGCGCCTCGCGCAGCGCTTTGCCGTTCTCGCGTGTGATGACACCCGCGATCTCGTCGCGGCGCGCGATCATCGCGCGCAGCGCGCGGTCGAGATACGCCTTGCGCGAGAGTGAAGACAGCGCACGCCACGCCGGGAAGGCCGCCTGTGCCGCCGCGATGGCGGTATCGACGTCGGCGGGCGAAGAATCTGCGAACTTGCCGGTCACCTCGTGCAAGAACGCGGGGTTGCGCTGCTCGAACGTACGACCGCTCGCCGCCGTGCGCCACGTGCCGCCGATGAAGTTCTTGCCGTCGAAGCCGCTCATGTAGCGGCCATTGTGGCGAGCTTTTCGCTCAATCGCGATAGGGGCGATACGGCAGCATGAAGTGCACGGTGAGCGTCGCGACCAGGATCACGAGCGACGTCCACATCGCCGCCCGCCAGCCGCTGAAACCGGGCACGACGATCTCGAAGTCGTCGACGAGGATCGTCTCGCACGCGCCGTCGCCCGTGTCGTCGCGACTCGTGCTCGTGCCGCGCAAACCCCCGTTGCCGACCGCGCCGTAGCGCGCGAGCGAGCCTTTGATGTGCACCTGATCGCCGATCCGGATCTGCGCGACGCGATCGCGAATGAACGGATCCGCTGAGATCAGGTGGTTGTTCGAGAGCTGATTCATCTTGAAGTTCGACCACGCGACACTGTCACGCGTCTGCACATTGCAAGTGAAGATGCCGTTCCAGAAGTCGAGCCGGGAAAGCGTGGGACTGAACGCCGTGTCGCTCCAGACGACGCAGACGTCGGCCATGTTCAAGTGATCGTTCGACCAGCGATGCATCGAGCTCTCGCCGTCGTGCTGCCGGTACGACACCACGAGCCCATAGAGCTCGTACGAGTACTGCGGCTCGACGCGATAGTCGACGCCGGCGTACGGGACGGTCATGGGCTTCTCGTTGGTCGGCCGTTGCAGCGGCTCGTCATTGAGCTTCGGATGAAACTCGATCGCGCCGGGTAGGTCGTTGCGATTCCAGAATGCAACGAGCAGCGTCAACGCACTCGCGATCATGAAGGCCCTGTTCGCGGTCCGCAGCATGCACGCAACGGTAGCCGGCGCGCCGCAGCGAGACGGCGAGCCGCGTCACGAAACGCCGACGCAGCCCTTCCGAAGATCGTTTTGAACGAGAGGTCAGCGGTGCGCCTGCGAGCGCAGGCGCCCGGCCGCGAATTCGACGAAAGCCCGCACCTTGGCCGCCGCCTTGCGCCCCTCCCGATACACGAGACTGATGGGAATGCGGGGCGGCTCGAAGGATGTCAGGACGAGCTTCAGCCGCCCGGCACGAACTTCGGGTGCGACTTGATATGAAAGCACACGCGTTAAGCCCCATCCCTCGACGGCGGCGGCGATGGCCACCTCGGCCGAGTTGACGTTCAGGCGCGGCGACACGTTCACACTGTGCCGTCTCTTCAAGTCGGCGCCGAACAGCCACGGCTCGTCCACCAACCCCTGCGAGAAGCCGATCGTCTCGAACTGCGCGAGGTCGTCCGGACTGCGCGGCTTCCCATGCACCGCGATGTAGTCCGGCGAAGCGCAGACGACGCGGCGCGCCGAGCCGACCGCGACCGCCGTCAGCGAAGAGTCCTGCAGGTGGGCGATTCGCACGGCAACGTCGAAGCCCTCCTCCATGAGATCCACGACGCGATCGACGTAGAGCGCGCGCGCCGAGACGTGTGGATGCAGCTTTAGGAAGTCGAGCACGAGCGGAGCCACGTGCAAGCGGCCGAACGCCGCCGATGCAGTCACCGCGAGATCGCCGCGCAACTCGGTCTGGATGCCGGCGACGGCGGCTTCGGCATCGTCGATCTCGGCGAGGATTCGCTTGCAGTCGCGTAAGTATCGATCGCCGGCCTCTGTGAGGCGCACGACGCGCGTGGTCCGGTGCAACAGGCGCGCACCGACCCGCGCTTCGAGCGTGGCGATGCCGCGTGTCACCGCTGGCGGCGACATCGCGAGACGGCGCGCCGCTGCCGCGAAGCCGCGCGCTTCGGCGACCGCGACGAATGCTCGCATGGCGTCGAGACGATCCATTTCCACTATTCCGTATCCTGGAACAGTGATTTGTCAATGGCGATGATTCTGGTCGCCCAAAGAAATGGCTAATCTGCGTGCTAAGACTATCCGAGGAGGCCCAGCATGGAGGCGCGAGAGAGCTATCACGAAGGGGAGCGCTACGTGCAGGGGCGGGCCGGCGAGCGCGACAACGCCCTACGCCTCGAGGGCTTTGCGGCTGGGCCAATCCCGGCTCGAGCGATGTCGTTCCTCGCCGAGCAGCGCACGCTCGCCATCGGCAGCACCGACGAGCACGGCAGCGTTTTCGCCTCCGTGATTTTTGGAGCGCCGGGCCTCGCGTCGAGCGTCGACGGCGGTTCGTTGCACCTCGACCGCACGCGGATGGACGTGCATGACGATCCCGTGTGGGCGAACCTGCGCGTCGGCGCGGATGTGGGCGTGCTGGCGATCGAGCTCGCGTCGCGGCGACGCCTTCGCATCAACGGTGTCGTGAGCCGCGTCGATCCCGCCGGAATCGACGTCGACGTTCACGAGGCGTATCCCAACTGCCCCAAGTACATTCAGCGCCGTGTCGCACTCGACGCGCCCGCCGTCCCCACGACCCTCGAGCGGCCGCGCGTCGACGGCATCGCGCTCGACGACGAGCGCGGTCACTTGATCGAGCGCGCCGACACGCTGTTCGTGGCGAGCCGCCATCGCGACCGCGGCATGGACGTGTCGCATCGCGGCGGCGCTCCCGGATTCGTGCGAGTCGTGAATCCGACTCGCATTCGCATCCCGGACTACCGCGGCAACTCCATGTTCAACACGCTCGGCAACTTGGCGGTCGACGAGCGTGCGGGGATCGTGTTCGTGGACTTCGAGGGCGGAATGCTGCTGCAAATGACGGGGACGGCGACGCTCGAGTTCGATCAACCCGACGACGCCCGCCAACCGACCGGTGGCACCGGACGATACTGGGACTTCGAGGTCGAGCGCTGGCTCGAGGTCGCCATTCGCGCGCCGATCGCGTGGCAGCTACTCGACCGCTCGCCGCACAACCCCGGGCGCGCACGCGAAGCGATCGCGCCTCTAATCACGGAGTGATGGGCCGGTGCCCGGCGATTGCCGGACACCGGCTTCTGTATCAGTTCTGTATCAGTTAACTGCGAAGCAGTAGAACAGACCCGCACCGCCGGTCGCGACGAGATCCGGTTGGCTGCAGCTCCGCGAGCTATGGACGGAATTCCACGACGCGTTCGGGCCGCCGAGCCGATCGTGATGGCCGAGCATCGCGTTGCCCGCGCTGTTGCTCGTCCAGTTGTTGCAGGTCGTCAGCGTGACGTTGCCCGGCACGAGCCGCCCAGTGGAATCGGAGCCCGTGAGCATGTCGTGCATGTTCGGCGTGTTGCCGACGCCGTTGACCTCTTCGCCCTTCTCGTTGAGCGCGGTCGGCTTGCGGATGTTGTTGCGATCCTGGTGCAAGTCGTCGACGTTCGACGCGATAAGCGCGCCTTTCGCGTTGAACCACGGCCCGCGGCCAATGCGATCACGCGCGTGCACGATGCCGTTCGGACCCTGTGCGCCCGCGCTCATGTACGCGTGCCAGGTGACGTTACCGCGACCGGCGGCGGCCGCGAGCGATTGGCAGTGCGCATCGGCGCCCGCAAGGCCGCCGAGGTTGGCGCCGTCGCCCTTCCCTACGCTGGTCACGAAGAAACTCATCGGTTGCGGCGGCGGTTGGTTCGCCGGTTGTTGTTGCGGTTGCTGCGCGCCGGCCGAGCCGGCAAGCGCCGCCAAAGCCAGCGGAACGAGAGCAAGCTTCAAGGTTTTCATCGGTTCCCCCAGTGGTTGTTGTTCGAGTGAGCGCGCGGCCGAGCCCAAGCGCTGCCTGGATTCTAAACCTCTGCACTCTTCCCGCTATCTGAAGGAAACTGAAGGTGGCATGCTCTTGGTGCCTCGCGCAGCAGCTGGCGGCGCCGCAGCAGCCGTCGTGCGACCCTTCCAGCACAGGGGAACGACATGATCCCAGCACCTTTGCTCAGCGCTTTCGGCCGCGATCTGAAATACGCGCTCCGCGTGCTGCGCCGTACGCCGGTGTTCACGACGACGGCCATCGTCACGCTCGCGCTCGCGATCGGCGCGAACACGGCCGTCTTCAGCCTAGTCGATGCGATTTTGATCAAGCCGCTGCCGTATCCCGAGCCGGATCGCCTGGGCTACGTCGTAGTACCGGTTCAAACGGCGCGAGGCCAGTACGTCGTCGAGGCGCAGGACGGTACGACGTGGGAGCTGTTGCGCGATCGCGCCGCCGCGATCGATGTGGCTGTCACGACGGCCGGCTCCGGGCTCGGGCAGGAGATCAACCTGGCCGCTGGCGAGGAGGCAGCCTCGGTCCGGCAGGCACGCGTCAGCGCGGGCTACTTCCGCGTGCTCGGCGTCGCGCCGCTTGTCGGCCGCGAATTCACGCAGGAGGAAGACCGGCCTGGCGGCGCGGCGGTTACGGTCCTGAGCTACGCGCTCTGGCAGCGCCTCTTCAACGGCGATCCGGCTGCGATCGGCAAGACGCTGCTGCTGCGCGGCGAACCGCACGAAATCATCGGCGTCATGCCGCGCGAGCTCCGCGGCGAAACGGGCGACTTCGACGTCTATACGCCCGTGCGGCCAACCCCCGACGGCGAGGGATCCGGCACGAACTACGGCATCATCGCGCGCGTGAAGCCGGGCTACACGTGGGCGCAGGCGCTCGCAGCGATGCCCGCGCTCGACGAGGAGTACTTCAGGCGCCTCATCGGCCGCAATTGGGCCGACGCAAAGGCGAGCGGCCGCTTCTCGCTCGTGCCGATGCAGCAGTCGTTGACTGCCGGCGCGGCGAAGCCCCTCGAGACGCTGTTCGGGGCGGTTGCCGCGGTGTTGCTCGTCGCGTGCGTGAATCTCGCTGCGCTTCTCCTCGCGCGCGCGACCACGCGCGCGAAGGAGATCGCCACACGCCTCGCGCTCGGCAGCGGACGCGGCGCCGTCGTGCGGCAGCTGTTCGCCGAGAGCCTCGCGCTCGGCGCGGCTGGCGGTGCGTGCGGTCTACTTCTGAGCTTCGTCTGTCTCGAAGCGCTCAAGGCGCTCGGCGCGGGGACCTTCACCGAGTGGGCTGCCGTGACACTCGATCTGCGCGCTCTCGCCATGACGGTGGCCGTCGCGCTCGCGGCGAGCGTTCTGTTCGGTTTGTTCCCGGCGTTCGCGGCGACTGCCGTCAACGTCAACGAATCGCTGAAGGAAGGCGGCGAGCGCGGCAGCGTCCGCGGCTCGCGCCATTGGACGCGGCGCTCGCTCGTGGCCGCGGAGATCGCACTCGGCGCCGTGTTGCTGATCGTCACGGGCCTGTTGATTCGAACATTCGTGAACCTGAGCAGCCTCGACCCCGGCTTCGACGTCGCGGGAGTGACGACGGCGAGCGTGTCGCTGCAGGACGCGCGCTACGATACCGCCGCGAAGATGAATCGGCTGTTCGACGAGTCATTGCGCCGCATCGAATCGTCGCCCGGCGTCGAATCAGCCGCGGTTTCGCTCGAGCTGCCGTACCGGCGGCTGCTCAACATCAGCTTCTCGTTTGTCGACGAGGCCACGCCAACCGGACCGCGCATCACGAATCTCACCTACGCCACCGCTGGTTTCTTCGACACGTTGCGCATCCCTCTCGTCACCGGCCGCAAATTCGCGGAGACGGACACTGCGTCGACGCCGCCCGTCGTCGTCGTGAGCCAGCATTTCGTCGACATGGTGGCGAACGGCCAGAGCCCCGTCGGACGCCAGATTCGAGTCGCCGGTGTCGAGCGCGAGATCGTCGGCGTCGTCGGCAACATCAACGTGACGGAATCCGGGTTCTCCTTGCCCACCATGATCGAAGGCCCAGTCACCAGTGGGCCGCTCGTCTACCTGCCCGCCGCGCAGACCCCGGACGGGCTACTCGAGGTCCACGTCTGGTTCTCGCCGACATGGACAGTGCGAGCCGCGAGCGGCGCGGCGGCAGAGACAGCTCTACGCAGTGCGATCGCGGCCGTCGATCCGCTGCTGCCCGTCGGCACGATTCGCCCGATGGCGGAGCTGCGCACCGCAGCGACCGCGAGACAGCAGCTCATGATGGTGCTCGTCGGCGTCATCGGCGCCGCGGCGCTGTTGCTCTCAGCCGTCGGCGTCTACGGTCTCATCGCGCACAGCGTGGCCGAACGACGCCGCGAGCTGGGCGTGCGTTTGGCGCTCGGCGCGACGACGAGTCGAGCCATACGCAGCGTGGCTTGGTCGGGCATTGGCCTCGCCGCGCTCGGCGCCGCCGCGGGGCTCGTCCTCGCGTGGCCGGTGGCGCGGGCGCTCGACGCACGAGGGTTGCTGTGGGGCGTCGACAGTCACGACCCCGCGACGTTCATCGCCGGCGTCGCCTTCCTGCTAGTCGTCGCGTCGATCGCGAGCGTCGTGCCGGCGCTCAAGATCCTGCGCCTCGATCCGGCGCAAGCGCTGCGCGAATAACGACATCAGCTGTTCTTAAGAAAAGACGAGTTGTATCTCTACGTCTGTCGTACTATATAACTACGGACGTAGAGATGGAGCTTGCAATGGGATCGAGAGCAGCAACGATGGCGGCAGCACTTGCGCTCGTTTGCGCCGGTTCGGTACGAGCCCACCATTCCGGCTACATGTATCAGACGACGCCGATCTGGATTTCCGGCACCGTAACGCGTTTCGAGCTCAAGAATCCGCACACGATCACGACGATCGAGGGCAGGAGCGATGACGGGCAGGCTCGCGTCTGGGCCGTCGAGGGTCCGGCGCAAACCCAGCTCGATCGGGGCGGCGACAGTGGCGGCTACGTACCAAAGATTGGCGACACGTTGAAGGTGTGCGCCTTCCCCTACAGACCGGCGGAAGAGATCGCGCGCGATACGCGCCTCACGCCTAGCCTGGATGATTCTGTTCGCAGACGGTTGGAGGCTACTACTACCGACGGCGCGTCGCCGCGGTTCATCGAGGGGCACGTGATAGCGATGCCGGACGGTGGAATGCGATCGTGGGACCCTCACGGCATCCTCGCCGAATGCGTCCGCACCTCGAACGATGCCAAACAGCCATGGGTCGACTTCCTGAACACGAACTCGAGAGCTCGCGAGCTCTGGTGCCAGCAAAGGCGATACGTGGCGGTGCAGTCGAACGCGCCGCTGCGAGAGCTCGTCGAGGAGATCAACGGACTGCTCGAGAGTCCCTGCCCATGAGAACGAACGCCGCAAACACGGCAGCCGGGCTCGCGGGGCTTGCCGCGCTTGCGTGTACGGGTTCGGCTCAGGCGCACCACTCCCACTTGGACTATCAGACGACCCCGATCTGGATCAGCGGCACCGTGACGCGTTTCGAGCTCAAGAATCCCCATGCGATCACGACGTTAGAGGGCAGGAGCGAAAACGGGCAGGTTCTAGTGTGGACCGTCGAGGGCCCGTCCCAAACCGAGCTAGAGCGCCGCAAAGGCAACGACGAATACTTGCCGAACGTCGGCGACACGCTCGAGGTTTGCGCCTACCCCTATAGGCCGGTCGAAGAGATCGCGAGCGACCCGCGCCTCGTGCCCTACCTCGACGATTCGATTCTGCGACGGTTGGAAGCGACTACTACCGAGGGTGCGTCGCCACGGCTCATTCTGGGACACATCCTGGTGACCCCGGGCGGCGCCGTGCGAGTGTGGGAACCCTACGGACAGATCAGCGAGTGCATGCGCAGCTCGAACGATCCGAGACAGTCGTGGCTCGCGCGCCTGAACGCGAATCCGGAGGCGCACAAGTTCTGGTGCGACCAAAGGGGACGCGCCGCTTCCCAGTCGAACGAATCGTTGAAGGAATTCGTAGAGGAGACCAACGCTTTGCTCGACGAGCCCTGCAAATAATCGTTAGCCGGGGTCGACGCCGGCGCGCTGGCAGAAGTATTCCCAGCTGCGGTCTAGCGCAAGCGGCGAGAATTGCGTCTCGCTCGAGCGCGCGATCTCTTCGGCCGACAACGCCTCGGGCGGCCCAAGCTGTAGCGCCTGCAACAGCACCTTCGCGTTGACCTGCAGATAGATCGCCGTCAGCACGGCACGCTCGATCGAAGCGCCGACGACGACGGCGCCATGGCCGCGCAGCAGCGCGCACGTGTTGTTACCGAGCGCAGTCGCCAAGTCGCGACCCTGCTCGAGCGAGCGCACGAGCATGTCGGTGGCGCCAAACTTCGTGCGAATGTCCCAAACGGGAATCTCGGCGCCGATCACGGACGCGGTGTGCACGATGGGCCGCAGCGGCTCCTTGGTGATCGTGAACGGCAGTACGTCGTAGGCGTGGTTGTGAACGACAGACTGCACGTCCTTCCGCGCCGCGTAGACGGCCGCGTGAATCACGCGCTCGCCGTACGGCGTGCGGCCGCGCGCGTCGATCGCGACGCCGTCGAGCGAAAACTCCATGAGATCGTCGATCTCGACCAAGGCGGGACTGCGCGAGCGCGACAGCCAGAACCGCTCGGCGTTGCGCGGGTCGCGCACGCTGACATGGCCGAACGCGTCGACGACGCCTTCGTTCGCGAGAATGCGATTCGCAGCGACGAGCCGCTTGAGCTCAGGCGGCGGCTCGCGCGCGGACTGCGCACGTGCGGTGCACGCGATGCCGCCGAGCAACGCCAGCGTCGCGCCCGCCTCGAGCACGCGCCGCCGCGTGGTTATTGATCGACGAGGTTCAGGAACAGCCACTTCTTGCCCTTGGCGAGTCCGCCGAGCTCGCGCCCGATGGACGCGTAGACCGGCGGCGAGGACGTGATGTGCTGCGTCCCTGCATGCATGTCGCGGAACAGATGCTGAATCGTGCCGGCGCGCAACGCCGCCGTGCCGGCGGCTTTATAGGCGAACGCCGTCGCTTCGTGCGCCGACCACGTCGAGTGCGCGAGCGCGAGCCGGATCAGCGTGTTCTGGCGAACCGAGAGCTTGTCGCCGCGCGCGAGCGTCGCCCAC
>Ga0111538_10002228_pt1 | contig 27322 bp, 23 predicted proteins | sample SoiMethybrSBSTD1_FD_79669 | JGI IMG/M metagenome (GOLD analysis project Ga0111538, IMG submission 79669) | Bulk soil microbial communities from a Populus tree surrounding site in Tennessee, USA - Soil MetaG P. TD hybrid SBSTD1 (version 2)... | ecosystem: Environmental > Terrestrial > Soil >...
CGCGGACTTGCCCGGCGCGGGGGCCGCGGCCGGCGCCGCCGGCGTCTGGAGCTTGAAGCCCGCCTTGAACTTGCCGACGGCGTCCTTGAGCGCCGCCAGGCCGGCGTCGTCGAGCTTGCCGGTGCTGCGGATCGCGTCGAGCAGCGCCTTCTGGGTCGCCCGCATGTGCGCCAGCAGCTCGCTCTCGAAGCGGTGCACCTCGAAGACCGGCAGGTCGTCGAGGAAGCCCTGCGTGCCCGAGAAGACCGAGACGATCTGGTCGATCACGTCCATCGGCTGGTACTGGCCCTGCTTGAGCAGCTCGACCAGCCGCTCGCCGCGCCGGAGCTGCCTCTGCGTGGCCTCGTCCAGGTCGCTGCCGAACTGCGAGAAGGCCGCCAGCTCGCGGAACTGCGCCAGGTCGATGCGCAGGCCGCCGGCGACCTTCTTCATGGCCGGGATCTGCGCCGAGCCGCCCACGCGCGAGACCGAGATGCCGACGTTGACGGCCGGCCTCACGCCCGAGTTGAACAGGTCGGTCTCGAGGAAGATCTGGCCGTCGGTGATCGAGATCACGTTGGTCGGGATGTAGGCCGAGACGTCGGCCTCCTGCGTCTCGACGATGGGCAGCGCGGTGAGCGAGCCGCCGCCCTTCTTGTAGAGCTTGGGGCTGAACTCGTGCGCGGTCTTGCTGAGCTTGGCCGCGCGCTCGAGCAGGCGGCTGTGCAGGTTGAAGACGTCGCCCGGGAAGGCCTCGCGCCCCGGCGGGCGGCGCAGCAGCAGCGACACCTGGCGCCAGGCCAGCGCGTGCTTGTACAGGTCGTCGTAGACGATGAGCACGTGCTGGCCGTTGTCGCGGAAGTGCTCGCCCATCGCGCAGCCCGAGAAGGGGGCGATGTACTGCATCGACGCCTGGTCGCTGGCGGGCGCGCTGACCACGATCGTGAAGTCCATCGCACCGGCCTTCTCGAGCTCGGTCACGACGGCCTTGACCGTCGACTGCTTCTGCCCGATGGCGACGTAGATGCAGATCACGTCGCCGCCCTTCTGGTTGATGATCGTGTCCACGCAGACCGCGGTCTTGCCGGTCTGCCGGTCGCCGATGATGAGCTCGCGCTGCCCGCGGCCGATGGGGATCATCGCGTCGATCGCCTTGATGCCGGTCTGCATGGCCTCGCGCACCGACTCGCGCTCGAGCACCGACGGCGCCGGGCCCTCGATGGGCCGCTTGGCCTCCTCCTGGATCGGCCCCTTGCCGTCGATCGGGTCGCCCAGCGCCGAGACGACGCGGCCGAGCAGGCCCTTGCCCACCGGCACCGAGATGATCTCGCCGGTCGACTTGACGAGGTCGCCCTCCTTGATGGCCTGGTCGGCGCCGAGCAGCACGGCACCGACGTTGTCCTGCTCGAGGTTGAGCGCGATGCCACGCACGCCCTTCGGGAACTCGAGCAGCTCGGACATCATGCAGTCGTCGAGCCCGTGCAGGCGCGCGACGCCGTCGCCGACCTGGATCACGGTGCCGACGCTCTCCATCTTGAGGCCGGCGTCGTAGCCCTCGATCTCCTTCTTGAGCACGGCGGTGACTTCGGCGGGTTGCAGCTTCATCGCGTTCAGGCCTCTCGGGAATCCGTCGTTGCGGTGGTTGCCAGGGGCGCCTTGAGCAGCCGCGCGCGCAGCTCCTCGAGGCGTCGCTTCACGCTGCCGTCGAACATCCGCGAGCCGATCACCACGCGCAGCCCGCCCAGCAGCTCGGCGTCCACGCGCTCCTCGAGGGTGATCTTGTGCCCGCTCGCGGCGCTCAGCCGCTCGACGAGCCTGTCGCGCAGGGCCGGCTCGAGCGGCGCCGCGCTCGTGACCTGCGCGCGGGCCTCGCCCGCGGCCCCGCGCGCGGCCTCGTCGAAGACCTCGGCCAGCTCGGGCACGAGCGCGGCGCGGCCCTTGTCCACGAGGAGCAGCACGGTCGAGCGCACGAGGTCGCGCTGACCGGCCCCCAGCGCGGTGGCGAGGAGCTCGCGCTTCTGGGCCCGCGTGACGCGCGGGCTCTCGAGCTTCAGCGCGAGCGACTCGTCCGCACGGATCTTCGCCGCCAGCGACGACAGATCACGCTGCACGCGCTCGACCGCGCCGGCCTTGGAGGCCAGCTCGAGGAGCGCCTGCGCGTAGCGGCGGAGGACCATGCGAGAGGTGGCCATGGGCTCAGCGTCCGGACTTGCCCGCGCCCGCCGCCGCCATCCCGCCCACGACCTCCTCGGCGATGCGCCGCTGGTCCTGGCCGTCCAGGCTGCGCCCGACGACGCGGGTGGCCGCCGCCAGGCTGAGGTCGACCGCCTCGCGGCGGATGTCCTGCAGCGCCTGGTTGCGGGCCGACTCGATGTCGCGCCGGGCCTTGGCGGTCATGTCGGCCGCCTCGGCCTCGGCCTTCTGGCGCACCGCCTGGCGGGCCAGCTCGGCCTCCGCCAGCCCCTGCTCGCGGATCGTCGCGAGCTCGGACTGCACGTTGGCCATCGCCCGCTTGTGCTCGTCGAGCAGCTTCTGCGCCTCGGCCCGCTGGGCCTCGGCCTGCGCGATGGCGTCGGTGATGCGCTTCTCGCGCGTCTCGGCCATCTTCAGGATCGGACCCCAGGCGAACTTCGTCAGGAGCACGAGCAGGGCGAGGAAGGTGATGATCGTCAGCAGCATCGCCGACGGATCGAACTTCAGCGGGTTGAACCCGCCCCCCTCGGCCAGCGCGACGACGAGCCCGGACATCAGCGTCACTTCGCGACCGCCTGGAGCACCTCGGCGTTTCCGGTGTTCAGCGCGACGAGCAGGCACACGACCACGGCGAACAGCGAGATGCCCTCGATGAAGGCCGCCGTGATGATCATGCTGCCGCGGATGTCGCCGGCCGCCTCGGGCTGCCGCGCGATGGCCTCGACCGCCGCCGCCGAGAGCCGGCCGATGCCGAAGCCGCCGCCGACGATGGTGAGACCCGCGCCGAGTCCGGCGCCGAGACCGAGAAGACCGATGTCCATTGAGAACCTCCTGAGTGTGGGGTGAGGGAACGGATCAGTGCTCGGGGTGGACCGACGCCCCGACGAAGACGATCGAAAGGTACGTGAAGATGTAGGCCTGGATGAAGGCGACCATGACCTCGAGGCCGCAGATGCCGACCGCGAAGGCCATCGCGAAGAGCGACGGGATGCCCATGAGGAAGGTGCCCGCGAGGTAGACCAGCCCGAAGAGGCTGAGCATGACCAGGTGGCCGGCGGTCATGTTCGCGAAGAGCCGGATGGTCAGCGCGGCGGGCTTGATGAGCAGGTTGCTGGCCAGCTCGATGATCACGAAGAGCGGCAGCACGAAGATCGGCAGGCCGTGCGGCGCGTAGGTCTTCCAGTAGCCGACGAAGCCGTGCTCGCGCACGCCCGACAGGACGATCCAGGCCAGCGTGGTGAGCGCCATGCCGCCCGTCACCGCCAGGTTCGCGGTGGCCGTGCCGCCCACCGAGCCCAGGTAGAGCAGGCCGAGCAGGTTCATCACGAGGACGAACACGAACTGCGTCAGGAACAGCGGCACGAAGCGCCGGCCGTGCTCGGGCCCCATGACCTTGTAGACCATCTCGTCGCGCACGAAGAGCACGAGCGACTCGAAGACGTTGTAGACGCCGCCCGTGGGCGCGTTCGCGCCGCGCCGCACCGCGCCGCGCGCGAGGCCGATGAAGACCACGAGCACGATGCCGGCCGCGATCCACTGCGCGGTGTTGATGTTGTAGAGCAGCAGGCCGTGCCCGCCGCCGTAGGCCGCGCGGCCGTGCTCGTCGAGCTCGGCCGTCGAGTGGAAGGTCACGGGCTGGTGGTGCGCGTCGAGCGCCAGCGGCTGGCCCTGCGCGTCGGCCTCGAAGGGCGGCACGAGGCCGAAGCCGCGCGACCCGCCGAACCAGATCGCGGCGACGGGGTGCGGCTCGAGGTGCTTGTAGAGCTGCAGGAAGATCTGCGCCGCCGACAGCTTCTTCTCGCCCTCGCCGTGCTCCGCGGCGGCGGGCTCCGCGGGCGCGTGGCCGGCGGCGGCGTGGCCGGCTGCCTCCTGCGCGGGCGCCGCGGCGGGCTCGTGCTGCGCCGGAGCCGGCGCGGGCGCCGGCGCGGGGTGCTCTTGCGCCGCCACGCCGCCCGCGAGGGCCGCCAGCACGACGACGAGCGCCGCAGCGCGGGCTGCCAGCGTCACGGAGCCCTCCCCGGGCTGGCGCCACGCGCCTGGCACACGAGCAGCAGCTCGACGGCCGAGAGCAGCACGTAGCCCCCGAGCAGCGCGAGCACGAAGGAGCGCATCGGCGCGGGCTTGACGGACATCCAGAAGCCGAGCACGCCGACCAGCGTCAGGAACAGGCGCAGGATGGCTCCGGTCATGACGGCCGAGACGAAGCGGTGTGGGTTCGACTCGGCCATGGCCCGGGTCAGCAGGACGTAGCTGGGCACCATGATGAGCAGCGCCAGCCCCCACCCGACCAGCGTGCCGAGCGCGGCGCGCTCTTCCGCCAGCGGCCGCAGCACCGCCAGGGGCACGGGCACGAGGGCCGTCAGCCCGACGACCGCGAGGACGAACAGCCGGTCACGGCGGCTCATCGCGCCCCTCCGCCATGAGCGCGTTCACGGTCATGATCACATGGGTCATGCCGACGGCCAGGCCGAGGAAGCAGCCGCCCAACAAGCCGAAGGGTTCGATCTGGAGCCATTGGTCGAGCTTGTATCCGCCGTAGGCTCCGAGCCCCAGGGCCACGGCCAGCCGCAGCCCGAGGTCGGCGCACTTGAAGAGGTCCAGGTTTCCACGCGTGCGCGGCTTCACCACGGCGCTCCTCCAGCCGCCGGCGGCACCGCGGACGGTGTCGGCCTGCGTGTCGCGAAGAGGCTTTTTCCGGCCACGGGACGGAAAAGGGCGCATCGTACGAACGTGCCCGGCTCCGTCAAGGCTTGGAGGGTTCGCTGCCTCCCGTCGCACCCTCGGTCGAGCCCGCGGCCGGCTCGCTCGCCGGCGCAGCCGGCGGCGCGGGCGCGGGCGCCGCGGCATCGGGCGCCGGCTTCGACGCGCCCGGCGGTGTCGCCGGCGCCTCGGCCAGGAAGGCGCGCACCTCGGGCGGCAGCGCCTCGAGCGCGACCTGCCCGTGCGCGACGAGCAGCTGCAGCTGCGCCATCTCCTCCAGGATCGCGCGCGCCTCGGCCTGCACGCGGCCCAGCTCGAGCCGCGCGGCCTCGAGGTCGGCCTGCGCCTGCGCGAGCTCGCCCTGCACGCGCTGCAGGTCGGCCTTCACGCCGTCGAGGTCGCCCTGCCGCAGCTGGTAGTCGGCCTCCTTCGCCATCGTCTCGGCGTGGAGGCGGTCCTCGTCGCTGCGCAGCGTCGCGAGCCGCTGGTTGAGCGCCTCGACGTGCTCCTTCTCGCGCGTGATGCGGTCCGACAGCGCCTCCTCGGCCCGCTTGAGGTTGGGCAGCGTGGAGTAGTCGGAGGGATCGGCGCGCGGGGTGCCGGCGCGCGGCACGCCGCAGCCCGGGGCGGCCAGCAGCGCCAGCACGGCGGCGGCGATCGGACCCTTCGGCCACGGCATGCGGCCAGGGTAACGTCGCCGGTGCGGCCGCCCAAGCGCCGCGCGGGCCTTTCTCGCGGGCGACCCCGGCGCCTAAGATGTCGCGCCGCGCACGCCGGCCCCCGCCCCACCGCCCACCCGGAGACCCATGGAACGCACCCTCGTGATCCTCAAGCCGGACGCCATCCAGCGCGGCCTCATGGGCCGCATCCTGCAGCGCTTCGAGGACAAGGGCCTCAAGGTCGTGGCGGCGCGCTTCCAGCGGCTGCCGGAGTCGCTGCTCGCGAAGCACTACGAGGCCCACAAGGCCAGGCCCTTCTACAAGGGCCTGGTGCGCTTCATGAGCGAGAGCCCGGTGCTGCTGCTCGTGCTCGAAGGCGCCGGCGCGATCGCGCTGACCCGCAAGATGATGGGCGCCACCTTCGGCCGCGATGCCGAGCTCGGCACCATCCGCGGCGACTTCGGCGTCTCGCGCTCCTACAACCTGATCCACGGCTCCGACTCGGCCGAGGCGGCCGAGAAGGAGATCGCGCTCTTCTTCGACCCCAACGAGATCGTCGAGTGGCAACCGGCCGGCCATACCTGGGTCTACGACGCCGAGGACCTCGGCTGAAGACCGCCGCAGCAGCCGCGCTCGCGCTGGTGGCGCTGCTGGCGGCGTCGGGCTGCGGCCTGACCGACGAGGAGGAGTCGCGCCTCGCCTTCTTCCGCGAGAGCGCGCTGGGCGCCTACGACCGCGGCGACTACCTGCAGTCGCTGCACCAGGCCAACATGGCCCTCGAGCTCGACGAGGGCGACCCGATCATGGGCCTGGTCAAGGGCTTCTGCCAGCTCAAGCTCGGCAAGATGGCCAACAACCCGGTCGTCATCGACGAGTCGCTGAACACCTTCGAGGACGTCGCCGACGAGCTCGACGACGACTTCCGCGTCTACCTCGGCCTGGGCGGCGCGCACCTGGCGCGCGCGCTGCTCTCCGACCGCGAGATCGCCCAGATGGAGCGGCGCCTCGAGAGCGAGTTCCTCTCGCCCGAGAGCCGCGACGCGGAGATGAAACGGCTCACGCAGGAGCGCGACCTGCAGCACGAGCACCTGGTCGAGTCCGAGCGCAACCTGCGCCGCGTGCTCGACTTCGAGCTCCAGAAGGAGAACCTCTACGCCCTCGTCGACCTGGTCCTGACGCTCGACGCGCAGGGCGGGCGCGACGACGAGGCCGTCCAGGTCGCCGACCGCGCGCTGAAGGTCAACGACGAGTCGACCCGCTTCACGCAGGCCGCGCTCGACAACAACAAGTCGCTCTCGCCGGGCGCGCGCATCGACCTCGCGCGGCGCATCGAGGCCAACGGCGACCGCGAGCGGCTGCTGCGCGACCTCGTCGCGACGGTCGAGTTCAACCGGGGCAACTACGACGGATTCCTCGCGCAGATGGAGATCCTCGAGCAGCGCGGACTGCTCGACGAGGTGCAGCTCCACAACCGGGCCGAGGTGCGCGAGCAGCTCGGCCAGTACGACGCGGCGGCCGACGACCTGCAGGCCATGCTGCGCATGCGCGTGCGCCGGCTGAACTACGACCAGGACACGCTCGCGCCGGAGATCTTCCAGCGCATCGAGGCGCTCAAGGCGCGCCATGCCGAGTCCCCGGGCTCCTGAGGGCCGGCGCGCGCGCCTGCCGCGCTCGGCGCGGCTGCTCTCGCAGGCCCAGTTCGACCGGGTCTACAAGCAGGGCCGCAAGCTCGTCGCGCCCGGCGTGGTCGCCTGGGCGCTGCCCTCGGGCACGGCCGGCAGCCGGCTGGGCCTCTCGGTCAGCCGCAAGGTCGGCGGCGCGATCCAGCGCAACCGCGTCAAGCGCGTGCTGCGCGAGGCCTTCCGGCAGATCGAGACGCCGCCCGATCCGCCGCTCGACCTCGTGCTCGTCGCGCGCCCGGGCCGCGCGCCGCAGACGCTGGCCGACGCGCGCGACACGCTGCAGCTGCTCCTGCGCCGCTGGCAGCCGCCGGCGGGCCGCTGATGCGCGCGCTGCTCGTGGGCCTGTTCGGCCTCTGGCGCCTGACGCTCGGCAGCGTGCTCCCCAACAGCTGCCGCTTCCGCCCGACCTGCTCGCACTACGCGCAGCAGGCGGTCCTCCAGCGCGGGCCGCTCGTGGGCCTGGCGCTGACGGCCTGGCGCGTGCTGCGCTGCAATCCCTTCAACGCCGGCGGCTACGACCCGGTGATCCGCTCGTCGCGGCCCTGCTTGGCGCGCCGCCCCGCGAGCTAGCGACAGGGATCGCGCGGCCGCGGCTCAGAGCGGGCTCGTCGCCAGGAGCCCGTTGCTCGCCGAGAAGCCCGCGGGCCCGGCCGCATCGCTGATCCACCACTGGATCCAGAGCTTGACGCCGCCGGGCAGCGCCGGGGGCCAGGTGGCGCCCAGCGTGACCGCGCCCGCGCCGTTCGTGGTGAAGCTGGCGAGCGCGTCGAGGTGCGGGACGAGGACCCCGCCCTTGAAGGGCGCCTCGAGGGCCGAGAGCCCGATGACGAGCAGCGCCGGCGCGGCCGGCTTCGCGCCCGTGAGCGCGAGGCTCAGGGGCGTGCCGCCGACCAGCGTGCCCGTGCCCACGAGCAGCGGCGCACCCGCGACTCCGGCCAGCGCGTGGCCGAGGTTGGTCCACGGGCCGCCCTCGTCGACGTCGACGCCGGTGGGGTCGAGCGAGCCGAAGAGCGAGGCGTCGAGCGTGAAGCTCAGCGCGCCCTCGCGCGTCACGTTGTAGAGCTTGTGCGTGTCCCGGTCGGTCAGCCACAGCGAGCCGTCGGCCTCGACGCCGATGCCCTGCAGGTTCGTCGCGGCCGCGTCGAAGGCCGAGCTCGCGAAGGAGCCGACGAGCGCGCCGGTCGGCGTCGCGTGGTAGACGCGGTGGGAATGGTTGTCCGTGAGCCACAGCGTGCCGTCGGTGGGATCGGTGGCGATGCCCTGCGGGCTGATCGCCAGCGGGTCGAGAGCCAGCGTCGAGAAGGAGTCGATCAAGGCGCCGTTCGTCTGCACGTGGTAGACGAGGTCGGTGATGTCGTCCACGACCCACAGCGTGCCGTCGGCGACGTCCTGGGCCACGCCCTCGGGCTCGGTGGCGAGCGGGTCGTAGGCCGTGCCGGGGAACGAGCCCAGCGTCTGGCCCGTCTGGCTGAAGTGCATGATCAGGTTGCTGCCCTCCTTCGCGGCCCACAGCGTGTCGGCGTCCGCGCCGACGCCCATCGCCACCTCGGAGATCGAGCCGCTGTGGAAGGACGACAGCTCCGTCCCTTCCAGCGTGACGTGGTAGATCAGCTTGTTGACGTCGTCCGAGACCCACAGCGTGGTCTCGTCGGCCGCTGCGGCGGCCGGGGCCAGCAGGGACAGGACGGGCAGAGCGCAGCCCAGGAGCGTTTCCATCTTCATCGTGGTGAGAGCCTTGTTGCCGAAAGAATCCGGCGTACGTCCGGGCAACTGTGCGCAGGTGAGAACCGTCGCGACGTCAGGCCTGGCTGCCGGTGGTCCAAGCTATCCCGCGCGCGGGCGGAGTGCCGTGGCGGCGTGGTGTCGGCGCCGAAGCTGAGCGCGCGGTCGGAAGCGCCCGACCCGCGAAATCCCCGGGGAAACCGCCGTTTCGTCGCCGCGGCCGCGCGGCCGGGGCCCGCCCGCTAAGGGCGCTGCTCTTCCTTGGTCGGCACGCGGAGCTGGTGCGTGATCTTCAGCCGGTCCGGCTGGAACTCGTTGCGGGCCTCGGTCTCGCGCTGCTGGGCCAGCGTCTTGCGCGAGGCCTCGAAGCCCTCGGCGTCGGCCAGCATGTCCGACGGCTCGGGGAAGGTGCGCCCGGTGATCCGCACGATGGCCGTCTTGCCGCCCGAGCCGAAGCGCAGCGTGTCGGAGATCGCGTCGACGCCCAGGCTGAACAGGCGCCCGTTCGTCTTCAGGAAGCGCTCGATGCTGTCGGGCGCCTCGGCCGCGTCGTCAGGATGGTTGCGGTAGGCGCGGCTCACGCCCGTCAGCGTGATCGTCTCCACGCCCTCCGGCCGCGGGATCGTCGCCCAGACCTCGTGCTCGTGCTCGGCGAGGCGCGGCAGGATCTGCGTGCGATCGGCCTCGTCCAGGATCTGCTTGCGCAACGCGGCCTTTCCGGCCTCGTCGAGGTCGGGCGCCGCGGCCACGGCCTCGTCGGCCTGCTGGGCGGCCGCCTCCTCGAGCGGCTTGATCAGCTCGGCCACCGCCGGCAGCTTGCGCGTCTCGGCGCGGATCTGCTCGCGGAAGTCGCGCGCGACCTGGTCGCGCTGGCGCTCCTTCCAGTCCTGCAGGACCTTGTCGTAGGCCTCGTCGAAGCCCAGCGGCCGGCTGGGCACGATGTCCTGGACGAGGATCGCGTAGGCCGACTTCGGCACGCCCATCGGACGGCCGAGGTGCGTCTCGCCCTTCTGCTTGGTGCCGAGCCACAGCGGCAGCAGCTCGTCGCCCACCGGCAGGGCCTTGAGCTCGTCGGGGCCGAGCGGGCCCTCGCTGTCGACGACGGTCAGCCCGCCGGCCTGCATCGTCTCCTTGAACGTGTCGGCCGTCTTGTCGGCGCGCGCCTCGTAGGTCGAGAGCACGTTCTGCACGTGGTCGGCGATCTTCAGCTCGCGCGCCAGCGCGGCGCGGATCGCGTCGTCGGGCGCCTCGACCTCCGGCCAGCGCTCGGCCTTGAGCGCCGCGAAGCGCTGCTCGATCGCGCCGGGGTCCGGCTCGGGCAGCCCGGCGAGCATCGAGTCGGGCAGCGCCTCGGCGCCGACGTCGAGCGGCACCCAGGCGTAGACGATGTCGTAGCGCGCGTCCTCCTTGTAGCGCTCGGCCCGGTAGGCCTCGGTCTGCTCGTCGAAGAAGGCCTGGAGCGTGTCGCGCGACGGGTCGGACATGTCCTCCGGCTTGCGGTCGGTGAAGACCAGGGCCTCCATGTCGCGCTTCTCGTTGTCGGCCTTCCAGCGCACGTAGATGTCGTCGACGTCGACGACGCGCGCCGACTGGGCCGACCAGTCCTGCCAGTGCTGCGTCTTGAGCAGCTCGCGCACGAGGCTCTCGAGCTCGCGCGCCGACGCGAACTGGCGCTGCGTCCAGGCCTGGCGGTACTGGTCCTGCGTGATCGGGCGCCCGCCGGTGATGAAGTCGACGATCTCCGTCTTCGAGACGTCGATCTGCGCGCCGTCGGCGTCGGCCAGCAGCATGATGTGCTGCCAGATCTCGTCCTCGTTCAGCGCCGCTCCCCGCTCGCGGTAGATGAGCTTGTTGAGCAGGGTCTTCGTGCGCACGAAGTCCTCGATCGTCACGTCGCGCGTCTCGCCGGTGGGCTGGACCACGAAGCTCCCCGCCAGCTCGTCGACCTCGTGCACGCCCATGATCCGGCGCAGGTTGCCGATGCCCGAGAAGATCACGAACACGCCGATCGACACGACCACGGCGGACCAGAGGAAGGGCTTCTCGTACTTCTTGAACCAGCGGAAGCTCATGACGATTCCAGCACGTCCTTGAGGTCGGGGAGCTTGTCGAGCGACGCCAGGCCGAAGTGGTCGAGGAAACGCCGCGTCGTGCCGTAGAGCAGCGGGTGGCCGGGCTCGTCGGAGCGCCCGGCGATCTTGATCAGGTCGTGCTCGATGAGCAGCCGCAGCACCGGGCCGGCCTGCACGCCGCGCACGGCCTCGACCGCGGCGCGCGTGATCGGCTGGCGGTAGGCCACGACCGCCAGCGTCTCGAGCGCGGCCGGCGAGAGGCGCTCGGGACCGGGCTTGCCGCGCAGCGCGGCGACGTCGTCGGCGTACTCGGGCCGGGTCATGAAGCGGTAGCCGCCCGCGATCTCGACCAGCTCGAAGGCGTCCGCGCGCGACTGCCAGCGGGCCACGAGCTCGGTGAGCGCCACCCCGACCGAGTCCGCGCTCACGCCCAGCGCCTTGGCGATGCGGCCCGCGGTGAGCGCCTGCCCCGAGGCGAAGAGCAGCGCCTCGACGCGGCTGGCCAGCGGGCGCGTGGCGCCGCCGTCGCCGTCCTCCGGCGCCTCCCCGTCGTGCCCGTCGTCGTTGCTGTCCACGCGCTCGATCATGGTTTCACCAGCGGCGTCGAGACACGATAGCGGTCCACCGCCCGCGCTTCAAAGACCGCCAGCTCCTCGGCCGTCATCGGGTGCGCGGCGAGCTCGGCCTCGATGCCGTCGCGCAGCTCCGCCCACGGCTTGTCGGTGGCCAGGTGGCGCGAGATCAGGCGCACGATCCGCCACATCGGCTTGCCCTCCACCGTGATCGGCGCCGGCCCCAGCAGCTCGCCGGGCTGCATCGTCTCGCGGCCCTCGAGCACCGGGATCTTGGCCTCCGCGGGGATCGGCGGCAGCTCCCCGCCGGTCTCCGACGAGACGTGCTTGGAGTGCTTCTTGGCCAGCACCGCGAAGGAGGCGCCGGCCTGGAGCTGGGCCACGAGGTCGCGCGCCAGGGCCTCGTCGTCGACGAGGATCAGCGCCAGCGTGTCGGTCGCGGCCCGCAGCTGGTCGAGGCGCACGGCGCGCTCGAGCAGCAGCGAGGCCAGCACCATGCGCCGCACCTCGTCGCGGTAGGCGTCGGGCGTCAGGCCGTGGCGCAGGCGCAGGTAGTCCTCGAGCGGCATGTGCTCGTCGACCTCCAGCGCGAAGCTGGCCTTCTGCTGCGCGACCGCCAGCTCGATCTCGCGGTCGAGCGCCTCGAGCGGCACGTCGATGCCCTCGCGCAGCGCGTCGAGCTGCGCGGCGGTCGTGAGCACCATCTGGCGCATGACCTCGGCCGAGCGTGCCGGCGTGGCCAGGTCGAGCAGCCGGAAGACGTCGCTGCGCTTGAGGGCGATCTCGCCGACGGTGATGACCACGGCGTCGTCGCCGCGCGCGAGCGTGTCGAGGCTCTGCGCGCCGATGCGCAGGCCCGAGGCGGCGGCGTCGGTCGCCGCCGCGGGCGCGCTCGCGGCGGGCACGGGCTTCGGCTCCTCGGGCGTCGCCGACTGCCCGCGCGCCGGCGCCGCCAGCGCCGCGAGCGTCAGGAACGCGGCCAGCGCTTCAGCGGTAATTGACAAGCCGCTCGTACTTCAGGCCCTTGCACGTCTGGCAGGTCAGGGCCTCGACCTCCCCCTTGTCGTTCGTCATCTCGACCGTCCCCAGGCCCTCGCAGATCCGGCAGTTGCGCGGCTTGGTGCGCAGGACCTTGAGCTGCTTGGAGGACTCGGCGTAGTAGGCCGTGAGGAACTGCGTGCGCTCGTCGCTCGTGGCCGCGGCCCACCACTCGTCGGGCGTCACGCCCTCCGACAGCTCCTGGCCCGAGGCGCTCTCCTTGGCGCGCTTGGAGGCCTCCTCCTGGCGCTTCTTGAGCAGCTTCTCGATGCGGTCCTCGAGGTCGTCGCCGGGCGCGGGCTCGGCGGCGGCGTCGGGCTCGTCCTTGCTCGCGTCGTCGGCGCCGATCCAGTTCAGCGCCTTCTGCTTGCCGAGGATGAACGTGCCCGTGCCGTAGCTGCTCGTGCGCACCGAGCCCCCCTGCCGGCTGGCCCACATCTGCGACACGCCCTCCTCCGTCATGCCGTAGGCCGCGGCCAGCTTCTGGATGACCTCCTCGTGTACCGCGTTGTCGAGCGTCTCGAGCGCGACGCCCAGCGTCATGCCGTCCTTGCGCGCGATCTCGCCCAGGCTCTTGCCCAGGAAGGCGAAGTAGTCGCTGACGATCTTGTCGGCGTAGTGGTCGTGGCGGCGGCGGCCGATCTCGGCCTGCAGCGCCGAGAGGTCGCCGAGCTGCCGGCTGGCGGGGTAGGTCTGCTTGAAGTCCGCGACCATCGCCAGCGCCTCGTCGAACTGGTTCTTGTAGAGGCGGTTGCGGATCTCGTCGAGCACGGCGGTCTCGGCCTTGTCCTCGATGCGGATGCGGGCGCGCTGGACGCGCGTGGCGATGAGCTCGGGCTTGAGCTTGGGGTCGAGCTGCTGCACGAGCTGGTAGTGCTCGAAGGCCTGCTCGTAGAGGCCGGCGCCGTCGCAGGCCACGGCCACGCGCAGGTGGTCGGCCGCCGTCGAGGGCGCGCCCTGCTCGTCGAGGATCACGCGGTACAGGTCCTCGGGAGCGTAGACCGACAGGCCCTCGACGCGGCCCGACTCGACGTTGGCCACGAACTGCTTGGGGAAGCTGTCGGTGCCGCTGCGGCGCTTGAGCGTGTAGGCGTCGCGCTTGCCGTCGTCGACGAGCAGCCCGGTCTCGGTCGTGCCGTTCTTCATGACGAGGTGCACGACGTTGACCAGGTAGGGCGGCGTGTCCTCGCCGGTGAAGCCGCGCGACTCCTTGATGCGCCGCACCTCCGCGGGGCCCAGGTTCTCCCAGCGCAGCTTGAGCAGGCCGCCGTTGTCGGCCCGGAGCAGGGTGAAGCCCGTGCCCTCCTCGAAGTCCTGGATCTCGCCGTGCACGAGCGTGCCGTCCTTGAGGCGCACGACCTCCGGCGCCGGTGCGGGCGCGGGCGCCAGCAGGACCAGGCCGAGGAGCACACCGAGGGGCATCGCCGCGATTGTAGCCATCAGCGCGAGCGCCGCGCCTGCTCGAGGAAACGCTGCACGCTTGCGGCGTCGACCTCCGCGGGATCGACGGCCCGATGCACCGGCGTCGCCGCGGCCAGGCCCTTGCGGCTCGTCGCCACGCGCAGCTCGACGCAGAGCGGCTCGTCGGGCTGCGCCGGCAGGAAGACCACCGAGTACCACGTGCCGTCGGGGAGCTGGCCGGCCTCGACGTCGGTGTAGGCCTGACGCTCGGCGTCCCAGCGCTCGCCCGCCGCGACCTGCCGCTGCACCTCGGCCCCCACCTCGTCGAGGCGCGCGGTGGCGCGCGACAGGGCCAGCCCCTGCCCGTGCAGCGCGAGGCCCGTGGTGAGCAGCGCGAGCAGCCCCGACACGCCGGCCAGGAAGATCATCAGCGCGACGAGGATCTCGATCAGCGTGAAGCCGCGCTGGCCCGGCGGGTGTCGCGGCGGCGTCCGGCGGCGCGACCTCATGGCGCCCACGCCTCCCGTACCGCCGGCAGCTCGACGACGCGCTCGAAGCCCAGGCCCGCGCGCACCGTGGCGCCGTCGGGGTGCGACACCGCGGTCGTGCCGCGCACGCCGCGCTCGACCGTCAGCGTGCGCCCGTCGCGGGCCGTCACGCGCATCCACTCGCCCTCGACGAGCACCGCGTCCGGCGCGCCCTGCTCGCGGAGGAAGGTCGTCGAGGCCAGCTCGATGCGCGTCGACTCCGAGGTGACCGGCTCGGCCAGCGCGCCGCCGGCCGTGTCGCCGGTCGAGTCGTCGAGCACGAGCGTCAGGCGCACGCGCCGCGGGAAGACGTCGTCGCGCCCGTCGAGCAGCGAGGCCGGCCCGGCGCCGAAGGGAAAGCCCGCGTCGCCCGGGGGGATCAGCCCGCGCGTGCTGTCCCACAGGCCGAGCGCCGCGCCGTCGGCGCCCTTCGGCCGCTCCCAGGCGGTCGTGCCCGGCGCCCAGCAGGCGACGCCGAAGTAGAGCACCTGGTCGGCGAGCACGATCGAGTCCTCGAGCAGGCGCTCGCGCCGGTCGGGCAGCTCGGCGTCGAGCAGCGAGCCCTCGCCGCCGATCGGCGCGCGGAAGCGCCGCACGAGGCTGGGCAGCCGCTGGCCGGGCTGCATCGCGAGCGTGTAGAGCGACTCGGCCAGGCCGCCCGTGGGCAGCAGCTCCTGGCTGGCCTGGCCCGTCAGCCGCTGGGCCGCCTGCTCGGCGCCGGCCACGTCGCCCGCGTGGCGCAGCCAGGCCAGCGCGCGCGCCTCGTGGCAGACGCGCGCGAAGCGCAGCAGCGGCACGGTGTAGATCGGGCCGCCCGGCGGCCCCTCCTCGCGCCAGGTCAGCAGGAAGCGGCTGTCCTGCTCGGCCGCGCCCGGCGCGCCCGGCCAGACGTCGCGCAGGTCGGTCGCGATCGCGTCGAGCGCGGCCGCGGCGCGGTCGTGCAGCTCGCGGCTGCGCTCGCCCATCGACCAGATGTCCATCGCGCCGCGCACGATCTGGAACAGCATCGTGCCGAGCACGGCGAACAGCGCCGTGGCGGCGAGCAGCTCGATGAGCGTGAAGCCGCGCGCGCGCCTCACGGCCACTCCTCGTGCTCGAGCACGAGCGTGGGCTGCAGGTGTCCCGCGACGACGGCCTCGACCTCGGGCGCGACCTTCCAGGCGTTGCTCGCGTAGCGGCGGCCGTCGAAGGCGCCCGGCTCCCACACGGCGAAGAGCGAGAGGTCGAGGCGGTCGGCCTGCTTGCGCACCGGGAGCTGGATGCGCGTCGCCGTCTCGCCCGTGCCGCGCGCGCCGGCCGCGAGCAGGCCGGGCGAGCTGACCGCGTCGGCGTGCGGGGAGGCGCGGCCGTCGAGCACGGCGCGCACCTCGAGCCCCGTGCCGGGCAGCGGCAGGAAGGCGTCCACGACGAGGTCGGTCCAGAAGGCGCCCGGCGCGCGCAGCGGCAGCTCGAGGCGCTGCGACTCGGGCACGTCGCTGCCGAGCAGCGCGCGATCCTCGACGCGCGCCGGGAACCAGCGCGCGAGCGTGCCGGCCGGGTGCGACTCGACGCGGCTGCCGAAGCGGCCGCGCAGCAGCCCCTGGCTGTCGAAGCCGCGGCCCCCGGGACGCACGGGCATGGTCAGCTCGGTCCCCACGCCGCGCGTGAAGCCCACGAGCTCCTCGCCGATGAGCAGCAGCCCGCCGCCCGGCGGGAAGCCGGCCGAGTCGTCGGCCAGCGCGATCGCGGCGCCCGTATCCGAGAGCGGCCCGGCCAGCGGCGCGACCGGCCAGAACAGCAGCGGCGAGACGGGCTCCCCACGGCGGTGGAAGGCGCGCGTCGTGCCGTAGAGCCCGCGCGCGACGAGGAAGACGTGCCCGCTGGCGACCGGGTCGAGTCCTGCGTAGCCGACGATCTCCTCGCCCACGCGCAGCAGGCCGCCGGCCTGGGGCAGCGCGCCGAGGACGCCGAGCACGTCGGGCCCCAGGATCGGGTTCTGCCGCAGCGCGTAGGAGTACTGCAGCGCGTCGACGCCGAGCGTGAGCTCGCGCTCCTCCTCGAGCTCGAAGTCCTCCCCCAGCACGTAGCGCGCGCTGTTCGGCAGCAGCCGCGACGGCACCTGCGCGCGGTGGAAGCGCAGCTCGTCGACGGTGGCCTGGCCCGGGCTGCGCCGGCCCGACCAGTCGGCGCCGAGCCGGAAGGCGTCGATGGGCCCCATCGGCAGCTCGCCCGAGGGCTTGCAGATCATGCGCGTGACCTGGCGCGGGTCGACGTTGAGCAGCTCGAGCTGCCGCCGCCCCGAGCTGTCGTCCTGCGCGAACTCGCGGTCGAGCAGCTTGTCGCTCAGGTCGTAGGGCAGCTCGCCCTCGCCGCGCTGGTCGTAGCGCAGGAACTCGCCCGACACGCGGTCGCGCAGGCCGACGAGCGCGTAGCCCGCCCAGTCGAGGTCGTCATGCGAGGCCCAGTTCACCCGGTGCCACTCCTTGAGCGACGTGGACGGGTCGACGAGCGTCACGGCGTCGTGCCGGCCGGGCAGCCCCGAGACCGGGTCGAAGCCCGGCACGAAGAGCGTGTTGCCCAGCACGTGCACGGGGAGCACGCGGCCGGACGGGTCGTCGCTGCCGTGGTGCACGTCGGGAGTGCCGTCCTGGCCGCGGAAGTCGAGCTCGTCGTTGATGGTCTTGCGCACGTCGTCGTCGAGCGGCGTGTCCGGGGTCCAGGCCTCGATGTCGACGAGGTGCGACAAGGCCGCGTTGATGGCCTCGGCGTCGTCGCGCACGAAGCCGCTCGTGGTGGCCGTGTCCCAGCGCACCCACTCGGTCGAGTCGTCGCCCTCGGTGAAGTCCTGGCCGATCTGCACGAGCACCGACTTGGCGCCTGCCGGCCGCTTGGGCATGGGGTGGAAGTCGTCGAAGAGCGAGCCGCTCGAGGCGCCCACCGAGATCGGGAAGACGAGCACGCGCGGGTTGGCCGGCAGGCCCGGGATCGAGCCGAGGACCTGCGCGTCGAAGGTCGTGATGTACTCGCGCGGCTCGGTCCAGCTCGTGGAGCCGGTGCTCACGCTGACGACCGCGCTCGTCGTGGTCAGGTCGCTCGGCGGCCCGCCCGCGGCCGCCGGGATGCCCGCCGCGTTGCGCTGCACGCCCGTGAGCCGCGTGCCGTCGAAGCCCTGGTAGCGCACGCACTCCGCGCCTCCGAGCCAGCCGCCCTTCGTCTGCGCGACGAGCGTGACCTGCACCGAGCCCGTGCCCACGGGCGGCGAGAAGTTCGCCGACTGCCCGACGAGCGCGTCGCCGCCGTAGTCGCAGAAGATCACCGCCCACCCGCCCGTCTTCTGGAAGGTGTCGGGGTCGAGCGGCAGGCCGCCGCTGGCGCGCAGCGGGATCTCGGTCGCGTCGGCGGTCAGGCCCGTGCCCAGTGGCTGCTCGAAGGGCGCCCCGCCGGTGAGCGGCGTGACCTCGATCGAGATCTGCTGGGTGAGCACCGTGGGGTCGAGCTCCGCCAGGCCGAACTCGCCCAGCGGCGACGAGAGCAGCACCTGGCCGCGCGCCGCGCGCTCGCTGCCCAGCGGCTTGGTCCAGCCGACGAGCTCGACGAGCTCGGAAGCCGGGTGGTCGAGCGGCACGGTCTCGCGCCGGCCGCGCCCGCCGAAGGGATCGCCCGGGCCGCCCGGCCGCACGAGGAAGGCGTCGGGCTGCTTCTGCACGTACTCGACGACCTCCTGGCCGATGCGCAGCGCGCCGCGCTCGGGGAAGCCCGCGGTGCTCTCGACGCGCAGCTTGAGCTCCTGGCCGTAGCCGCTGACGCCCTGGATCTGCCCGCTGTTCGCGGGCACGTCCTCGACCAGGCTGGTCGTGAACGAGCGCCGCCCGCGCGGTACGCCGTCGACGAACAGCGCGAGCTGGCTGTCGCGCGCGCCGCCGATCTGCGCCGCGACGTGGTAGGGCACACCCGGCAGCAGCGCCAGCCCGTCGTCGAAGGCGTAGCGGATCTCGCCGCCCGGCGGCGCGTGGCCCTCCGGCATCACGGCCTCGAAGTCGGGGATGCCCGTGTCGTCGACGCGCAGGATGAGCTCGCGGTGGCGCATCGCGAGGAGCACGCGGTCCTCGAGCTCGCCCGCCGCGCCGTCGAACAGGATCGTCTCGGCGTCGGGGTCGGCGAGCTCGAACCAGAACTCGACCGTGAAGGCGTCGAGCAGGGTCGAGCCCGCGCCGTCGAGGTCGGGCTCCAGGCCGGACAGCGGCAGCGTCACGCTGCCGTCCGCGAAGCGGAAGCCGCGCGGCGAGGAGCCGGTCAGGCCCGGTGCGCCCTCGTCGAAGTGCAGCGTGTCGGGCAGCCCCGAGCGCACCGGCTGCGGCGCGACGTAGGACTCGTCGCGCGAGGTCGAGGCGCCGGGCCGCCCGCCGACGAGCGTGCCCGCGCGGCTCGGCGCGACCGGCGAGAGCTGCAGCGCAGCGGCGAGGTCGCCCGGCGTCTCGTTGCCGCCGGCCGGCGCCAGCGACTCGAGCGTCGCCGCGCCGCCCTCGTCCGGCGGCCCGGCCACGGCACGGCCCGGGCCCGAGGCGAGCAGCGCCGGGAAGCTGGCCCAGCCCGAGCCCAGCGGCCGCAGCTCCTCGAAGCCGCGCTGCGTGTCGATCGTGCGCGCGCTCTCACCCGAGGGCGCCACGGAGACGACCTCGGCGACGTGGGCGCGCGCCTGCTCGCGGCCGTTCGCGAGGTTGCGGCTGACCGACGCCTGGAGCTCGAAGTATCCGGCCGAGCCGTAGGTGAAGGGCGCCGTGCCGCCGCAGAGCTCGGCGTCGTTGCTGTCGGCCGCGTTGCGCAGCACGAGGTCGCGTTGGTCGCTGTCGAGCGCGCCGTCCTGCAGCGCGACGTCGAGCACGTGCCGCAGCGCCTCGGGGCTGCCCGGCTGCGCCTGGCGGATGCGCCGCGCCAGCTCGCGCGCGGTCTCGCTCGCGATCCGCTGCGTCGGGCGGCGCGCAGCCAGCCCCGCCAGCCGCGCCGCGAGCTCGGGCTCGTCGACCTGGCCCGGCTGCAGCTTCTCCGCCTCGATCAGGAGGCCCGCCGCCACGAGGTCGAGCGGCCCGACCTCGCCCCGCTCGAGCGGCCCCGCGAAGGCCGGCCGCAGCACGGAGGCGTCCGTCGAGAGGTCGATCGCCAGCAGGATCGCGGCCATGAGCGCGGCCTCGCGCTCGTTGATCACGTCGGCGACGGGGTTGCGTCCCAAGCCGGTGATCAGCGCCTCGAGCACGGCCGGCGCGCAGTCGCACACGTTGACCGGGTCGCGCACGAGGGTGCGCAGCTCGCTGCGGCCGTCGTCGTGCGCGAGCGCGGGCGGCTCGAGCAGCTCGAGGCGCCAGCCGTCGCCCCAGTCGGCGGCCGAGAGCACGAGGTTCCACTCGACCTGGCCCGCGCCGTCGCGCAGCTCGACGATCGTGCCCTGGCCGCAGCGGCTGCCGTCGTCGACGAGCAGCTCGACGCCGCCGTCGCGCGCGGTGGCCGTGCCGCGGATCGGCTGCCGGTCGCGCCACGCCGGCGCGCCGCCGGCCACCGTCAGCCAGGGGCGCACGCGGTCGAGGTCGTCGGCGGTGTAGGTCAGCTCGCCGAAGAGCCCGATCTCCTTGAGGCCGTCGACGCGGCGGAAGAGCTCGAAGGTCCCGGGCCGCACGCGCCAGCCGTGCTCGGCGAGCAGGAGCAGCCGCGCGTCGAGCACGTCGTCGCCGGCGACGTGCGGCAGCGCGGTCGAGCCGGCGAGGTTGGCCGACGGCATGCCGCGACGGCACTCGTCGAGCGCGTCGGGCAGCAGCGCCGAGTACTCGACGAGCTCGCGCCCCACCCAGGCCAGCCCGGTCGCCGGCCAGCCGCGCCCCTCGGCGATCGGCAGCCGCGTCGCGCGCTCGTCGACGCCCTCGGCCAGCGTCGCCCGCCCGCCGAGCAGGTTGCCGAGCAGGAAGGGCGAGGCCGTGCCGAGGCGGACCTTGCCCGACTCGTCGGCGATCGAGACCGACGCGACCACGCCGTGCGGGTCGCGCGGCAGCAGCCGCGGGTGGCGCGCGGCCAGGTCGGGCGGCGCGATCTCGTCGGCCGTGTCGCTCCAGGGCGTCTCGTCGTCGAGGAAGGGGTGCGTGCCCTCGAGGTGGTGCTCGGCGGCCGCCAGCGCCAGGCGCGCGTCGCCGCGCGCGGCCTCCTGCTGGAAGGAGTGCAGCGCCGTGGACTCCATGCCGCGCATCGAGAGCGCGAAGGGCGTGGCGATGATCGCCAGCGCGACGAGGACGACGACGACCATGACGAGCGCGATGCCGCGTTCGCCGCGCGCCGTCCGCGCCGTTCGCGCCGCCGCCCTCACGGACGCTCCGTCCACGAGCGCACCGAGCCGAGCAGCCCGTACTCGATCACCGTGCGCACGGCCGGCTCGCCGACGCGGAAGGAGATCGTGATCGGCGCGGCGTGCCAGGCGGGGTCGAGCCGGCCCCCCGCGTCGAGGTGCACGACGCGCGGCTCGCCGTCGAGCAGCACGTCCGGCGGGATCGTCTGGTGCTCGCCGCGCACGATCGAGGCCAGGCGCAGCTCGTCGATCATCCCGCGGTACGGGGACGTGCCGGTGCCGCCGCGCCCCGTGCCGAGGTTCGAGGCGGCGCCGCGCGCCATGCGCCGCGGCGGCGAGAAGGCGGTGTCCTCGCCGGCGGTGACCCCGTCGACCGCGACGTGCAGGCTGCGCCCGTCGCAGATCACGCTCACGCGGCTCCAGCGGTCGGGCGGCAGCCGCGTGCCGGTCAGCGTGCGCCGGAAGGTCTCGGGCCCGGCCTGGGCCTCGAGCTCGACGGACACCTCGAGCACGTCGTCCTCGTCGAGGCGCAGGCTCCAGGCCCCCTCGCGCTCGAGCAGCAGCATCGGGCGCGGATCGGGATCGGGCCGCAGCGCGACCTCGACGCCGAAGCCGTCGGGCGAGTCGAAGCTGGGCGGCAGGTCGAGCAGCGCGAGCGACTGTCCCTCGCCGAGCCGGATGCCCGCGCCGATGAGGCCCTCGACGCGGCCGACGTCGTCGGGCAGCCTCGCGTCGAGCGGCCAGCCGGCGCCCCCGCCGTCCTCGAAGTGCCAGTTGCCGACCGCGCGCAGCCCGAGCGCGTAGACCTCGCCCGAGGCGGGCTCGATGACGATGCTGGCCGGCGCGCCCTGCGCCACCGCGAGGCTCTTCGCGGTGCGCAGCGCGTCGCGGATCTGCCCGGCCGCCACGCGATCGACGGCGGCGAGCTTGTCGAAGGCGCCCACGCCGAAGCCGAGCAGCACCCCGATGATCGCCATGACGAGCAGCAGCTCGAGCAGCGTGAAGGCCGCCCGATCCCGCTCAGTCGCGCTGCGGCAGCTCGTAGTTGGCGATGTCATCTTCGGTGCCCGGCAGCCCGTCGGGGCCGGCCGAGAGCAGCTGGAAGCCTTCGAACTCCTGGGGCGCCTGGGTCAGCGGGTTCACGGCGGCGCGCACCGTGATGTCCTCCGCGTTGGCGCCCGTCCCGAATCGGTACGGGAACTCGTCGCGGTAGTCACCACTGGCGATGTAGACGATGGGATTGTCCCACGGGTCGACGAGCTCGAGCAGCGCGTGGCTGCCGTCGACGAGCCGCAGCCCCTCGTCCTGGTCGCCGTCGGTGTTCGCCAGCCAGCCCTCCTCCGGCCGCCGCCCGGCGTAGTCGCCGGCCTTGAGAGCCGCGACGAGCGCCTCGATGCCCTCGTTGACGTGGTTGTTCGCCTTGACCCCGAGCGGCGCGAGGTGGCTGGGCGGGTAGTCGCCGACGCGGCTGGAATAGCTCTCGAGGAGGATCTGGATCTGCTCGAGGCGCGCCTTGCACTCGGCGATGCGGCCGGTCTCGGCCTGCTTGCCCAGCGAGACGACGAGGATCGACATGAGCAGCCCGATGATGGCGATGACCGCCAGGATCTCGATCAGCGTGAAGCCGCGCCGCCAGCGGTCGGGGCGCTGCATCACGGCGCCTGCACGATGCGCACGAGGGAGACCACGGCGTCGACGAGGCGGCCGGGAGGCGCCTCGGCCCACACGGCCAGGTCGAAGGCATTGGTCACGCTGCGCATCGACTTGAGCACGATCGGCTCACCCACGCGCTGCCCGCCCACCGTGAAGGCGAAGCTGCCGGTCACCGTGTCGAGGCGCTCGATGCCGATCAGCACGGTCTCGCCCGGCGGCACGGTGATGCCGGCGAGCGGCTGGCCGGCGAGCACGACCGTGTCGAAGTTGTCGAGCGCCGAGACGCGCAGCTGGCCGTCGGTGTCGATGAAGATCTCGAGCCGGCCGCGCGGCACGCGGCCCTGCAGCCCCTTGTTCTGCGCGTAGGTCAGCGACAGTCCCACGCGCGTGTCGCTCGCGGCGGCGCCGGCCGCGATCTCGGCCTGCACCTCGAAGAACCCCTTGCCGTCGACCGAGCGCACGATCCCCGGGCGCTCGTCCTCGCGCGGCTTCTCGAGCTTGCCCTGCACGCGCACGCCGGCCGGGTCGGGCTCGACGCGCGGACTGCCGTCCCACATGTGCTCGGTCCAGCCGCGCTGGAGCGAGCTGCGGCCGAAGCGCTCGAGCCACTGGCGCTTGCTCAGGTTGTCGCGGATGCGCGCGACCTGCGTGGCCGCGTACACGGCCTGCGGGTCGTCGGGCCGGTCGGCGTAGGCCTTGGCGACCTCGTCGAAGTGGCCGAGCGCGGCCTCCGCGTCGCCGCCGCGGTAGGCCGTCACGCCCAGCGCCACGTGCGCGCCGGGCTTGCCGCCCGCGACGGCCTGCTCGAGCGGCGCGCGGGCCGAGAGGATGTCGCCGGCCGAGAGCGTGGCCAGCCCGAGGTACCAGAGCACGTCGGCGTTGTCGGGCTCGATGCGCTCGGCCTCGCGCATGTAGCGCAGGGCCTCGTCGTGGCGGCCGCGCTCGATCGAGGCCCGCCCCAGCTCGATCAGCAGCAGCGTCTCGGGGCCCGCGAAGCGCAGCGCACGGCGCAGCGTGGCCGCCGCCGACTCGGGGTCGCCGTCGCGGAGCTGGTTGCGCCCCAGGCGGTAGAGCGCCTCGGGCTGGTTGGGCTCGAGGACGAGCGCCTGGTCGTACAGGTCGCGCGCGGCCTCGAGCTCGCCGGCGTCCTCGTACACGAAGCCCAGCGCGAGCGTGGGCCACACCGCGCGCAGCGGGTCGGCCTCGCGCGCCTGGCCGAGCAGCCGCAGCGCGAGCGCGCCGTCGCGCTGCCGCCAGGCCTCGATGCCCGCGTCGGCCATCGCCGCAGCGAGCGACGGGTCGGCGGCCATCGCGGCGCCGAACGAGCCGGCCGCCTCGGCGGTCGCGTTGCGTGCGGCCTGCACCGCGCCGAGCAGGAGCAGCGCCGGCGCCGAGCTGGGATGGTCGACGAGCACGCGGTTGGCCTCGCGCAGCGCGGCGTCGACCTGCCCCACGGCGAGCAGCGCCTCGCCCAGCGCCAGCCCGCGATCGCGCTTCTGCTCCTCCTCGAGCGGCCCGAGGAAGGGCAGGTTCTCGGCGGCCTGCAGCACGGCGAGCGCCTCGGTCCAGCGGCCCTCGTCGGCGAGCAGGCGCGCCTCGACCATCGGCAGCTCGGCCGACGGGCGCCCCAGGTTGCGGCCCTGCTCGACGAGCTGCCAGGCGCGCTCGGGCAGGCCCAGGCGCCGCGCGATCTCGGCGTAGCCCGCGACGAGCGCGGGGTCGGCGATGCCCTCGGCCATGGCCTTGCGGTAGACGCTCAGCTCGCCCTCGAGGTCGAAGCGCCGCGCGTGCACCGCGGCGAGCAGCCGCGCCGCGCCGGGGTCGGCGTGGAGCGCCTGCTGCACGAGCGTGGCCTCGGCCAGCGCGTAGTCGAGCGCGCGCGGCTCGGTCGACGCGGCCGCCAGCAGCTCGAGCGCCAGCGTGCGCCGGCTCGCGGCGGCGCCCGGCCCGCTGCCGAGCGCGCGGCTGCGCTGCAGATAGGTGTTCTCGAAGGTCTGCGCGAGCCCGACCTCGAGCACCTCGGCGCGCGGGATCGTCATCGGCGCGCCGAGCGGCCCGCCGGTCTTGGCCGAGACCTGCTGGAAGCGCACGTCCTCGCCCGGCCGCGTCGAGAGGCCGACCGGGTCGTCGTTGAGGAGCGTGCCGAACAGGCGCGGCCGCCCGTCCACGAAGGAGACCCAGTCGTGGCGCTTCTCGAGCGCGCTGTCCTGCTCGCCGCTCGACGCCGCCGGTGCCGCGCCCGGCTTGGCGGCAGCCGGCTTGGCGGCGCCCGGCGCCGCCGCGGCGGGCGCGGCTGGGGGCGCAGGCTTGGTCGCCGGCCCGGCCGGCGCGGCGTCCGCGTCGGTGTCCGCGGCGCCGCCGGCCGACGCGAGCACGAGCTGCCCCATCGACTCGGCCGGCAGGCGGTAGGCCTTCGCCGCCGCGCCCTGCAGCGCGGGGTGCTCGGCGGGCCGGCGCACCGGAATCGGCGGCAGCGGCGGATCAGGCAGCACGACGGGATCGAGCGGCAGCAGCTCCCGCGGCGGCGCGAAGACCGACTCGTCGCGCGCGCGCGGCGGGGCGTCGGGCGCGCCGGCCCGCGTCACGGCCGGCGGCAGCGCGAGCTCGAGCTTCGCCGCGGGCTGCGCCGACGGCAGCCGTGAGGACTCGTAGCGCTCGCGCAGATCGAGCCAGCTCATCACGCCGGCCAGCCCGGCCGCGGCCAGGAACAGCGCCTGCTCGCGACGCCCGGCCATCAGCCCTTCTCCGCGGGCAGCACGGGCTGCTCGGCGTCGACGAGCACGGCCGAGGCGAAGAAGCGGCAGACGACCTTCGTGCCGTCCTCGTCCTTGGCGTCGATGCGCACGTCGTCGAGCGCCAGGTAGGGCGTGCCGTCGGCGATCGCGGCCAGCGCGTCGCGCACGGCGCGCGGCGCGCCCGCCAGCTCGAACTCGACCTTGTGCGTGCGCAGGAAGCCGGTCTCGGTGCGCTGCTTGCGGACGACCGCCGGCATCTTGATCGAGTCGACCGCGTCGACGCCGGCGGCCAGCGCGGCGCTGACCACGACGTGCACGACGTGCAGCGAGCGCAGCGTGCGGAGCACGTCCTCGAGGCCGGTCGGGTTGAGCTCGGGCAGGCCGAGGTTGCTGGGCACCGAGCGCCCGGCGAAGGCGGCGCCCTTGACGAGCTCGTCCTGCTCGCGGCGCACGATCTCGATGTAGCGGAGGTCGGGGCTCTCGCCCGGGCCGATGCTGAACTCCGGCGGCTGGCTGTAGGACACGGCCGGCAGCAGCGCGGCGAGCTCGGCGGTCAGGCGCTCGCGCTCGCGCGTGGCGGTGGCGAGGTCCTCGCGCGCCGGGCGGCTGCCGGCCTCGGCGCCGGCCTTGAGCTTGGCGCGCATGGCCTGGGCCTGGCGCGTGGCCTCGTCGGCGTCCCACAGCGCGCCGATCAGCGCGCGGCCGGTGAACAGCGCCACCGCGAGCGCGACCCCCACGACGATGAGCCGGCGCAGCTCGCGGTCCATCAGCGTCCCTCCGGCGCGTTCGCGCCGCCGTCGCCGCCGGCCGCCGGGCTGCCGGCCGCGGTGTCGGCCTGGCCCACCGTGCCGGCGCCGGGCGCGCTGCCGCTCGTCGCCGCCGACCCGGCCGCGCCCTCGGCCGGCGGGAACAGGCTCGTGTCGATCGACAGCGAGAAGCTGAACTTGCCCTTGCTGTTCGTGGTGAAGCGCGGCACGACCCGGGCGATGCCCGGGTCGGCGCGCAGCCGCGTGGTGAGCTCGGTCACGGCATCCGTCAGGCCGCGCGACTGCTCCTTGCCCTCGCCCTCGACGGTCACGAAGGGCCACTTCTCGGCGCCGTGCTCGAACTCGGGCTCGACCGCGCGCTGCGTGCGCACCGAGCGCAGCCACAGCTCGGGCGGCAGCACGCCGTCGAGCCGGTCGAGCACGGTGATCACGCCGCTGCCGGGCGCGGTGAGGTCCTCGACCGCGAGCAGCCGCGCCGAGACCTCCTTGACCTCGTCGGCGGCGCGCTCGTAGGCGCGCAGGTCGGCCTTGCGCGCCTCGACCTCGCGGCTGGCGCGCGCACGGTCCTCGCTGGCGGCGTCGTAGTCGGCCTTGCCCGTGACCGCGGCGAGCACGAGGTGGCCGGCGACGAGCGCGCCTGCGAGCCACAGCCACAGCGTGTGCGCCACGAAGCGTCGCCGCCGCGCGACCTGGGCCGAGAGGATCTCGACGCGGTAGCTGTCCTTGAGCACGGCCATGAGCGCCAGGCCGGCCGCGATGGCGAAGTCGCTCCCGCGGCCCTCGGCGATCTCGGCGCCCTCGGTCAGGTAGCCGTCGGTCGGGTCGAAGCGCGCGACCGGCACGCCGAGCGAGCGCGTGAGCGCCTGGTCGAGCCCCGGGATCGAGGCGCCCGCGCCGCACAGCAGCACGCGCGTGAGCTTGAGGTCGGGCGCCTGGAGCTGGTTGCGGCAGAGGACGAGCGACGACTGCAGCATGCCCGCGACCTGGCGCAGCGGGCCGTCGAGCGCGCGCACGACCGCCGCCTGCTGCGCGTTCGCGGGCGCCTGCCCGGGCGGCGGGAAGAGCGCGAGCTTGCGCTTGGCGGCCTCGGCCCCCTGCTCGTCGAGACGCAGCGCGTCGGCGATGGCCTCGGTGAAGAGCTCGCCGCCGCCGCCCAGGTTGCGCGCGAAGAGCAGCTCGCCGTCCTGCAGGATGGCCACGTCGGTCGTGCGCCCGCCGAGCGAGGCCACGAGCACGACGCCTTCGCCGCCGTCGGTGGCCACGACCGCGTTGTGGAGCGCGATCGCGTTGGGCGTGAAGGCCGCGATGGCCACGCCCG
>Ga0111538_10002231_pt1 | contig 27306 bp, 23 predicted proteins | sample SoiMethybrSBSTD1_FD_79669 | JGI IMG/M metagenome (GOLD analysis project Ga0111538, IMG submission 79669) | Bulk soil microbial communities from a Populus tree surrounding site in Tennessee, USA - Soil MetaG P. TD hybrid SBSTD1 (version 2)... | ecosystem: Environmental > Terrestrial > Soil >...
ACGGTTGGCCAGTCGGGCCATGCCGCAAAAACTTGTGGGCTTGCCCCGCATGGCAAGCCGATCGTCGGGTACCATCAAGCGACCGGGTCGCGAGGGCGGCCTTGTCTGCCAGGGATGGCCAGCCAAGCACGTTGGAGGATGCGTTGAAGTCTCGATCAACCCAGAAGTTGACCGCCCCTGTTTGCACCATCGTGGCTGCCACGGCGCTGGTTCTCGGCATGCTTGTGGCCGGAGGCTGTGCCTCCAATGCATCGCGTGACTGGGCTCAGACCTCGCCGGTCATTCTTCCGAGTCACACCGGCGAGCCCATCGTGAGCCTTGGCGCGTTCGAGCGCCCTTCCTGATCAATCCGTCTGTGTGGAGCAAGTTGAAGGGTGGCGCACAGTCGGCATGAACTGCGCAATGATGCCGCCCCGCAGCCGCATCTGCTGTGGGTTTCTCAGCCTGCAAGCCGTGCCGCCTCACCTGCCGATATAGGCTCGATGCTTCGTGCCGGCCACGGCCTTGTGCTGATCTCGCTGACGCTGCTCGCCTTCGGCGTGGTGATGGTGACCTCTGCCGGTCTGACAGTCGGACAGGACCGCGCAGTCGTGCTCCAGGACGTTCTCCTTGGCCGCACCACCCAACTGGCGGCGCTCGCGATGGTGTTCATGTTCATCGGGTCGCGCCTGCCGGTGGATCGCACGCTCTATCGCCCGATGGGCATTCGCTCGCCGATGCCCTGGCTGGTTCTGGGAATGATCGGCCTGCTGGTGCTGGTGCACGTCCCGGGCGTGGGCAAAGAGGTCAACGGCGCGCAGCGATGGATCCACATTGGTGCTGTCGGCTTTCAGCCCAGCGAGGTGGCCAAGTGGGGCATGGTGATCGCGCTGGCGTGGTTTGCGGCTCGCCGAGCGCCGGTGATGCACCAGTTCTTCGCCGGCTTCGTGCCGCCGATGATGCTCACGCTCGTGGTGTGCGCGCTGATCGCCAGCGAGGATCTGGGCACAGCCGTGCTCATCGGCGCGGTAAGTCTGTGCGTGCTGCTGGCCGCCGGCTGCCGCCTTTGGCATGCGGCGGTGCTGCTGCCCTTCGGCCTGGTCGGCGTCGTGTATGCAGTCCTGACCAGCGATTACCGCCTCAACCGCATCAAGGCCTTCCTGGATCCCTACGCCGATCCCCAAGGCATCGGTTACCACATCCTGCAGTCGATGGGTGCGATTTCCAGCGGCGGGCTCGCGGGCCGCGGCCTTGGCAACAGCATCCAGAAGTTCGGATACCTGCCGGAGGATACGACCGACTTCATCTTCGCCATCATCTGCGAGGAACTGGGTGTGATCGGGGCCGCCGTCATCATCGCGCTGTACGCCCTGCTGCTGCTATGCGGCTTCACGATCCTGCGGCGCGTGCAGCATCCCTTCCAGCGCCTGCTGGGACTGGGTGTGCTGCTTTGCGTAGGCCTGCAGGCGATGATCAATATCGCTGTCGTGACGGGCTCGGCCCCGACCAAGGGCATCGCACTGCCGCTGCTCTCCTCTGGTGGGACCGGCTGGGTGCTCACGGCATTCTGCATCGGCCTGCTCGTGTCGATGGAGCGCGAAGCGGACGACAGCGTTCCGCAATCAGCGGTCAGCGATCAACCAAGCCTCGAGCGAGAGCATTTGCTCGCGGCCTCGTGATCACTCGCAGGAGCGCGGTTGACTGGATCACCGCGGCACTGAATGCTGGCCGTTGAATGTCGAGTGCGCCTCCAACCATCATCTTTGCCGGCGGGGGCTCGGGAGGACATCTGAGTCCCGGCCTGGCGATCGATGAACGGCTGCGCGAGATCGATCCGCAGGCGCGGTCGATCTTTCTCTGCTCGAATCGCGAGATCGATGCCACGATGCTGGGCGAAGCAGGCGTGCATCACGTTGCGCTGCCGGCGATGCCGCCATCACGGCGCCCGATGCGAATGCTGCGCTTCGTGCAGACTTTTCGCGCCAGCGTGCACCAGGCGCGCGAAATCATGCGGCGGGAACGTGCGACGCGCATCATCGCTCTGGGCGGCTTCGTCGCCGCGCCCGTCGTGAAGGCAGCGAAATCGATTGCCGTGCCCGGCTTGCTTGTGAATCTGGATGCCCCGCCCGGCAAGGCCAACCGCTGGATGGCTCGATCATGCGCCACGGTCGTGAGCGCGATCGAATTGCCGATGCTGCCGGGCTTCGCCTCGCAGGTGATCGGGATGCCGATCCGGCGTCGGGCCTTGGCGCCCGCAAACGCTCGCGAATGCCGAGTGCGACTGGGTCTTGACCCCGATGTGCCCATGCTTCTGATCACCGGCGCCTCGCAGGGAGCGACGAGCATCAACGCGCTGATGATGGAACTGGCCCGAACTCAGCCAAGCCTCTTCAACGGATGGCAGATCCTGCATCTTGCCGGCCACAACGCGGATGCGTCTCTACGCGAGGACTATGCAAGGGCGGGCGTGCGCGCGACTGTGTTGCCGTTCCTTCACGAGATGGGGCTGGCATGGGGTGCGGCGGACCTGGCCATCTCGCGCGCGGGGGCCAACAGTGTCGCTGAGATCGCCGTCAATGCTGTCCCGTCACTGTTCCTGCCTTACCCCTATCACAAGGACATGCATCAGCGGCACAACGCACAGTCGCTCGTGCAAGCGGGCGCGGCTGCCATGGAGGTCGATCAAATCGATGCGACAGCGAACGCCCCCGCCCTTGGTCCCGTGCTCGATTCGCTTCTTCGCGATGGCGATCGGCGATCGCGCATGCGCACGGCGCTACAGGCGATGAATCGCCCCGATGCCGCGATGACGATCGCCCGCATGGCGCTGCAACCGGTCTAGCCACACTCGGTCGCGCATGCGCGACTGACTACAATTCGACGCCCATGGAGCCGTCTCCGCTGATCACCGGCGCCTCGCAGCAGGCTGAATGGACCCGCGTCATAGTGCTCGCGCCGAATTCGGACGGCGACGCACAAGCAGCCGACGGCGCGACGCGCGCCATTGAGAGTTTGCTACCCGAATTTGAGAAGCGCGACTGGTTTGCAATCGTCCAAGGGGACCCGTACCTGGCCTTCGCCGAACTGGCCTTGCGCGAGCGCGCGCAGGCCGCGCGAGCCGCTTGGGGCCTGCAGCGAATGGAGGGCCTGGCGCTTGTCATCGTTGACCCCGAACAGTGGCCCGCGCCACTGCTGGACGACTTGCGCCAGGCGGTCAGACGATCACTGCCGGCGGCGTCCGTCTGGACCGCGTCGGGAGACCGCATTGAAGCGGCCGAGGGCCCGCTGCCCGAGACGAGCAAGCCTGAGCGAATGACGATGAGCGGCCACAGGCTCGGATTGCAGCAGCCTTCTGAAATTCACCCCCAGCGCGCGCGTACAGCTGCATCGAGCGTGAACGACAATTGTCCGGTCGAATCCGCGGATGACGCCGTGGCGAGCGACCACGCGGGAGTGCGCGACGCCGGGCGACTGAGCCGCGACGAGATTGACATGCTGTTGCACGACAGTGAGCTCGACAATGAAGTGCCCGGCGGGCGCGGGGCGGGCTCATGAGCAGCGCCGCGGGCAAGCCCCAGCGCAGCCGCCGCGGGCGCGTGCTGATCGTGGGCGAGATCGCGCAACGTGAGGCGTTTGGCGAGCTGCTCGCTCAGCCACCGGTGCTGGCCCGAAATATGTTCGAGGCGCTGGGCGAGGTGGCCGGCAGCGGCGCGCAGGATCCGATCGCCGCGATACTCATCGATGAGACGTTCACACGCTCGCCGCATCAATGCGCGATCGAGGCCCTGCGGCGACTCGACCCGTCGCTGCGCATCATCGCCATCACCCGGGGCGATGAACCGCCCGGCAGCGCCGGCGGCATGCAGGCACCCGATGCATGGCTCGCAGGACCGCTGCGCTGGGACGATCTCCGCCGCGCGATGGACGACGACGGACTACTGGCCGGACCGTCGAAGGCGCCGGCCGTCGCCGTTGCTGCCCCCGTATCGCCCGCGCCGACTCCGCCCTCGCCACCATCAGCGTCGAAGGTATTCGACCTTGATGCTGCTCCCGCGCCGCCGGTCGCCGATGCAGCGCCGGCAGGGGTCAAGGGTGCGCCAGATCAATCCCGCCCAGAGACGGGAAGCGAATCACCAGTCGCCATTGCAGCCACATCGGAACCATCGCCTGCCGCATCAGTCGCCGCGTCGAAAGCCCCCACCGCGTCCAGAACGGCGCCTCCGTCTGTCGACCCCAGGCATCCTGCGGAATCCGCTCAGCGCGGGCCGCAGCCGACGCCAGTGGCAAACGTCGGCGACACGGATCTGCTGCACGCGCTTCTGCACGATCCCGCAGGCGTGCTGCCGCTGGCACTTCGGCTCATCACCCACCATGGCCGCTGGCGCAATGTCCGATTCGTCGATGCAGCGAGCGCTGCCGGAACGCTCCCCGCCGAGGGCGTGGAAGTCCGCTGCGCAAGCGAGAGCCTTGGCCGGCTGCTGGCGGACAACGTCGCGCCCGGCAACCTGCGGCCATGGGCCGATTGGCTCGGTCACTGGCTGCACATGCAGCACGAGCACCGGCGCGTGCGCGAACTGAGCATCCGCGATGACCTGACGGGCGCGCACAATCGCCGCTACTTCGGGGTCTTTCTCGCCGAAGCCCTGGCCCGCGCCCGCCGCGACCGCCGGCCGGTCACGGTGATGGTCTTCGACATCGACAACTTCAAGCCCTACAACGATCGCTTCGGCCACGATGCGGGCGATGACATCCTGCGCGAGATCGTGCGCCTGCTCAGGTCAATCGTGCGCCAGGGCGACAGCGTCTGCCGGATCGGCGGCGATGAGTTCGTCGTCGTCTTCGCCGATCCCGAAGCCCCACGCACGCCCGGCAGCACGCATCCTGATTCCATCGAGACCATCGCGCGCCGCATCCAGCACGCGGTGAGCTCGATGCGCTTCCCCAAGCTTGGCGTGGAAGCCCAGGGCACGATCAGCATCTCCGCCGGATTGGCGACATTCCCGTGGGACGGCCACGATCCCGCGACGCTCCTGCGCCATGCGGACCAGCGGGCACTCGAATCCAAGCGCAAAGGCAAGAACGCCATTACCCTCGGTCCAGCCACACCTCGCGATTAGCGGGCGTTCGCTAACGACAGGCAGCGGGTCGTTCTCCCAATGAAGGTGAGGAATGCCCACGCGACAGCGGAAAATGCGTCGTTCACGGCCCCGGCGCGATATGGTGAGTGCACCAGCGTATGCCCTTCAACCCTTCCGACCAGCCCACAATCGAGCACCTCCGGCCGGCAGCGCCGGCCGGCGCGCCTGCGCCGATCGCGATCGACGAGGTGGCGCGGCGATTTCCGCATCTGGAGATCATTGATGTCCTCGGGGCCGGCGGGATGGGCGTCGTCTACAAGGCGCGGCAGAAGAGCCTTGATCGACTGGTCGCTCTGAAGGTGCTGCCCCCGCAGCCGCACGATGTTCAGCGACACGAATCCTTCGCGGAGCGCTTCACGCGCGAGGCTCGCGCGCTGGCACGACTGCAGCACCCCAACATCGTCACCGTGTACGACTCCGGCGCGGTCAATGACCTGTGCTATTTCATCATGGAGTTCGTGGACGGCTCGAACCTGCGGCAGGTCATGGGCGCCAACGCAGGCCGCCTTCAGCCCAGTGAGGCGCTGGCCATCGTCCCCGGCGTATGTGATGCGCTGGAATACGCGCACGCCGAGGGCATCGCCCATCGCGACATCAAGCCCGAGAACATCCTCGTCGATCGCAAAGGCCGCGTGAAGATCGCCGACTTCGGAATCGCCAAACTCCTGCAGCGACCGGGAACTGATTACACGCTCACGCACACCCAGCAGATCATCGGCACGATGCACTACATGGCGCCCGAGCAGATCGAGCGGCCGTCCACGGTCGATCATCGGGCCGATGTGTACTCGCTGGGCGTGGTTCTCTATGAGATGCTCACGGGCGAGTTGCCGATCGGCCGCTTCCCCCTGCCGTCGGAGAGAGGCGTCAGCGATGTGCGGCTCGATCAGGTCGTGCTTCGCGCGCTGGAGAAGGAGCCTTCGCGCCGCTATCAGCACGCCAGCGAGATCAAGACGGACCTGCAACGTTTGAATGCAGCGCCGACGCTGCCCCAGCCGTGGATGGGACAGTCGACTCTCGCCACCACTCCGACACCGGATGCGATGTCAGGCTCTGAGGGCCCGGTTTGGCGGCGGCAGGCAAGTCAGATCAACACGCCGACGCCGCAGCCGCTGTTTGCCGGCGCACAGGTCACTCCCGCGCCCGGCGTGCAGATCCCCACACCCGCCCCGACGCCCTACAGCGTTCCCGTGCCGGGCATGCGCAACCCCGGCATCGCGTACCTGTGCTGGCTGACGTGCTTCTTCGGTTTCTGCGGCGTCCATCGCTTCTATTGCGGCAAATGGATCAGCGGCTTCATCTGGCTGCTCACCGGCGGGTTGCTCTTCATCGGCCAGTTAATCGATCTCGCGCTGATCCCGCACATGGTCAACAAGGCCAACCGCCTGCACCGCCCGTGGATCCCGCAGGCCGAGCCGGTCACCGCTTTGCCATCGTCGTCGCCGGGGCAGCCCGCGCCACGGCGCAACTGGCTGCTGGTGATACTCCTGATCATCGCGATTCCGGTGATCGGGCTGATCGTGCTGACGATCCTGGCGGGGGTGATCATTCCGCTGCTCGCGGGCGCGCGGCCATGAGGCACAAACTGCACACACGCGGCCGACGCTAGCGGCTGCCATCAGCCTTGAACACCCGGCCCGGCATCGGACGATCGAGCGCGGCAGCGATGTGCCGGCCGGCCGCGAACAGTCGCTGCAGATCGACGCCAGTGTCGCAGTCCATCTTGTTGAACGTGTAGACCAGATCCTCGGTCGCGAGGTTTCCTGCCGCACCGGGCGCGTACGGGCAGCCGCCCAGACCCACGCATGAGGAATCGAAACTGCGCACGCCCAGTTCGAAGGCGCGGCAGGCGCAGGTCAGCGCCGTGCCGCGCGTGTCATGCAGGTGCAGCGTCGTTTGCCCGGGCTTGAGCAGGCCGGCGAGGCCTTCGTAGAGCAGGTCGATATCGGAAGGCGCGGCGACGCCGATCGTGTCGCCCAGGTCGATCTCATCGACGCCCAAGTCAAGCAGTTTGCCGGCAACGCTGCACACGTTCTGCGGATCGGTCGGCCCTTCATAGGGACAGGCGACAGCACAACTGATGTACGCCCGCACAGGCTTTCGGGCATCGCGAGATCGCCTGATCACCGGCGCGAAACGCTCCAGCGTCTGCGCGATCGTGGCATTGGTGTTCTTGCGGCTGAAGGTCTCGCTGGCGGCGGTGAAGACGGCAATCTTGTCGGGCGGCGAGGCGAGTGCCATGGCTGCATCCAGCCCCTGCTCGTTGGGCACGAGCGCTGAATAGGTCACGCCTTTCCGTCGCTGAATTCGCGCAAACACCTCGCTCGCATCGCCCAGCTGCGGCACCCATCTCGAGCTGACGAAACTGCTGACCTCGATCTCGGCCACGCCGCTGGCTGAGAGCAGATCGATGAACGCCACCTTCACATCGGTCGAGACCGCCCGCGCCTCGTTCTGCAATCCATCGCGCGGCCCAACCTCGGTGATGCGAATCCGCTCGCGCTCAGCCATGAGTCAAATCATAGTGGCTGGGGCGCAAGTGACGTGCGTATCACAGCGTCGCGTCGGTGTACGGCAGCAGGGCCATGTGGCGGGCCCGCTTGATCGCGACGCCCACCATGCGCTGCTCGCGGGCCGTCGTGCCCAGGCGCTTGCGCGACTGAATCTTGCCATTGGGCGTCATCAGGCGGCGCAGGTCATCGACGGCCTTGTAGTCCACATACAACTCCTCGGCCACGCCTGTCTTGAGATACGCGCCGCGCTGCCGCGGGCCCCCGGCGGACGGGCCACCCGGACCGCCGATGCCGGGCACGCCTGACATGCCTCCCATGCCTCCACCGTATCCCCCTGAACCGTAACCTGATTGAGCTTGCGACATGATTCGATCGGACTCCGTTGTGGGTGTCGGCCACGATTTGCGGAACGCGGCCAGATGACAGCCCCCGCACGCAGCGGGGGCAACAGTGAGGGCGATGATAGCCGAATCGACACAGCCGGGCAACGACTGACAGGCTCAGGTCACTGACATGGACCCCAGTTGGCGATCACCTGAAGCAGGTCATTCACATCGACGACGCCGTTGGTCACGATGTCGGCCGGACATGGCTGTGGTGGCGCGGGGCACGGACCCCACGTGGTGATCACGGCCAGAAGATCGTTGACATCGACCGTGCCTGAGACATCGATGTCTCCAGCGCAGCAGGTTCCTGCCAGGCAGGGCGTGCCATCGCCCTTGTAGATGCCTTGCATCGCTGCGCACTGGGCCGGCCCGGCCAGCATGCACGATTCGCCAAAGCAGCAGGCCCCGTAGACCGCCGGGGGCGTGAAGTTCACGATCAGCGTGGGCTTGTCACCGTCAAGCGTCGTCTCGCGGGCTTCGAAGCGCTTGGCGCTCGTAATCGCCGTTTCATTCCCACGGAGGATCCAACCGAAGTTGCTCGACGGTGCGGCCAGCCACGACTGCACATCTGCCGCGAGTTGTGCTGACGACCACGTGTAGAAGCCCAGCGTAGCGAAGACGCTCAGGCTCGCGCTGGCAGTCGCATTAAAGTCGCCGCCGGAGGTGGTCCAGAATACGTCCGGATAGAAGCGATGAATCCACGTAGCCGATCCGGCGGTTGACGGGGCGCCGCTGCCGCCGGCGCCCTCGGAGGTGCCCTCCCCCCAATCTGCGAGCACCTTGTGCAGCGTGTAGGTGTACGTTCCCGCGTGCACAGACTTGGTCATGCGCAGCCGCACGCTCGCCGTATTGATGGTGGAGCCCAGCGGGATCGCACTCAGGTCGAACCGCACCAGTCCGCGTCGTGTGTCCTCGGCGTTGATCTGATTGGTGTTGCCCGCGAAGACCCACGGCATGATGCCGCCGCTCCACGCGCCGTTCACGTCCTCGATCAGCGTGTTGTCGCGCGACGCGATGATGTTGATCGTGTCGGCCACGGTGACGGCGGCAATCCCCATCACAGCCAGACCCCCCAGCATTGCAATCCCGATCAGCGGCTTCTGGCCGAGCATGTCCTTTCTCCAATGACTTGTACGCTTTCCCGCGGCGCGATGGGGGGCGTGCGCCAGAGACCAGATACTCAAGCCAAGCGTAGAGTCAGGCCGACTCCCAGAAAAGACTCCATGCCGAAATGCGTTCGATTTCTCTGCTCGGTTGAGCGCCGATTTCGAATGAATGATGTGCGGAGTCGTCCGCGAGCGGTGAATTTCGCCATGCCCAGCGCCCAGGATCGACCGGTTATCGGCGTGACAGCCGACATCGCCGCTGACGGCCGTCTGCAGGTTGGCAGCGCGTACGCGCAGATGATCGAGCGCGCCGGCGGGACGCCGATCGTCCTGCCGCCAATCCCGGCGCGCATCGAGGAGTTCATGCGTCTGTGCGACGGCTTTGTGCTCACCGGCGGCGACGATCCCGACATGACGTACTGGAACGTTCCCATGCATCCCAAGGCGACGCCCCTGCACCCGCAGCGGCAGGCATTCGAGTTGGCACTGCTCGCAGCCCTCGATCGCGCCGCCCGCACTCCAGCCCTTGGAGTGTGCCTGGGCATGCAACTCATGGGGCTGCATCGCGGCGGGTCACTCGATCAGCACCTGCCTGATTCACTTGTCACCGCCTCGCTGCATTGGGATCGGCGCTCGCATGAGGTCGAGGGCGAACTCGGCCATGGCCTGGTGCACAGCCATCATCGACAGGCCCTGACGCACGCCGGCTCGCTCACGGTCATCGCCCGAGCGCCCGACGGAGTGATCGAGGCTGTGCGCGATACAGCGCGGCCGGGAATGTACCTTGGTGTGCAGTGGCATCCGGAACGCACTGACGACGGACGCCTTGGATTCGCGCTCTTTGAGCGGCTTGTGCATGATGCGTCGGCCGCGCGGACTGCCGCCGGTGCGCGTTGATCTGATCAACTCGATCGAAGGCCTCGACGCGCTGCGCGACAAGTGGCGGCGCCTGCACGCGCTGGATGCCCATGCGAACATCTTCACCTCGTGGCCGTGGCTGCGCGCCTGGGCCGACGTGTCGCCATACCCATGGGCGATTCTCGTGGCGCGCGAGGATCACACTGGCGAGGTTGCAGGGCTGCTCCCCATCAGTCCGCGCGGTCTGGGCTCCGCCATTCGGCTTGATCAGGTGCGCGAGATCCACTTCATGGGCGATGAGGCTGCCGACTATCGCGGCTTCATCTGCGATCCGGCGCGCCAGGATCAGGCGGTCGATGCCTTCGCCGATGCCCTGGCCGCCGATCGCGCGTGGGATCGGCTGGTCCTGAAGGATGCACTCGACCCCAGGATCGATCGATTCCTCGATCGCTTGCGGATCGATGACCCGGCGCTGGTCGTCTCCATGCATCGCGGCAATGCGTGCCCGCTGCTCGAACTGCCCCCGACGTGGGACGACTACCTTGGGGATCGCCTCACGCCGCCCAGCCGCAAGTCGCTCAAGAAGCGCCTGCGCCTCGCGGAGGAGGCTGGCTGCACCCTCACCACCACAGCCGGCAACGGCGACATGCAGCAGCATCTCGACGCCCTGCTCCACATGGCCGAGGTGCGCGGCAAGAACCCCCCCGAACACCTGCAGGCATGCCGAGCGCTGTTCGAATCGTGCTTGGCCGAGGGCGCGGCGGAGATCGCGGTGCTGTGGGTTGGCGATGACCCGGCCGCGGCGCAAGGCTCGCTCATCGACCGCCGCGCTCATTCGCTCGGGCACTATCTCGCCGCCTTCGATGGCCGCTTCGCCCCGCTTTCACCCGGCCGCGTGCTGGATGCACTGTGCATTCGCCAGGCGATCGAGCGCGGCCGCGCAGCCGTGGACTTCCTGCGCGGCGACGAGGCGTACAAGCACCAACTGGGCGCGCGGGCTCGTTGGACGCAGCATGCCTGGGTCCGCCGGCGCGGCTGGGCGACGCGCGTGCGCACGACCGTGAGCGGCATCCGCGCCCGGCTCGTTCGATCTTGATGCCTGCGGAGTGCGGCTACGATTGAACTCGCGCATGTCCGTCACCAGTCCACTTGGGCCCCTGCACGCTGCCTACGCCGCATCCCTTGCTCGCGCCGGCGATGTAGCGCTGACGGTCTCCGTGAGTCGGCCCGGCGCGGCCACGGGACGACGAGCGGCCGGCACGCCGGACATCGAAATGCTGCCATGGGGCGTGGCGATGCCTGAGGTTTCGCCTTCGATCAGCGTCGGCGGTGCACCCGCCGAGCCGACGCCGGTGTGCGAGATCATCGCGAGTTTCGGTGAGGTGGAGGCTGAGTACGCCGCCATTCGGCGCGGTGCGGGACTGCTCGATTCGCCTCATCGCGGAACGCTGCTGGTCACGGGCAAGGATCGCGTCGAGTTTCTCGATCGCATGCTCACGCAGGAACTCAACGGGCTGGCGTCCGGCGGCACGCGCGAATCGTTCTGGCTCAATCGCAAGGGTCGAATCGACGCCGATGTGTTCGTGATCGAACTTCGCGACCGGATGCTGATCGATCTCGATGTCGCCAACGCTGCAGCGGCGGCGAAGTCGCTAGGCGAGTTCGTGTTCACCGAGGATGTCGAGATTCGCGATGCCACTGAGCAGTTCCATCACATTGCGGTGCATGGCCGGCTGGCGCGCGAGACCATCGCCGCGGCGTGCAATGAACCCGATTTCGAGCTTGCGATCGGCGCGGCGAAGACGATCACGATTGACAACGCGGCTGTGGTTGTTGCGCGGCGCGACCAGACCGGCGAGACGGGCTTCGTGCTCATCATGCCGCGCGAGTCGGCCGCGGGCGTGTGGGAGTTCCTGCGCGGCGCCGATCACATTGTCGGCGAGGACAAGCGCAAGGTGCGGCCGATCGGCTGGCATGCGTTCAACATCGCGCGGGTCGAGACCGGCGAGGCGCTGTTCAACATCGACTTCGGCCCGACGAATCTGCCTCACCAGGTCGGCGAGATGCTGCCGAGGCGCGTGAGTTTCACCAAGGGCTGCTATCTCGGACAGGAAATCGTCGCGCGCATGCACAGCCGGGGGCACTCAAAGCCGACGCTTGTTGGCCTGCGAATGAAGGCGGATCTCCTGCCGGTCGCCGGCGCGCAAGTCTTCGCCAAGCCGGCCGCGGCCGACGGCGCGCCGGCCGGCGGATTGGGCGAACCGATCGGCGTGGTGACATCGAGCACGATCAGTCCGATGCTCGGTGCGGCACCGATCGCGCTAGCGATGCTGCGCGCTACCGACGTTCCAGGATCGATCGTCCTTGTCAATGCGGAGGGCGAGCAGGCCGAGGCGACCGTGGCCGGCATGCGAGCCTGGCCGCCGCCGGCGAAGGAGGAGGCTGCGTGATGCTGATCGCCAGCGCTGTCACTGCGCCGCAATCGATCTGGAGTGAAATCACGACCGGCGAGATCGTGCTGCTGGTCGCGGGCGCAGTCCTCACACTGGCGATCATCTCGTTCTTCATCTGGGTGGTCATTCGCGCCTCGCGCGATTCGGCGACATCCAACGCCGCCGAGAGCAAGGTGACTCGCGACTGAAGCGCGAAAGGGGGCTGCGGCTGAAACAGCGCGGTGTGCGAATACTCTCGGGCATGTCATCGACCTCGATCTCGAGACCGATCTCTCGGCGCACGCAGCGCTTGAACACGGCGATGAAGCGGATGCGCGCCGCGGTCCGTGAGGCCCTCGGCGTCAACACACGGCGCCGGCGGCGCATGCACTCCAGCGCCATCGTCAGCGCCGGTCGCGATGCAGCGGCGGTCTGGGAGGTTATCGCGAACATGCTGCTGCGTTTCGGGGGCGCCTCCGCAGGCAACAGCGTCGAGGTGTACTGCGACGGAGATGAGACCCTCGAGGCGATGTGGAACGCCATCGATGGCGCACGCACGCGCGTCTGGCACGAGACCTACATCCTCGAGCCCGATCGTGTCGGCACGCGCACCATCGAGGCCTTGGCGGCGGCAGCGAAACGCGGCTGTCAGGTGCGACTGCTCTACGACGCCGTCGGCTCACCGCGCATCACTGAGGCATGCCTCAAGCCCCTGCGCGACGCCGGCGGCGAGATCGACCGCTTCAACCCGCTGTTCACATGGAAGAGGCGCCCGGGCTTCCTGCAGCGCGATCACAGGAAGATCACCATCATCGACGATCACACCGCCTTCGCGGGCGGCATCAACACTTCCGAGGATTACGCGGGCCAGCGCCACGGCCGCTGCACCTTCCAGGATTGCCACGCGCGGCTGCGCGGGCCATGCGTTCGCGATCTCGCGAACGTCACACTGGCATCATTGGGGCTGGTGCGCGATGTGCCGCGCCGTCTGACCGGTCCCAGGGCGCGGCGAACGGGGCGCACGTTCGTGCAGGTGCTGGTATCGCGCGGCAGCCTGGGCCGGCGCAGGCTGCAGCGGGCCATCCGACTGACCGTGCGACACTCGGTCGAGCGCTGCTGGATCACCAATCCGTATTTTCTGCCGCCGCAGCGGTTGATGAGCGCCATGAAGAAGGCGGCGAAGCGCGGCGTGGATGTGCGCGTCCTGACCGCCGGGCGAAGTGATGTCCCCATCGTCCGCGCCGCGTCGCAGCACATCTATGGCGACTTGCTCAAGCACCGAGTGCGCATCTTCGAGTATTTCAATTCGACCCTGCACGCCAAGACCATGACGATCGATGGCCTGTACGGCACGGTGGGCTCGTTCAACCTCGACACGTGGTCCGACAAGCGCAACCTGGAAGTCAACGTCGGCATGATCGATGCTGAGATAGCCCGTGCGCTCGAGGAGCAATTCGAAACCAATCTCACGGGCGCGAAGGAGGTCGTACTGGACGCGTGGATCAAGCGCTCGCGCTGGCGGCGCTTGCTGCACTGGTGCGCCTACCAGTTGATGCGGCTGTGACTGCGACGCCGGATTAGATCGACTTGAGGTATTCCAGCAGATCGCGCTTCTGCTCATCGCTCAACTGCAGCCGGAAGTGCTGGTTGTAGTGGTCGATGATTTCCTCCAGCGTGGCAAAGCGGCCGTCGTGATAGAAGCCATGCCTGTGCAGTTTCTGCGCGTCGAACAGGGCCCGCAACGGCGTGGTGACGTACATCTTCGCCGGACCGCGATTGGCTTGGAAGTCGTCGATGCCAATGTCGCTAGCCTTGTGCAGGTTCGAGCCCGGCTCGGTGAACAGCGGCGGAACGTGGCATTGCGCGCACTTCGCCGTGCCATTGAACAGCGCCTCGCCGCGCGACGCCATCACCGTGTCGTAGGAGCCTTCGGGAGCCTTGGGAGTCGGCATCGCCAGTTGATAGAACTGCAGGGCGGCGAGTTTGGCGGTAATCAGATCGACTTCATCGCGCTTCTGGCCATAGCCGGCCTTGGCCGCGACCGGGTAACGCGCGGCGTCGCTCAATCGCTCATCGATGAACGTGCCCTTCCCGTGCATCTGCGTGTTGGCAACGTACGCGTTCCAGTACGTCACGGTGCCCCAGCCGCCGGTCCACGTGTGATTGTTGACGCCAGCAAGGCCGAAAGCGGACGGCATGAGTGTGGCGGCGGTCTTCCCGTCCGGTCGAACACCCTTGCCGTCCATGTTCAGTTCCGCGTCGTAACGGCCGGGCCCCCAACTGTTCAGCACGGTCTTGACGGTGGGCTCATCGACGCCCAGGAGATCGACCAGCGGTTTCAGATTGGGCGCCATGGCGACGATCGCGCCGACGTTGAGGTCGCGATTGGCCCAGCCATCCAGCCGTTTGCCGATGCCGGGCATGAATGAATCGTCGACAGTCGAATGGCACAGCGCGCACTGAATGCCCATGGAGCGCAACTGGCCGCGTTCATTGAAGAATCCCGTAACGCCGACGACCGCGTTCAACTTCAGCAATTCGGCCGTCGTGGCCGGATCATCGAGGTTGACCTGGCCGGCCTTGATCTTGCCGGCGAGGTCGGGCGGGATTGCGTCGGCATCGACCTTGAGGCCGGCTTCCAGCGCGGCCTTGGGGCTGACGCCGCTGCCGACGCCGCCGAGTTTCTCCCCGGCAAGCGCCTCGTGCAGCCGCAGCTGGCCGCCCCAGAAGTCCTCCGAGCCGAAAGTGTCAAAGCGGAAGGTGTGCCGGCCCTCCTCGAGCATCCGCGCCGCGTGGTCGGCAATCTGCTGCTGATAGTTGTCGGCGTATCTCGACGGCGCCCCCTGCCGCGGCGCGGCTGCAAGGGCGACCGGCTCCGGTTCGCGCGGCGCCGGTCGAGGGCCCGCGCTCTTGACACTGGCGTGCAGTTCAGGCGGCCCCGCTTCGTTGTAGGAGCATGCGACGAACCCGAGCACGGCGAGCCCGATGGCGCCGCTAGCCAGCGGCCTGATGCTGAAGGTCATGTAAATCTCCTTGCGGCGCGGCGAGCGACGCCTGCCTTCACATACATGTGCCTCACAGCCGCCCGCCGTCGTCGGGAAAGCGACCCAATCCCGGTGAATCGTGTGGCGGGATATCCGCAGCCCGTCGTAAGACGCGCCGGCCTAGCCGCACAACGCCCGATTGTCAATCGATTCAGCGTCAGGTCCCGCGGCGGCGACCGATCAGCCTGCGCCACGATTCCTTGAACAGCCCGGCGAATACGCGCATACGCAGACGGCGGAGGTCGGCATCGTGACGATTCACGCGCAAGCCTCGCCACACCCAGCCAGCGGCGGTGCGAATGCGGCCCTCTTCAAGCGCCGCCAAGGCCAGATTGTGCATCGATCGCAGGCAGTTCGGATCGAGCCGCAGCACCCGGCGGCTGATGGCGACGCCACCCTCGCGGTCGCCGGCACGGAATCGTGCAAGAGCCAGTTGTCGCAAGAGGTCGGGATGATCACTCCGGCTTCGCAGCGCGATCTCGAACAATTCGGCGGCCCGGGCCGGCTCGCCGCTCTCGAGCAGCAGGTCCCCCAGCGCCGCCGGATCGGCTGTGTACATCGAGGAATCTGCCTCATCCGGCTGCGGATCGTCCGCGGCGGATTTGGCTCGCTGGGCAGCGACCTGCTCGTTGCGCTCGATCTCGGTCGCCCGCAGGTGCTCGTGCTCCTCGATGAGATGCTCGCGGGCATCGTCGATGCGACCTCGTCGGAGCAGCGCCTCCCCCACCGCCATGTGAATGCCAGGGAACTGCGAATCGAGTTTCAGGATGAGTTCGTACTCGAGGTGGGCCTGTTCGTAGCGATGAGATTCCATCGCAATTCGGCCAAGTTCGTAGTGAGCCTCGACGTTGGCAGGCTCCAGTTCGAGCACGCGGCGGAACTTCTCAACGGCCTCGGGCGCGCGACCGAGGTCGCGGAGGAGCGTCCCATATTCCAGGAGCGTGACAATGTTGCCCGGGTCTTCCCGCAACTCGCGCAGATACAACTGCAAGGCACGCTGAGGCTTGTCGGTGGCAGCGCTGACCGCCGCGAGGCGGGCCCGAAGCCGCGGCATGCTCGGCTCCAGCCGCATCGCCTCCTTCAAGCACCATTCAGCCCTCTGGAACAGGCCGCGCACGATCAGGCTCTCGGCCATGGCCGCCAGGCAGGCTGCGCTGGGTTCCTTCAAGGTCTGCTGAGCGAGGTAGAAGGCGGTCTCCGCCTCCTCGTGATGTCCGATACGCCAGAGGGCATCGATCTTCTGGGCATGAGCGACCTCGGAATGTTGATCAAGCCGCAACACGCGCTCGAGCCATTTCAGGGCCTGCTCGTGCTGTCCAAGGCGGTTGGAGGTGACCGCAGCGGCCAGCATGGGGTCGACCTCATCGGGCATGAGCGTCGTGGCGCGCTCATAACTCGCCAAGGCGTCGGCGTCGCGACCGGCCGCTTCCAGCGTCAACCCCAGGTTGTAGTGCCATTCCGCATGGTCCGGATTGAGCGAGAGGGCCTTGCGCAGTTCGGCTTCTGCCTCGGCCCACCGGCCGCGCTGGTACATCTCCTGTGCCTTGTGGGCATGGGCTTCGGCGTCCAACCAGTCGCTCATGTCCGCGCTCCGGTCGGGAAGTTGGTTGCGGCCATCCGTGTCATGCAATGAAACTTCGCGCGAACTTCGGCTTGCCTGCAAGTGTAGCCGATACGATGGTTTGAAAGCACGCTCGATCGAGCGGGGTTCCATCAAGGATGTGTCTGACCTCACGACACCATCGGCCAGCATGGCTTCTGCGCGCCACAGTCGCCGCAGCGCTGTCGATCGGCTTGCCGGCGTGGGCATGGCAGACGGGTCCTGAACCGCAGCCGCCGACTTCCGCCCCGGCGAGGCAACCCTCGACGCAGGCTGATCCGGCGATCGCCCAGCAGCAGCGTCAATTGCAGGTGTTTGCACCGGTCCTGCTGAATCGATCCGAGGAAATCGATGCGCAAACGAGACGCGACGCGGCGGCCGAGATCGCGCAGATGCAAATTCCCGAGGCGATGGAGACGCTCAAGCAGGCGCTGCAGAGCCGCCGCCCGGCCGTCGCGCTGGCGGCCATTGCGGCCCTGCAAGCGCAGCCAACGCCGCCGGCATTGCTCTTGGATGCCTGCGTCCTTGCCCTGGAGTTGGCGCCACTGGATGTCGCGCCCTCGCTGTCAGCCCTGCTGGCGCGATATGGCGACGAAGCGGCGATACGCGTCAGCGCGCTCGCGCAGAAACCCAACGCCACGGCGCGGCTGAACGCGATCAACGCATTGGGTTCGTTCCGCACGCGCGATGCCGCCGCCGCCCTGATGCGGGCCATCGAGAATGCCCCTGCCGGGCCCAGTCCTCTGCTTGACCCGGCGGGAACCGAATTGGCCCGGGCCGCGCTCAAGAGTCTCGAACGCATGACGGGGCTGAGCTACGGCCAGGATCTGGCTGCGTGGCGGGCTTGGTGGTCGCATGCCAGCGGCGAGAGCGATGAGCAGTGGTATCGCCTGATCTCGGAATCGCTGGCCAGCCGTGCCGCCCTCCTTCAGCAGCAAGTGCTCGAGCAGCGCCAGGCCAATGACCAGACGTCCAGGCAACTCTTCAGCACCTATCGCGACCTGTTCCCGGCATTGCCTATCGAAGAGCAGTTGCGCCGTCTGCCGCATCTGCTGCAGGACAAACTGCCGACGGTGCGCCAGTTCGGGCTCACCCGGGTCGGCGTGCTGACGCGCGATTCGGTGCGGATGACGGCGGAAATCATCGAACTCGTTCGTGCGGCTATCAACGACAGTTCGCCGGATGTGCGGCAATCGGCCACGGAACTCCTCGATGAGATGGATGACGAGCGTGCCGCGGAGGTTATCGCGGCCCGGCTGGCCACCGAGGACGATCCAAAGGACATCGCCGTGATGCTGGCCGTGCTCTCGCACCGCCCGTCAGCGACCGCCATCGAACCGGCGCTGCGGCTGCTCGCAGATGACACGGTATGCGACAACGCTGCTGACGCGCTGTGGCAAATGATGCAATCGCCTTCGCTGTCTGCGGAGTTGCAGCAACGCGTGCGCGATGCCGCGCGAGCGGCCGCGAAGCGTCGCCTGACGCCGTCGACGCTTCGGCTGGCGGCCTTGCTGGGCGACGAGCGCGACATCCTCGACCTCACAGAGGTGCTTGATGGCGATGACAGCCGACTGCGGGCCGCCGTCGCCGAGGGCTACTGGAAGCGACCCCTGCGACAGCCACTGGTCGATCGCGCCGACGATGAGGTGATCTATCCATTCGCCATCCGGGCCGTGGCGGATGGGCCGGCTGACCTGGCAGCGTTCAACACCCTGGTTGCGCTCAAGCCATCGGAAGCCAACCGGGCGCTGTGGAATGAAATGGTGGTCAGGCTCGCTTCGCGCATGCAGCCTGCGGAGATTCTCGCCGCCGACGACTCCCTGCGTGCCCTCGCGTATGCCGACGCACGTTTGCGGCGTGATGTCCTGAGTTCCGTTGGCCTCGCGCGCGAGACGCTCGGTGCTGCGGACCGCATGGGGATCATCGAGCGACTGGCCCCGCTGCTCATCGATTTGGGCGATGCGACACGCGCCTGGGAACTGCTGGAGAGCCTGAATGGCTCGGCGCTCGGGGCCTTGCGCGTCGTGCATTTCCAAGCTGCTGTCCTGACCGGCCACTATGACCGGGCTGCCACACTTCAGCCCGACTCGGCAGCGTGGATCAGCCTTCTCGGGCGCGAGGTGGATCGCGGCAATCCGGTATGTCTGCGCCTGTATGACGAAATCCAACGGCGCTTCGCAGAGGTTCTGGGGCCACCCGACCTGCAGACACTGGCCGATATCCGGGCCAAACTTCCGGGCGGTCAACGCGACGGCTGATGGTCGTTACGCTGTCGCGACAGTGACCACCTTCGTCCTCGATCAACTCATGGCCGCTGCGCAGCGCCTCGTGAACAGCGCGACGCGGGTCGTGTGCTTTTCCGGCGCAGGGCTGAGCGCCGAGTCGGGCGTGCCGACGTTCCGCGATGCGCAGGCCGACGGTGGCGCGCTGTGGGTGAAGTTTGATCCGATGATGCTCGCCTCGCCGCGGGGCTTCGAGCGAGATCCAGAGGCAGTCGTCGAGTGGTACAACTGGCGTCGCCGTGCCGTCGCCGAGGCAAGACCCAACGCTGCGCACCGCGCGCTGGCTGCGGCCAGGTCAATCGTCAACGTGACCCAGAACGTCGATGATCTGCTCGAACGCGCCGGAGCGGTTGATGTCATCCATCTGCACGGATCGATCGCCGTCGATCATTGTGAGCATCGCTGCGGCTGCGTCGAAGCGATCGACCTGAAGAATCCCCTGCCGCTTCGTCCCTGTCCGAACTGCGGGCCGCGAGGGCGCATGCGGCCCGGCGTGGTGTGGTTCGGCGAATCTCTGCCAGATGACGCGTGGATGGCGGCCGAATACGCCTGCCGCTCGAGCGATGTGTTGCTGGTGGTGGGCACGAGCGCGGTGGTCTATCCCGCAGCTGGTCTGATCGGACTGGCCCGAATGTCCGGCGCGAGAATCATTGTGATCAATACGCAGTCGAGCGACGCCAGCGCGCTGGCTGACGTCGAGTTGATTGGTCCTGCAGGCGAGATCATGCCCGGCCTTCTTTCCTGACTCCCGCATCGCAGTCGGCTTGCGCGGCGAGGCGCATGCCCGCTAGACTTCCGGCATGTCGACTGCTGTTGAATCGAAGAACCGGCCGGGCTCAATCGCGACGCGCATCGAACGCGACTCCATGGGTGAAATGACCGTTCCAGCCCAGGCGCTCTACGGCGCGACGACACAGCGCGCTGTGCTCAACTTCCCGGTCTCCGGCCGGACAGTCCCGCCGCAGGTGATCCACGCCTACGCGCTGCTGAAGAAGGCCTGCGCCGAAACCAACGTGGAACTGAAGAAACTCGACAGCCGCAAGGCCAAGTTGATCACGCGCGCCGCCGAGGCGATCGCCGAGGCGTTTGCAAGCGGCTACAGCAGCCCTGAGGCGCGGAAGATGATGGAGCACTTCCCCATCGATGTCTTCCAGACCGGCTCGGGCACCTCGACCAACATGAACGTCAACGAGGTGATCGCCAACCTTGCCTGCCAGCATTCGGGCAAGGACATCGGCGACCGCAGCGTGCTGCATCCCAACGACGACGTGAACATGGGCCAGTCGTCCAACGACACGTTCCCGACGGCCATGCAGGTGGCGGCGGCGATCGCGATCGACAAACACCTGGTTCCCGCACTCAAGAACCTCGCCAAGTCGCTGAAACTCAAGTCGCGCGCCTGGGACAAGATCGTAAAGATCGGCCGCACGCACCTGATGGACGCCACCCCCATCCGCGTGGGCCAGGAATTCTCCGGCTTCGCGGCCCAGATCGAGTACGGGGTGAAGCGTGCCGAGGCCGCGCTCAACGCGATGGCCGGCAACCTGCCAATCGGCGGCACCGCCGTCGGCACCGGCATCAACACGCATCCCGACTTCGGCACACTCGTGTCGAACCGACTCGGCAAGGCCACGGGCATTCGCTTCGCCGAGGCGGGCAATCACTTCGAGGCGCAGGCGACGCGCGACTGCATTATCGAGGCCAGCGGGCACCTGAAGACGATTGCGATCAGCCTCACCAAGGTCGCCAACGACATCCGCTGGATGGGTTCCGGCCCGCGCTGCGGCCTGTTTGAACTCAGCCTTCCTGCCACGCAGCCGGGCTCGTCGATCATGCCCGGCAAGGTCAATCCCGTGATCTGCGAGAGTGTGATCATGGTGGCCTGTCAGGTCATCGGCAACGACGCGGCCATCACGCTCGGCGGCGCAGGGGGGATCGGCTCGCTGCTCGATCTCAGTGTCGCCATGCCGATGATGATCGACAACCTCATCGAGAGCATCATGCTGCTGGCCAATGCCTCGGCGATGTTCACGGAGAAGTGCATCGACGGCCTCGAGGTGAACAAGGACATCGCGACGGGAATGGTCGAGAAGAGCCTGATGATGTGCACGAGCCTCGCGCCCGTCATCGGCTATGACAACGCCGCGAAGGTCGCCAAGAGCGCCTTCACGGAGGGCAAGACCGTTCGCCAGTATGTGCTCGAGCACAACCTGATCGAACCGAAGAAGCTCGACGCCCTGCTGGATCCCTGGAGCATGACCGAGCCCGGCGGCGATGGCGCAGCGGGCGGTTGATGCGATCGCTTCAAGAGCAGAGCCGAGACGTCACCATGTCTCGGCTCTGCGCAGATGACTGCGATGGCCCGCCAGAGCTGCTGTCAATGACTGTGCCCGGGGGTTGTGGCGGTGATGCTGCCGAACAGCCCATGCTCCTCATCATCGGGTCCGGCAGAGAAGAACAGAACGTTCGTGGGCCCGGCCGCGAAGCCGTTGCCGAACGCAAGGCCCCAGAGGCCTTCGATCTCGACGAAGCCGCCGCGCGGCTGCTTCAGCGTGCCGTGATAATCGCCTGTGTCGGGGTCATAGGCATTGATGCGGCCGTCGCCGAAATTCCCGACGAGCAGGTCGCCGGAGAAATCGCCGAAGTTGCCCGGGGCAAGAACCATGCCCCACGGCGCGTTGAGTCGGCCGCGGCTGATCAGGCGACGGAGCATATGGCCGTCAGTGTCGAAGACGTTGACGTAGCCCAGGCCCTTGCCAGCGACATCATCCTCGGCATCCGCGTCCTGCATCGCGTACGAGACGTAGATCTTGCCGTTGATCGCGGCGATGCCGAACGGCGCGAAGCCAGCGGGCAGATCGTCATCCTCGAATTCGCCATCCGTTTCAATTTCGGCAAAGGTGTTGTCGTACACCTCCACGCTCCCGTTGTGAAAATCGGTCGTGTACAGCCGATCGCCGCTGGCCGTGCTGGCCAGCGCGAGACCCTTATAGATCGCGCCCTTGCCTTCGTCGGGAACTGCGACTTGGGCCTGGTGCGAGGGCGGAGGCGGCGGCACCGCCGGAGACCAACCCGAAATGATGCCAGCCTCACTGGCGAAGATGAATGCCGACGGGCCCGATGCGGCACCATTGTGGACCACGAAATCGGTGCCGCTGTTGAAGACGATGCCTGTGGGCCGCCCGCCCGGGATGGTCACCACGAGCGAGTTGATTGCTCCGTGTTCGTTATACAGCGTTGACAGGTCGGTGCCGTTGTCGCTCACCCACCAGGGCCCCGTCGGATTGGGCACGATTCCCCAGGCGTTGACCAGATTTGGATCGGTGACATCCGCCCGACCCGGCTGATCCGACACGAGATTGCGCACCTCGTAGCGCGTCGGCGGCGCGCGAAGAAGCGTCGCTGCCCCAAGTCCGGCGACCGGCACGAGCAGCAGCGCGCCGGCGACGAGCGGCCTCCAAGGTCCGCGCATGTGATTGATAGATGCAAGTCTCGAACTGACGTATGTGAACATGTGATCTCTCCTCAATGTGATGGCGCACCGAACCAAGCGCGTCGAGGGCGTCTTCGCCGCGGTCGTGCAAAATGTGCAGGACCGCGGCGCACGCGCAGTGATCAGTTCAATGTCACTGCTCGCATCGTGCCTGACACACAGTTCACGACGACGTCACAGTTTCAGGCGATCTCCCGAACGATACGCGTCGCGCCTACGGACGCAGATTGATGCGACCGAATTGACCGCCTTCCTCGTCTTGGGGTCCCGCGGTGAAGAACAGCGAGTTGGTTGATCCACCCTGTCCGCCGTTGCCGAACTCGAGAGCCCAGAGGCCGTCGATCACGATCGTGTGCGAAGGCGAACGCTTCAGCACGCCGCGCCACTTGCCCGTGTCGGGGTCGTAGGCGTTGATCTTTCCGTCGCCGAAGTTGCCGACGAGCAGCATGTCCCTGAATTGACCGAAGTCGCCAGGCGCCATGGCCACTCCCCACGGCGCGTTGAGACGACCTCGTTTGATCAGACGCTTGATCAGCCGGCCTTCCGTATCGAAAACATTGACGAAGCCCAGGTGCTTGCCCTTGACGTCGTCCTCGCCAGCCGCATCCTGCTTGGCATAAGTGACATACAGCCGGTTCTGGATGTTCACGATGTTGAATGGCGCAAAGCCCTCAGGAATCGTGCTGTCGGTGAAGTCGCCTTCCATGGTCGCCGGCTGGAAATCGCTGTCGAAGACATCGATGCGCGCGTTGTGAAAGTCGGCCGCATACAGAAAGAGCCCGCCGCCTGATCCTCCCAGCGCCAGGCCTTTGTAGATCGCACCCGAACCTGAGTTGTCCACGACGACCTGGGTCTCTCTCGATCCAGGCGGGACGTTGTTGGCCCAGCCGTTGATCGTGCCATCCTCGCTCGCAAACAGAAAGGTCGCTGGTCCGCTGGAAGTCCCATCGCTGATCACGAACTCGGTGGATCCGTTGAAGACCATGCCGGTGACAGGACTCGGATCGGCGCCATTGGAGATGTCCACGCGGATTGGTGCGCTTTCTCCTGCCGAGTCATATGTTGTGGACGTGCCAGTGCCGTTGTTGGCGACCCACCACGGCCCACTGGGACTCGACGCCAGGCCCCAGGCATTGACAAGGTCCGGATCAGTGTTCTGAGCGGGAACTGATCCATCAGAGACAAGGCTGCGGACGCGGTACTCCGACTGGGCAGTCTGCGCGTGGGATGCGACGACGATGAACGCACCGAGCGGCAGCGCCACGTGGCGGCGCGCCTTGGATGCGCGCAATGGGATTGCGAATGCTGTCAACATGATCAACATCTCCTTGCGATGGCGCGATCAGGCCGGCGGCGACGCATGAGTGCGGGCGCGGCGCTCATGCGGGCGCAGGACGCCGGACGGCAGTTCTCCTCGCGCGTGCATTCGTGAATACTTGCCGCGCCATCGCAAAGGTGCGAGGCATGGGCGCACTGATCTCGGAAACAGGAGATCACCCTGAGGATCACGAGCGAGGGCGAAGACGGCGGCGTTCTCGTTCCTTAGTGCGAAGCACGCGATGCAAGAACTGCATCATGCATTGACCTGAGCGCCGGTGACTGATGATCGTGCGCACAACCTCGCAACGAATTGACGGATCGATTCCTCATGCCGCGCCGCATCGACCGAATGCGAGTCAGCATGGGCGGCGTCCTCCACTTCGATCAGCGTTGCCCCCGCTGCAGCGTCTGCAATGCGCCGCGCGTGATCGAGCGGTGAGACGCGATCGTTCACGCCATGCACGACCAGCAGCGGAATGTGCAGGCCTTGCAGGATCTGCGGGGCAATGCCGGCCGGCCTGACGCCGCGGAGGCGATGAATGAGCAGAGCCAAGTCAGTCAGCGGGCGCGCCGGCAGGCCGTTGACGTGCAGGCGCCCTTGCAGCGAACGATGGAAATCGCAGTACGGGCCATACGCGATGAGCCCCGAGATCAATTGCGCGACCGAGGACGACTGCCCGACCGCCTTGGTCGCCGCACGGAGCGCGATGACCGCACCCATCGAGTGTCCAACAAGCAGAAAGGGGCCGTCGCCCAGCCGCTCGAGCAGCGCGCGAAGGTCTTCATCCTCGCCGTCACCAAGCGTGCTGGCGCTGCCGGTCGAATCGCCGTGGCCGCGCAGGTCGTACAGGACCATTCGATCGACCAATGGCAGGAACGGGTCGATCCGCTGCAGCGAATCGACCCGCGCGTGACCCCAGCCGTGAATGAACACCGCGATCAACGTGTTCGAGTCGGCTGCACGTTGATCCCTGACCCCTGATTTCTTCCGCCCCTCGATCTCCCACACCGGCAGTCGCGCGCCACCGGGCCGATCGAGCCACCATTCATCGAACTTCAGATTCAGATCGTTCGGGTCGCACGGCAGGCCGCGCGCCAGAGCCCACGCGGCCGTGTGACGCGGCGGATGCACCATCTGCCACGCAAGCATCGCGGTGAGCAGCGCCGTCAGCAGCCCCAGCGCGATGCCGAACAGGATGAGCAGGCCGATCATCAGCGGAGTGTAAGGACTTCACACGCGCTTGAGATGCTCAAACGAGTTGCGGCACTTCTCGCAGTAGTAGATCGTGCGACAGCGCGTCGGGCCGAACGGGCTCTCGAGCGTCGTCGAGCGCGAGCCGCAGTACGGGCACGGCACGGCCGATGTCTTCAACTGCACAAGTGGCTCGCCCTCGGCCCCGATGATGTGACCTGCGACCGGCAGGCGACTGCCTTTCTCCGGCACCGTCACGCCGTGGGCCCGCAGTGACTCGCGCCCGGCGACGGTGATGCGATCGACTGTCCACGGCGGATCGAACACCCACTGCACGTTCACGCTCGAGACTCCGGCGATGGCCCCGACCTTGGCCTTGACATCGCCGGCGATCATGTCGAGCGCGGGGCAGCCCATGAACGTCGGCAGCATCTGCACTTCCACGCCGTCATCGTCGTGAACACGCACAACCTCGATCAGTCCCAGATCAACGATGCTGATGGGCATCTCCGGATCGGGAACGTCTCGAAGCGCGTTCAGTATGTCTTCGCGCGTGGGCATGCAGAAAGCAATCCTAGGGCGTGACTCGATCCGCCCTCGGTGCGATCACTGCCCCGCATTCGCTGCATTGTGGCGATGTTCCCACCGGGTAGCCGCATCTTGGGCAGCAATGCCGCCGCATGCGCCACGCCGCGCGCACATCGCGCCAGCCGAACACAACCAGCCAGATGCCTGCGCCAAACGCGACGCCGTTGACTGCGAACCCCGGCCACAATGGGCGAAGCGGCAGAATTCGCGGCCTCAAGTTCGCCGTTGAGTTGGGCCGCGTGTTGCGGTACATCACCCACGGAGCCAGGCCCGTCTCGATGGCTCCCTCGATGCCTTGGGATTGCACAATCCGGCGATCATTGTTGACGGCGCTCCATCGAAGGCTCGCCCACATACTGAGCATTGGCCAGCCTCGCGCCTCCACTGTGCGCTCGATGTACACGACTTCTCCGCTGCGTAGCGCGTCACTCGCATCGCGATCAGGCATCCACGCAGGAACGTAGTCCGCTGGATCAGCCTGCGTCTGACCGGGATTCTCGCCATGACGCCATGCCGATGTGGCGACCAGCGAGCCAATCCCCTTGTGCGCCTGAGTCGTCCAATGCACCTCTTCGAACAGCGCCATGCCACCCTGTGGCGGCGAGCGGTAGACATCAGCCGTCAACGCCAGCAGCCAGGCAATGGCGACGTTCAAGACAACGCCGATCATCAGACATGCAAGAGCACTGAGGAGTTGAGCCTTGAATGATCGCATGCCGCGTCTGACAGATAATGCAACGCCTTCGATGCTGACGGATTGCTCAATCGCGGCGCTTCACCACGCCGCACCGGGATCGGTCCGATAGACCTCGCCCATCTCATCGAGCAGCGGCATCAGATGTTCGGTGTGCACCCCGCGGCGGCCGCCCTTGTCGTCCGGCTCGCCCACGACAATGTTCGCCTTCAGCCCCGCCCGATCAAGCACGCTCGTGATCTGCCTCATCCACTCCTCGTACATCGTGAAATCGCTGCCGGGATAGATCTTCGCATCGACGAGCAGTTTCAAGCCGTCGTAGGGTTCGAACAGCGTGGTGGCGAGCGGCGCGAGCGCATCGATCGCGCTCTGCATGCGCTGCCGCGACTGTGGCGTGCCGCGGCCGAGTCGAATCACCCACGAATCGGTGTGCTCCACGTGCACGCGCTCCTCGGCGGCCATGCGCTTCGCAAGATCGCGCAGCGGCTTCCATTCCGAGTTCGCCATGCGCTCCAGACGAAGCACGTCGAAGTGATCGCAGAACAGTTTGCGCGCCAGCGCGGTGGCCCAGTCGAACTCGTCGGGCACTTCTACGATCGCGGCGCTCCGGAACTCATGCGCCGGTCGGCCCATCGCGAGGTCATCGGCCTTCTGGCCCGTCAGTTCGCCAGCGAGTTCGTA
>Ga0111538_10002235_pt1 | contig 27275 bp, 21 predicted proteins | sample SoiMethybrSBSTD1_FD_79669 | JGI IMG/M metagenome (GOLD analysis project Ga0111538, IMG submission 79669) | Bulk soil microbial communities from a Populus tree surrounding site in Tennessee, USA - Soil MetaG P. TD hybrid SBSTD1 (version 2)... | ecosystem: Environmental > Terrestrial > Soil >...
AGTGCGGGGCGTCGTTCGAGCATGTGGTTCTCCTCTATGCCGCGCGACGCGCGAGCAGTTCTTTGGCAAGGGCGACGTACGCAGCTGCGCCTCGCGATTTCGAGTCGTACAGCACGCCAGGAATCCCGTGGCTCGGCGCCTCGCCGAGACGCACGTTGCGCGGAATGATCGTGTTGAAGACCTTCTCTTTGAAGAACTCGCGCACGTCGCGCGCCACCGACTGACCGAGGTTCGTGCGGTCGTCGTACATCGTGAGCAGTACGCCTTCGATGTCGAGTGCTGGATTCAGGGCGCTTCGCACACGACGCATCGTCCCGACCAGATCGGCCAGACCCTCAAGCGCAAAGTACTCACAGTGGAGCGGAATCAGCACAGCGTCTGCCGCAACCAGTGCGTTGAGCGTGAGCAGTCCCAGCGACGGCGGGCAATCGATGAAGATGTGATCGAACTCGGCGCGCAGCGGCTCGAGCACCCGCTTCAGGAGATGCTCGCGCTCGGGCAACGTCACCATTTCGATCTCGGCGCCGGTGAGATTGCGGTCGGCCGGCATGAGCGACAGATTGGCAACGCGCGTTGACAGTACGTAGGCCGACGGCGGCGCCTTGTCGGTGAGCAGCGCCTCATAGACCGTGCCGGCCTCAGACCGCTGCGACTTGGACCCGACTCCGCTCGTCAGGTTGCCCTGTGGATCAACGTCCACCAGGAGAATCTTTCGACCGGCGACGGCGAGAGACGTCGCCAGGTTAATGGCTGTGGTGGTCTTGCCAACGCCGCCTTTCTGATTGGCGACGGCAATAATGCGGCCTTTGGGCGCCGTTGTTTCTGGCATACGACAGATATTTTAGAGGCTTCTGCTTGGCGGGGTGCATTTCAATGTAGTACCAACGGGATCCCACGTCAAGCGAGAATGATGAGCCGACTGTTTCACGTGGAACGCCTTGGCGAAAGTTTAGCGATCCATTGTTTCACGTGGAACGTCGGAGACGGTCCGCCCGCTTGGTCAGCACAACAAGGCGACTTCCCTGATCTTCGAGTAGCGGAAACGTGGCCTTCCAGGAGAGCGGCGGCATCAAGCTGCCCGGCGCCTCCGATCCAGAAGCGGCTCTAAAAAGGAACAGCTCGCCGCCGGGACGAACGAAAGCCTGAAGATTCATCAGGATGGCGCCCTCCACGCGGACCGCTCGAAGCGTCAGCAGTTCGTGCGCCTCGTGCAGCGGCGGTCTAGCCAGGAGCTCCTCGAAGCGGGATGTCACAACCTCAGCCTCTGACATTTCAAGCGCGCGCAGCGCCTCACGAAGAAAGACGGACTTGCGCGCCTTTGCCTCGACGAGCATCAGATGAGGTGATGAGAGCGCAAGTGCCAACGGAATCGCCGGTGAGCCCCCGCCGCTTCCGATGTCAATCATCCGCGTCACTGGTGAGGTGACGTGCTTTGACGCAACGAGCGGTTCAACGAGCAACCGATCGATAGCGGCCGGACCCTGCTCGGTGAGATCCAGGCCGGTCAAATTCATCTTCGTGTTCCAGGCGGTCAGGAGCTTGAAATACGCCTCGAGCTTTACCGCGACTGTGGGCGAGATGCTGACACCAGCGCGCCGAGCCCGACGCGCGAGGCGGTCTTGAAACTCGCGGCTGCTCACTGCTCGGATGCCGCTGTTAGTCTTCCGAGATAGGAGCCGAGGACGGCAACCGCCGCCGGTGTGACACCTGGGATTCGCGACGCTTGGCCGAGTGTTTCGGGACGAACCTGCGAGAGCCGGTGGACAGCCTCCGCCGACAGGCCAGGCACACGCGCAAACGGGAACGAGCTCGGAATTCGACGTCGCTCGTTCTTCCTGGACCGCTCTGCCTGCGCGACCGCCTGGCGAAGATAGCCTTCGTATTTCACCGACGTCTCCAGGCTTGCGAGGTCCAGTTCCGGCGACGAGGGATCGAGATCCAGACTCACCGAACCGGACTCGACGAAACTGTTGATGCGGATCTCCGGCTGTTTCAACAACTGCGCGGCCCTCACGCGATCGCCAGACGCGCTTCGCACAAACGTCGTTTCGAGGGCCGTCGCGTTTCGATTGAACCGCGCGCTGCGGGCCTCGAATCGCTCCCAGCGCTCCTCGGCGATCAACCCGAGCGCGCGTGCGGATCGTGTCAGTCGCAGATCGGCGTTGTCGATTCGGAGCAGCAGCCGGTGCTCTGCGCGAGACGTGAACATGCGATACGGCTCGAGACATCCGCGCGTGACGAGGTCATCGACGAGGACGCCGATGTATCCCTGGTCTCGTCCAATCACAAACGCGGCCTGACTGCGGACTCGCTGCGCAGCATTGATGCCGGCAATGATTCCTTGAGCAGCGGCTTCTTCGTACCCAGATGTTCCGTTGATCTGTCCCGCGAAAAAGAGACCCTCGACTCGATGTGTTTCGAGCGTGGCTTTCAATTCCGTCGGCTGGACAAAGTCGTACTCCACGGCGTAACCGGGTCGCATGATGACCGCATCCTCGAGACCTGGAAGCGCGTGAACGAGCGACTCCTGCACATCGCGAGGCAACGACATCGAAAACCCATTCACGTAAATCTCGTCGAGGTCGAGACCCTCCGGCTCCAGATACAGTTGGTGGCGCTCACGCTGTGGGAACCGCATGATCTTGTCTTCGAGCGACGGGCAGTAGCGTGGACCAATGCCGCTGATCTGACCGTTGTAGAGCGGGCTCTTGCCGATGCTCTCTCGAACGAGATCGCTGACTCGATCGTTCGTGTAGAGCAGCCAGCAACGCGCACGATTCGAAAGCCGTGTCGCCGTCTCGAACGAAAACGGAACCGGCACATCGTCGCCGCGCTCTTCGACAAAGAGCCCGGCGTTCACGCACGCGTCGAAGTCGATGCTGTTTCGGTGGAGTCGCGGCGGCGTGCCGGTCTTCAAGCGGCCCATCGCGAATCCGCGAGATCGGATCGATTCGGCGAGCGTATGCGAGGGAGGCTCACCATGCCTTCCCGCCGGACGCTGCTCATCTCCAACATGAATCAAGCCGTTGAGAAATGTGCCAGTCGTCACGATGAGTGCGCGACACTTGACAACGTCGCCGTCTTCCATCGAAAGACCAATCACTCGATCACCTTCGACGAGGACTTGGCCAGCTCTCTGAAAGATCCATTCAATATTGGGCTGTTGCCCGATCTGGGTGGCGACCCACGCTCCGTATCGCCGTTTATCCGCTTGGGCGCGCGGAGACCACACCGCGGGGCCACGGCTGCGATTGAGCAACTTGAATTGAATCCCCGTCGCGTCAATCGCGCGCCCCATCAGGCCACCCAGCGCATCGACCTCGCGAACCAGATGCCCTTTCGCGGTCCCACCGATCGCGGGGTTACATGGCATATGCGCGACAGTCTCGAGTGACAGCGTGCACAAGCCCACATGGCAACCCATGCGAGCAGCCGCATACGCCGCCTCGACGCCAGCGTGCCCGGCCCCGATCACGATCACATCGAACGTCATCGCCGCATCTCGTGCTACTTGCCGATGCAGAACCGCTCGAAGATGTGCTCCAACACGTCCTCGCTGGTGTGCGTTCCTACGACCTCGCCAAGGCTCGCGCGCGCGGCGTGCAGGTCCGCCAACAGGAACTCCTCGGACACGCCTTCTTGGTCCGCTGCCGCTCGCGCCTGTGCGAGGTGCGTGCGCGCGCGCGCGAGCAGCGCTGTGTGACGTACGTTCGTCATTGCCGTCGAATCGCGAAGCGGCTCACCGGCACCCAGCGCGGCGACGATCATCTGACGCAACGTATCGAGCCCATCCCCTGACGTTGCAGAAACGCGGACGGCGTCCTCTCGACGCCACGCCTCGGGTTGATCGCTTTTGTTCGCAACCATCACGCGTGCGCGACTCGCTGTCTCCGTCAACAGTCGCTCGTCGTCAGGCATCAGCGTTTCGGCGGCATCGAGCACGACGACTATCAGATCCGCGATCTCTCGTGCGCGCGTGCCACGCCACACGCCCTCGATCTCGATCCGATCGCTGGTGTCGCGAACGCCTGCAGTATCCACCAGCGTGACGCGCAGTCCTTCGATGTCGCAGGTCTCTGTGACGAGATCTCGAGTGGTACCAGCAGACTCAGTGACGATCGCTCTCGCGTGACCGAGGAGCGCATTGAACAAACTCGACTTCCCCACGTTCGGCCGTCCGGCGATCACGACAGTCGCACCCTCGCGGATGATGCGGCCACGCGTGGATTCCTTCAGGAGACCGTCGAGCTCGTCGATCACACCAGTCACCGCGCACGCGATCGCCTTCGGCTCGATGAAGTGATAACCCTCATCCGGAAAATCCAACGACGCCTCGAGGCGCGCGACGAGATCGAGCAGGCGGGCATCCAGGGCGGCGATCGTCGCGGTCAGTGTGCCCTCGAGTTGATCGAATGCGACCCGCGCCTGCAACGGAGTCACCGCGTCAATCAAGTCCGCGACCGCTTCCGCCTGAACGAGATCCATCTTGCCGTTGACGAACGCGCGCAGGGTAAATTCGCCAGGCCTTGCGAGTCTCGCACCCGCATCCATTGCGCTCTTCAACACTTGTTGCAGGATGACCGGACTGCCATGCGTGCTGAGCTCAACGACGTGCTCGCCCGTGTAGGAGTGCGGCGCCGGAAACCACGTGGCGATGACCTCATCCACCGGCCGTTGCGCACCAGTCCCGGACTCGCGCACGCGCGTGAACGTGGCGTGCCGCGGCTGCAACGGTACCTGGCGGATCAGGATTCGCCCGGCAACCTCGCGCGCCTCAACCCCACTGATGCGTACGACCCCAAGACTTCCCCGGCCGGCTGGGGTCGCAATCGCGACGATGGTGTCGTCGGGAGAAAACATGCCGCTCGCTGTTTCGGGGGCGCGTGTGCCCCGTGGACGCTCGACCGGTCAGCGCCGGGCCGAGATGATCACGGTCTTCATGAACGCATCGCCGATGCTTTCGGAGCTCACCGAGGGATCTTCGGCGATCGCCAGATGCACAATGCGACGCTCGTACGGATTGAGCGGACCCATCTCTTGGGGCGCGCCACTGCTGCGAGCCTTCTCGGCGATGAACTTCGCCATCTGGCGAATCTCCGCATCCTTGTCTCTTCGGAAACCGTTGCAGTCGACGATGATGCGATTGTCTTCGCCCAACTGCCGGCGGAATGTCGTCGCCACGAGATGTTGCAGGGCCTGCAGGCCTTCGCCGCCGCGGCGGATGAACGGACCGCCGTCCTCGCCCTCGAGGTTGATCCGCGTCGCTTCCGGCGTCTCTTCGATCGTGGTCTTGAGTTGAACGCCCATCGCGTCGACCACGCTCTGGACAAACGTCGCGATTTGAGTTGTCAGAGTCTCGTTCACGCTGCGCTTCTCTCGATTGGTGTTCACGGTCCGTGCGACGCTGATTCTAGTTCTTGTTCTCCGCTTCCGCGGTGCGGCCCGACCCGGCGCTCTTGATGCGTCGCTCCGCTGGCGGCCTTACCGTCGCCACGGCCGGAGGCCCGATCCACCAGTTGGTGAAGTACTGCTGGCCTATGGCGAACAGGTTGCCGACGAACCAGTACAGCACCAGGCCGCTGGGCGCCGCGAGGAACATGACACCAAACATCAGCGGCATCATCATCATGATGCGTTGCTGCGCCGGATCCGCTGTCGACGGCGTCATCTTCTGCTGCCAGAACATCGTCACGGCCATGAGCACGGGCGTGATGTACAACGGATCGCGTTCGGAAAGATCCTTGATCCACCAGCCGAAATTCGCACCGCGCAGCTCGACCGCCTGCGACAGCAGTGAGTAAAACGCGAACAGCACGGGGAGCGTGAGTAGCATCGGAATGCATCCGCTGGCTGGGTTGACGCCCTTCTCCTTGTAGAGCCCCATGATCTCGGATTGCATTTTCTGCCGACCGGGGTCGGTCATCTTGAGACCCGAGTAGCGATCCTGGATCGACTTCAACTGCGGCTGCAGCGCCTGCATCTTCCGCATCGACACGAGACTCTTGTGCCGCAGCGGGAAGATGACGAGGTTGATGATGATCGTCAACAAGATGATCGACCATCCGTAGTTACCGAGGAATCCGTAGACCCACTTCAACGACGTGAGCAGTGGCACGGCGAGAAATCGGAATGTGCCGAACGAGATCGCCCACACGAGTTGCTGATCGACCGATCGCAGCACGTCGAACTGCTTCGGGCCAACAAAGAAGCGCACGTCCTTCGGCGACTGCGGGAACCGGATGGATTGTGCGAGCAACTGGCGCTGCGTCTTGTCGGTACCGGGAAGCGTGACCGGCTTGTATTCCAGGCGGGCGTTGCCAGGGTTCACCGCGGCCGCGAGGAAATAGTGATCATCAATCCCGGCAAATCGGAAGTTGCCCTCGTGCGCCGGTTGGTCGCCGACGTTCGCGGCCTTGATTCGCTCGACATCACCGCCCAGTTCATAGATCGCCTGCGGCGGCTGAACATAGTTCCCCGTGAAGAAACTGCCGCCTCCAGCGGTCGCGCCCGCATCGCCGAGGCCCGGCCCCCACGCAATCGTCGGATTGAGGGCGCGGTCGCCGTTCACGACATCGGTCGAGAATGCGACGACATAGTTCTTGGGATCGAATCGGAAATCTTTGCGCACGCGCACGCCCGCGGCGTCCGCGAACTCGAATGACAGTGTGCCCGGCTGCTTCGACGCGTCGACGCGGCCACCGGAATCGCCGGACACGCGGTAGAGCGCGTTGTTCAGCCGACGCGTGAGCGCGGCATCATCAACGACGAGCGTGAAAGGCTTCGGTTGATCCTCTGGCACATTCGACGGCACCAGATCGACGGGATTGCCCTGCGCGTCTCGATAGTCCTTCAGCCGCCAGTGGAGCACTCGGCCGCCACGATTGGTGAGCACCACCTCCGACGTCGACGTCTCGACGACGATCTCGCGTTCCGCGGAGTCGGAAACTTTTGCGGCCGGTTCGGCTTCCGCGGGTGGTTGCTCGACGACCTGGGGCGTTGCTTGCGGCGCAGTCTGAGCCGGACGTTCCTTGGGCTCGACGACATTGACTGCGGGTTTCTGCGGCGGGACAAAGAGCGCCTGATACCCGTACAGCACCGCGAACGACAACAAAATGGCGACGAAAACCCTGCGTTCCATGTAGTGGATCTACGTGCGCGGGACGGGATCGTACCCGTGCCCCCCGAACGGCCTGCACCGAGACAACCTGATCATGCCGAGCCAGACTCCGCGACGAACGCCGTGAAGCTTCACTGCCTCCGCCATGTAGTCAGCGCAGGACGGCTGGAACCGGCATGCCCCGGTAAACAACGGCGAAATAAGTATTTTATAGCCTTTTAGGAGGCCGAGAACGATTCGAGCGGCGAGCGGGCCGCGCTCCGGCTGGCTGCCCTCGATGGCGTCGGTCAAGGGCGTGTGCATAGTCGCTCTCGAGACTGTCAAAGGACGCATCAAGCATTTCCCGGCGCGGGACGATGATGACGTCCAGCCCAGTCGTCATCTTATGTCGCCTGAAGATCTCCCGAGCGAGCCGCTTGGCGCGATTCCGCTCGACCGCAGCACCAAACTTGCGGCTGGCGGCGATCCCCAACCGTGACAACGAGCCGCCGTTGGCGGCCACGAAAAGAGTCATGAAACGCGCAGGAATTCGCACGCCTGTCGAGTACGCGCGCTCGAAATCGACCCGGCGGCGAACTCGCTCGGCAAACGTCAACCCGAGCGGTTGAACCACGACTATTGCTCGTCGGAGACCGTCAGACGCTTGCGTCCTTTGGCGCGCCGGCGCTTGAGTACGATCCGCCCGTTCTTGGTCGCCATGCGGACCCTGAACCCATGGGTCTTCTTACGGCGCCTGGTATTCGGCTGAAATGTGCGCTTTCCCTTCATGCTCGCCTATTGTCTAGAGAGTGCAGTCGCTGAACTGGACCAAACCCCAATACTAACTGTCGCTCGCGCAGGGTGTCAAAGGATTCACCGAGACGATGTGAACTCTGTGCTACAGTCGCGGGTTCATCGGTCTAAGGCATGGCGAAGGCTGTTCGGTTCCTCCCCCAAGATTTCCACAACTGTGGAAAACATTGTGGAAAACGTAGGCCTTTACCTGAGCTCCTGAAAATCCCGCTAATTTTCGGGCTTTCTTTGGGTACCACGACCCGAAACGGCCGAGTTTCCGAGGGTTCTTGGGCTGTCAGAAGCCTGGAATCGGCCGTCGCATCGTGCCTTTCGGCAGGCGAAAGTGTCCCTCACCAAACCGTATCGAGCTGACGTCATGGAAGCGACAATCTGGGATCAAGTCCTGGCTCGAATCGAGACCAAGGTTAACCGGCACAGCTTTTACACGTGGTTCCGTCCAACGACGCTGATGTCCGACGGGGGCGGCGCGCTCACGATCCGGGTACCGAACCCGCTCTTCAAGGACTGGCTCACCAAGCACTACTCGGTCGTGCTTTCCGAGGCCCTGGCCGAAGTGCGCCGGCCGGGAGCTGGCTTGATATTCGTGGCAGAAGGCTCTGTCGCTGCTCCCGCAGTGGACGAGGTCCCCGTTGAGGCCGAGTCGCTGCCAATCGATGCGCCAGCGGTCCCGTCGGCGGGCCTGAATCCCAGGTACACCTTTGATACGTTCATCGTTGGATCGTCGAATCAATTTGCCCACGCGGCCTGTCGCGCGGTCGCCGAGGCGCCGTCGCGTTCGTACAATCCGCTGTTCATCTACGGTGGTGTGGGACTCGGAAAGACGCATCTGATGCACGCCGTCGGGCACTACGTGCTGCAACACGATCCGTCGTTGAAACTCACCTACATCTCATCAGAGCGCTTCATGAACGAGATGATCAACGCGGTCCGCTATGACCGTATCCTGGACTTCCGCGAACGCTACCGTAGCGTCGACGTCCTCCTGGTGGACGACATTCAGTTCGTGTCGGGCAAGGAAGGGACGCAGACCGAGTTCTTCCACACATTTAACGCCCTCTACGACGCGCAGAAGCAGATTGTGCTGAGCAGCGATCGCCCGCCGAATGAGATTCCGGCGCTCGAAGAACGTCTGCGATCGCGATTTGAGTGGGGGCTCACTGCGGATATTCAATCGCCCGATCTGGAAACCAAAGTCGCGATTCTCAAGAGGAAAGCCGAGGCCGAAGCGGTGCCGTTGCCAGACAACGTCGCCATCTACATTGCCGGGCGCATCAAATCGAATATCCGCGAGCTCGAAGGATCCCTCATTCGCCTCATCGCCTATGCGTCGCTCACGGGGCGAGAAATAACACTCGATCTGACGCGTGAAGTGCTCAAGAACGTACTCGAGCAGGACGACAAGGCGATCACCATCGAAAGCATTCAGAAGTTCGTCGCCGACTATCACCAACTGAAGACCACGGAGCTGAAGTCACGCAACAACTCCAAGTCCGTGGCGATGCCACGTCAAATCGCGATGTATCTCTGTAAAACGCTCACACAGGCATCCCTTCCCGAGATCGGAAAGAGCTTTGGGGGAAAGCACCACTCGACGGTGATTCACTCGATCAAGAAGGTTGAGGAGCTCCGCAAGAATGACGGAGATTTCAACAAGCTGATCAGCAGCTTTCTGGAGTCATTCAGGTGAATTCACCGCGTCCACAGGATCAGGGCAGCGACGGCCTGTGGATGGTTGGGAGGGTCGTAGATCCACACAGGATCCGCGACCGTCGCCAGCGCCGTTCGCACATATTTATCCACAGCGTAAGTTATTGAATGTCAATACTTAGCATCGCTCTGATGAGTTTTACGCGACACCTATTCTTCTGTATAATTCTTTATCTCTTCTGATCACTTCAGTGGAGTTAGATCCACGACTCCACGGTCGGGTTCTTTAACGCAGGCATGCCGCTCTGCTCTGAGGTCACCACAAGCCTATGGAACTCGTTGTTCGGAAGACTGAGTTTCTGCGAGAACTACAACTCTTCCAGGGCATCGTTGAGCGGAAGAACACGATCCCGATCCTGGCGAACGTGCTGATCGAGGCCAAGGGCGATGAAGTACGCATGCTTGCCACGGATCTCGAAGTTGCGCTTCGAAGCCGATGTCAGGCCGCCGTCGCGAAAGGTGGATCGCTCACACTGCCGGCGAAGAAGTTGTACGAAATCGTCAAGGCGTTGCCCGAAACAGATGTTCGGATCGAAGAAGACCGCAACGGTGTCAAGGTAGCGGCGGATCGCTTTGATTCGCGGATGCAGACTTTGCCCCGCGAGGACTTCCCGACGCTTCCGGATGCCAGCGGAACTGCACGCGCCTCGCTGCCGCGAGCGGCCGTCAAGGAAATGGTCGCGAAGACGCAATACGCGATCACAGGAGAGGACACGCGGTATTTCCTCAATGGGGCGAAGTTCGTCCTGAAGCCGCAGAGCCTCACGCTCGTCGCGACCGACGGTCACCGGCTGGCCCTCGTCGAAGTCAAGCACGAGACGGGTGTCTCGCAGGACGTGGGCGTGATCCTCCCGAAGAAGACGTTGCTCGAGCTGGGGAAGCTCCTCGCCGAGGGTGAGGGTGACATTCAGTTTGAAGGCGGAGAGAACCACCTCTTCTTCGAAGTGAATAAGCGTATTTTGATTTCCCGCATGATCGACGGGCAGTTTCCTGCGTACGAGCGGGTGATCCCGAAGGGGAACGACAAGACGATCGAATTCGATCGCGACCGGCTGACCAGCGCCGTCAAGCGTGTAGCACTGTTGTCCAACGAGCGGTCTCGTGCGGTGAAGTTCGAGATCGATCAGGGCAAAGTCGAAGTGACGTCCAGCAGTTCAGAATTTGGTGAAGCGCATGAACAGCTGCCGGTCGAGTACGCAGGGCCTGCACTGAGCATCTCGTTCAATGCGCAGTACGTACTCGATTTCCTCAACGTCGTGGAGACCGACGTCGTCTCGCTATCGTTGAAGGACGAGGTCAGCCAGGCGGTGATGAAACCCGTAGGCGCTGAAGGTTACGACTACACCTACGTCATCATGCCGATGAGGATTTGATCGGCGCCTGCCCGATTCAAAACGGTTAAGGACACGCGTGGAACATCCGGAACAGCAGCACGCCGAAGCCGACGCGCTCCTGACAGGCTCGACGCCTGCGCAGGGAGAGACCAACGGCAACGGTTCGGCCGACGATTACGGCGCCGACAAGATCAAGGTACTCGAGGGCCTCGAGGCCGTACGGAAGCGGCCGGCGATGTACATCGGGTCTACCGGTGCGCCGGGTCTTCATCATCTCGTCTACGAGATCGTCGACAACTCGATCGACGAAGCGCTCGCCGGCTTCTGCGATCAGGTCAACGTTGCGATCCATATCGACAACTCGATCACTGTGATCGACAACGGCCGCGGCATTCCGGTCGATCTGCACAGCAGTGGGAAATCCGCGGCCGAGGTCGCGCTCACCGTCCTCCACGCTGGCGGCAAGTTCGACAACGACAGCTACAAGGTCTCCGGTGGTTTGCACGGGGTCGGCGTGTCCGTTGTGAACGCGCTGTCGGAGCGCCTCGATCTGGAGATCTGGCGCAACAGCCAGGTGTATCAGCAAAGCTACGAGCGCGGCACACCGACCGGGCCGCTCGAGGTCACCGGCACGACGCAGCGGCGCGGCACGAAGGTCACCTTCAGGCCGGACGCCCAGATCTTCGAGACAACCGAGTTCAGCTTCGACACGTTGGCGCAGCGCCTGCGTGAGCTGGCCTTTCTCAATGGCGGCATTCTCATCACCATCGACGACGAGCGCGATGGGAAGAATCACCGATTCCAGTACGAAGGCGGCATCGTCTCCTTCGTGCAGCACCTGAACAAGAACAAGGCGGTCGTCAACGAGAAGCCGATTTTCATGAAGGGCGAGAAGGACGGCATTGATGCCGAGATCGCGCTTCAATGGAACGATGCGTATACGGAGATGGTGTTCACGTTTGCGAACAACATCAACACGCACGAAGGCGGCACACATCTCTCCGGCTTCCGCGCCGCGTTGACACGAACCATCAACGCCTACGGCGTCAAGAACAACCTCGCCAAGGATCTGAAGGACGCCAGTATCAGCGGCGACGACATCCGCGAGGGCTTGACCGGTGTGGTCAGCGTGAAGATTCCGCGGCCGCAGTTCGAAGGTCAGACCAAGACGAAGTTGGGGAACACCGAGGTCAAGGGGATCGTCGAGGCGATCGTCAACGACAAGCTCGGACAGTTCCTGGAGGAGAACCCGGCCATCGCGAAGCGCATCATCGGCAAGGCCGTCGATGCGGCACGAGCGCGCGAGGCGGCACGAAAGGCCCGCGATCTCGTCCGGCGCAAAGGTGCGCTCGACGGCAGCAGTCTTCCGGGTAAGCTGGCCGATTGTCAGGAGCGCGATCCCGCGCAGAGCGAGATCTACATCGTTGAGGGCGAGTCTGCAGGCGGCTCCGCGAAACAAGGCCGCGACCGGCGCTTCCAGGCGATCTTGCCGATCAAGGGCAAGATCCTCAACGTCGAGAAAGCCCGCTTCGACAAGATGCTCAGCAGCGACGAGATCAAGACCATGATCGCCGCGCTCGGCACCGGCATCGGCAGTGAGGACTTCGATGCCGACAAGGTCCGGTACCACCGGATCATCATCATGACGGACGCCGACGTCGACGGATCGCACATCCGCACGCTGCTGCTGACGTTCTTCTATCGGCAGATGCCTCAGCTGATCGACCGGGGTTACATCTACATCGCACAGCCGCCGCTGTTCCGCGCCAAGCGGGGCCGGACCGAGACCTACATCAAAAACGAGCAGGATCTCGAGGTGTTCCTCGTGCGCCGGGCCGTCGAATCGCGTCTCGTCAGGCTTGCCGACGGGACCGAGATGTTTGGCGAAATTCTCGAGCGCCAGTTGCAGCGCGCCGAGGCCTACCGCAAGCTGCTGCAGCAGGTGACGCGCCGTGGTCACCCGCCGGCGATTGTGTCTGCCCTCCTCGAGTTCGATGCGCGCGACAAGTCGTTCTTCGAGCAGCGTGACCGGCTGGATGTGATCGCTGCGCGCATGACGATACCGACGCGCACAGTGACGGTCACGCGCGACGACGAGCACAACGTCTTTGCGTTGCACGTGGAAGACCGATCGCCTGGTTATCCGCGACGATACGAGATCGGTGTGGACTTCATCACATCCGGCGAGTACCGCCTGCTCGCCTCGGCGTATCGCGAGATCCAGGACATCAAGTTCCCGGTAGTCGCGACGACCAGCGAGGCGCCGCGGGAGGAGGAGCCGGAGGAGGCCGAAGCCGCGCCCGCAGATGGCACCGAACCCGTGCCATCACCAACGGCGGCCACTCGTTCCCGCAAGGAACCTGACACAACGCTGAACAACGTTGATGAGTTCGTCGAGTTCTTCGTCGCCGCGGGCCGCAAGGGTATCGCCGTCAATCGCTACAAGGGTCTCGGTGAGATGAACCCGGACACGCTGTGGACCACGACGATGGATCCTGAGCACCGCACGCTGTTGCAGGTTCGTGCGGAGGATCACGCCGAAGCGGACCAGATGTTCACGACCCTGATGGGCGATCAGGTCGAGCCGCGCCGCAAGTTCATCGAAGACAACGCACTCGACGTCAGAAACCTCGACGTGTAGCCCCCCGGCGCCTGCCTCGCATCAGGCCGCCGCCAAGATTCATGAACACACCCACCGCAAACCGCATCCCGATCAACATCGAAGACGAGATGAAGCGCTCGTACATGGATTACGCCATGAGCGTAATCATTGGGCGAGCGCTGCCCGACATCCGAGACGGCCTGAAGCCCGCGCATCGCCGCGTGCTCTACGGCATGAAGGACATGGGGCTGGGGTCGACGCGCGGCTATCGCAAGTGCGCCAAGATCGTCGGCGAGGTGATGGGCAACTATCACCCGCACGGCGACGCCTCGATCTACGACACGCTCGTCCGGCTCGCGCAGGACTTCAACATGCGCGCGCCGCTCATCGACGGCCAGGGCAACTTCGGATCGGTGGACGGCGACCCACCGGCGGCGATGCGGTATACCGAGGCCAGGCTCGAGGCCCTCGGCGACGAAATGATGACGGACCTGGACAAGGATACCGTCGATTTCGTCCCCAATTACGACGAGACCACCACCGAGCCGTCAGTCCTGCCCGCGCCGTTTCCAAACCTGCTGGTGAACGGATCGGCCGGCATCGCCGTCGGCATGGCGACGAACATCCCGCCACACAACATGCGCGAGGTGATCGACGCCGTCATCTGGATGATCGACAGCATCCAAGCTGACGAGAAGCCAACGCTTCCCGAGAAACAGCGCAAGCTGCTCGAACTCGTGCCAGGGCCCGACTTCCCGACTGGTGGTTACATCGTCGGGCGGCACGGTATTCAGCAGGCCTATCTGACCGGGCGTGGCTCGGTGATCATGCGGGCGAAGGCCGAGATCGAAGTCTCGAAAAAAGGCGACCGCTCGTCGGTCGTCATCTCGGCGATTCCGTATCAGGTCAACAAGAAGCGCCTGATCGAGCACATCGCCGAACTGGTCAACGCCAAGACGATCGAAGGCGTCTCCGACATCCGCGACGAATCCGATCGCGACGGCCTTCGCATCGTCATCGACCTGAAGCGCGGCGAGATCGGCGACGTCGTCCTCAATAACCTGTACAAGCACACGCAGCTGCAGACGACGTTCGGCATCATCATGCTGGCCATCGTCGCCGGCCGGCCGAAAGTGCTGTCGCTGCTGGAGCTGATCGAGACCTTCATCGACTTCCGCCGCGAAGTGGTTCGTCGCCGAACGGAATTCGAACTCCGAAAGGCGGAGGCACGCCGGCACATCCTCGAAGGGTTGAAGATCGCGCTCGATCACCTGGACGCAGTGATCGCGCTGATCCGCGGCTCACGGAATCCGCCTGAGGCGCGCGACGGGTTGATCGCCCAGTTTGGTCTGACACAGATACAGGCCCAGGCGATCCTCGACATGCAGTTGCAGCGGCTGACCGGTCTGGAGCGGGAAAAGATCCTCGCCGAGCTGGCAGAGTTGCTGAAGCTGATCGAGCGACTGATGGCGATCCTCGGCAGCGATCGTCTCGTGATGCAGATCGTCGTCGACGAGCTCCGCGCCATTCAACAGAAGTACAGCGACCCACGCCGAACCGAGATCCTCGCCGAAGAAGGCGAGTTCCGCGTCGAGGATCTGATCGCCGAAGAAGACATGGCGATCACGGTCAGCAACACCGGCTACATCAAGCGGACGGCGATCACCAACTACCGGAATCAGCGCCGCGGCGGCAAAGGCCGTATTGGCATGCGCACGCGCGAAGAGGACTTCGTCAGTCATCTCTTTGTCGCCTCGACACATGCCTACATCATGATCTTCTCGGACCGCGGCCGTGCGTACTGGCTGAAGGTGCACGAGATTCCTGATGTCGGGCCAGATGGTCGCGGTAAGGCGATCGCCAACCTGGTGTCGATGGAAGCTGGCGAGCGGATCGCCGCGCTCCTGGCCGTCAAAGAGTTCGAAGAGAACAAATTCATCGTCATGGGCACTCGCCGCGGCGTGATCAAGAAGACGGAGCTCAGCGCGTTCAGCAATCCACGCGCCGGCGGCATCATCGCGATGGGTGTCGAGGAAGGCGATTCGGTGATTGCCGTCAGCATCTCCGACGGCAACAGCGAGATTTTCATCGGCACACAGGACGGCATGGCCATCCGGTTCCCGGAGAGCGACGTCCGGCCGATGGGTCGCAATGCCTACGGCGTCCGTGGTATCTCGCTGCGCGACGACGACAAGGTGGTCGCGATGGAGGTGCTCGCGCCAGGCGGGACGATCCTATCGGTGACGGAACAAGGCTACGGCAAGCGCACGGAGCTCGACGAATACCGCGTGCAGTCCCGCGGCGGCGTAGGCATCATCAACATCCAGACAAGTGAGCGGAATGGCAAGGTCGTCGGTGTCACGCAGGTGACTGGCGAAGACGAGCTGATGTTGATTACGCAGCAGGGCAAAATCCTGCGGATGGCGTCGACCAACATCCGCAGCATCGGCCGGGCTACTCAAGGCGTGCGCCTCATCGATATCGAAGGCGAGGACCGCGCCGTGTCGATCGCGCGGCTGGCCGAGAAGGATGAGGAGCGCCTGGACGAGAAGGGCGAAGAATAGTGCGGCGGGCTCTGGTGCTGAGCGTCGGCTCAGCTCTCTGGGCCCTGTCGGCAATCGCCTGCAGTGCATCTCCCGAGGAGCAGACGCTCCTCAGGTTCTTCGTCGCCGCGCCCACGCTCGATAGAACCGTGATCGGCAAGTACGCCACGATCGATTTCAATCCTCGAACCGAGGGCATCGTCGAGACGTTCACGGTAACGGCCGTGGGTCCTCAGCATGAGGATCGCAAGGACGTCTCGATCGACGCCGTCGTGCTGCAGCCCAACGGCGTGACGTCACGGCAAACGATGGTCGCGACCTTCGGCAAGGTCGGAGGGCGCTGGCTGATTACAGGCCTGCGGCAAACTCCAACTTCGCAAACTTCGCGCGAAGCGTCTTCTGTCCCACCGAAGTGAAACGAACCACGAGCTTGGTGTCGTCACTCAGTGGTTCCACGGCAACAATCGTCCCAAGGCCGAATTGCGCGTGCCGCACTCTCAGCCCGGGTTTGAGACCGTCTGGCAGCGACTGATTTTCGCTTGCGTAGTCGTACGCGGGTTGCTCTTCGCGCGCGCGCCCGCCCCGCTGCGGCCCACCGCGCCCGTATGAGCCCATTCGGAAATTCGAGAACGAAGCCTGTGGGTTGACGAATGTCGACGGGATCTCTTCGAGCAATTCCGCGGGAATCTCGTCGATGAAGCGAGACGGGTCCGTGGACTGGTAGTCGCCAAACACGCGCCGGCGAGCGGCCGACGTGAGCACCAGCCGCCGCTGAGCGCGGGTGATGCCGACGTAGCACAGGCGCCGTTCCTCCTCGAGATCCGCTTCGTCGTCGCTGGCGCGGGAATGGGGAAAGAGCCCTTCCTCGAGTCCCGTGATGACGACCACGGGGAACTCCAACCCCTTCGCGCTGTGCATCGTCATCATCAGCACACGCGCGTTCTGAGTGCCCGCCTCTTCGTCCACGTCCGACAACAGCGACAACTGGTCTACGAACCCGCCGAGCGTGGGCTCAGGGTGCCGTGCCTCGTATTCGCGTGCAGCTGACACCAGCTCCATCAGGTTCTCGATGCGGCCCTCGGCTTCTTCGCTCCGCTCTTCTCGGAGGTCCTGAAGGTAGCCGCTCTGGTCGAGCACCTTCCCCAGCGCGATCGAGACGCTCTCCTGGGCGGCCATCGCTGTCAGGCCGGCAAGCAGGTCGCGGAACGTTGTGAGTGACGCGATCGCCCGTGGTGCGAGGAGCCGGCGCTCGACCGCGTGCAGCAGCTTGCCCCAGAGCGATGTCCCCGAAACCGGTGTTGGTCGCAGTCCGGCGAGTAGCGGGGTGTCGGCGTCAGTGTCGAGCGGAATCTCCACGGCCTCCAGAGACTCCATGACCCCCTTGCCGATTCCGCGGGCCGGCACGTTGATGACGCGACGCAGGCTGACATCGTCCTGGGGACTGAGAATCAGCTTGAGATAGGCCAGGGCGTCCTTGACTTCTTTGCGCTCGTAGAACCGGACGCCGCCGATGATCTTGTAGGCCGTGCCGCTACGGCGCAGCGCGTCTTCAATCGTTCGCGACTGCGAGTTCGTTCGATACAGGATCGCGACCGAGGCGGCATGGTCATCGTGGAGCGCAGTTCGAGCGGTGCGCGACACGAACTCCGCCTCGTCGAGATCATCACCTGCCCGGTAGTAGCGAACGCGCGCGCCGCCGGCGACTTCGGTATAGAGCCGCTTTTCCTTGCGATTCCGGTTCTGCGAGATGACGGCGGTCGCCGCGTCCAGAATCACCTGCGTTGAGCGGTAGTTGCGTTCCAGCTTGACGACGGTCGCTTCAGGGAAATCGTGCTCGAAGTCGAGAATGTTCTTGAGATCGGCACCGCGCCATTTGTAGATGGACTGATCGGGGTCGCCGACGACGCACAGGTTGCGATGTGCCGCGGCAAGCCGCTGGATCAACAAGTACTGAGGACGGTTGGTGTCCTGATACTCGTCCACCATCAGATACCGGAACTTCCTGCTGTACCGCTCCCGGACCTGTTCCGACTGCTCAAAGAGCTCGACGGTCTTGAGGAGGAGATCGTCGAAGTCGAGCGCGTTGGCGTCCTTCAGCGCTTTCGTATAGAGCGCGTAAATCTTGGCGATCTGCTGCTCGCGCGGATTCCATGTGGCGTCGCTGAAGACCGCCGGGCCTTCCATGCGGTTCTTCGCGTGGCTGATTCGTGACAGCGCTGCGCGAGGCTGGGTGACGCCGTCGTCAATGCCAAGCGACTTGAGGGCCTGCTTGACGACTGTGAGCTGATCGGTCGAATCGTAGATGACGAAGTCGCGCGACAGCCCGATGTGCGGCGCCTCGCGGCGCAGCAGTCGCGCGCACAGCGCGTGAAACGTCGAGACCCACATCTGACGACAATCGACACCCAGCAGGGCTTCGACGCGCGACCGCATCTCTTCCGCAGCTTTGTTGGTAAAGGTGACGGCGAGGATTCGATCGGGCTCCGACAGACGCTCGCTGACGAGGTAAGCGATTCGGTGCGCGATGACGCGCGTTTTTCCCGAGCCCGCTCCGGCGAGGATCAGCAGCGGGCCGTCGGTGTTAACAACGGCGGCCTGCTGTTCGGGATTGAGCGAGGAGAGGAGATCCACTCCCTCCTATTCTACTGTGACGCTCTTCGCGAGATTCCTCGGTTGATCGACGTCGCAGCCACGCGACACCGCAATGTGGTATGCCAGCAGCTGAAGCGGAATAGTCATCACGATCGGCGTCAGCAGCGGCGTGGTCCGCGGCATGGGCAGAATCACGTGATTGGTCGAGTCGAGCACGCCGGCCATGCGGTCGTCACCGGCCGTCGTGATGGCGATGACGGACGCCCCGCGCGCCTTCGCTTCCTGCACGTTGCCGACCATTTTCTCGAACACATGATCGTCAGGCGCGATGGCAACGACCGGCATGCGCTCGTCGATCAGGGCGATCGGTCCGTGCTTCATCTCGCCTGCCGGATAGCCTTCCGCGTGAATGTAGGAGATCTCCTTCAGTTTCAGCGCACCTTCCAGGGCGATCGGGTAGTTGATACCGCGGCCCAGGAAGAGGAAATCGGTGTGGTTGTGGAACCGCTCGGCCACTTTCTCGATTAGTGCCGATGCCTTGATCGCGTGCTCGATGATCTGCGGCATATGCAGAAGATCCTCGATGTGCTGCCGCATCTCTGGCGCCGGCAGGGTCGCGCGCACTTGAGCCATGTGCAGCGCGAGCAACTGCAGCGCGACGAGCTGTGACGTAAACGCCTTGGTGGAAGCGACACCGATTTCCGGGCCGGCGTGCGTATAGATCGTTCCGTCAGCTTCGCGCGTCGCCATGCTACCGACGACGTTGCAGATGGCGATGCTGCGGGCGCCCTTCCGCTTCGCCTCGCGCAATGCGGCTAAGGTGTCCGCCGTCTCGCCGGACTGGGTGATGACCACGGCGAGCTCGTTGGAGCTGATGATCGGATTGCGATAGCGATACTCGGATCCGTAGTCCACTTCGACCGGGACCTGAGCGAGCGCTTCGATTAAATACTTGCCGACGAGCGCCGCATGCCAGGAGGTGCCGCACGCGATGATGGTCACCTTCTCGAGGGCACGAAAGGCTTCGTCCGGGACGTTGAGGTCCTCGAGGAAGATCTGACCCTGGTCGATCGAGACGCGACCGAGGACCGTATCTCGAGCGGCGGTCGGCTGCTCGAAAATCTCCTTGAGCATAAAGTGCCGATGGCCGCCCTTCTCTGCGGCGATCGGGTCCCATAACACGCGCTGTGTCGTCTTTGAGACCGCGCGGCCCGAGTAGTCGGTGAACTCGACACCGGAGCGCGTGATGACGGCCATCTCCTCGTCGCCGAGAAACACCACGTCGCGTGTGTGGCTCAAAATCGCCGGGATGTCCGACGCGACGAAAAACTCCTTGTCGCCGAGGCCGACGACGATCGGCGGGCCATTACGGACAGCGACGATCTTCTCGGGGTCTTCGACCGACACGAGGACGATCGCGAACATGCCGCGCATCACTTTGAGTGCGCGGCGGACCGCCTGCTCCAGGCCGTCGTCGCGCATCTCGCGCTCGACCAGGTGGGCGACGATCTCGGTGTCCGTTTCCGTCTTGAACTGGTGGCCCTGCGTCTGCAGTTCCTGCTTCAGTTCGAGGTAGTTCTCGATGATCCCGTTGTGCACGACCACGATGCGGCCGGTGCAATCTCGGTGGGGGTGCGCGTTCTCCTCGGTGGGGCGACCGTGCGTAGCCCACCGCGTGTGGCCCACGCCGTAGAGTCCATCAACCGGTTCCTCGCGAATCGCGAGCTCCAGATTGGCCAGCTTCCCGGCAGAGCGACGAAGGGCGATGCCCTCCGGACTCACGAGCGCCACGCCCGCCGAGTCATAGCCGCGGTATTCCATGCGGCGCAGTCCGTCCAGCAGAACAGGCACAACCGGCTTTGACCCGATGTATCCGATGATTCCGCACATATTCAGAACCCCACGATGTTTCTCCGGGCTATGTTTTGCCCGGACTTCCCTTTCGGCGCTCGACCCAGCCCTCGACGTTGTTCTGCCGGCCACGAGCAATTCCCAGCGCTCCGGCCGGGACGTCCGCGACGATCGATGATCCTGCCCCGACGTACGCGCCCTTGCCGACGGTCACCGGTGCTACCAACTGTGAGTCGCTCCCGATGAACGCTCCGTCCTCGATCACGGTCCGATGCTTGTTGACGCCGTCGTAGTTGCAGGTGATCGTTCCTGCCCCGACATTCACGTCGGCCCCGACGGTCGCATCGCCCAGATAGGACAGATGATTGGCCTTGGACCGAGGCCCGAAGCTGGTGTTCTTCAACTCGACGAAGTTGCCGATTTTGGCTTTTTCACCAACAGTGGTGCCCGGGCGCAAGTGCGCGAACGGACCCAGCGCCGCGCCAGCTGCAACTTGTGCGCCGGATATCAGGCAAAAGCTGTTGATGGTGACGCGGTCGCCGATCTCGGAGTCAGAAATGCGCACATAGGCCTGAATTTCGCAGGCCGCCCCGATTCGCGTCCGCCCTTCGATCACCACTCCAGGATGTAGGACGGTGTCGGCGGCGATTTCAGCCTCCGGATCCACGTAAGTCGTGGCCGGGTCGATAAAAGTCACACCGGCGGCCATCAATTCTTCGTTTTTCTTCTGTCTCACGAGTCTGCTCACTTCCGCCAGCTCTGAGCGGCTGTTAATGCCCCGAATTTCCTGTGCGTTTTCCACGAGAAGCGTTTCCACCGCCAGCTTTCGGCGGCGGTAGATCGCGATGAGATCGGTCAGATAGAACTCGCCCTGAGCATTCTGAGACGCGATGCCGCGGAGTGCGTCGAACAGTGGTGGCAGGTCGAAGGCGTAAATACCGCTGTTGATTTCCTTGATTTGGCGCTGAGTGGGCGAAGCGTCGCGCTCCTCCACGATCCGGGCTATGCGCCCGCGGGTTCGGACAATCCTGCCGTAACCGTACGGCCGATCCACTGTGGCTGTGACTACGGTCGCTGCGGCCCCGGAGCCACGGTGCGTTTCGAGAAGCCGTTTTAGGGTATTCGGGCTTAGGAGTGGCACGTCACCAGACAGGAGGATCAGCGACCCCGTTCTTCCGGCGAGCAGGGACTCGGCTTGTTGTAGCGCATGGGCTGTTCCGAGCTGCGGCTCCTGAAGAGCAAACCCAATATTATGGGTTTTGCCCAATTGATCCCGGATGACCTCTGATTTGTGGCCGACGATCAGCGTAATCGTGTTGGGATCTAAGGCATTTGCGGTTTCCAGCACGCGCTCGACCATTGGCCGGCCGGCGATCGGATGAAGCACTTTGGGGAGGCTGGATTTCATCCGAGTGCCCTGTCCCGCGGCTAGAACGACGACATGCGTCTCAGAGGGACTCAGCATTTATTGGTCGTTACCCATATTTTTGGCTTTCTCAATGATCTGGTATACCGCCCTGGACGGCATCCCGTGCTTCTTTGCGATTGCGTTTATCGCCTTACGTCTCTGAATACCAGATACTTCTGTCGAATAACAGAATTCTGCCGCGATAGCCTCGTCAGTGGGTCTGTCAACGGCGTCGAGCGTTCCTGGGGCGGGGCCAACGACGACGGTATACTCGCCACGGGGATGATCGAACCTAGCTGAGAGCTCCTGGGCGGTGCCACGAACGAACTCTTGATGAGCCTTTGTCAGCTCTCGACCCACACAAATTGGTCTTGTGCCAAAAACTGCCGCCACCTCTTGCATCGTTCGAGCGATACGATGCGGTGTTTCAAAGAAAGTCAGAGTGTTCTGAATAGCTGAAACACTCTCAAGCCACACGAGGCGGTCTTTTGCCCTAGCGGGGGCGAATCCAAAGATGGTCAGCGGCACAAGAGGGAAGCCCGAGGCAATGACGGCTGTCAATGGCGCACTCGCGCCCGGGATCGGATCAATGGAGATGCCGGCATCAATGCAGGCTTGCACGAGCTCTACCCCTGGATCTGACACTCCTGGCGTCCCCGCATCGGTCACCAGCGCTATCGACTCCCCACGCTGCAAGCGGCTGATCAGTTGAGGAATTCGTGAGCGGGTGTTGTGTTGATGAAAGCTGAGCGTTGGCGTCGAAATGCTGTGATGTGAGAGAAGCCGAGCTGTGCGACGCGTGTCCTCAGCGGCAATCAGGTCAGCAGTTTGCAGGACTCGCAGTGCCCGTAGCGTGACGTCCTCAAGGTTGCCGATCGGTGTGGCGACCACGAACAACGTGCCGGGCATCGCGATGGACGGAAGGTTATTGTACCATTGCTTGGATGAGCGCTCCCCAAGTTGCGGCACTGAGCGCCAACGCATTTGAATGGGCATGTACCCATCGGAGCCTTTTCCCCACTTCGTCGACGACTACCTCGCGTACTTGCACGAGACATTACCCAGCCACGCGGGGCTGGACGGTGTTCACGTGCATGACGACCTGCTCGAGGACCTGAGTCGCTCCGCCATCGACGCACACGTGCGGACGTTGGCGGGGTTCGGCCGTCGCCTCCACCAGATAGACCCGGCGCTTCTTTCACCGGTCGAACAGGTCGAGCATCCGATCGTTGCGGCGAACATCGAAGCCCGGATGTACGAGCTCGAGATAGTCCGGTCCTGGGACCGTAATCCACAGGTCTACTCCGAGATCATCGGAACCAGCCTGGCGGGGCAGGCGCTGTTTGCCTACGCACCGGAAGCCGAACGTGCCCGGCGCGTTGTTTCGAAGTTGCGCCAGGTGCCCCGGCTGGTGCAGGCGGCGCAGGACAACATCAAGGATTGCCCGGGCATCTACGTCAAAGTCGGGCTGGAGACCTGGCGGGGCGTCCTGCGGTTCATCGAGTCCGATCTCCCGCGGGCCTTTGCGTCGCTCGACGATCTCCACATCCTCGGCGACCTCGCCGACACGTCGACCGAGGCGGCAACTGCGATCAAGGCCTACATCGACTACCTCGAAACCGACCTCGCGCCACGGGCGAAGGCCACATTCCGCCTGGGCAAAGAGCGGTTCGAAAAGAAGCTGAGGCTCGAAGACGGTGTGACCCTGAGCCACGAACGGCTCTTGCCGATCGCGCTGCGCGAGCTCGCCCTCGTCCAGGAGGAGTTCCGAAGCGTCGCCGGCCGGCTCAATGGCGGTGACCCGCTCGATGCGTGGCGCCGTGCGAAGGAACAGCATCCCGAGCCCGGGAAGCTCCTCGCCGTGGCGAAGGAGCAGGTCAAGGAGCTCGAAGAGTTCCTCCGGAGCCAGAGCATCGTGTCGCTGCCGGACTCAGAGCCTGTCGTCGTCGCACCCACGCCGGATTTCTACCGGTGGGCGTTCGCGAGCATGTGGACGCCGGGGCCGTTCGAGGCCAAGCCAAGCCGCGCCTACTACTACCTCACCGAAGTCGATCGCGCCTGGCCCTCCGACCGGCAGAAGGAGCACATGCGGGATTTCAACATCCCGACGCTCTGGAACATCTCGATTCACGAGGTGTATCCCGGTCACTTCCTGCACTTCCGGCACCTGCGGCGCGTCGAGTCGAAGGTCCGCAAGTCGACGCTCTTCGCCCCGGTGTCGTTCGTCGAAGGCTGGGCGCACTATTGTGAGCAGATGATGGGCGAGGCCGGCTTCCGGCGCGGCGACGTGACCATCAGACTCGGACAGCTTGCCGAATCGTTGGTGCGATTGGCGCGCTTCGTCGTCGCGATCCGCCTGCACTGCGAGGATCTGTCCGTGGAGCAGGGGATGCGTTTCTTCCGCGATGAGGCGTTCCTCGAGGAAGCGACGGCGCGACGTGAAGCCGAACGCGGGACGTTCGATCCGAGCTATCTTCTGTACTCGGTCGGAAAACTGATGATGTTGAAGCTTCGCCGGGACTACAAAGAACAGCAGGGCGGCAAATACAACTTGCGCAGCTTCCATGACGCGGTGCTCTCGCAGGGCAACGCGCCGTTCTGGGCTCATCGCCGCCTTCTCCTCGACGAGAAGGCCGACGCGTCGTTGGAGTAGCTCGCTAATGCCGCTTTATGAGTACGAGTGCGAGGCCTGCGGTCGGCGCTTCGAAGCGATTCGCAAGTTCTCCGAATCGACTCTCGACGTCTGCACGCTGTGCGGGAAGGGACCGGTTCGCCGGTTGATGTCCTCGCCGGCGATTCAGTTCAAGGGTACCGGTTGGTACATTACCGACTATTCTTCGAAAGGAAAGGCCGGAACCGAATCGTCCAACTCGTCGAAAGCCGAGACGAAGAAAGGTGATTCGGGATCCGGATCGTCCGAGACGTCGGCAAAGACCGATAGCGGCGCCAGCGCCCCCGCCAAGTCGTCGTCAGAGACCTGACGGCCCCACGCCTTCTTTCAGCGGCAGCGTCTCCAAATACCGGCGCAGCGGCTCTGCCAGATCGGGTCGCTGCAACGCGAAGTAGACGAACGCTTTCAGGAATCCGAGTTTATTGCCGGTGTCATGCCTGACACCGGCAATCTTGCACGCATAGAGCGGCCGGTCGCGGAGCAGACGGCGGAGTCCGTTGGTCAACTGGATCTCGCCGGTCCGATCGCTCGCGGTAGCTTCGAGCGCGGGAAAAATGTCGGGCGTGAGCACGTAGCGGCCAATGATCGCGAGATTCGAGGGCGCCTCATGGCGGGGCGGCTTCTCCACGAGATCGGTGATGCGGAACACGCCTGGTCCGAAGTCCGCACTCTCGTCGATCGCCACCACACCGTAGCTGGAGACGTTCTCGAGCGGCACCGCCTCGACGGCGATCACCGGTCCGTTGACGCGCGCATACACGTCAATCAGCTGCTTCAACGCCGGCGGATTCGCATCGACCACATCGTCGCTGAGAATGACACCGAACGGTTCGTCGCCGACGAGACTCTTGGCGACGAGCACGGCGTGGCCCAGACCCAGGGGTTCGCTTTGACGCACGTACGACACGCGGCCGACGCCCGCCATCTTGCGAATCTCGTCGAGCTGTTCGGTCTTGCCTCGCCGCTCGAGGACGGTCTCCAGTTCGAAAGCGACGTCGAAATGATCCTCCATCACACTCTTACCGCGGCTCGTGACGATGGCGATGTCGCTGACACCTGATTGGAGGGCTTCCTCGACGCCGTATTGGATCACCGGCTTGTCGACAAGGACCAACATTTCCTTGGGGACCACCTTCGTCGCGGGGAGAAATCTCGTCCCGAGACCCGCCGCCGGGAAGACGACTTTTCGAACCGTCCGCTCCATGCGTGCCATCGTATCGCAGGTACAATCGCCGCATGCTCGATCCTGCATTTCTCCGAGACAACCTCGAGGCCGTTCGTCACGGCCTGCAGAAGCGGGGGACCGACTTCTCGCGTGAGCTCGAGGATCTCGCTACGCTCGAAACGAGCAGACGCCGACTGTTGCCGGAGATCGAAGGCATGAAGCGCGAGCAGAACGCCTCCGGTGATGAAGTCGCGCGCGCGAAGCGGCAGGGTTTGGATGCGTCGAAGATTCAGGAAGCGAGTCGTGCGCGGGCGCAGCGGATCAAGCAGATGAGCGTCGAGCTCGAGACGGTCGAACAGCGTCGGAACCGGGGGCTTCTCATCATTCCCAATCTCCCACACGAAAGCGTTCCGGTGGGGAAGAGCAGCGCCGACAACGTCGAGGTCCGTCGTCATTTGACGCCTCGCACGTTCGACTTCATGCCGCAATCGCACTGGGATCTCGGACCCGCGTTGGGCATCATCGACTTCGAGCGGGGCACCAAAATCGCGGGAGCGAGGTTCACGGTGCTCACCGGTGCGGCAGCGCGTCTCGAGCGTGCGTTGATCAACTTCATGCTCAGCCTGCACACGAGGGAGCACGGCTATACGGAAGTGGCGCCGCCGTTCATGGCCAATACGGCGTCGTTGACGGGAACCGGGAACCTCCCGAAGTTCGAAGCGGACCTGTTCAAGATTGGCGGCGACTGGGATCTGTATCTGGTACCCACCGCCGAAGTGCCGCTGACGAACATGCACCGCGGGGAGATTGTCGACGGCCGCATGCTGCCGATTCGCTACACCGCGTACACGCCATGCTTCCGCAGTGAGGCCGGCTCCTACGGCGCAGACGTCCGCGGCCTCATTCGCCAGCATCAATTCGACAAGGTCGAGTTGATGGTGTTCAGCGATCCCGGTCGTTCCTACGACGAGCTTGAGCGGCTGACGTCGAATGCTGAAGAAGTGCTGAAGCGCCTGGAGCTGCCGTATCGCACCGTGCTGCTCTGCACGGGCGACATGGGATTCGCGTCTGCGAAGACCTACGACATCGAAGTGTGGCTGCCCGGGCAGAACACGTACCGCGAGATCTCCTCTTGCAGCAACACCGAGGCGTTTCAAGCGCGGCGCGCCAGTATTAAGTACCGGCCCGAAGGAACGGGTAAAGCCGAGTTCGTCCACACCCTCAACGGGTCGGGCCTGGCAGTCGGCCGTACGCTGATTGCGATTCTCGAGAACTATCAGCAGGCCGACGGATCGGTCGTGATCCCGGACGCCCTTCGACCGTTCATGGACGGCGCCGACCTGATCAAGCGAAACTAGGAGTTCGTCGCGGAGAGATGGCCGAGTGGTTTAAGGCGGCGGTCTTGAAAACCGTTGGCTCCGAAAGGGGCCCGGGGGTTCGAATCCCTCTCTCTCCGCCAACTTCGCTCCGCTGACGCGTCGCTCGTTGGC
>Ga0111538_10002237_pt1 | contig 27269 bp, 23 predicted proteins | sample SoiMethybrSBSTD1_FD_79669 | JGI IMG/M metagenome (GOLD analysis project Ga0111538, IMG submission 79669) | Bulk soil microbial communities from a Populus tree surrounding site in Tennessee, USA - Soil MetaG P. TD hybrid SBSTD1 (version 2)... | ecosystem: Environmental > Terrestrial > Soil >...
ACCAGCGGGTTCGCCGCCGGGCTGGTGCCACCGACAGCCGGCTGGCTGTGGCAGCCCCCGCACCCCGTGAAGTTGAAGCGTGGGCCGAGGCCCTCGTCGACTTCCTCGGCTTCGTTGAAGTCCAACAACCCCACGTCGAACATCTCCCGCTCGGCCGTGGTCAAACCCGGGAGAGCTCCACCGGCGCCAGCCGGTCCACCCCGGACGCCAGGATCCTTGGCTCGGAACTGCGCCTGGATCGACTCCGCAACGCCGAAGAACGTCACGACGAGCACCACGAGGACCACTTTCCACTTCGCTTGGTTCATGGCCGGCTCCCACTTTCTGGCCGCAGGGGTCTGCCTTGGACCCCGCGGCGGCCCCATACCCGGGCAAGTGGAGTGCCGAACTCGTGTGAGCCTATCTACCTGAAAGCGCAGATGTGTCAGTCAGGCCTTTCTCAGATCAGGTTGGTGAGTCCCGGGGCCTTCTCAACCGTGAGAAACGAGCGGCCGATACAAAATTGCGTGCCGATACGCCCGTTGCCGATGCCGGGCATTGGGGGTAGTGTCGCTTCCCCCTTCGTTTTTCGATCGAGATATGCAAAAACATCGTAGCCCGGGCGTTGGAGGGTAGTGATGAGCGCGTCCATACTGGTCGTTGACGACGAACCGGTCGTCCAGGATGCGGTGCGCTGGCTGTTGCGCACCCAGGGCTATGACGTCGACATTGCCCGGAACGGCGAGGAGGCCCTGAGCCGCATCGCGCAGCACGAATTCGACGTCGTGGTGAGCGACATCAAGATGCCAGGGCTGAACGGGCTCGCCGTGCTCGAGCGCTCGCGCGCGCTGAAACCGAATCTGAGCGTGATCCTCATGACCGGCTACGCCAGTCTTGAGACGGCCATCGAGGCGCTGCGTCTGGGTGCCACCGACTATCTCCGCAAGCCGTTCGAGCTCGACGACCTGACGCAGAGCGTGGAGCGCGCGCTGCGCAGCCACCGCGCGGCCGAGCCCGCGCGGCCGCGCCCGCTCGCGGCCGCGCCCCCGCCGGCCGCTCTGCCCGCTCCGCCCGTCGGGCATCACCTGGTCGGTGAGAGCCCGGCGATCGTCGCGGTGCGCGAGCACATCGGCCGCTGTGCACTTACCCCGAGCAACGTGCTGATCACCGGCGAGAGCGGCGTGGGCAAGGAGCTGGTCGCGGCGGCGATTCATGCCGCCAGCCCGAAGTCCGATCGGCCCTTCATCGCGGTCAACTGCGGCGCCATCCCCGAGGCGCTCATCGAGAGCCAGCTCTTCGGCCACGTCCGGGGCGCCTTCACCAGCGCGCTGCAGGCCAACCCCGGGCTGTTCGTGGCGGCCAACCACGGCACCCTGTTCCTCGACGAGATCGGCGAGCTGCCACTCCTGCTCCAGGTCAAGCTGCTGCGGGTCATCGAGAACCGCGAAGTGTGGCCAGTGGGCGCGACTAGGCCGGTGCCGCTTGACGTTCGCATCATCGCCAGCACCAACCGCGATCTCCAGCGGGAGGTGGCGGAGGGGCGGTTTCGCGAGGACTTGTTCTACCGGCTCGACGTCGTGCACATCGCGCTGCCGCCGCTGCGCGATCGTCGCGGAGACATTCCGCTGCTGGTCGATCACCTCGTGCGCCGGCTCAATGGCAAGCTGGGCACGGGGTTCATCAGCGTCGAGCCCGATGCGCTGCGCGCGCTGGCGGCCCAGCCGTGGAAGGGCAACGTGCGGGAGCTCGAGAACGTGCTGGAGCGGGCCATGGTCCTCGGCAGCGGCGAGCAGCTCCTGCTCCAGCATCTGGCCCTGGAGCCGACGGTCTCCACCGCAGGCCTGCCCGGTCTGGGCCTGCGCGACGCGGTCCGGCAGTTCGAGCTCCAGCACGTGCGGGATGTGCTGTCGCGCGCCGGCCACGACAAGCGGGAGGCGGCGCGCATCCTCGAGATCAGCCTGGCCTCGCTCTACCGCAAGCTCGACGTCGACAGCGACAAGCGCGAGCCCGCGCCCACCCTCGAGATCGGCCTGGCCTCGCTCTATCGCAACCTCGACATCGACAGCGAGCCCCCGCCCTGCTGATCCGGCCCGGCCGACGGCGTCAGATGGCCCCGTCGGCGGCCAGGGCGCTGATGTCGGTGTCGCTGTAACCCAGCTCGGTCAGGATCGTCCGGCGGTGCTCGCCGAGCAGGGGAGACGGCCCGATCGTCGTCGGTGAGGCGGAGAGCTTGATCGGATTGCCGACGGTGACGTAGCGCCCCCGCACGGGATGCTCGACCTCGACGATCATGTCGCGCTCCCGCAGGTGGGGATCGTTCAGCACCTCGCCGGTGTCCAGACACGCGCCGCACGGCACACCGGCCCCGGCCAGGATCTTCATCACCTCGTGCTTGGAGCGCTTGGACGTCCACGCCTCCATCAGCGCATCGACCTCGTCCTTGCGCTGCCAGCGGGCCTCCCCCGTCTCGTAACGCGGATCGCCGACCAGATCCGCGCGGCCCATGGCTGTGAGCAGCGGGTGCCACATCTGCTGCTGCACGAAGATGAAGACGTAGTCGTTGGGGCCGCCGGGATGACAGCGATACGTGGTGCCCGGCACCCCGGCGCCGAGCTGGTTGCCGGTGCGCGTCATCGACCGGCCCAGCCGCTGGTGATCGCGCAGGCTCACCCGGATGAGGTTGACCACCGCGTCCTGCATTGAGACCTCGATCTGCTGCCCCTGGCCGGTGGCGTGGCGCTGCATGAGCGCGGCGAGGATGCCGATCACGCAGTGCATGCCGGTGCCGGAGTCGCCGATCGAGGGCCAGAGATACGTGGGCGGGCCGTCGGCCGCTCCGGTGACGCTCATGGCGCCGCCCATCGCCTGCGCGATCGGCTCGTAGCTCTTGTAGTCGCGGTACGGACCGTACGAGCCGAAGCCCTTGATGCTGGCGAAGACCAGGCGCGGGTTGATCTCGTGCAGAACCGGGTAGCCGAAGCCCAGCCGCTCGATGACGCCCGGGCCGAAATTCTCCAGGAGCACGTCCGCCGTCTTCAGCAGGGTGCGGAAGACCTCCTTGCCCCGCGGCTTCTTCAGATTGAGCGTGAGGCTGCGCTTGTTGGCGTTGAAGGAGAGGAAGAAGAGGCTGTCGGCGTCGGCCCGATCCTTGAGCACGTTCCGGGCCGGATCGCCCTTGTCCGGCTCCTCGACCTTGATCACATCCGCGCCCAGCCAGGCCAGCATCTGCCCGCAGGACGGACCCGCCTGGTTGTTCGTGAGATCGACCACCCGGATGCCTGCCAGCGCCTCACCCATTGAGACCTCCCTGTACTCGCCGATTCTACGGCCTCCGACAACGATCCTGACTTCGCGCCCGCCGGGGACTAGAATTCTCCTTCGAGGGTGCCCGGGGACCGGACCCGGGCCAATCGCCAGGAGGGAGCCGCCCATGTCCGTGATCACCCGCCAGATCGGTCAGTGCTTCGCCGCCGAGGTCGAAGGCGTCAACATGGCCAAGCCCCTGTCCCCGGACGACGTGGACGCGATTCACGCCGGCATGGACCGCTACGCCGTGCTGGTGTTTCACGACCAGGACGTCGACGACGAGCAGCAGCTGGCCTTCACGCGCAGCCTGGGCGACATCGAGCACGCCATCGGGACCAGCCTGCGGGCCCCCGACGACTACCGCCTGCCGACCACGTTCGCCGACGTGTCCAACCTCGACAAGGACAGCCAGGTCTTCGCCCGCGACGACCGCCGGCGGCTGTTCGGCCTGGGCAACCGGCTGTGGCACTCGGACAGCTCCTTCAAGGCCACGCCGGCGAAGTACTCCCTGCTGCGCGCCGTCAGCGTGCCCTCCCGCGGCGGCAACACCGAGTTCGCCTACATGCGGGCGGCGTACGACGCGCTCGACCGCGAGACCAAGGCCGAGGTCGAGCCGCTGATCTGCGAGCACTCGCAGCTCTTCTCGCGCCAGCAGCTCGGCTTCACCGACTTCACGGAGGAGGAGCGCGTCCGCTTCGCGCCCGTGCGCCAGCGCCTGGTGCGCACGCATCCCACGCTCGGCTCCAAGTCTCTCTACCTGTCCTCGCATGCCGGCTCCATCGTCGGCTGGCCGGTGCCCGAAGCCCGGGCCTTCCTGCGCGACCTCGTCGAGCACGCCACCCAGCGCCAGTACGTCTATGCGCACCAGTGGCGGGTCGGGGACCTCGTCATGTGGGACAACCGGCAGACCATGCACCGCGCCCGGCCGTTCCCGGCGCACGAGCCGCGCGACATGCGCCGCACCACGCTCATGGGCGAGGGACCGACGGTGTCCCAGGCCGCCTGAGCGAGCGACTACACACCCGCGGAGCGCCACGGCTGCGCCGGCGCACGAAGCGTGGGGGGTGTAGGGAGCCATATCGGGGCCCCCCACCTGAGGTAGCGACTGCACGCGTGGGGGGTGCAGGGAGCCATATCGGGGCCCCCCACCTGAGGTAGCGACTACACACTCCGCGGAGCGCCACGGCTGCGCCGGGGCGCGAAGCGTGGGGGGGTGCAGGGAGCCATATCGGGGCCCCCGACCTGAGTTAGCGACTGCACGCCCGCGGAGCGCCACGGCTGCGCCGGGGCGCGAAGCGTGGGGGGTGTGGGGGGCCATATCGGGGCCCCCCACGTCAATCGGCGTGGACCGTGGGCGGGGCGTCGTCGTCGCCGGCGCGCTTGGACTCGATGTGCACCCGCTGCAGCATGGGCAGGAGCACGAGCGAGCCGCAGAACAGCAGGAAGAGGATCCAGAAGTCGTCGGCGAAGGCCAGCAGCTGCGCCTGCCGCGTCACCTCCTGGTAGAGCGTGCTGATAGCGCGCCGCTCCGCCGTGAAGCTGTCGGCGCCCTGGGCGAGGAAATGCGTACCCCACCGCCGCAGCCGTTCCGCCGTCTCCGGATCCCACACGTTGATGTGCCCGACCAGCGTGGTCTGATGCGCCTGGCTGCGCCGGGCGAGCATCGTCGTGAGCAGCGCGACGCCGATGGCGCCGCCCAGGTTCCGGACCACGTTCAGCAGGGCGGTGGCGTTGCCCATCCGCTCCCGTGAGACGGTGGCCAGGGCCACCGTGTTGAGGGGCACGAAGATGAAGCCGATGCCGACGCCCTGGATCAGCCGCGGCCACGCCAGCGCCCAGTAGTCGGCGTTCAGCGTGATGGTGGACATCTCGTACGTCGCGTAGGCGTTGAACAGGCAGCCGAGGGCCAGCAGCCAGCGCTGGTCCATGCGCGTGATGAGCCGCCCGGCGATGAGCAGTGACAATAAGTTTCCGACGCCGCCCGGTGCCAGCACCAGTCCCGAGGTCCACGCGTCGTAGCCCAGCACCTTCTGAGTGAACAGCGCGATGAGCACCATGCTCGAGAAGAAGCCGATCATCACGACGAGCATGATCACGCTGCCGGCCGCGAAGTTGCGATCGCTGTACACCGTGAGGTCGAGGATCGGCTCGTCGGCGGTCAGCTCGCGGACCACGAAGGCGACCAGCAGCATCACGGCCAGGATGGCCATGGCAATGATGAACCCGGAGTCGAACCACTCGTTGCGCTCGCCCTGGTCGAGGAAGAGCTGGAGCGAGAGGAATCCCAGCGCCATGAGCACGAGCCCGATCGCGTCGATGCGTCCGGGCTTCTTGAGGTACCACGGGTCGAAGAGCACGGCGCTGGCCACCAGCAGGCCGACGATGCCGATGGGCAGGTTGATGTAGAAGATCCAGCGCCACGACCAGTTGTCCGAGATCCATCCCCCGAGGGTCGGCCCGAAGATCGGTGCCATCATGATGCCCACGCCCCACGCCGCCATGGCCGTGCCGCGCTGCCGGAGCGGAAAGATCTCCCACATGATGGCCTGGGAGAGCGGCATGAGCGGCCCGCCGCCGATGCCCTGCAAGACGCGGGCGATCAGCAGCGTCTCGATGTTCGGGGCCAGCCCGCACAGCATCGAGGCCAGCGTGAACACGATGGTGCAGGCGAGGAAGAACCGCTTGCGTCCCAGGACGCCGGCCAGCCACCCGGTGGCGGGCAGGATGATGGCGTTGGCGGCGAGATAGGAGGTGAGGACCCACGAGACCTCGTCGACGGCGGCCGACAGCGAGCCCTGGATGTGCGGCAGCGCGACGTTCGTCACGGTGACGTCGAGCACCTGCATGATGGTGACGAGCATCACGGCGGCGGTGATGGTCCACTTGCGGGCCGCCGACAGCGGCGCGTCGGCGGTGGGCGTCTCCGCCGCAGCCGCGGCCGTCCCGGGCTGTCCCTCGGCCGGTGCGGCCTTGCCCTCGAACGTTGCGGTACGCGTGGCGGAGCTCAGACGAGCCCACACAGCAGCGATCGGACCCACCCGAGCAGTATAGGCCACGCGCCCAGAGCCAGACGCTCATGGGCATGCGCGGGACCCTCCCGATGGGTCCCATAAACCAAGGTCCAATACGCCCGCCCCGGAACAACCGCTAGATTCATCGCCATGACCACGTCTCACACCCTGGGCCGATTGCTGGAACGGTTGGCGCACCGGGTCACGAAGGCGGCGGGCGGATCCTGGGCGTTTGGCGTCGCCGGGGCGGTGATTCTCGTGTGGGCGGCCAGCGGACCGCTGTTCCACTTCTCCGATACCTGGCAGCTCGTCATCAACACCGGGACGACGATCGTCACGTTCCTGATGGTCTTTCTGATTCAACGATCTCAGAACAAGGACGCCCAGGCGATTCATCTCAAGCTCAACGAGATCGTGGCCGCGCTGGCCGGCGCCAGCAATCGCCTGATCAACGTGGAGGACCTGACGGAGGGCGAGGCGCGCACGCTCCACCAGCACTACGAGCGGCTGGTGATGATCGCCAAGCGTGACGAGAGCCTGACGCAGTCCCACTCCGTCGAAGAGGCAGATACGCGTCATCGCGTGAAGAAGCGTGCGCATGAGACCGCGACGGTGGGGTCCGGGCGCGCCTGAGGGGGCGCTGATCGGCTCGGCCGGAGTAGGGTATCCTCCTCGGCATGAGACTGAGCCTGGCCTACGAGATGCAGCGACCGGTGGTCGACGACCACGCGGTGATCGAGGAGACCATCGAGCAGTGCGTGCTGGCCGATCGCATGGGCTTCGACACCGTGTGGTTCGTCGAGCACCACTTCCTCACCAGCTTCTCGATGTCGCCGTGCCCGGAGGTGATCTTCGGCGCGCTGAGCCGCCTGACCAAGCGGATCCGGCTCGGCTTCGGGGTGGTGATCCTGCCCTACCACCATCCGGTGCGGGTGGCCGAGCGGGTGGCGATGGTCGATCACCTGTCCGGTGGACGCGTGGAGTTCGGCACCGGGCGCTCGGCGGCCTACGAGCAGCTGGGCATGGGCATCGATCCGCGCAACACGCGCGCGATGTGGGAAGAGTCGCTGCGCATGATCCCCAAGGTCTGGGAGGACGGCCAGTTCTCCTGGGAAGGACAGTTCTGGAACGTCCCGCCGCGTGACGTGCGGCCCAAGCCCTACCAGAAGCCGCACCCCGCCATCTGGGTGGCGGCGCTGCAGCCCGCGACCTACCAGCTGGCCGCCGAGCTGGGCATCGGCGTGATGGCGCTCAGTGTCGCCTCACCGTCCTTCCTCGCCCCGCACATCGCGCAGTACAAGGAGCGGGTCCGTCACGCCAAGCCGGTCGGGAAGTTCATCAACGGGCAGTGGCTGAGCTCCACCATGGGGCTGTGCGGGCCGGACAACAAGGAAGCGCGTGAGCTGGCCGCCAAATCACTGCGGACCTTCTTCGGCCCCGATCGGCCGTACCTCAAGGACCAGACGCACCTCTACGAGCAGCTCGTGGAATCGTGGGGCGGAGTGCCGGATCACCTGCGCGCGAACTTCGCCCGCTATATCAAGACGGAGGGGACGGAGGGCGCGCCGACCGTCGATCTCTCCGGCGGGTCGGGACAGATCGCCGCGGCGCTGTGGAACCAGATCGACGCCGACACGCTGGTGGATCGCGGCGTTCTCGTCGCCGGCGATCCCGCGAGCTGTCTCAAGAGCATCGCCATCCACGAGGAAGCCGGCGTCGACGAGCTGCAATTCCTGATGGCCACCGAGACGGTGCCGCACGACAAGGTGATGACGTCCATCGAGATGTTCGGCAAGCACGTCATCCCCGAGCTCCGGAAGCAGCAGCCCGCTCACCGAAGCTGAACGCGGGATCCAGCGGCGGCAGCGGCGCGCCGAAGAACAGGCGCCGCTGAACCCTCGGCAGCAGCGGCGATTTCAGGAGCCACGGCAGCACTCTCGGCACCAGCCACCGCACAACCGGGTTGCTGCTCTGCTGGCCCAGCAACACCCCCTGGGCACCGAGCTGCAGCCGGTGCAGCGTCCGCACGTCGGCCTCGCGCACGCGCTGAACGGCGAGCAGGTCGGCCTTGGCGATCGGCCCCCGGCCCAGACGCGGATAGATCTCCTGCGCGGCCACCGCCGCCGTCGCCAGCGCCACGTTGACGCCGATGGCGCCGGCCGGGCTCATGGTGTGCGCGGCGTCGCCGATCAGCAGCAGGCCGTCCCGCGCCCACTCCCGGACGAAGCGGATGATGCCCTCCAGCGGGAAGAAGGGCGTGAAGTCCGTCAGGCTGTCCGCGAACGGGGCAAAGATCCCGTCGAAGCACCGGACCCGCTCGGCCACGACCTTCACGCCTTGCTGCCGCCACTTCTTCCACTCGCCGGTCGGAAGCAGGATCCCGGCCTGGATGTGGTGCGGATATTTCGGCAGCATGAGTCCACGGACCTCGCCCAGCGAGACGTAGAAGGTGCTGGACCACCCGGGCGGCTGATCGATCGTGAACCAGACGACGTCGAAGTCGTGGTGCTCGTACTCCGGCTCGAACGCGCCGAGCCGGGCGATGGTCGAGTAGCGTCCGTCCGCTCCCACCACGACGTCCGCCCGGACCTCGAAGGGCTCCTTGCCATGCCGGAGCCCGCTCACGCCGACCACGCGGCCGTCTTCCTCGACGAGCTTCATCACCTTGGCGCCCATCCAGCACGAGAAGGACGGCAGCGCCTCCGCCTTGGCGAGCATGGCGGCCAGGAAGATCGGCTGGGGCATCCAGATCGCGTAGGGATACTCCGGGGCGATCTTCTTGAAGGAGAACTCGCCGATCTCCCGGCCATTCATCCGGACCTTGGCTTGCTCCAGCAGGGAATGCGGCTGGGCCAGCACGTAGGGCAGCAGTCCCAGCGCATCGAGCAGATGCGCGGTGCTGGGCTGGAGCACCTCACCCCGGAACTCGCGTTCGAAGTCCTCGTGGCCTTCCAGCACCAGCACGTCGGCACCGCGCCTGGCGAGCAAGAGGCCGAGCATCAGCCCGGCCGGGCCGCCGCCCACGATGCAGGTGCTCACGGTTCGAATCGTCATCGGATGACCGCAGTATCGCATTCTGCTCCTTGACTCCACCGCCGGGTCGGCGCAGTCTCGCGGTCACCATGGACTTCGGGATCAACCTCGCGACATCGTCGGACTCCTGGAAGGTCGTCAAGCGCGCCGAGGAGCTGGGCTACGCCCGAGCGTGGTTCTACGACACGCAGATGCTCAACGCCGACATGTTCGTGGCGATGGGCGCGGCGGCCGTGCAGACGTCGCGGATCCGCCTGGGCACCGGCGTGCTGATTCCCTCCAATCGCATCGCGCCAGTGGCGGCCAGCGCGCTGGCGTCGCTGAACCACCTGGCGCCCGGCCGCATCGACTTCGGCATCTCCACCGGCTTCACCGCGCGCCGCACCATGGGTCTCCGCCCGGTGAAGTTGGAGGACATGGCCGAGTACATCCGGATCGTGCAGCGCCTGCTGGCGGGCGAGACGCTGGAGTGGACGTTCGAGGGCCAGCGACGGAAGATCCGCTTCCTGAGCCCCGAGCTCGACGTTGTCAATCTCCGCGATCCGATTCCGTTGCACGTCTCGGCCATGGGCCCCCGCAGCCGGGCGCTGACCGCGCGCCTGCCCGCCGGCTGGATCAACGCGACGGGCAACATGGCTGCGGCTCGAAACGCAATCGCCGAGATGCAGAAGGCGTGGCGCGCGGCTGGCGTCGATCCGGCCGGTTGCGCCGCGACGGCGTTCACGGGCGGCTGCGTGCTCGGGGACGGCGAGGCGTACGACAGCCCGCGCGCCCGAGCGCAGGCCGGACCGCACGCCACGATCGCGCTGCACAACCAGGTCGAGATCGAGCAGTTCGGCAACCTGGGCCGCACCGTGCCGCCGCCGCTGTCGCACCTGGCCGAGCGCTACCAGCAGATCTATGAGAAGTACGAACCGGCCGACGCGCGCTACCTCAGCAATCATCGCGGCCACCTGATGGTCCTGCGGCCCGAAGAGCACGAGGTCTGCACCGCCGATCTGATTCGCACGATGACCTTCACGGCCACCACGCCCGAGCTGCGCGAGCGCCTCCGGGAGCTGCGCAGCGCCGGCTACAACCACTTCGCCGTCAGCATCCGTCACGGGCACCCCGAGATGCTGGAAGAATGGGCGGACGTCTTCGAGGGAATCTGAGATGAACGCGATCGTCTTCGCGCAGACCGGGGGTCCGGAGGTGCTGGCCCTGGCCGACGTGCCCAAGCCCGACGTGCGACCCGGCATGGTGCTCATCAAGGTGCACGCCATCGGCGTCAACTTCGCCGACGTGCGCTTCCGTCAGGGACTCTACGTGGTGAAGCCCAAGCTACCCGACACGCCCGGCATGGAAGCGGCCGGCGTCGTCGAGGCGGTGGGCCAAGGCGTGACCGGTGTGAAGCCGGGGACGCGCGTGGCGGCCTTCACCGTGAAGTCGTACGCCGAGTACTGCCAGGCGCCCGAGTCCATGGTCATCGCGCTCCCCGACTCCGTGAACTTCGTGGATGGCGCCGCCTTCCCGATCCAGGTGCTGACGGCCTACCACATGCTGCACACCGCCGATACGACGACGCCCGGCCGCACGGTGCTGGTGCACTCCGCCGCCGGTGGTGTGGGGCTCGCCGCGGTGCAGCTGGCCAAGGTCGCCGGCGCTCGCGTGTTCGGGACCGTGTCGAGCGACGCCAAGGCCCAGCTCGTGAAGGACCACGGCGCCGACGCCGTGATCAACTACGCCAGCGAGAAGTTCGCCGACGAGGTGTTACGGCTGACCGACGGCCGGGGCGTGGACCTCATTCTCGACGCGGTTGGAAAGCCGACCTTCGAGGAAGGGCTTCGCTGCCTGGCCCCGTTCGGCCACCTGATTCTCTATGGTCGCGCCGGCGGCCCGACCGACCCGCTCAACGTCGCCACGCTGTCCGCCAAATCGCACAAGGTCAGCGGCTTCATGGTGCCGACGGTGACGCGCACCTTCCCCGAGAAGACACGCGCCAGCGCCGAGCACTGCTTCACCCTCATGCGCGAGGGCAAGCTCAAGCTCCACATCGGCAAGACCTTCAGCCTCGCCCAGGCCGCCGACGCCCACCGCTACCTCGAGTCGCGTCAATCGACGGGGAAGCTCATTCTGTTGCCGTAGCGGGGACGTGTCGGAGAGCGAGGTCGGACGCGGACTTGAGGAACAGGTTCCGGCAGAGGGTTCTGTACAGTCTGCCAACCTGCCCGGATGGCGCATCCGGAAAATCCGGCGCGTGAAGCCGGCCCCAGGTCGAGCTTCGAGCGCGTTCCTCACGCATCAAATCACGGAGCGAACCAGACCCCCATCCACCAGCATCGTCGTCCCCGTGATGTAGCTCGACCGACTGGACGCCAGAAACGCCACCAGGTACGCGAACTCCTCCGGCTTGCCGACCCGCCCGACCGCGGTATCTTGCGCGCGCTGATCGAGCGCGTCGTCCACCGAGATGCCGAGCTCCTTGGCGCGTGAGGCGACGTTGGAGAGCATGCGCTCGGTCATGATCGAGCCCGGGCACACGTTGTTGATCAGGACGCCGTCGCGGCCCACTTCATCCGCGAGGCTCTTGGCGAAGGCCACCACGCCCAGGCGCGTCACGCCGGACAGGGCCAGGTTCGGGATGGGGTTATACACCGTGGCGGCCAGGATGTTGATGATCCGGCCGCTGCCGCTCTTCTTGAGGTGCGGCATCGCCTCCCGGCACATCCGCGCGAAGAACAGCAGCGAGCGTTGCAGCGCCGTGGCCCACTGCTCTTCGGTGGCGTTGTGAGCCCGGGCCAGGGGAGGCCCACCGGAATTGTTGACCAGGATGTCGAGCCGCCCGAACCGCTGGACGGCGGCGGCGATCAGATCGCGGATCGTCTCGGGGCCGTCGAGATCCCCGGCGAAGGCCAGCGCCTCGCTGCCGGTACTGTCGCGAATCTCCTGAGCCGCCTTCTCCAGATCGGGCTTCGAGCGGCTGCAGATCACCACGCGCGCGCCTTCCTGCGCCAGCACCTGCGCGCACGCTCGGCCCAGTCCCTTGCTCGCCCCACCCACGACCGCCACCTTGCCTGTGAGTTCGAGATCCATGGGGGCAGTTATCGGGGCAATCCGCATGGTTGTCAACGCGCGTTGGAGTCGGGGCATCGCAATATATCGTTGACACGAAGAAACCAGACCCCATATCTTGGGCCTGCGCTGGTGCCCCGGACAAGCGTCCGGTGCCGAAAGAGGGAACCCGGTCGGACGCCGGGGCTGCCCCGCAGCGGTAGACGAGAACGACCTCCACCACGAGCACTGGCCCGGGTCGGGCTGGGAAGCGGTGGACAGTAGGAAGCCGGCCTGGCCGGAACGCTCGTAAGCCCGAAGACCTGCCAGCCGTCGGCGCCGTGGCCATCGTGCCGCGCCGACTCGACCTGAAGCCTCGCGGGAGGCGGGCGGGTCCGACGGGTTCCCCTTCGGACAGCTCCCCTCCTCGCGACTCGAGTTGAACTGCAAGGCGAGGAGGGGACATGCTGATCGAGACGATCACCCCGCGGGCCGACACGCCGGACGAGACCTACGCGCAGACGACCATGCGGGTGCGCAAGCGCAACGGAAGCTCCGAGCCCGTCGACGTCAACAAGATCGTGCGGGCCGTGAGCCGATGCTGCGTCGGTCTGGTCGACGTGGACGCGCTCCGGGTGGCGACGAAGACGATCAGCGGGCTCTACGACGGCGCCACCACGCGCGAGCTGGACCAGCTCTCCATCCAGACCGCAGCCGGGCTCATCGTGGAGGAGCCGCAGTACGCCAAGCTGGCCGCCCGGCTGCTCGCCACCTACATCGACAAGGAGGTGCGGGGCCAGGAGATCCACGCCTTCTCGCAGTCGGTGGCCGCCGCGCGCCGCCTCGGTCTGGCCAACGACCGCCTAGTGGCCTTTGTGACCACCAATGCGCGCAAGCTCAACGACGCGGTGGTCGCCGAGCGCGACCGGGAGTTCGAGTACTTTGGCCTGCGCACGGTCTACGACCGCTACCTCCTCAAGCATCCGCAGACCCGGCTGGTCATCGAGACACCCCAGCAGTTCTTCCTGCGCATCGCCTGCGCGCTGGCCGAGACGGTGCCGGAGGCGCTGGAGCTCTACCGGCTGTTCTCGTCGCTCGAGTACCTGCCGAGCTCGCCGACACTGTTCAACGCGGGCACTCGCCACGAGCAGCTCTCGAGCTGCTTCCTGCTCGATTCGCCCGACGACAGCCTGGAGAACATCTACCAGCGCTACACGGACGTGGCGCTGCTCTCCAAGTTCTCGGGCGGCATCGGCCTGGCCTACCATCGCGTGCGTGCCCGCGGCTCGCTGATCGAGAGCACCAACGGCCACTCCAGCGGCATCGTGCCCTGGCTGAAGACGCTGGACGCCTCGGTGGCGGCGGTGAACCAGGGCGGCAAGCGCAAGGGCGCCTGCTGCGTGTACCTTGAGCCCTGGCACGCCGACGTGGAGGAGTTCCTCGAGCTGCGCGACAACACGGGGGACGAGGCGCGGCGTACCCACAACCTGAACCTCGCCAACTGGGTGCCCGATCTCTTCATGAAGCGCGTCGAGGCCGACCTCGACTGGAGCCTGTTCGATCCCAAGGCCGTCCCGCACCTGACCGACCTCTACGGCGAGGCGTTCGACCGGGCGTACGCGGAGGCCGAGGGGCAGGGGCTGGCCGCCAAGACGGTCAAGGCGCGCGAGCTGTACGCGCGGATGATGCGCACGCTGGCCCAGACCGGCAACGGGTGGATGACCTTCAAGGACACCGCCAACCGAAGCTGCAACCAGACCGCGCTCCCCGGTCGGACCGTCCACCTCTCCAATCTCTGCACCGAGATCCTGGAAGTGACCAGCGGCGACGAGACGGCGGTCTGTAACCTCGGCTCGATCAACCTGGGCCGGCACACCACGATCAGCGCCGGCGGCGTGATGTTCGATTTCGACAAGCTCGCGCGCACGGTGCGCAGCGCCGTGCGCCAGCTCGACGCCGTGATCGACCTCACGGTCTATCCGATCCCCTCCGCCCGCGCCTCCAACCTGCGCTGGCGCCCCGTGGGGCTCGGCCTCATGGGGCTGCAGGACGTCTTCTTCCAGCTCCGGGTGCCCTTCGACGCGCCCGAGGCGAGGCAGATCTCCCAGCGCATCTCCGCACACGTGTACTTCCACGCCCTGTCTGCCTCGATCGAGCTGGCCGGGGAGAAGGGCCGTCACCCGGCCTTCGAGGAGACGCGGGCGGCGCAGGGCGAGCTGCAGTTCGACGCCTGGGGGGTCGTGCCTGACGACACGCTCGACTGGACGGCCTTGCGCGCGCGAGTGCGCCAGCAGGGGCTGCGCAACTCGCTGCTGGTGGCCGTGGCGCCGACCGCGACCATCGCGTCGATCGCCGGCTGCTACGAGTGCATCGAGCCCCAGGTCTCGAACCTCTTCAAGCGCGAGACCCTGTCGGGCGATTTCCTCCAGGTGAACCGCTATCTCGTCAACGAGCTCAAGGCCCTCGGCCTGTGGACGGAGACGATGCGCGGGCGGCTCAAGATGGCCGAGGGCTCGGTGCAGGCGCTCGACGAGCTGCCGGCCGACCTCCGGGCCGTCTACCGCACCGTGTGGGAGCTGCCGATGCGCGCGCTCATCGACATGGCGGCCGACCGCGGCGCCTTCATCGATCAGAGTCAGTCGCTGAACCTCTTCGTCGAGAACCCCAACATCGGCCAGCTCTCGAGCATGTACTTCTACGCCTGGAAGCGCGGCCTCAAGACCACGTACTACCTGCGCTCCCGTCCCGCTACGCGCATCGCCAAGGCCACGGTGGAGACCGCCGCGGCGCCGGCGCCGACCGGACCCGCCCGTGACACGGCGGACGTGTCCTGCTCGCTCGAGAATCCCGAGAGCTGCGAGGCCTGCCAGTGAGCCACGTCACCCGGCCGTCCCGCCTGCTCGATCCCGGCCTCTGCCTGACGCTGCGGCCGATGGCCTATCCGACCTTCTTCGAGATGTACCGGGGCGCCATCAAGAACACCTGGACGGTGGAGGAGGTCGACTTCGCCACCGACGTGGGCGACCTGAGCGCCAAGATGACCGACGCCGAGCGCCACCTGGTGCAGCGGCTGGTCGCGTTCTTCGCCACCGGTGACTCGATCGTGGCCAACAACCTGGTCCTCAATCTCTACCGGCATCTCAACGCGCCCGAGGCGCGCATGTATCTCTCACGCCAGCTCTACGAGGAAGCGCTACACGTGCAGTTTTACCTCACCCTGCTCGATACCTACGTGCCCGATCCCGAGGCCCGCCAGGAGGCCTTCGCCGCGGTGGAAAACATCCCGTCCATCCGCCGCAAGGCCGAATTCTGCATGCGCTGGCTGGACTCGATCCAGGCGTGCACGCGGCTGGACACGATCGACCAGCGCCGCCAGTTCCTGCTCAACCTCATCTGCTTCGCGGCGTGCATCGAGGGGTTGTTCTTCTTCGGCGCCTTCGCCTACGTGTATTTCCTCCGCTCGCGCGGCCTGTTGCACGGGCTGGCGGCGGGGACGAGCTGGGTGTTCCGCGACGAGAGCGCGCACATGGCGTTTGCCTTCGAGGTAGTGCGCACGATCCGGCGCGAGGAGCCCGAGCTCTTCGACGCCGAGATGGCCCAGGCCGTGCGCGACATGCTCGACGAGGCGCTGGCGTGCGAGACGCAGTTCGCCGAGGATCTGCTGGGCGGCGGGGTGGCCGGCCTCTCGGTCCCGGTGGTTCGCCAGTATCTCGAGTTCTGCGCGGATCAGCGGCTGGCCACGCTAGGGCTCCCCCGCCAGTACGGAGCCAAGAATCCGCTGTCGTTCATGGATCTGCAGGACGTCCAGGAGGTCACCAACTTCTTCGAGCGGAGAGTGTCGGCCTACCAGGTCGGCGTGACCGGCGAGGTCGTGCTCGACGCGGCCTTCTGAGGGCAGGGCTACTCCAGGCGGGTCAGGGTCGCGTGCAGCACGCGCGTGGCGCGCGGGCTGCGCTGCCACTGCACGAGGATGGGGCTCTGGTAGGTACCCTCGACGAACCCGCGGCGGCCGTCTTCGCGCTCGGCGACCAGCAGGTGCACGGAGCGGCGGATGCGGAAGAAGCGGGCGGCCGGCACGGCCAGGGTCCGGGCCAGGACCTTCTCCACGATCGAATCTTGCAGGCCCAGGGTGTCGAGACCGGAGTTGATCACGCGCACGAGGTCGTACTTGGCGTAGCCGAGCGCCTTGCCGGGGACGGCTCGGGGGTTGGCCAGCAGGCCGCGATATTGCGCGGCCATGAACCGCAGCGGCTCCCGCAGCACGGCCGCCAGGTCGTACTTCATCAGCAGCGTCTCGAACTCGTTGACGGTGAGCGCCGCGTGCCGCTCGGCGGGGTCGAGCGCCAGGTGCAGCCGGCCGGTGCCCACGCCGGCGCGGGAGACGAATTCGGCGAGGCGATCGTAGAGGCCCAGCCGCGGGTCCTTCAGGTTGACCGACTCGATCGGATGGCGCGACATCGGCACGTCGAGGCGGATCTGGGCGACGACCGCCTCGTGCTGGAAGCCGATCACCCGCGTCTGTCGTCGGCGGGGGCGTCCCTCGTTGACGCCGTCCAGATCGACGAAGTAGACCGTCTCACCGGCACGGTTCGGATGCGTCACGCACTGGCACAGCCCGCCCGCGATGTAGGCGAGGTGCGAGTCCGCGTTCTTGGGCTCGACGGCGCGCTGGGCGGGATCGAGATCGATCCGGCGCTCCAGGTGGTCGTGCGCGTAGCCGGCGCCCTCCGGGAAGATGCGGCGCAGGACGTCGACGTAGGTCGGCACGCGTCCCGGCCCGAGCCGCGTGATGAGGCTGCGATCCAGGAAGCCAGCCGTGGTGTGCGCCGACCAGTACAGGCAATACGGGTAGGGCGCCAGCGCGTCGCGATGCTCGCTGGACAGGCGCGAGCGCAGCTCGACGACATCGAAGCGCGCGCGCGGCGCCAGCTCCAGCGTGAGATCGAGCGGACCTTGAGCCGTCGAGGCCATGGGGCGGCCCGCGATCCGGCCTAGCGGTTCCGCGCCGTGGACATCGGCGCGCTCACGATCGCCACCAGACGCAGGGCCGCCAGCAAACGGATGGCCAGCCACGAAGGATCCAGCTCGGAGCGCCGCAAGCTGAACTTCGGTGAGCGGGGGAAGGCGTGATGGTTGTTGTGCAGGCTCTCCCCGCCGGTCAGCCAGGCCAGCACCCGCGAGTTGTACGCGGTGTTCTCGAAATTCTGGGCGCCCCGCCAGTGCCCCAGCCCGTTGATGAGCGGAGCGGCGACGAAGACGTAGAGGAACGCGTGGGCGAGCATGGCCACCACGCCCTGCCACCAGCCGATGAAGGCCCCGGTCAGGGCGGCGCCGAGGAAGAGCCCGGTCCAGCCGTGAGAGAAGAAGAGCCGCTCCCACCGATCGGGGCCGAGGTCGGGCGCGAACTTCGCGATGGTCACCGGGTTGCGCGCTTCCTGGATGTAGTAGTAGACGTTCCAGAGCTGCACCTTCCAGAAGCCGAGCAGCAAGGGACTGTGCGGATCGCCTTCCTTGTCGGTGAAGGTGTGGTGCTTGCGGTGCACGGCCACCCACTGCTGGCGATCCTGCCCGGTCACCAGCCACAGCGCGGCGCGGAACAGGAGGTCCACCATCGGCCGGGGCGACAGCGAGCGATGGGCCAGCGCGCGATGGAGGTAGATCGACGTCGAGAAGATGGCGATCTGCGTCAGGATGACGGCGGCGATCGCGATGATCAAGATCTGATGAGCCACGTATGCTCCTTGTTGGAACCGGCGCTCAGGCCGGTGCTCGTTCGTAAAGAGGCTCGCGCGTGCGCGGCGCAGAGCCCACCCGGGGGTCCCACTGCTTCCGCATCAGCACCTGGTAGAGGCCGAGCGAGCCGCCCTCGAAGGCGACCGCCGAGCACGTCAGGTACAGCCGCCAGGTCCGGTACGTACGCTCGCCGGCCAGCGCCCGCGCTTCATCCTCGCGCGCGCACAGCCGCTCGACCCAGTGCCGGCAGGTACGCGCATAGTGCAGGCGCAAGCCCTCGACGTCCATGATCTCCCAGCCGGCCCGTTCCATCTCAGTGATTGTTTCGCTGAGGCCGGCCAGGTCGCCGTTGGGGAAGACGTGACGGTAGAGGAATTCGGTCTGGCTCGTCCGCTTCCAGTGGAAGTCGTGGACGATGCCGTGGTTGAGGTAGAGTCCGCCGTCCTTCAGCCGTGCGCGGACGCCGCCGAAGAAGGCCGGATAGTTCGAGATGCCCACGTGCTCGATCACGCCGACGGCGGCGATCTTGTCGTAGACGACGTCGGGCGGCAGGTCCCGGTAGTCCAGGTACTCGACCCGACAGCGATCTTGCAGGCCCTCGCGGCGGATGCGCTCGGTGGCGTAGTCGGCCTGGGCCTTGGAGAGCGTGACGCCGTGGGCCCGCACTCCGTAGTGCTGAGCGGCCCAGATGGCCAGGCTGCCCCAGCCGCAGCCGATATCGAGCATCGTCTCGCCGGGGCGCAGCTCGAGCTTTCGGCACACGTGGTCGAGCTTGTCCTGCTGCGCCTGTTCCAGCTTGCCGTCGGGGTCGCGATAGTACCCGCAGGTGTAGACCATGAGCGGGTCGAGGAACAGGGCGTAGAACTCGTTCGAAACGTCGTAGTGATGCGCGATCGCGCGCGCGTCGTCGGCCTTGCCCCGCCGTTTCATGACGGCACCTCCCGCATCCCGAAGATCCCGCCGAACACCACGTGACGTCGCGTCGCGCCCGTGGCCAGCGTGGCCCGCACCAGGACGCGGGCGACGGCGTCGGGCAGTCGCCCGACCTGCCGGCCCAGCCAGCCCGTCTCACCCCGACCATACCGTCGCACGATGCGATCGGCGTACGTGTCGAGCGACGAGCCCCGGCGAACATGCGCCTCGACCGCATCGGCGGCCCACAGCCCACTCCGGATGGCCGGTCCGATGCCCTCACCGCTGAGGTCACGGGCCAGGCCGGCCGCGTCGCCGATGAGACAGAAGCCGGGCCCAGCCAGGCGCCGTGGCGCCCGCCGGCGCACGACGTAGGCGTGACCGCGGAACGGCTCGATCGGAAGATCGGCGGGGAGATGCCCTGAGGCGCGCAGCGAGGCCACCAGCGCGTCCCGGCGCTTCGGCAGGTTCGCGCCGGGGCCGGAGACGACGCCGATGCCGATGTTGAGCACGTCGTCCTTGGGGAAGTACCAGCCGTAGCCCTTGAGATCCGGCTCCACGTACAGCTCGGGCGCGGTCGCGACGCTCCGCAGGGCTTCGAGGCGATCGGCCGGCAGCCGGGTTTCGCTCTCCTGGGCGACGACGACCTCTTCCCGTTCGGACACCTGGCCAAATGCCTTGGCGACGGGGCAGTGGTGTCCGCCCGCGCCGATGACCACCGGTGCCACGAAGACGCCCCGCTCGCTCGCGACGCGCATCCCGTCGCCGTCGCGGGTCACGGCCGTCACGCGCGCACCCTCGTGCACGTCGGCGCCGGCGGCCCGGGCACGGTCCAGGAGATGGTGATCGAACTCGCTGCGGACGATGCCGTAGCTGGCCGGCCGGCTCCAGCGGGTCTCGTGGATCTTGCCCGCGAAGCCGAACCGGCACGCCGTGAACGGCTGGATCGTCAGCGGGTACTTGTCGGGATCGACCTCGACGTCGGCCAGCGCCTCGGGCGTCACCCAGCCGGCGCAGATCTTCACGCGCGGGAATGTCGCAGCATCGAGCACGACGGGCCGCAGACCCGCGCGGGCCAGTCGCCACGCCGCAGTGCTTCCGCCCGGCCCCCCTCCGACGACGATGACGTCGTATGCGGCCGCCACGTCAGTCTCGCCAGAGGGATACGAAGAGACGGAGGCGATCGGCCGTCGACAGCCGGATCTCTTCCAGGGCGTCGGCGACCTTCATGCCGGCGAAGAGGTCGCCCTCGATATCGAGGGCGCCTTCGACGTAGGCTTCGGCGAAGTTGAGCGGGCTCGGATCGCGCACGAGGCGGATGAAGGTGGCCGGCTCCCGGATGATCGCCGTGCAGACCGGCGCGCCCCGGCCCACCTCGACGAGCGTGCCGTCCCACAGTCGGAAGGCGAAGCCGGTCGGAATGCGCTCAAATACCCTGCGCAATGCCCCCGCGGCGCGCCGGGAATCAATCGTTCGCAGCAACCCGATCATGCACCCAAGTCTCCCATGCTTCTCGGTCGCCCACGAGGCCGGCGGGCGCCCTGATCTTCTTGCACACCACCGACCATTGGGTTTCACGCACCCGGGTAGGTTTTCTGGCTTCCGGCCCAACGTGTTGCGTCTTCCCAGCTCATCGGCAGAGGCGAATTCGCTCCATCGCTCCCCTCGAGTGGGCCCCCGGACGCCAGCAACGGCGAGACTTTAGCAGACCGCTCGATTCGCCGCAACATCCAAGCGCAGGGCGCGCCCCGTCAGTGGCACGGGCACTGCAGTACACTACTGTGCGCAGGGTGATCTCGGGTCCGGCTCCAGGGTGGAATCTGAGGGCGGTGCAGGTGATGCGATGACGGCAGGACCGCTCGTGTCGGTGCTGACGCCGGTCTACAATGGCGAAGCCTACCTTTCCCAGTGCATTGAGAGCGTGCTGGCGCAGACCTATGGTCGGTGGGAGCACATCCTGGTCGACAATGCCAGCACCGACGCGACCGGCGAGATCCTCCGGACCTATGCGAGGCGCGACGAGCGCCTGCGGGTCTACACCAACGACCAGCACGTCGCCGTCGTCCCCAACCACAACATCGCGGCGAGCCGGATCGCGCCGGGGTCGAAGTGGTGCAAGTTCGTCTCGGCCGACGACGGGCTGCTGCCGGAGTGCCTGGAGCGGATGGTGGGCCTCGGGGAGGCGCATCCCAGAGTCGGGCTCGTCAGCGCCTACCAGCTTCAAGGCGACAAGGTCGGTCTGGCCGGACTGCCCTATCCAAGCCCGGTCACCGCGGGACGCACGATCGGCCGGGAGAGCCTGCTCGGCCTGCTGAACGTCTTCGGTGGCGCCAGCGCCCACCTGATCCGCGCCGACTTCGTCCGCCACCGCGAGCCCTTCTACGACGAGGCGAATCTTCACTCCGACGTCGCCGCCTGCTACGACGTCTTGCAGACCTCCGACTTCGGCTTCGTCCACCAGGTGCTCACGTACACGCGGGCCCACCGGGGCAGCGTGACGTTTTCCGTCGCGCGGCGCCTGAACACCTACGTGCTCGGACACCTGAAGATCCTCACGCAGTACGGCCCCGTTTTTCTGGCGCCCGACGAGTACACCTGCGTGCTGCAGCAGCGCCTGGAGGCGTACTACACGTTTCTGGCCCGGGCCCTCCTGACGCCGGAGGGGCGGAAGATCTGGGCCTACCATCGCGACGGCCTGCGGGCGCTGGGCTTCCCGGTGAGCGGCCGCCGGCTGTCCCGGGCCATCCTGCAGCACGTGCGCCGCCTCCTGGTGTCCCCCGGCGAGCTGCGCAAGGTCGTGCGGCTGATCCGGGCCCGCCAGGAGGACGAGCCGGGCTGGCGGCAGTGGTGGGCGCCCACCGGTTCCGAAGCGGTGCACGGCACGCGGACCCCGGAGCCCAGGGGCGAGCGCGTCTGCGTTCGTTAGACCGCGCCTTCCTCCACCGGGTGCGCCGGCGTCCGCTCGGGGCCCGAACCAGTCGGCGGTGCCGCCGGCATGCGGATGCGACGCATCAGCGGCAGGAAGAACGGCACGATCGCGAACATCACCGCGAGCAGCCAGAAGTCGTCCGCGTAGGCCAGGAGCTGAGCCTGCGCCACCGTCTCGCGATAGAGCATCGCCATCGCCCGTCGCTCGGCGGTGAAGGCGTCGGTCCCCGCGCTGACGAAGTGGGTCGCCCACTGGGCTAGCCGCACCTGGGTCTCGGGGTCCCACGCCGTGATATGGCTCACCAGCGTGGCCTGGTGGAACTGGCTGCGCTGGGCGAGTAGCGTGGTGACCACCGCGATGCCGATGCTGCCGCCGAGATTGCGCAGCATGCCGTACACGGCGGTGGCGTTGACGAGCTTGTGCCGCTGGATGGTGGCCAGGGTCAGCGTGGAGAGCGGCACGAAGATGAAGCCGACGGCGAATCCCTGGATGAAGCGGGGCAGGGCCAGGGCCCAGTAGTCCATGCCGAGCGTCAGCGACGTCATCATGTAGAGGCTGGCGGCGTTGAGCAGGCAGCCGAAGGCCAGCATCCAGCGCTGGTCCACCCGCGTCACAATCCCCGAGGCGAACAGCGAGCAGATGTTGCCCAGTCCCCCTGGCGCCAGCACCAGACCCGAGGTCCACGCGTCATAGCCCAAGAGCTTCTGGGTGAAGACGGCGACCAGCAGCATGCCCGAGAACATGCCGAACCCGACAATCGCGATCAGCGTGCTGCCCGTCGCGAAGTTGCGGTCGGTGAAGACGGTGAGGTCCAGCACGGGCTCACTGGCCATCAGCTCACGGATCAGGAAGCCGACGAGTGCGATCACCGCCATCAGCGTCATCACGACGATCGCCGGCGAGTCGAACCAGTCCTCTCGCTCACCCCGGTCCAGCACCAGCTGCAGGCAGCCGAATCCCGTGACCATGAGTCCCAGGCCCCACCAGTCGATCCGTCCCGGCTTCCGCAGATAGGGCGGGTCGAACAGGAACGCGCTGGCCATGAGGAAGCCGACGATGCCGACGGGCAGATTGATGTAGAAGATCCAGCGCCACGACCACTCGTCGGCCAGGTAGCCGCCCACCGTCGGCCCGAGGATCGGTCCAAGGATGAAGCCGACGCCCCACACGGCCATGGCGAGGCCGCGCTGATGGAACGGGAAGATCTCCCAGAGGATCGCCTGCGAGAGCGGGATGATCGGCCCGCCGCCCAGGCCCTGGAAGATGCGCGCGATGATCAGCGTGGTGAGGTCGGGGGCGGCGCCCGACAGGAACGAGCTGACCACGAACAGCGTGGTGCAGATCAGGAAGAACCGCTTGCGGCCGAATATGCCGACCAGCCACCCGGTGGCGGGAATGACCACTGCGTTGGCGGCGAGGTACGACGTGATGACCCACGACACTTCGTCCAGCCCGGCCGAGAGTGAGCCCTGCAGGTGCGGCAGGACCACGTTCGTCACGCTGGTGTCGAGGATCTGCATGAACGCTACCACCATGACCGTGAAGGTGATGGCCCACTTCTGGGTGGAGGGGACAGGCGCTTCCGGCGTCGGCGGCGTCATTGCAGCCTGGCGCTAGGATATGCGAATCAGCGCGTGCGTGCGCGCTCGGTCACTCCAGCCGGTAGGCGCGCCGCGCGGTGCCGCTGAACAGCGCCAGCTTCTCGGCGGCGGAGGCGCCGGCGGCGATCCGCTTGAGCGCATTCCAGAGGGCGGCGTACCCGATACCCATCTTGTCCACCGGGAAGTTCGACTCGAACATGCAGCGGTCGGCGCCGAAGCGCTCGATGCAGAGCTCGATGTACGGACGCCACCGCGCGGCCAGCTCGGATGACGTGATCGGCGCCGGTGCTGCGCCGTAGTCGAAGGCGGCCAGGCGCATCATCATGCCGCCGAGCTTCATCGTCACGTTCGGGCACGTCGCCAGCTCGAGAATCCCGGCCTTCCAGGCGGCGAAGACCTCGTCACGCTTTCCGGCATACGGCCCGTAGCCGAGCGGTCCGCCGACGTGGCCCACGATGATGTTGGCGTCGGGGACGCTGCGGGCCAGATCGACCGCGTCGGCCAGCTGCGGATGAAACACCCAGGCGTCGAACGACAGCCCGAGCGCGGTCAGCCGCGCGAGCCCGGCCCGGAATTCCTTGCGACGCAGGTCGTGGGGGCCGGTCGCGACGCCGAAGGTGCCGATGATCGGGCTCGCGTCCCACGCCGCCGAGTGGCGTACCCCGCGAAAGCGCCCACCGCCGGCCCGGATGTGCGCCTGCAGCACGGGCTCCACCCGGTCGCCGAGCGCGAGGTCGGCGAACCCCACGATGCCGGCGGCAATCCGCGTTGCTCCGTACTGGCCGCTGTCGCTCATGGCGGCGACCCCGGCGACGAACTCCGTCTCGCCGACCGGTCGCAGCTCGGCGGGGCCATCGGCGCGATACATCGAGTGGCACTCCAGAAACACGGTGGCCACCACGTTGTGGCCGGTGCGCAGGTCAGCGAGCAGCTCGTCCAGCAGGTACCGATGATCCGGGCGGACCCACAGGTGATGGTGCGTGTCGATGATCGGCAGGTCCGGCTCGAGGATCGGCTCGGGCGCGGCCTTGGCCAGCCACGCCTCGTCGGGCGGACGGATGCGGCCGTACTGGGTCGGGCTCGGATGGGTCGATTGGCTCATGTCAGGCTCGGCTCAGTGCGCGTGGTGTCCCGTGCCCGGGCCGTGCGAGTGCCCGTGGTGGGAGAAGCCGCGGGCTGGTGGTCCGGGCGCCTTCGGCGCTTCCGGACGGTTGAAGTTCATCACGGGCGCCAGGAAGATGCGCACGGCGGCGCCGCCGTCAGTCGGACAGGTCGCGTCCGCTGCGGAATCGCGTGCCGGCCGGGAGACTTCGAACTCGAGCCCGCACACCGTGCACTGAAACGGATAACGCATCCCGTCGTCAGTCGCGCTCGGCGCCGGCCACGTGAGCCTTCCAGTAGTGGTGTGTCTTGGCCACGACCGTGATGATGCTCTTCACCTGGTCCTTCAGCTCGTAGTCGGGGCCCGCGGGCACCATCAGCCGATCCTCGTCGATCCGGGCGTCGACATTTTCCAGAATGATCGCCGCGCACATCCAGGCCGCCATCGTGGGCGAGTCGCAGGTGATGGCCAGCCAGCCGGGCTCGGCCGACTCCGCGTAGAGTCCGGTCGTCTCCCAGATCCCGCGCCGCATCTCGGCCTGCATGGTGCCGTCCGAACCCACCCCCGCGCCGCTCGGGGCCCGCAGCGCGCGATCGGGCCCCCGCTGGGGCGGCCCGCCGTAGAGCGCCAGCTCGCAGAAGGTGGTCCACATGCTGCCCCAGTCCGGGCGGCCGTCCTCCTGCCACAGGAATGGCGCCGAGGACATCGTCTGCGCCGGATCCGGCCGTGGCGGCGGCGTGTACTCGCGGCGGCGCACGTCGCCGTCGCGTTCGAGCGACGCACGCAGCGCGTCCAGACGATCGAGGGGCGTCGTGGCCACCGTCACGGGCATGCCGGTCTGGGCGGCGAGGGCGGCGGCGGAATCCGCGCAGGCCTGCTGCACTGCGACGGGCAGGGCGCCGTCGATCACGAAGACCAGATGGCCCGCGGTCCCCGCGGCATCGACGCTCGGACCGTTCGTGTCGGTCATCGCCGCGGGATCATAGCATCAACTTGACTCCGTCCCCAGGCGAGGGCAGCCTCGCGGAATGCACATCGAGCGCATCGACGTCTACTGGGTGCGGGTCCCGCTGGCCTTCGTGTGGCGCACGTCGTACGCCGACCAGCACGACACGGATACGATCGTGGTGCGGATGGAGAGCGAGGGGCACCACGCCTGGGGCGAGAGCTGCCCGCCGTTCATCCCCGCGTACTCCGCCGACCACACCCTGGCCGCCTACCACACCGTGTGCGAGCATCTGGCCCCCCGCCTGATCGGCCAGGACCTCGTCTCGGCGCAGGACCTGCTGGACCGAGTCGACTTCGTGAAGGGCAACCAGTTCGCGCGGGCCGCGCTGGAGACCGCCTGGTGGGTGCTGGAGGCCAAGCACCGGGGCGTGCCCTTGCACGTGGCGCTGGGCGGCAAGGGGGATACCATCGCGGTCGGCGCCGACTTCGGCGTGCAGGACTCGCTCGACGTCCTGATGCAGAAGATCCAGGGCGCGATCGATCAGGGCTTCCCGCGCATCAAGCTCAAGTTCCGGCCGGGCTGGGATCTCGACATGGTCGCGGCCGTCCGATCGACGTTTCCGGATCTCACGTTTCACATCGACTGCAACGCCGCCTACACGCCGGCCGACACCGAGCTGTTCCGCCGGCTCGACCGGTATCGGCTCGCCATGATCGAGCAACCCCTGGCCGACGACGGCATGAGCCTGGTCAATCACGCGGATCTTCAGGCGCGGCTCGAGACGCCGGTGTGCCTGGACGAGAGCGCGATCAGTCTGCAGCACGTCGAGGCCGCGATCCGGCTGGGCGCCTGCCGCGTGGTGAACGTCAAGATGGCTCGCGTCGGTGGCCTGGAGGCGTCGCGTCGCATCCAGGTGCTGTGCGGGGAGCACGGGATTCCGTGCTGGATCGGCGGGATGCTCGAGACGGCCATCGGCGGCGCGATCTGCGCCGAGCTGGCCACACTGCCCAACTTCACCTATCCCGGTGACATCTTCCCGTCGTCATACTTCTACGCCAACGATCTCGGCAAGCCCGAGATCGTGCTCAGCGGCCGGGGCGAGGTCGCGACCTCACGTGTGCCCGGCATCCCCCAGGCCCCCGATCCCGACCTGCTGTCTCGCTGGACCGTAGCCCGCGCCTCATTTCGCGCCTAGCGGGCGCGCTCAGGCCGAGAGCACGGCCCGCGCGACCTCCAGGGTGCGCTCGATCTGCGCGGCGCTGACGTCAAGGTGCGTGACGGCGCGGACCGTGCGCGGCCCCAGTGCGCCCATGCGGACGCCGCGCGCGAGCAGCCGCTCGACGAGCGTGGCGGCGTCCATCCGTCCGTTCAGGTCGAAGAAGACGAGGTTCGTCTCCACGGTCGTCGGGTCGAGCGCCACGCCGGGCAGCGTGGCCAGCCCCTCGGCGAGGCGTCGCGCGTTGGCGTGATCCTCTGCCAGCCGCTTGACGTTGTGCCGGAGCGCGTACACCCCGCCGGCGGCGATGATGCCCGCCTGCCGCATGGCGCCGCCCATCTGCTGCTTGAGCCGCCACGCCTCGGCGATGAAGTCGCGCGAGCCGGCCAGCGCGGCGCCAACCGGCGCCCCGAGGCCCTTGGTGAATTCCATCCACGCGGAGTCGAAGTGCGAGGCCCACTCGCG
>Ga0111538_10002238_pt1 | contig 27261 bp, 24 predicted proteins | sample SoiMethybrSBSTD1_FD_79669 | JGI IMG/M metagenome (GOLD analysis project Ga0111538, IMG submission 79669) | Bulk soil microbial communities from a Populus tree surrounding site in Tennessee, USA - Soil MetaG P. TD hybrid SBSTD1 (version 2)... | ecosystem: Environmental > Terrestrial > Soil >...
CGAGGCCCGCGGGCACGTCGGGCCGCCCGAGCGCTACCTGTCCCCGACCGGACAGTTCCTCGAGCACAGCCCGTACTGCGAGCGCGACCTGCACGGACCCGACGAACCGCTGGTCGTCGATGGCGGCGGCGACGGGGGGGCCGAGGGGGGCGCCGACGTGCTCGTCCGCCAGCGCGCCGGCCTGACCCGGTACCGCTACGCGCACCATCCGTTCGACGTCGTCGGGTGGGACGGGTGCCTCTACCCGTACCGCCTGTCGATCCACGACTTCGAGCCGATCACCGGTCGGGTGCACCAGCCCCCGCCCGTCCACCAGACCTTCGCCGGCCCCCGCTTCGTGGTGTGCAGCTTCGTGCCCCGCAAGCTCGACTACCACCCGTCGGCCGTGCCGACGCCGTACAACCACGCCAACGTCGACAGCGACGAGGTCCTCTACTACTGCTCGGGCGACTTCACGAGCCGGAAGGGCGCGGGCATCGGCGTGGGGTCGATCAGCCTGCACCCGGGCGGGTTCACGCACGGGCCCCAGCCGGGCAGCGTCGAGGCGTCGCTGGGCGCCGAGGCCACGGACGAGCTGGCGGTGATGGTCGACACGTTCGCGCCGCTGCAGCTCGCGGACGCGGCCCGGGCCTGCGACGACCCGTCGTACCCGTGGACGTGGGCCGGCGGCCGGTGAGCCTCCGGCGTCGGGGCGCGCCGGGCCCGTCGACCTCGCGGCGCAGGGGCCCGACGGGTCGGCGTCAGCGCGTCGCGGCCGCCACGACGCCGTCGACCACCGACCGGTCGACCACCGCCGACTCGTCGAGGGAGCGCTCGTAGCCGACGCCCCCGAGGGCGGTGAGCGAGTCCTGGATGCGGTCGGTGGTGCCGCCCCGGATCTCCCAGTCGAACAGCGGATCGGGGCCGTCGGCGACCGCGTCCTCGTCGACGTCGAGCGCCTCGGCCACCGCGGTCAGCGCCTCGTCGTCGTAGCCGTCGAAGAGGTGGGTGTTGATGGTGCGGATGACGGCGCGGGCGTAGGCCTCGCCGACCGCCCGGTCGGGTCCGAGCAGCCGCGGCGAGAACACGGTGCCGTCGATCGCCTCGCTGCCGGGCGTGGTGGTCACCAGCCGGAGCGACTCGTCGGAGCCGGCGTGGGTGGCCGCCGGCTCGGTCAGCCAGGCACCGCCGACCGCGGCCGCCTCGAGGCTCGCCGCCGCCTCGGTCGCCGACGACGGGCGGACGTCGACCGAGTTGGCCCCCATCTCGTGCTGGCTCAGCACGGTCTCGATCGGGTACATCGCCGAGCTGCCGAGACCGCCCGGGACCAGCACCGTCTGGGCCTCGACGTGCGTCCACTCCTCGTCGTCGTCGGCGTCGATGAGGTCGGCCCGCAGCCACAGGCCGGCCTGGGGCCGCTCGAGGTCGCTGGGATCGCGGGCCACCATCCCGCCCAGCACCAGACGGGCGCCGGAGCCGGACTCGACGGCGTCGAAGAACGGGCCGTCGACGCCGCCGACGACCACGTCCACCTCGCCGCGGGCCATCGCCTGGTAGGCCGCCTTGCCGTCCATGTCGACGATCTCGACGGTCAGGCCCTCGGCGGCGAACTCGTCGAGCGCCGAGGCCACCAGCAGCGGTGCGGCCGCCTCGCTGCGCTCGGTCAGCGCCACCCGCACCGTGGCGGGAGCGGCGAGGGGGGCGGCGGCCGGGGCGTCGGGGCCGCACCGGGCCAACGACCGGGCGACGCTGAGGTCGGCGACGTCGGTGGACGCCGCCTCGCCGCACCCGTCGCCGACGTCCTCGGGCACCCGGGGGCTGGGCGACGGCGGCGCCGTGTCGGCGGAGCCACCGTCGTCGCCCTGCACGAACGCCACGCCGACGACCACGAGGGCGAGCACCAGCGCCAGCGCCCACAAGATCGTCCGTCGGGTCGAGGATCGCACGGTGACTCCCCCAGTCGTGCGGGTGGTCGGGGCCGGAGCCCCGCTTCTCAGGCGGGCACGGTGTCGAGCGAGGCGGTCACGAAGTCGGCCACGCCGGTCTCGAGCCGGTCGCGACGCAGCAGCGTCGAGGCCACGACCGTGGCGCCCCGCTCGTCGAGCACCCGGGCGAAGCGGTCGAGCGCCTTCCCGGCGTGGACGGCGTAGGTCATGAACGCTGCCACCCGCTTGCCGTCGATGACCGGCATCGCCTTGATGCGACCGGCGCGGCCGGGGCGGTGCCCGAACAGGACCAGGCCGTCGACCCATGTGCCGATGAACACGATGTCGGCCTCGGCGAGGTCCTTCAGGCCGATGTCGGTGATGTTGTAGATCGTGACGTCGACGCCCTGGGCGGCGACCTCGTCGGCGATGAGCCGTGCCGCGCGGGCCGTGTTGCCCGTCATGCTCTCGTAGATCACCACCGCTCGCATGCCGGCGATTCTGGCAGAGCGCGCCGCCGGCCGAGGAACCGGTGCCGATCGGGCCCGTGACCGCCGGGCGGGGCCGCGCCGCCGCCCGGGGGACCGCCGGTAGGGTCCTCGACGTCCACCACGTCCACGAGGGGGAGCCCGCCATGGAGATGCCGTACCGCCGACTCGGCCGGTCGGGCCTCAAGGTGAGCGTCCTGTCGTTCGGGTCGTGGGTGAGCTTCGGCCCGCAGCTCGACGTCGGGAAGGCCCGCGACTGCCTGGCCGCCGCCTACGACGCCGGCATCAACTTCTTCGACAACGCCCAGTCGTACGCGCGGGGCGAGTCCGAGCGCATCATGGGCCAGGCCATCGCCGAGCTCGGGTGGCCCCGCAGCTCGTACGTGGTGTCGTCCAAGTACTTCGTGGGGCTGGGCGGCGGCGTCAACGCCGAGACCACGCTCAACCGCAAGTTCCTGCTCGAGGCGATCGACCCGTCGCTCGAGCGCTTCGGGCTCGACCACCTCGACATCGTCTACTGCCACCGCCCCGATCCCGAGACGCCGATCGAGGAGACGGTGTGGGCCATGTCCGACATCGTCGCCTCGGGCCGCGCCCACTACTGGGGCACCTCCGAGTGGTCGGCCGACGAGATCCGGGCGGCGTGGGACGTGGCCGAGCGCCACCACCTCCGCAAGCCGGTGGTCGAGCAGCCCGAGTACAACCTGTTCAACCGGCGCAAGGTCGAGCGCGAGTACGCCCGCCTCTACGACGACATCGGGCTGGGGCTCACGACGTGGAGCCCGCTGGCGTCGGGCCTGCTCACCGGCAAGTACCTCGACGGGGTGCCCGACGACAGCCGCGCCGCGCTGCCGGGCTACGAGTGGCTGCGGGACATGCTCACCGACGCCGGGCGCAACGCCAAGGTGCGCCGGTTGGCCCAGGTGGCCGACGACCTCGGGTGCTCGCTGGCGCAGCTCTCGCTCGCCTGGTGCGCCCGCAACCCGCACGTGTCGACGGTGATCACCGGCGCCAGCCGCGTCGAGCAGGTCCACGAGAACCTGGGTGCCCTCGACGTGCTCGACCGCCTCGACGACGACGTGGTGGCGCGCATCGAGGCCGCCGTCGGCTGACCGCGTCCGTTCCGGCCGCGGCCCGCGGTGGCGGTCGACCGGAGGCGCCTCCGGCGGTCGCTCGACCCCCGCGCGGGGACGGGGACAGCCCACCGGCTCGCCCTCACCCGGTCACCTCCCGTGGTCGTCGACCACCCGTCGCACCATCCCCGGGCGGGTCGGCGATGCTCTGTACGATCGGCGACAAGCCCTTCGCACCAGCCTCCCCCGGGGACTCCGATGCCGTTCCCCACCGCCGCCTTCGCGGTCTTCTTCGTCGCCGCCTTCACGGTGAACTGGCTGCTGCGCCCCCACCAGCTGGTGTGGCGGGCGACCATGGCGGCGGTCAGCCTCTACTTCTGCGCCTGGGTCGACGTCCGCTTCGCCCTGGTCGTCGTCGGGGCCGCGGTCGTCAACGGCGTGCTGGCGTCGGCCGTGGCCCGCGCCCGCGGGCTCGGCGAGGCCACCCCGGCCAGCCGGCGGCTGGTGCGCATCGCGGTGGTCGTCGACGTCGCCGTGCTGGGCGTGTTCGCCTACCACGGCTTCTTCCTCGACTCCGTGACCGACGTGCTCGACGCCGTCGGCCTGTCGGCGACGGCCCCCGCGGTGGGCCTGCTCGTGCCCGTGGGCCTGTCGTTCGTCACGCTCAACGCCATCAGCTACGTCATCGACGTCGGGCGGGGCGACGTCGAGCCGGTGGCCTGGGGCGACCTCCTCCTCTACCTCAGCTTCTTCCCGCACCTGGTGGCCGGGCCGCCGGTGCGCGTCGACGAGCTGGTGCCGCAGTTCCACGACCGTCCCGACCCCCGCCGGGTCCCGGCCACCGACGCCTTCGTCCTGATCGGGCTCGGCCTGGTCAAGGCGGTCGTCGTCGCCGGCTACCTCGCCACCGAGCTGGTCGACCCGGCGTTCGCCTCTCCCGGCGACGCCGGCGGCCCGACGTTGCTGGTGGCGCTGTACGCGGTCGCCATCCAGGTCTACGCCAGCTTCTCGGGGCTCACCGACATGGCCGTCGGCTGCGCCCTCCTGCTCGGCATCGAGTACCCGCGACCGTTCGACGCCCCCTACCGGGCCCTCTCGGTCCGCGAGTTCTGGGACCGTTGGAACACCCCGGTGTCGCACTGGCTGCGCGACTACGTCTACGTGCCGCTGGGGGGCGACCGCGAGGGCGTGTCCCGCACCTACCGCAACCTGGTGGCGACGATGGTCGTGGGCGCGCTCTGGTACGGCGCCGGCTGGCCGTTCGCGGTGTGGGGGCTGGTCCACGGTGGCTACCTGGTCGGCGAGCGGGCGCTGCGGTCCCGCGCCCGCCCCGGCACGGGCGACGACGCGCCCGCCGTCGATGCCGCCTCGCCGGCGGGGGCCGCATGGCGGTGGGTGCTCACGTTCCACCTCGTCGTGCTGGCGTGGGTCTTCTACCGGGCCGACACGCTGGGAACGGCCGGAGAGGTGTTGGGCCGCATCGTCACGCTGGCCCCGGGCGGGCCGGTCGCGGTGCCCCCGCTGGCGGTGCCGCTGATCGTGGCGGCGGTGGCCGCCCAGTTCGTGCCCGCCGACCGCACGCTCGGTCTCCGGGCCCGGTTCACCTCGCTCGCCCCGGTGGCCCAGGTCGCCGTGCTGGCCGCCGTGCTCACCGCCGTGTCCGTCCTCGGCCCCGACGGGGCCCTCCCCGCCTCGTACCTCCCGTTCTGATGCCCGGGACGACGCCGTGACCCCGCCCACCGGCCCCGGCCGCCACCGCGCTCCCGTCCCCGACGGGTGGCCCGGAGACGACCCCACCGTGCAGGACGACGTGGCGGTGCTGGGCGGCCGCCGCCACGGCCGCCACGACCGCCGGCGGGCGCCGCGCCCGAGCCCCGCGGACGCCGGCCCGATCGACGACGACGACCCCGCCGCCCCCGCGGGGGGCGGCGCGAACGGCGCGGACGACGTCGCCGTCGGGGTCGCCTCGCCCGGCGCGACGGCGGGGCGCCCCCGGGCCGAGGAGCGGCCGGGCGCCCGGGCGGCCGCCGCGGCCACGGCCACCGACGATCGGCCCCGGCCGGGCCGCACCGCGCCGCTCGTCGACGACCGGCACCCGACGACGCCCGGCGGGCCCGATCCGGCCCCCGACCACCACGCCGACCACCCGACCGACCACCGCGACGACCTCGTCGCCGGGCGCCAGCCGGCCGGACGGGCCCTGGTGATCATCGTCGCCGCCCTCCTGCTGGCGATGCTGGTCAACGCCGACGCGCTGGTCGAGCGCGCCGAGCAGCGCCCGCCCGGGCGCGACCGCGATCGGGCCCTCGCCCTGTGGCACCCGGTGCAGGACGTCAGCCACGTGCTCCAGCTGCACCGCATCCGCCAGCTCGCCGACTGGGCCGTCGGCGACGACGAGGGCCCGACCGCCTCCCCCCCGCTCGACCAGCAGCGCCGGGCCCCGAGCGAGCGCACCGACGAGCAGGCCTCGACGAGCACCACCGCGGCCGCCGGCAACGGCGAAGGCACGGCTGGAGCCCCCGAGCTGCGCACGCCCACGTCCGACGAGCCGTTGCGGCTGTGGGTCGGAGGCGACTCGATGGCCCAGCTGTTCGGTCTCGCCCTCGCGTCCCAGGCCGAGGCCACCGGGCTCGTCGATCCCACCGTGCACGTCGAGATGGCGTCGGGGCTCGTCCGCCCCGACTACTTCGACTGGCCCGCCGCCCTCACCAGCGACGTCGCCACCGGCGACACCGAGGTCGTCGTGTTCGTCGCCGGGGTCAACGACGGGCAGGGCGTGGTCCTCCCCGACGGCACGCCGGTCCAGCAGGTCGGCGACCCCCGATGGGTCGAGGAGTACCAGCGCCGGGTCGGCGCGCTCATGGACCGCCTGCGGGCCGACGACCGCCTCGTGATGTGGGTCCTGCTGCCGCCGATGGAGGACCCCGACTACGCGGCGCGCCAGACCGTCGTCCGCGGCGCGGTGACGGCCGAGGCCGCGTCGCGCCCCTGGGTCGCCACCGTCGACGCGGGCGCCAGCCTGGCGCCCGGCGGCGCCTACGCCCCGACGGTGGCCGACGCCGCCGGCGCCCCGGTCGACGTGCGACGCACAGACGGCATCCACCTCACCGACGCCGGGGCGGCGCTGCTGGCGGCCCAGGTGATGGCGGCGCTCGGCCAGCACGTCGACCTCGGCGCCTGACGTCCGCACCGCCCCGGGCGCGTGACGGCGCCGCGTCCGCGAGGCTGGCGCCCATGGAGACCGACCTGGCGCCCACCGACGACATGACCGAGATCGAGCGCCGCCTCGCGATGCCGCTCGTCGAGGCGATGACCACGCAGAAGGCGGTGCGGCGCGTGCGGCCCGATCCCGTCGACCTGCGCATCGTCCGCCGCTGCGTCGAGCTCGCGCTCGAAGGCCCCACCGGCTCGAACGGCCAGAACTGGGAGTTCGTGGTGGTCACCGAGCGAGCCGCCAAGGAGCGGCTGGCCGTCCAGTACCGGCGGGCCTGGTCGCTGTACGGCCGCGCCGGCGAGCGGCTGCGGGGCGACGACCCGCAGACGGCACGGATCCTGCGCTCGGTGCAGTGGCAGGTCGAGCACTTCGTCGAGATCCCCGTCCTGGTCGTGGCCTGCCTGAAGGGCGGGGGCAAGGTGCCGTACGTGCCCATGCCCGCGGTGGCGTCGAGCTCGCACTACGGATCGATCTACCCGAGCGTCCAGAACCTGCTGCTGGCGGCGCGCGCCGTCGGCCTCGGCGCCTCGCTGATCACCCTGCCGCTGTGGTCGACCACCGTGGCACGACGGGTCCTCGGCCTGCCGCTGTCGGTCGAGCCGTGCTGCGTGGTCCCGCTCGGGTGGCCGCTCGGCCGCTACGGGCCCAAGGCCCGCCGCCCGGTCGACGAGGTGCTGCACCTCGACCGTTACGGCACCGCGCTCGTCGCCGAGTAGACCGGGAGCGATGGCGACCGCACCTCCCGTCTCCGAGATCTTCGACGCCGACGCCTGGCAGCCGGTCGACGGCTTCGAGCTGACCGACATCACCTACCACCGCGCCGTCGACGTGGGGGCGGTCCGGGTCGCGTTCGACCGGCCCGAGGTCCGCAACGCGTTCCGGCCCCACACGGTCGACGAGCTCTACCGGGTCCTCGACCACGCCCGTCAGCAACCCGACGTCGGCTGCGTCCTGCTCACCGGCAACGGGCCGTCGCCCCGTGACGGCGGCTGGGCGTTCTGCTCCGGCGGCGACCAGCGCATCCGCGGGCGCGACGGCTACCGCTACGCCAAGGACGACTCGGTCGAGACGGCCGACCCGGCCCGCACCGGACGGCTGCACATCCTCGAGGTGCAGCGGCTCATCCGCACGATGCCCAAGGTCGTCGTGTGCCTGGTGCCTGGCTGGGCGGCCGGCGGGGGCCACAGCCTGCACGTCGTGTGCGACCTCACGCTCGCCAGCCGCGAGCACGCCCGCTTCCGCCAGACCGACGCCGACGTCGCCAGCTTCGACGGCGGCTTCGGGTCGGCGTACCTCGCACGGCAGGTCGGCCAGAAGTTCGCCCGCGAGATCTTCTTCCTCGGAGAGACCTACACCGCCGACGACGCCCACCGGATGGGCATGGTCAACAAGGTCGTCGACCACGCCGACCTCGAGCGGGTCGGCCTCGAGTGGGCGCAGCGCATCATGGGCAAGAGCCCCACGGCCCAGCGCATGCTCAAGTTCGCGTTCAACCTCGTCGACGACGGCCTGATGGGCCAGCAGGTGTTCGCGGGCGAGGCCACGCGCCTGGCCTACGGCACCACCGAGGCCGAGGAGGGCCGCGACGCGTTCCTCGAGCGCCGCGACCCCGACTGGTCGCCGTACCCCTGGCACTACTGACCCGCGGCAGCTGATCCGACGGGCGGCCGCACGACCACCCGTCGGCCGCTCAGACCGTCGGTCCGTCCCCCGAGTCGTCGAAGTCGAGCGGATCGGCCATCGTCTCGCCGCTGCCGCAGCCGGTCGGCACGGCCGACTCGGTGTCGAGGCCCCGGACCGTGATCGTGGGGTTGGCCCCCGAGAACACGCCCCACGGGCTCTCGCAGCCCGGCGTGATCCAGACGTGGCTCATCCAGCCGGCCGACCCGTCGGAGGTGCGGCCGCCCGCCGCGGTGCAGTCGTCCTGGCTGGTGCCGCCCCCACCGGCGACGACGCCGTCGCGGATGCACAGGCCGACGTGCCGGTGGTAGTGGTCGTTGTCGCCCGTGAAGCCGTCGGTCGGCTCCTCGTCGCCGTCCTTCATGATGTAGTAGCTCAGACCGACGATCCCGGCCGTGGGGCCGTCGCCGTCGTACAGCAGCATCTCGGGCTTCTCCAGGTCGAACTCGCCGTCGACGTAGTCGAAGTTCATGTAGTGGGCGGCGATGCCCGGGTAGAAGGTCGTGACCTTGCGGTAGCCGGCCGCCTCGGCGTCGGCGATCGTCGGGTAGGTGGCCGCCACCTCCTTGGCGCGCCGCAGCTCGTCGGCGAGGGCGTCGCAGTCGTCCTCGTCGGTCATCGGGTTCCACGGGTCGGGCTCGAGCGTGTGGGTGATGCCGCCGGCGAGGATGCCGTCGCGCAGCAGCGGCTTGCCCTCGATGTAGTCGGCCACGGCCGCGGGCGGGATGCCCTTCGACGGGTCGACGAACACCTCGGCCCACTCGTCGAGCGTGTAGTCGACCTGTTCGCCGGCGGCGTGCGGATGGGGTTGCCCAGGCACGCTCACCTCGTTGTACTCGGCGGTGTTGAACCCGAGGTCGCAGCGGTCGGCGCGGTCGACCTGCCCGGCGGCGGGGACGGCGCCGCCGTGGGTGTGGCCGTCGGCCGACGCGGCCTCGCCCTCGGTGCCGTGCGCGTGGCCGCCGCCGTCGTGGTGGTGCTCGCCCGCGATCGACGGGGTCACCGAGGCGGAGACGACCCCCGCGAGGGCCACGCCGGCGACGACGCCGAGCACCGGGTGCAGGCGCGGCGTCGGACGCCGGGCCAGGGCCGGGCGCAGCGCCACGAGCGCGGCGGCGACGACGGCGACCTCGAGGATCGTGGCCAGCACGTCGGGGAACCCGACCGCCTCGGGATCGTCGCCCGGCAGGCCGACCGTGCGGGTCAGCACCCACAGGGCGACGACCCCGGCGTTGACCGCGGCGGCGACGACCCACGTCGAGCGCCGGGTGTGCCAGCGGGCGAGCGCGAAGGCGATCGCCAGCTGCACCCAGCCGGCGGCGAGGAAGAACGCACCGTGCAGCGCGTCCTCCTCGAGGTGGGTGGGTGCGTAGGCGAAGTGGATCACGGCCGCGCCCACGCTGGCGGCGGCCGCCGGCCACCGCAGCGCCTCGCCGATGGACGTGGCGGTCGTCGGCGCCGCTGCCGCCCCCGGCGCCGTGGCGCCGTCGGACGCACCCGTGTCGGGCGGTGCCTGCTCGGCCATCTGGATCCCCTCCGGTCCTGCGAGCGGCCACCGTCGTGCGAACGGCGGCGCCCGCATGATCGCACACCGCGGTGACAATTTGCAGCCCTTGTGCACGGACCTGGGCGCGAGGGCGACTGCTTGACGCCGCAACGACCTCTCGTAGGATCTCGGTCGATGGACCGCCTCCACGACGAGCGCCTCACCCTCGTCGGCCTGCTGTTCGAGAGCTCCTCGGCGCTGCGCACGCAGCTCGACCAGCGGCTCGCCGACGACGTCGACCTGCCCCTCCAGTGGTTCGAGCTGCTCATCCGGCTGGCCCGGTCGCCCGGCCACCACCTGCGCATGAGCGACCTCGCCGCCCAGACGGGGCTCACGCCGAGCGGGCTCACCCGGGCCATCGACCGGCTCGCACGCGCCGACCTGGTCGAGCGGGTGCCGTGCCCGTCCGACGGACGCGGGGCGTTCGCGGCGCTGACCGACGCCGGGCTCGCCCGCATCACCGCGGCGGTGGGGCCCCACCTCGACCACGTCGACGAGTGCCTCACGAGCGCCCTCACGCTCGACGAGCAGGCCCAGCTCCGGCTGCTCCTGCACAAGGTGCGCGACCACGTGAACCCGGCGGCCGTGGCCGCCATCCCCCGCGCCCCGGCCATCTGAGACACCGGCCCGCGGTCGCGTGCCGCCCCGGCCGACGCCCGGCATCATCGGTCGGCGGCCCGCGATCGGACCGCCGCCCAGCGCCCAGCGGTCAGCGCCCAGCGGTCAGCGGCCGGCGGCCGGCGGCCGGCGGGTCAGCGCTCGGGGGCCAGCGCCCAGCGCCCGGCGGCCGGCAGCCAGCGCTCAGCGGCCGGCGGGTCAGCGCTCGGGGGCGGGCGCGACCTGGGCGGTCGGGGGGAACCGCCGCACCTCGACCAGCTCCAGGCCGAGCGACTCGATGCGCCGCAGCAGCCCGTGCAGCGCCGCCTGGTCCTCGATCGGCCCGCTCAGCACCGTCTCCACCGGCTCCACGTTGGCGGCGAGCGCCAGCTCCTCGAACTCGGTCGTGAGCGTGCGGCTCAGGCGGCCACGGACCCTGACCTCGTAGAGGAAGCTCATCTCTGCGTGCCTCGCCGCTCGGGGATCGCTCGGGCCAGCGTCTCGTCCGCACGCGGTGCGGTCGTCACCCGCCGCGGGTGAAGTCGCCGCCGCCCCGGGGGTGGCCGGTACGGTGCCGTCCGATGCCGCCGACGCTGTCCGCCGCCTTCCCTCCCGGCCTGGCCACCCCCGACCACGTCGCCCTGGCCGAGCAGCTCGGGTACGAGCGGGCCTGGCTGTACGACTCGCCCGCGCTCTACCACGACGTGTGGATGACGCTGGCCCGCTGCGCCGAGCGGACGACGTCGATCGGGCTCGGGCCCGCGGTCCTCGTGCCCAGCCTGCGCCACCCGATGGTCACGGCGGCCGCGGTGGCCACCCTCGTCGACCTGGCGCCGGGGCGCGTGGCGGTGGCGATCGGCGCCGGCTTCACGGGCCGCCACGTGCTGGGGCAGCGGGCCATGCGCTGGGACGACGTGCGGGCGTACGTCACGGCCCTGCGGGCGCTGCTGCGGGGCGACGAGGCCGAGTGGGACGGCCGGCCGGTCCGCATGATCCACCCCGAGGGCTTCGGCGCGGCGCGGCCGGTCGACGTGCCGCTGCTGATCGCGGCGGACGGACCGCGGGGCACGGCCGTGGCGCGCGAGCTCGGCGACGGCATGTTCGCGGCCGCCCTGCCGAACCCCGAGGCGGCCGGGGGCTGGAGCGCCATCCTGCAGTTCGGCACCGTCCTCGACGACGGCGAGGCCGCCGACGGCCCCCGGGCCGTCGCCGCGGCCGGCCCCGCGGTGGCGGTGGCCCTCCACGGGCTCTACGAGCGGGGCGGGGCGGCCGCCGTCGACGGCCTGCCGGGCGGCCCCGAGTGGCGCGCCGCCCTCGAGGCCCTCCCCGCGGACCGCCGCCACCTGGCCACCCACGAGGGCCACCTCGTCGAGCTCACCGACCGCGACCGGGTGGCGCTCGCCGCCGGCACCGCGGCGATGATCCCCGCCTTCACCCTCACCGGCACCGCCGCCGACGTGCGGGCCCGGGTCGACGGGCTGGCGGCCGCCGGCGTCACCGAGGTGGCGTTCCAGCCGGGCGGGCCCGACGTCGAGCGCGAGCTGCGCGCCTTCGTCGCCGCCGCCGGCGCGCCCGCCTGACACGCGGCGGCGCGGGCACCGGGCGCCGTCGACGGCGGACACCCGGGGGCCCGGCCGGCGCGCCGCGGGCGCGGACGAGGCGCGAGACTGCCGGCACCATGGAGCTGACCGTCGTCGACCATCCCCTCGCCGCCCGGCTGCTGACCCGGCTCCGCGACGAGTCCACCGATCGGGCCGCCTTCCGCCTCGCCATGGACGAGCTGGCCGGCATGCTCGTCTACGAGGCCTGCCGCACGCTGCCGACCGAGCCCGTCGACGTCAGGTCACCGATGGGCCCGGCCACCGGCGTGCGCCTCCCCCACCCGCCCCTGGTCGTCCCGGTGCTGCGGGCGGGGCTCGGGCTGCACGGTGCCGTGATCCGCCTGCTCCCCGACACCGACACGGCCTTCATCGGCGTCTCCCGCAACGAGGAGACGCTGGTGCCCGAGCCGTACATGAACTCGGTGCCCGCCGACCTCGGCGGCCGCCCTGTCCTGGTGCTCGACCCGATGCTCGCCACCGGTGGCTCGCTCGCCCACGCCTGCCGGATCCTGCACGACCGCGGCGCCGGACCCCTTACCGGGGTGTGCGTGCTCGCCGCCCCCGAGGGCCTCGCCCACATCGAGCAGTCGGGCCTGGTCGAACGCGTGGTCACCGCCGCGGTCGACGAGCGGCTCGACGAGCGGGCCTTCATCGTGCCCGGGCTGGGCGACGCCGGCGACCGCCTCTTCGGCACCGCCTGACGCGCCGCCCGCTCCGTCGCCGTCGCAATCGCACCCGCGTCCACGACCGGGACCGTCGGGCGCGCGCCTCACGACACCCGGGCGACCGCCTCGTCGAGCATCGCGTCGACGGTGGCGGACCCGCGGGCGCGGGCGGCGGGCAGGTCGACGTCGCCGCCCACGGCCACCACCGCCTCGGCGTAGCACTTGAGCTTCGGCTCGGTGCCCGACGGCCGGACGATCAGGCGCACCCCGTCGCCCCGCAGCGCGACGCCGTCGGTCGGCGGCAGGCGGCCGCCGAGGCGCAGGTCCTCGACCTCGGCGACCGCCACGCCGGCGAGCGTCGCCGGCGGTGATGCCGCCACGGCGTCGACCGCCGCCTGCATGCGGGCCAGGCCGTCGGCGCCGTCGAGCCGCACCGAACGCTGGCGGGTGGCGTGCACGCCCAGCTCGCGGGCGAGGTCGTCGAGCCGGTCGAGGACCGTGCGCCCCTGCGCCCGCTCCGCGGCCGCCAGCTCGGCGAACGCCAGGGCGGCGGTGATGCCGTCCTTGTCGCGCACGAGGGTGCCGACGCACGAGCCGAGCGCCTCCTCGTAGCCGTACACGAACCGCAGGTCGGGCCGGTCGAGGGCCGCACGCGCCAGCCACTTGAACCCGGTGAGGGTCTCGGCGAAGGCGACGCCCCGGGCCGCGGCCAGGCGCGACAGCATCGACGACGACACGATCGTCGTCACCACGAGGCGGTCGGCACCCGCCCCGTGCTCGAGCAGCCAGTCGGCCAGCAGCACGCCGATCTCGTCGCCGGTGAGGGCCCGCCACCCGGCGCCAGAGGCGCCGCCCGTACCGGCCGCCGCGGCCGCCGCCCGGTCGGGGACGGCGATCGCCAGCCGGTCGGCGTCGGGGTCGTTGGCCACGACCACGTCGGCGCCGGTGGCCGACGCCGCCGCCAGCGCCAGGTCGAGGGCCCCCGGCTCCTCGGGGTTGGGGAAGGCGACCGTGGGGAAGTCGGGGTCGGGCGCCGCCTGCTCGGCGACGACCGTCGGCGGGGCGAAGCCCGCGCCCGTGAGCACCTCGACGAGCACGTCGCGGCCCACGCCGTGCAGCGGTGTGTACACGATCCCGACATCGCGGGCCTCCGGCGCCACCTGCAGGCCGAGCGCACCCGCGACGTAGGCGTCGACCAGGGCGTCGCCGGCGGGCACGATGCGAGGGTCGTCGTCGCGGACCCGGGGCACCGACGTGAGGGGCCCGACGGCGTCGATCTGCGCGGAGATGCGGGCATCGGTCGGCGGCACGATCTGGGCGCCGTCGCCGAGGTAGACCTTGTAGCCGTTGTCGCGGGGCGGGTTGTGGCTGGCGGTGACCTGCACGCCGGCGCAGCACCCCAGGTGGGTCACGCCGAACGCCACGACCGGGGTGGGCAGGGGCCGGTCGCCCAGGTGGACCGGGAACCCCGCGGCGGCCAGCACCGCGGCCGCGTCGCGGGCGAAGCGGTCGGACAGGTGGCGGGCGTCGTAGCCGACGATGACGGGCTCGCCCCGGTGCCCGGTGACGGTCAGGTGGGCGGCGAGGCCCGCCGTGGCCCGGATGACCACCGCCCGGTTCATCCGGTTCGGCCCCGCGCCCATCTCGCCCCGCAGGCCGGCGGTGCCGAACTGCAGGCGGGCGTGGAACCGGTCGGCCAGCGCCGCCAGGTCGGGGCCGCCGCCGGCCGCGACGAGCAGGGCGTCGACCTCGGCGCGCGTGGCGGGGTCGGGGTCCTCGGCGCGCCACGCCCGGACGGACGCCACCAGGTCGTCGGGGGACTGCGCGGCCACGGGCCTCACATCCGACCGACGACGTCGGCGAGCAGTGCGCCCATGCGCTCGGCCGCCACCCGCCCCGCCTCGAGCACCTCGTCGTGGTCGAGGGGCCGGCCGGTGAGGCCGGCGGCCAGGTTGGTGACGAGCGAGAAGCCCAGGACCTCGAGGCCCAGGTGGCGGGCGGCGATGGCCTCCCACACCGTCGACATGCCCACCAGGTCGGCGCCCAGCATCCGCAGCATGCGGATCTCGGCGGGCGTCTCGAAGTGCGGCCCGGGGAGGCCGGCGTAGACGCCCTCGGCCAGGGTGGGGTCGACCGCGCGCGCCAGCGCCCGCAGGCGGGGCGAGTAGGCCTCGGTGAGGTCGACGAAGCGGATCGGCACGCCCTCGGCGGGCATCGGCCCCGCCACGGGCGACCCGCCGGTGAGGTTGATGTGGTCGGCGATGAGCACCGGCTGCCCGACCGCCAGCCCCTCGGTGATGCCGCCGGCGGCGTTGGTGAGCACGACGGCCGTGCACCCGGCGGCGTGGGCGGTGCGGACGGCGTGGGCGACGGCCGAGGGGGCGTGGCCCTCGTACCCGTGCACCCGGCCGACGAACGCCAGCACGCGCCGGCCCCCCGGGGCGGTGATCGAGCGGATGCCGCCCGCGTGGCCCGGAACCGTCGACGGCGGGAAGCCGGGGAGGTCGGTGCTCGCCACCTCGGCCACGGTGTCGCCCATGAGGTCGGCGGCCGGCTTCCAGCCCGACCCGAGCACGACGGCGACGTCGTGGCGGTCGACCCCCGTCGCCCCGGCGACCGCCCGGGCGGCGTCGGCGGCGAGGGCGAACGGGTCGGGAGGCGCGGTGCTCACCGCGCCGACGCTATCCGTGCGGCGCGCCCGGGCCGGCGCCGACCGGGCCGCTGTCCGTTCTGTCGTGTTCCGCCCACCTGCGGTGACAGATCGGTTACGGGGGCGTCACAGCCCTGGCCTGGTCGAGCGCCATCCCCGGGCCCCGGTGGGAAATGTGACTAGGGTGCGCGGGGTGACCGCCAGGTCATGCGTTCCACGACAGGGAGCTTCGAGCGGATGATGCAACGACGACGGTTCAGGGCCCTCGCCGCGCTGCTGGCGTTGGCCGTCGTCGCCGCCGCGTGCGGTGACGACGACGACGACTCAGCGTCCGACAGCGGCGGTGGCGGCGGCAACAGCGACTTCACCGCCTGCCAGGTGACCGACACCGGCGGTGTCGACGATAAGTCGTTCAACCAGACGGCCTACAAGGGCGTCCAGGACGCCGCCGACGAGCTCGGCTTCGAGCCGCAGGTGCTCGAGTCGCAGAGCGAGGCCGACTTCACGCCCAACATCCAGGCGTTCCTCGACCAGGACTGCGGCATGATCATCACGGTCGGCTTCCTGCTCGGCGACGCCACGGCCACCGCGGCCGAGGAGAACCCCGACCAGCTCTTCGCCATCGTCGACAACGACCTGTTCGACACCGAGACCGAACAGGACCGCAACTTCGACAACGTCGCCGAGCTCACGTTCTCGACCGACCAGGCCGCGTTCCTCGCCGGCTACGTCGCCGCGGCGATGTCCGAGACCGGCACGGTGGGCACCTACGGCGGCATCAACCTGCCGACGGTGAACATCTTCATGAAGGGGTTCCAGCTCGGCATCGAGCAGTACAACACCGACAACGGCACCGCCGTGAAGCTGATCGGGTGGGACAACGCCGCCGACGACGGCCTGTTCACCGGTGACTTCGAGGACGAGTCGAAGGGCCGGGCCACCACCCAGACCCTGCTCGACCAGGGCGCCGACGTCATCATGCCGGTGGCCGGGCCCGTGGGCCTCGGCACCATCGCCGCCATCGAGGCGGCCGGCAGCGACGCCAAGGTCGTGTGGGTCGACACCGACGGCTGCGAGTCGGTCGCCGACAGCTGCGACATGTTCCTCACCTCGGTGATGAAGAACATGGACGTCGCCGTGAACGACGTGATCCAGGCCGGCGCCGACGGCTCGTTCGAGGGCGGGACCAACCTCGGCACCCTCGAGAACGACGGCGTGGGCATCGCCCCGTTCCACGAGTTCGACGACCAGGTCCCCCAAGAGGTGAAGGACCGGGTCGACGAGCTGCGCCAGATGATCATCGACGGCGAGATCGAGACGTCGCCGGCGTCCTGACGCCCGCATCCGGATGAAGGTCGACCTCCGGGGCATCACCAAGCGCTTCCCGGGCGTCGTCGCCTGCAGTGGCGTGGACCTCTCCGTCGCCGACGGGGAGGTCCACGCGCTGCTCGGCGAGAACGGCGCAGGCAAGTCCACCCTCATGAACATCCTCTTCGGCCTCTACCGGGCCGACGAGGGCGAGATCATCCTCGACGGCGTGCGGCTCGAGGCCCACTCCCCCGCCGACGCCATCGCCGCCGGCGTCGGCATGGTGCACCAGCACTTCATGCTCGTGCCGGTGTTCACCGTGGCCGAGAACGTCATGCTCGGCGTCGAGCCCACGGGCGCCCTCGGGTCGCTCGACCGGGCCGCGGCGCGCGACCGCGTCGTCGACCTGTCCGAGCGCTACGGCCTGTCGGTCGATCCCGACGCCGTCGTCGAGGACCTGCCCGTCGGCGTGCAGCAGCGCGTCGAGATCCTCAAGGCGCTCTACCGCGACGCCCGCTGCCTCATCCTCGACGAGCCCACGGCCGTGCTGACGCCCACCGAGATCGACGAGCTCATGGGCATCATCCGCCAGCTCGCCGCCGACGGGCGGGCGATCATCTTCATCTCCCACAAGCTGCGCGAGGTCGTGGCGATCGCCGACCGCATCACCGTGCTGCGCGACGGTCGCGTCGTCGGCAGCACCACGCCGGCCGAGGCCGGCGAGCAGGAGCTCGCCACGATGATGGTCGGGCACGACGTGCAGCTCGTCGTCGACAAGGGCCCCGCGACGCCCGGAGACCCGGTGCTCGAGGTCGACGACCTGGTCGTCGACGACGACCGCGCCGTGCGGGCCGTCGACGGCGTGTCGCTCGAGGTCCGCGCCGGCGAGATCCTGGCCGTGGCGGGCGTGCAGGGCAACGGCCAGAGCGAGCTGGTCGAGGCCATCTGCGGGCTGCGGGCCCCGAAGGCCGGCACCGTGCGCCTCGACGGCACCGACGTCACCGGCGACAGCCCCCGCCGCATGTTCCGCGCCGGGCTGGCGCACGTGCCCGAGGACCGCCAGCGCGACGGCCTCGTCGGATCGTTCCCGATCGCGGACAACCTGGTGCTCAACCAGATCGTGAAGCGACCCTTCTCGCGCGGCGGACGCGTCGACCGCGGTGCGGTGCGCCGGCACGCGGCCGACCTCGTCGACGAGTTCGACGTGCGCACCCCGTCGATCGACGCCACGGCGTCGACGCTGTCGGGCGGCAACCAGCAGAAGGTCATCATCGCCCGCGAGTTCTTCCACGCCGACCGGCTGCTCGTGCTGTCGCAGCCGACGCGGGGCCTCGACGTCGGCTCGATCCAGTACATCCACCGCCAGGTCGTGGCCAAGCGCGACCAGGGCGTCGGGGTGCTGCTCAACTCGTCCGAGCTCGACGAGGTCCTGGCGCTCGCGGACCGCATCGCCGTCATCTACCGCGGCCGCATCGTCGGCGTCGTCGACCGGGCCGACGCCAACCGCGAGGTCATCGGCCTGCTGATGGCCGGGGCGGTGGCCGAGGCGGCCGAGGTCGAGCCGGCCGTGTCCGACGAAGACGAGGTGACGGTCACGTGACCACGACCACCGACGCCGCCGGCGCCACCGACCCACCGGCCGAGCCGCCGACCGACGAGGCTCCCCGGCCGAGCCGCGGCGGGGTGGTCGACTGGCTGGTGGACGTGGGAAACAGCCTGCTGATCCCGGCCCTCGCGCTGATCACGGCGCTCGTCGTCGGCGGCCTGGTCATCATCTTCTCCGACCCCGACGTCCTCGACGAGTGGGGCTCGTTCTTCGGCGACCCCACCGGTGCGCTCCAGGCGTCGTGGAACGCCGTCTTCGACGCCTACGAGGCCCTGTGGCGCAGCTCGCTCGGGTCGGCGAGCGGCATCGGGCGCACGCTCGTCGAGGCGACCCCGCTCGCCCTCGCCGGGCTCTCGGTGGCGTTCGCGTTCCGGGCCGGGCTGTTCAACATCGGTGCGGCCGGCCAGCTCGTCATCGGCGCGACCTGCGCCGGTTGGGTCGGCTTCACGTGGGACCTCGCCACCCCGCTGCACATCACGGTCGCCGTGCTCGCGGGCTTCCTGGGCGGCGCGGCCTGGGGCGGCATCGCCGGCGTGCTCAAGGCGCGCACCGGCGCCCACGAGGTGATCACCACGATCATGCTCAACTACATCTCGTACCAGCTGCTGAACTACGCGCTGCGGTCCGACGCCTTCCAGCCCGCCGGTCGTGACGACCTCATCTCGAGGGCGGTGGCCGAGTCGGCCCGGCTGCCCGAGGTGTCGTTCGGCGACGTGACCGTCCACGCCGGCCTGTTCATCGCCCTGGCGGCGGCCGTGATCATCTGGTGGCTGCTCGAGCGCTCCACCGTCGGCTTCCAGCTCCGGACGGTGGGGGCCAACCCGCACGCCGCCGCCTACGCCGGCATGAGCGTCGCCGCCATGTACGTGCTGGCGATGGTGGTCGCCGGCGGCCTGGCCGGGCTGGCGGGCACCGTGAACATCCTCGGCCGCCCCAGCTTCAGCCTCACGGGCGGCTACTACGCCTTCATCGGCTTCGACGCGATCGCCGTCGCCCTGCTCGCCCGGGCCAACCCCATCGGCGTGCTGGGCGCCGCGTTCCTGTTCGGCGTGCTGCGGGCGGGCTCGACCGGGATGCAGGCGGCGACGTCGACGCCGGTCGACATCATCGTGGTCATCCAGGCGCTGATCATCCTGTTCGTGGCGGCACCGGCGCTCGTGCGGTCGATCTACCACATCAAGGCGGGCCGGGGCACGAGCCAGACGTTCACCACGAGCTGGGGGGCCTGACCGGTGGCCCGCAGGCGTACCGCACTCGGATCGGGGCACCGCTGATGGCCGCCACGCTCACACCGCCCGAAGCGCCGACGCCCGACGAGCCGATCGTGCCCGTCGTCGACGACGCGCCCTCCGCCCGCCGCCGCATCGGCTTCGGCATCGCCACCGCGCTCCTCGGCCTCGTCGCCCTCGTCGGCTTCGGCCTGGGCAGCGCGTCGGGGCTCGACGCCACGTTCGTGTTCAGCCGCGCCGACGACGCGATCAGGCTCCCCGACGTCACGGTCCCGGCGCGGGCCACGGGCATCGTGCTCGGCGTCGTCACGATCGTCCTGGGCGCCCTGCTCGCCGCGGGCGTGATCCGGCGTCGCATCTACCTCGTGTTCGGCGTCGGGCTCGCGCTGTTCGTCATCGCCCTGCTGGCCTGGGCCGCCCGCGGCGACACCATCAGCATCATCGGCATGGTCAACGGCACGCTGTTCCGGGCGACGCCCCTGGCGCTCGGGGCGTTCGCCGGCCTGCTGTGCGAGCGCGCCGGCGTGGTCAACATCGCCATCGAGGGCATGCTCCTGACCGGCGCGTTCGTGGCCGCCCTCACCGCCAGCGCGGCCGACAACACCTGGGTGGGGCTGCTGTGCGGCATGGCCGCGGGCGCCCTGCTCGGCGCCTTCCTCGGCGTGCTGTCGATCAAGTACCAGGTCGACCAGATCATCGGCGGCACGGTCATCAACATCTTCGCCCTCGGCATCACGAGCTACCTGGGCGCGCGCATCCTCCAGGAGTACCCCGACCTCAACCAGCCCGGATCGTTCCGGCCGTTCGGCATCCCCGGCCTCGAGCGCCTGCCGATCGTGGGCGACGTGCTGTTCGACAACACGATCTACGCGTACATCGTGTTCCTGCTCGTGATCGGCCTCTGGTGGGGCCTGTTCCGCACCCGGTGGGGGCTGCGGGTCCGGGCCGTCGGCGAGCACCCCCGGGCCGCCGACACCGTCGGCATCAACGTCCTGCGCACCCGCTACCGCTCGGTGATGATGGGCGGCGCCGTCGCCGGCATCGGCGGCACCTGGTTCACCCTGGACGCGACCGGCAGCTTCAACGAGAACATGACCGCCGGCAAGGGTTACATCGCCCTGGCGGCGCTCATCTTCGGCCGCTGGCATCCCGTCGGCGCGTTCGTCGCCGCCCTGGTGTTCGCGTTCTCCGAGGAGCTCCAGACGCGCCTGGCGCTGCTCGACACGCCGATCCCCTCCGACTTCCTGCTGATGCTGCCGTACGTCGTCACGATCGTGGTGGTCGCCGGCCTGGTCGGCCGCTCGCGCCCGCCGGCGGCCGACGGGCAGCCGTACGTGGTCGAGTGACCGGGCCGCCTCCTGTCGACTGGGACGCCCTGCGGGCCGCCGCCGCCGACGTCGCCCGGCGGGCCTACATGCCCTACTCGAACTTCCCGGTCGGGGCCGCCGGGCTGGTCGACGACGGGCGCGTCGTCGTCGGCTGCAACGTCGAGAACGCCTCGTACGGCCTCACGCTGTGCGCCGAGTGCGGCCTCGTGTCATCGCTGCACGCCAGCGGGGGCGGGCGGCTCGTGGCGGTGGCGGTCACCGACCCCGACGGCCACGACCTGTCGTGCTGCGGCCGCTGCCGGCAGCTGCTGTTCGAGGCCGGCGGGCCCGACCTCGTCGTGAACGGGGTGCCGATGCGCGAGTGGCTGCCCGCGGCCTTCGGTCCCGACGACCTGTAGGAGCCTGCGCGACGATGGCCACCGACATCCTCGACGTCATCCGCACCAAGCGCGACGGGGGCACCCTCTCCGACGAGCAGGTGCGCTTCTTCATCGAGGGCTACACGGCCGGCACCGTCGCCGACGAGCAGGCGGCCGCGCTGTGCATGGCGATCCTGCTGCGCGACATGGCGCCCGCCGAGCTGACCACCTGGACCAGGGCGATGATCGACAGCGGCGAGCGCCTCGACCTGTCCGGGGTCGGTCGGCCCACCGTCGACAAGCACTCGACGGGGGGCGTCGGCGACAAGGTGTCGTTGCCGCTCGCCCCGCTCGTGGCCGCCTGCGGTGCGGCGGTGCCCCAGCTCTCGGGGCGGGGCCTCGGCCACACGGGGGGCACCCTCGACAAGCTCGAGGCGATCCCCGGATGGCAGGCCACCCTGCCCACCGATCGGATCGTCGCCCAGCTCCGCGACGTCGGGGCGGTGATCTGCGCGGCCAGCGAGGCGCTGTGCCCGGCCGACCGCAAGCTCTACGCGCTGCGCGACGTCACGGCCACGGTCGAGGCGGTACCGCTCATCGCCAGCTCGATCATGGCGAAGAAGATCGCCGAGGGGACCGAGGCGCTGGTCCTCGATGTGAAGGTGGGTGCGGGCGCCTTCCTGCCCGAGATCGCCACCGCTCGGCGGCTGGCGGAGACGATGGTCGGCCTCGGCACCGCCAACGGCGTGCGCACCGTGGCGCTGATCACCGACATGGACGCCCCGCTCGGACGGGCCTGCGGCAACGGCCTCGAGGTGCTCGAGGCGCGCGAGGTGCTGCGCGGCGGCGGGCCGGCCGACCTGGTCGAGGTCACGCTGGCGCTCGCCGGCGAGATGCTGCGCCTCGCCGGGTTGCCCGTCGGGGGCGGCGAGGGGCCGCGTGCCGCCCTCGCCGACGGGCGGGCGCTGGCGGTGTGGGACGCCATGATCCGGGCCCAGGGGGGCGATCCCGACGCCGATCTCCCGGCCGCCGCCGTCCGCCACGAGGTGCGGGCCCCGGCCGGCGGCTACCTCCGGCGGCTCGACGCCCGGGCCGTGGGCGTGGCCGTGTGGCGGCTGGGCGCGGGCCGGTCGCGCAAGGAGGACGCCGTCTCGCCGTCGGCCGGTGCCGTCTGCCTCCGCAAGCCCGGCGACGCCGTCGAGGCTGGCGAACCGGTGCTGGTGCTGCACGCCGACGACGAGTCCCGCCTCCCCGCCGCGCTCGCCGCCCTCGAGACCGCCATCGAGATCGGCCCCGAGCCGCCCGAGCCCCGGCCGCTCGTGCACGAGCGCATCGCCTGAGCGGAGGGCCGGGCGCGCCGGCACCCCTCCGAGGCGCGGATCACCCCCCGAGGGTGACGATCGATCGCGGACCGGGCCGCAGGATCGCGCCCGGGACGACGGCGCACCGGAGCGTCGGCGACCGATCTGCGTCCCCGCCGTGGCGGTGGGCGGCGAGCCCGCCGGCCTCCACGACCGCGGCACGATGCCGACGCCCGGACGCCGATCCGCGAGAGAGGAGCCATCGTGCGCACCCTGCCCCGCATCATCGCCATCATCCTGCTCGTCGCCGGCGTGGTCATGGTCGTCGCCGGCGCGGCCACGTACTACCTCGTCCACCGCGAGCTGGCGGACGAGCACATCGTCGTGTCCGACGACGCGGAGTCGTTCGCGGGCGAGAAGGTCGAGGGCCCGTTCACCGCCTACAGCGAGGCGATGACCATCAAGGTCCACGCCGAGGAGATCGCCGACGGCCAGACCTACGCCGAGCTCGACCGGGACGACCCGCGGCGCGACCAGGTGATGACCTCGTCGTTCCTGCGGGCGTCGCTGTTCACGTCGGTCGTGGCGTTCGGCGTGGCGGCCCTCGTGGTCGGGCTCGGGCTGCTGTTCCTGGCCATCGGGGTCGTCATCCTGGCCTTCGACAGGCGCCTCGCCCCGCCGGCGGAACGGGTCGCCCCCGCCCCCGTCGAGTGAGGTCCGGCGGAGGGACGCATCGACCGCTCGCGCCCGTACGCTTCTGCCCAGGCCACCCGGCGGACGCCGGAGGACAGGAGGGGTGCGGTGAGCGAGGCGACCCAGCGCTGGACGATCGGCGACGTGCGGGTGACGAGCGTGGTCGAGGCGCAGACCGACGGCATCCCGCCGGCGTTCTTCTTCCCCGAGGCCGACGAGGCGGCCGTGTCCACCCAGGACTGGCTGGCGCCCCACTACGCGGACCTCGACGCCGGCACCATCGGCATGCGGGTGCAGGCGTTCGTGCTCGAGGTCGGCGACCGCATCGTCGTCGTCGACCCGTGCGTCGGCAACGCCAAGCATCGCGAGCTGCCGTACTGGCACGACCAGCACTGGCCGTTCATGGACCGGTTCCGGGCCGCCGGGTTCGATCCGGCGGCGGTCGACCTCGTCGTCCACACCCACCTGCACGTCGATCACGTCGGGTGGGACACGCACCTGGCCGACGGGCGTTGGGTTCCCACGTTCACGGCCGCCCGCCACGTCTACGTGGGCGAGGAGGTCGACTTCCAGGCGGCCGATCCCGGCGACGAGGCCGGCTGGATCCGTGACGACTCGATCACGCCGATCTTCGCCGCCGGGCTGGCCGACGTCGTCGAGGCCGACGCCGACCTCGGCCCGGCGCTGCGCCTCTGCCCGACGCCCGGGCACACGCCCGGTCACGCGTCCCTGTGGGTCGAGTCCGCCGGGGCCACCGCGCTGCTGACGGGCGACACGATCCACCACCCCGTGCAGTGCGCACTGCCCGACCTGGCGTTCGTGTCCGACCACGACCCCGCGCAGGCCCGCGCGACCCGGGGCGACCTGCTGGCCAAGGCGGCGGCCGACGACGCCGTGGTCTTCGGGGCCCACTCCCCCACCGAGCCCGGCGGCCGCCTCACGGCGGCGGCGGGTGCCTGGCACTTCGTGCCCGTGCCCGGCGCCGCCTGACGGTTCGTCGCCGCCGCCGCTCAGCCCGTGTAGGTGGGGCGCCCGGGCACCGGCACCGCCGGTGGGCCGTTCAGCCCGTGTAGGTGGGGCGCCCGGGCACCGGCACCGCCGGTGGGGCGAGCGGGAGCACCGCGGCGGGCGGGTCGCCCGCACCGCCGGGCACGGCGGGCGGCGGCGCTCCGGCGCATCCGGGCGCGGTGGCAGCCGGTCGCACGCAGATCGTGTGGGTGCCGCCCGTGTCGGGCGTCGTCACCGACAGCACGCCGGTGGCGGCGTCGAACGACGAGGTCCAGGTGCCCGGCGCGTCGCCGGTCTCGACGGCCCACCCGTCGGGGAACACGGGGAGGTGCACGTAGATCTCGGTCGCTCCCGTGGCCGCGCTGTCGGCGAACGTCACCTGCAGCGTGCGGGTGGCGGGGTCCCAGTGCGACGAGGTGGGCGCGCCCGCCACCGCCCGCGGGTAGGGCTGGAAGATCTGCCCGATCGCCGGACGGTCGGCCCCGGACGCGTCGAGCGGGCAGTACCCCGACCCCCGGCAGAAGTTGAACACCGACCAGCCCGAGCCGACGCGTTCGAGCGTGACCAGCGAGTCGCGCACGAAGGCGTCCATCCCCGGCCGGTCGGGCTGGGCGATGCCCCACTCGCCGACGAGGAGGGGGACCGCGAACCGCTCGGTGTAGGTGGTGGTGGCCGCCGCCCACTGCCCGAAGAACGCGGGGTCGTACTCGACGACGCCGCCCGGCGTGTAGGTCGCCGACTCGATGCTCGGGTCGTACATGTGGGGGTACAGCGCCACCTTCGGTCCGCGCACCTCGCCCAGGGAGGTGGGGATGCCGAGCGACGCCAGGTTCGGCGGCTCGAAGAACACCCAGTGGTCGGGGTCGACGGCCGAGATGGCGTCGGTGAGCCGCTGGAACATCGGCGTGAGCTGCTCGCGCTCGACGCGCTCGGCGGCCTGGAAGAGGCCCTCGCCCGCACGGATCTTGCCGAACGGCTCGTTGAGCAGGTCGTAGCCGAAGAGGGCGGGGTGGTCGTGGACGCGGTCGACCACGTGCAACCACGCGTCGATCTGCGCCTGGCGCAGGTCGGCGTCCTCGTAGAGGTGCTCCCACGCCGCCTGCACGGCGGGTTGGAGGTAGTTGAGGAACCAGACCGTCTGGGGGACGAACGGCTCGCCGTCGGTGCGGGTGGCCCACGCCGGGATGCCCCGATCGCCGAACGCCTCGCCGAACACGTCCTGGTGCATGTCGACGATCACGAGGATGCCGTGGGCGGCGGCGCGGTCCATGGCCGCCACCACCGCGTCGAGGTAGCCCTCGTCCCACGCGCCCTGCTGCGGCTCGAGCAGGTTCCAGTAGACGCTGAGGCGCATGTGGTCCATGCCCCGGGCCGCGGCGTCCGCGAGCAGGGCGTCGCCGGCGACGGCCGGGTCGGGCGTCTTGACGTTGAACCCGTGGAACTGCAGGGCCCGGCCCTGCTCGTCGGCGATGTACACCCGACCGTCGGTGCCCTCGGTGGTCGACCACCCGGCCACCGGGCCGGGCGCCGCGATCGGCTCGCCCTGCGCCGGCGGCGGTGCCTGCGCGGTGGTGCGCGCCCCGCCGGGGAGGGCGCCGGCCGCACCGGGCACGAGCACCAGCGCCCCGAGCACGACCGCCGCGGCCACCACGGCGGCCGGCCGGGCGCGCCAGCCGCGCGCTGTGGACGTCCCCTGCTCCCCCATCGGGCGTCACCATACGCTGTACGGGCCTGTGCTTCCCGTCCGGGCGGCCGCCGGGTGCCGGTAGCCTGGGGCATGGCTGCACCCACCCTCGACCAGATCCGGCGGGCTCCCAAGGTGCTGCTGCACGACCACCTCGACGGCGGGCTCCGTCCGTCCACGGTCGTCGAGCTCGCACGCGACGCCGGACACACCCTCCCCACCACCGACGTCGGCGAGCTCGCCAGCTGGTTCACGCGCGGGGCCTACCGGCACGACCTCGACCTCTACCTCGAGACGTTCGAGCACACGGTCGGCGTCATGCAGACGAAGGACGCCCTCGTGCGGGTGGCCGCCGAGTGCGCCGAGGACCTGGCGAGCGACGGCGTCGTCTACGCCGAGGTGCGGTTCGCCCCCGAGCTGCACATCAACGGGGGCCTGACGCTCGACGAGGTCGTCGACTCGGTGCTCGAGGGCTTCCGCCTCGGCAGCGCCGGCCGGCCGATCACGATCGGCACGCTGGCCACGGCGATGCGCCACGCCGCCAACTCCGAGGAGATCGCCCAGCTCGCCCTGCGCCACCGCGACTCGGGCGTCGTCGGCTTCGACATCGCCGGCAGCGAGGCCGGCAACCCGCCGACCCGCCACCTGGCGGCGTTCCAGGAGATCGCCAAGGCCAACAGCCACATCACGATCCACGCCGGCGAGGCGTTCGGCCTGCCGTCGATCTGGGAGGCGCTGCAGCTGTGCGGGGCCGAGCGGCTGGGCCACGGGGTGCGCATCGTCGACGACATCACGTTCGACGACCAGGGCCGGGCGCAGCTGGGCCGGCTGGCGGCGTTCGTCCGCGACCGCCGCGTGGCGCTCGAGATGTGCCCCACCTCCAACGTGCACACGGGCGCGGCTCCGTCCATCGCCGAGCACCCGATCGGCCTGCTCACCCGGCTGCGCTACCGGGTCACCGTCAACACCGACAACCGGCTCATGTCCGACATCGACCTGAGCCACGAGTTCCACAACCTCGTCGAGGCGTTCGGCTTCGGCTGGGACGAGATCGAGTGGCTCACGATCAACGCCATGAAGTCGGCGTTCTGGCCGTTCGACCAGCGCCTGCGCATCATCCAGGGCCAGATCAAGCCGGGCTTCTCGTCGCTGCGCGCCGAAGACCTCTAGGGCGCGTTCTGTCGTCTGTCACCGCGCCATCGCGCGGTGACAGACGACAGAACGGCTGGGGTAACCACGCGTCACCGGTGTTGGCAGTCACCGGACGGTCCGATCCCGACGGCAGTACCCTGGCCTCGTGACCGCCACCGCGCCGTCCCCCACGGGC
>Ga0111538_10002239_pt1 | contig 27260 bp, 23 predicted proteins | sample SoiMethybrSBSTD1_FD_79669 | JGI IMG/M metagenome (GOLD analysis project Ga0111538, IMG submission 79669) | Bulk soil microbial communities from a Populus tree surrounding site in Tennessee, USA - Soil MetaG P. TD hybrid SBSTD1 (version 2)... | ecosystem: Environmental > Terrestrial > Soil >...
CCAAATGTTGGTTCGATCGATCAGTTCATCGACAGCACAGATGTACTTCAGCAGTTGTCCGTGGTGAGACGACTCGGACTGGTTTATGAACATCTTGATGAAAACTAGTTTTACGCGGCCACTTTTGGAAATCGATTTGATACTACAACTCCTCTGCCGCGGCGAGAAACGCGCCTCACTTTACGCGGAATTTCGTTTCCAGCTCGAAAGTAATGCCCGCATTCAGGTCCGACACTTTCGCTCTAACTTTGTACTCACCAGCCGGATCCTTTGACTCGATACGAATCCCCAGGATGGCTTTGCTCAGTTGTATGTTTTGCGCTGGCGGCGGTTGCTCCTTCCACAAAGGTTCGCCTTTGCGTTCAGCGTATACACTGCCGTCCGGCTTAATGACCGCGTAATCCACAACTGAATTGCAAACTCCGTCGCTATCGGGCTTGCAACCAGCAAACAAAACAAACGCTCCGATCACTTTTCCGCGTTTCACATCCGTAACCGGCTTGATAGTTGGTGTTTCCGGCTTCGACCATTCTTCTATGAACCCTTTTGGGTCTTCAACAACGATGAGGTGTCCGGCGAATCCATTCACGGACTTTCGCTCTGACGTGTCTTCTACTTTCTCATCGCCTTTCCTCCATTGAGCTGAGACCATTACATTCGCCAAAACAATTACGAGCACCGCAAGGATGATTTTCACGTACCGGTCCTTTCGTTTCGCGGCGCGATATCGCCGGGTTCATCAATTACGGATTGGGGCTGGGATTCGAATCTGAACGGCGTTTCGTTCTCGGGTTGTTGGCGATGATGTAGTCTCGCAGCCTTTGGGCGTCGGGGTATTCCGGCTTCTTCTTCAGAAACTCGTTGTACTCGATAGCCGCAAGGTCTTTGCGTCCCGCGAGATTGTAAACGCTCGCCAAACGCAGATTAGCATTCGCCATTCTCACCGGATCGAGTTTCAATGCCTGATTCATATGCTCAACCGCGATCGACTCTTTCTTCGCCGCAAAGTAAGCCTCGCCGAGAAAGTAATTTGCAATAGCTGATTTCGGATCCTTTTCCACGCCAGACCGCAAGGCCGCGATCGCGCCTTCAGGCTTCTTTTGCGCGAGCCGCACACGCCCAAGATTCACGAAAGCAGTAATGAATTCCGGTTCTACTTCAATGGCTTTAGCAAAGCTCTGCTCGGCGGCGGCGAAATTTTTCTGAACGAAGTAGACCAATCCCAACTCATTCCACGACTGATAGTCTTTCGGATCTGCCTCGACGATTGAACGAAGCGTTGCGATAGCCCCAGGCAACTCATTCTTACTGATCTGCTTCATCGCTTTGTCGAACAGCTTGGGGTTTTGATAGCTACGACTGTAGGAATCCGGTGCTGCTACAACCTCGCGGTTGGCTCGCAACGACGAAGTCCAATTCAGTTGCAGATCCTGTTCGATGGGTTTCAGTTTTCTTTGCGCTATGTGAATCGCAACCCGCGCGATTTCGACGTTGTCGATTTCCACGCCGATAAGGTAGTTACCCTCAAGAATGTTGTTGAAACTATAACGACCACCCTTTCCAACTCGCTGTCGTGCGACTTCCTCGTTTTCGCGCGAATAGAGAATCAGATCGAACATTGTGTTAGCCGGCGCGGCGACCTCCGGCTCGATCACTATCAACTCGCCATACAAGGTGAAAATGCGACCGGGGGGGACATCGGCGGGCGACGGTGTCAGTGTCGCTTGCGCAAACAGCACGGTGTTGAAGGCAAGCGTCAATCCGACGAGCAGGAAGAAGCGTGTCATGAGTGCAATCTCCGTGGTCGCTATATTAGGAGATTCGTGTCGAGTGGCAAACGTATTTTGTTTGACGACCGTCGTTACGGCTTCTTCAGAAACACTTCGATCGACGCCGCCTTGCGCAACCGTTCCACGAGTGCGCGTTCGGCGATGCGAGTCTCGGCTGTTTGCAGGTAGCTGATGATCGAGTCTTTAGTTTGAGCGAAGTCACCGCTCACGCGTTCTTTGTTCTGTTCGAAGAAGAGGCGCGCTTGTTCTTCGGTGACTTGTTTCGGCTTTACTTCCGTTTCGAGCAGGGCGGCGGTCGTTATCTTTCGCCGCGCTGCTTCCTGGGTCAGCAGGGTGTCGTTGATGTTCAGGTCTAGTTCGTTGCGGCGCAGTTCGTACACCTGATCTTGCACTTCGAAGATCAACTTCTTAAGTGAGTCTTCAACATCGCCGGCAGTGATTGCTCCGCCGTTAACAGTTGCCACCACTTGTGCGCGTTCGGCCTCGGTGCGCGTCGGTGCGGGCTGCTGGACCTTAACCACCGTGTCGCTGGCGCCGCGCAGGTTGTCGGCAAACGTTTTCGCTTCGGCGCGCTGTCGCTCGTCGGTCAGATACTTAATGATGTCATCCTTGACGGTGTTGAAGTCGTTCTGAATGCGTGCCCGGTTTTGATCGTAAAAGGCTTGCGCGTCAGCCTGCGTAGGTGGTTGCACTTTGCTGACAACCTCGAGCTCCAGCAGTTTTGCCGTCGTCAACCCACGTTTCTTTGCTTCGGCCTCGAGCAGTCTGGAGTTAATCATCAGATCCAGTTCGCGTTTGCGTGCTTCAACCACCTGGCGCTGAAGATTGAGCACGGATTCGCCGGTTGCCTTTTCAATATCGCGAGCGCTGATGCTGACGCCGTTGACGATGGCCAACGTGGCGGGAAGCGGTTGCGACTCGCACGCACACTCTTCTGCCACGCTCCTTGTTTGCGTTTGAGCCAGAGAAGGCAACGAAACCATTACCACAGCAAGAACGGCCAACGCGATTTTCATAATCGGTCTCCTTGAATCGAGGTCACAGTTGGACCACATGGTAGCAAGGCCCGTGCTAGACAATATTCACCTGTCCGGCAGCGCGCGCTCGATGCGATCTGCGGAAAAGCCCGCAATCGCTGAGAAGGTTTCCGCTTTTGGACGTTGATCCTCGTGTTTAAGTGCTGCTTCCACGACGGTGTACGCGAGTTGCAGTAAGGCTTGCAGCTTGCAGCCTCGTGATTAGCTCATGAAAGAACAGCAACGTAAAACGATCCTCGTCGTCGACGACGACGTCAGCGTGACAGACTCATTGCGTCTGGTGCTTACCGACGCAGGGTTTCAAGTTCTGACCGCCGGCACCGTTGCCCGTGCGCGCGCGATCTTAAACGACACTCAATTCGATCTCGTAATCACCGATCTGTGTCTGCCTGATGGCACCGGGATCGACGTCATTACGAATGTCAAGACCGAAGCGCCGGAAACGGAAGTGATACTGATGACGGGCCATGGATCGTTGGACATAACGATCGAAGCCATAAAACGCGGCGCTTATTACTATGTCGAGAAGCCTTGCACGCCCGACACTTTGTACACGCTGATCAATCGCGCGCTCGAGGTTGCGACGTTAAAGCGTGAGAATGAAAGTCTTAAACGGACGTTGAGCGTTGGAGGCGAGGCGTTCGGCATGATTGGCCGTCATCCGAAGTTGCACCAGATCATTCAAACGATTCGCACCACCGCGCCGTCGGATGCGTCGGTGCTTATCGAGGGCGAAAGCGGCACCGGTAAGGAGTTGGTGGCCGCGGCTTTTCACGCGCAGAGTGATCGTTCTTCAGGGGCGTTTATTCGTATCAATTGTTCGGCGATACCACATGAGCTGATCGAATCCGAGTTGTTTGGGTACAAGAAAGGCGCCTTCACCGGGGCGGACCACGACAAGCGTGGCTTGATTGAAGCAGCCAACGAAGGCACGCTGCTGCTCGACGAGATTGCCGAGATGCCCTCGCATTTGCAGACTAAACTATTGCGCGTATTGCAGGAAAGAAAGTTGCGGCGTGTCGGCGACGAACGTGAGATCGACGTCAGTTTTCGTTTGTTGTCGGCTACGAATCGCAACACATCCGCTCTGCTCGAGCAAGGCTTGTTGCGCAACGATCTCTACTTCCGCATCAGCACGATCAAGATCCAGGTGCCGCCGCTGCGCGAACGTCTCGACGATGTTCCGTTGATTGCCAGGCACTTTCTCGATCGCTTCAACCTTCACTACAACAAGAAGATTCGCGACCTTTCGCCGGCCACTGTGCAGCGGCTGTTGCGGTACAACTGGCCGGGGAATATTCGCGAGCTGGAGAGTGTTATTGAACGGGCCGTGTTGTTCTGTTCCGGAAAGCAGTTGGATCCTGATTGTCTACCGGAGGAGTTTCATCGCCCGCGTCTGAATAATTCGTCGTTTGTAATTCCACCGTTGGTCCCGATGGAAGAGATCGAGCGCGAAGCAATCCTGCAAACTCTCGAACGCACCTCAGGCAACGTACGTCGCAGTGCTCAAATCCTTCGCTTTCCCCGCCCCACCTTCTACCGCAAACTCAAAAAACTCGGCATCACCGTCCAACGGCCCGCGTAAGAAACAATCCGTGAACCAAGTGGTCCATTGTGAAGCATAGGACCAGGACCATGTCTCAGCGTGAGACATAACGTGACGTCTCTTCCTCATAATCCAACAACGCACTAACGCGGGCATGGTTATTGCTGCGTGGTCCTACAACTCACTCGAGTCACCTCGAGCGTGGTCCATTCAGACCGAATACGCGGAGGAAAGGAAGATGAAAACCAAATACCACATGCATCGAAGGAGAAAGCTCTCCTTTCTGCTCTTGTTATCCTCGCTTTTACTTCTACTACCAACCCTTATCATTCAGGCACAGACGCCGGTAGTGATTGAGGAGCCACAGGCGCCTCCAGATCTTATTCCACTACCGCTGCCGTCGCCTACACCCACGCCCTTAGCAACCTGCACTCGCACCATCAAAGCCGACGTCGTCGCGCTTGACCAGGTGATCATGTACAACCGTCTCGGGGCCGTGAACCCCGGCGGCATGATTTACGCCCTCAAGCAAGACGTTGTCGCGATCGATGCGGCGAAAGGTATTGTCGCCGGCAACGTCAGATTGCGCTCCGACAAGCGGCCAAGACCGATTGTCCTGCGCATGAACAGCGGCGACTGCCTGCGAATAACTTTCACCAATCTTCTATCCAGCGTCCCCATTGACGATCAACCCGCAACTCGTTCCGCGGGTATTCATGTAATCGGCATGGAGCTGGTGAACGGAATGGGTTCCGACGGCTCGAACGTCGGCACCAATGCGCCGAGTCTCGTAGGTCCGGGTGGGTCGACGATCTACACCTACACCGCGACGCGCGAAGGAAACAACCTGATGTACAGCACCGGCGCTACGACCAGCGGCGAAGCTGATGGCGGCACGTTGGCGCAGGGCCTCTTCGGCAGCGTCAACGTCGAAGCGAAAGGCGCCGAGTGGTACCGTTCGCAAGTTACCGCCGATGACATGAAGCTCGCGCAAAGCGGCACCACCGCGGGCGGTCAACCGATCATCAATTACGACGCCGTTTATCCGTTAGGACATCCCAAGGCCGGTAAACCGATCCTCAAGATGCTCAACGGCGACACGATCGTTCACACCGATCTGAACGCGATCATCACTGGTCCAAACAAAGGACGCTTCCCGGCAGGCACCTTCAAGGTTAACCAAACCGAGCCTGACCGCGAACGTCCGTTCCGCGAGTTCACCGTGATTTATCACGACGAAGTAAAAGCCATACAAGCGTTTCCGCAGTTTGAGGACCCGGTCCTCAAACACACGCTGCACAGCGTTCGCGACGGGTTCGCCATCAACTACGGCGTCGCCGGTGTCGGCGCGGAAATTCTCGCAAACCGCCTCGGCGTTGGACCAATGTTCAAGTGCACCGAGTGCAAGTTTGAAGAGTTCTTCCTTTCGTCATGGACGGTCGGTGATCCGGCGCAGATAGTTGATGTGCCGGCGAATACCACTGATGTAAACGGAAAACTGATTCTGGGAAGGAAAGCGACGAAGGTCCTATTTCCCGACGATCCTTCGAACGTGCACCACAGTTACATCGGCGACCCCGTGAAGATGAGAGTCGTTCATGCGGGACCGAAGGAGCATCACGTCCATCACCTGCACGCGCACCAATGGTTGCAGACTCCTGACGACGATAATTCAACTTATCTCGACAGTCAGAGTCTTGGACCAGGCTATGCATTCACGACTGAGATCGTCCACGGCGGCACGGGCAATCGCAATGAGACCGTCGGCGATTCCATCTTCCACTGCCACTTCTATCCCCACTTTGCACAAGGCATGTGGGAACTGTGGCGCGCACACGATGTGTTCGAGTCAGGAACCGTGCTGAACGCCAATGGGATTCCGGTTGCCGGAGCCCGCGCGTTACCAGACGGCGAAATCCTCGCCGGCACACCGACGCCGGCAATCGTGCCACTGCCTACCCTGGCAATGGCGCCGATGCCAACGGCGAGCGTTCCCGGCTATCCGTTCTTCGTTCCGGCGACGGCGGGCCATCGCCCACCCAAACCACCACTCGACACCATCGACGATGGCGGCTTGCCGAGACACATCATCACTGGCGGCACATTCGTCAGCGTTGAGAACCGTCTCGATTTCAGCAAAGCCCTGGTAACCGCAACTGCACAAAAGATTGCGGAAACCGGAACCACCGCTGAAGTGGCCGCGATGGTCTATCACGAACAACGGTTGCACGCGAGCTTCAAGCCCGACGGCACAGCCGCCAACTTCGTGCTCAACGGACTGCCACGCAAACCCGGCGCTCCGTTCGCCGATCCTTGCATCGACGACAACGGACTGCCCACTGGAACTCCACGCACCTACAAAGCGGCCGCGTTCCAGCTCGACATCAAACTCAACAAAGCGGGCTGGCACTTCCCGCAGTCTCGCATCCTGGGTCTCTGGGCCGATGTAGCGGCCATGAAGGCTGGAACCAAACCACCGGAACCATTCTTCTTCCGCGCCAATACCAACGATTGCATTACTTTCTATCACACCAACCTGGTGCCGGGAGTGTACGAGCAGGACGACTTCCAGGTCCGCACACCGACCGACATCATCGGTCAGCACATCCACCTCGTGAAATTTGACGTCACCTCGTCAGATGGATCGGGTAATGGTTTCAACTACGAAGACGGAACGTTCAGTCCCGACGAAGTGATCGAACGCATACATGCGATTCGTAAACAGAATGCGTGTGTCGGCACTGATTCAGGTGATGCACGTGACGGAACATTTACCTGTCCCGTTGCAAAGGCCCACCCGTTCTTCGGCACGCTCGGCGCGCAGACCACCGTCCAACGCTGGTTTGCCGACGATGTGCTCAATAACAACAAGAACGATCGCACACTGCGCACGGTGTTTACCCACGACCACTTTGGACCGTCGACGCATCAACAGGCCGGTCTCTATGCGGGTCTGGTGATCGAGCCGCTTGGCTCGGTTTGGAAAGATCCGGAAACGGGCGTGGTCATGGGATCGCGCGCAGTCGATGGTGGTCCAACCAGTTGGCAGGCGGCGATCATCGAGACAAATGCATCGCTGAGTCACCGCGAGTTTCTATTCGAGTTCGCGGATTACCAGCTTGCCTATGAAGCCGGCGCAGGCGTTGACGCCAACGGGAAGCCGATCGCTGATCCGAAAGGCGTGGTCAATCCGCCAATTATCGACGAAGTGGGTCTGCCATTCATCGTGGAAAAGGGTTTCGTTTGTCCGGGTGGAGTTCCGGCGCCTTGTCCGGAAGCGATCTCGTCATTCGATCCGGGAACGATGAGTGTCAACTACAGAAACGAGCCCGTGCCAATGCGGGTGCGCGATCCAAACACGAACACGCAAGCGAGTGGTGCGGCTGGCGACTTGTCGAAGGTTTACAAGTCGAACATCTTCCGGGCTGATCCGCAGTTCAACGTGCAACCGGGCTTCTATCCTGCGCTTACGAAAGGAGTGCAACCGGGCGATCCGTTCACGCCACTCCTGAGGGCATACGAAAACGACAAGGTTCAGATTCGCATCCTCGTCGGAGCGCATGAGGAAACACACAACCTGACAATCAACGGTCATAAGTGGCTGCATCAACCAGGCACGCCACAAGACCCGCTGGCGGTGAACAACTCCGGTTTCAGGAACTCGCAGGTGGCCGGCATCTCCGAACACTTCGAGTTTCTCACCGGCAAGGAGTCGGTCCTGGGCAATCGGCCTTTCGTCGATTACCTCTACCAAAACAGCGCGTCGGTTGATGGTCAGTGGAATGGAGTCTGGGGAATCTTCAGAGTCTACAACGGACGTCGTGGTTTGATGGCAGACTTGTTCGCGTTGCCCAACAATCTCGAGGGCGCGGCGCAACTGTCAAGCAACGACTCGTCGTTCACAACGGATCCGGAGTTTCCAAACGGTGTGACCGATTACAAGGACACAACTGACGCTTCGGTTACAGCAGATACCACGGTGACCACCGACACGAGGTGGATGTCGCCCGACATGATCGCTGACACCACCGGAGTACAGGGCGCTGCGTTGGAGGGTGGTAGCCTGATCGGCACCAAGACGGTCGTCACCGCTCTTCCCACCGACTTCGCTACCGGCAAAACGACAGCGACCGGTATCTGTCCGTTGAATGCTCCGCGAAGAAGCATCAGCGTAACTGCGGTCAATGCATCAGCATTGCCCGGAGGGAAACTGGTTTACAACAGCCGCGCCGGTAATGGAGGCGCACTCAATGATCCGACCGCGATCATGTACTTCCGCAGTGCGGACATTGACCTCTACGGCAAGGTGAAAGCTGGTGTTCCGATCGAACCGCTGGTGGTCCGCGCAAGGGCCGGCGAATGTATCAACTTCACGTTGGTCAACAAGCTGCCGAAACTGATGGCGGATCTGGACGGCTTCAACACGATGCCGAACATCCTGTTTCACTTCAACGCAAACCAGGTGAAACCATCGAACCAGGTTGGCCTGCACCCGCAACTGCTCGCCTACAACGTAGCGAACAGCGACGGGAAGAACGTGGGCTTCAATCCAAACCAGACGGTTGGACCAGGCGGCATCGCCCGGTACACGTGGTATGCCGGAGACGTTGTAATCAACGGCTTCCAGCGAATCGCGACGCCGATCGAGTTTGGTGCGACAAACCTGATTTCATCCGACCCGATCAAGCACAGCAATAAAGGTGCGATTGGTTCACTCATTATCGAACCCGAAGGATCGAACTGGGTCGAAGACGCCGGATCGCGGGCACAGGCGACAGTCACCAAGTCTGATGGCACGTCGTTCCGCGAGTTCGTGCTTCAGTTCCAGACCGATATCAACATGAGGTTCGCCGACGGCAGCCCGGTGCCAAATCTGGGTGGACCGACCGGCGCTGAAGACGCTGAAGACTCGGCGCAGAAGGCGGTTAACTATCGCACTGAGCCGCTTTGGAAGCGTATGGGATATGCTCCGGAAACTCCGTTTGAGATTACGCGTAACTTCGATTTCACCAACGTGTTGACCAACGCGCAGGTGGGAAGCGATCCGCAGACTCCGGTATTCACTGCCAGGGCCGGCCAACAGGTCCGGTTCAGGATATTGAATGCCAACGGTCATGCGCGCAATAACGTGTTCAATCTCCATGGCCACTTCTGGCAGGAGGAACCGTTTGCCAATGGTTCCAAGATGATTGGCAACAATCCTCTGTCGGAGTTCAAAGGCGCTCAATATGGAGTTGGCCCGTCGTCGCACTACGAAGTGAATCCAGTGAACGGTGCTGGTGGCTCACGCCGGATAACCGGTGACTACCTGTATCGGACACAGAATTCGTTCCAGTTCGACGGCGGAATTTGGGGTATCTTCCGCGTAACGCCGTAGACGTCAGCCCGTTCGGTGTGGCCCGTCATGCGGCTAATCTGGGGTGGCTCTTCATGGGCCACCCCAATTTTTTCCCCACCGCGAAGTAAAAATCCCCACTCAACACAAAGAATTTTTCGAGTTTGCTCGATTTCTTGCAGGCACAACGGTTGCACCGTCAAGGCCAACTCATTCCGAACCGAGGAGTGTTGATATGCACCGAAAACTCATTTCCTTAATCAGTGTAATCATCCTGGTTGTAGCGGTAGGGCAGGCACAAAACACAAAGCAGAAGATCGTCGAGCAGGGAATCGCGATCGAGTTCACCGCGGATCCGCTGGCCACTAACGCGAAGACCATCCGGGCCGCCGAAGATGTCAACGTCAAGTTCACAGTCACCGACACGACGACCGGCACACCAGTGAAAGGACTCGGCCTTTCGGCGTGGATCAACCTGGGAGCGAAAGACAAAGGTCCCGAGCCCGCGCAGTGTCGCGAGAAGATCCAATCGTATCTAACGGGCAGCTTGCGCATGCGTCCCGACGTCGATCTGAATTCCTACTACGTGCTCGCGTTGAACAAGAGCCCGGACATCTCAGTCATCGACCCGCTGTTGGGATACGGCGGCAGCAAGCTGCTCACTCTCATCATGCTGAAAAGCCCTGGTGAAGATTGGCTGCTGACGCGCGACGGCGAAACACTCCTCGTGACGTTGCCGCTAATCGATCAGGTCGCGGTGATCAGCACGCGCAGTTGGAAAGTTACAAACTATGTCGACACCGGAGTCAAACCAACGCGCATCATGGCCCAACCGGATCAGCAGTACATCTGGGTCGTGAACGACGGAGACGAAAAGAACGGCGGCGTGACGGTCATCGAAACGGCGACTCTGAAAGTCGTAGCGAAGATTCCCACCGGTGCGCGCGCACACGACACCGTTCTCAGCAACGACAACCGCTACGCGTTTGTATCGAACCGTGAAAGCGGAACTGTTTCGATTATCGACGTTCGCACGCTGGCAAAGATTCACGACGTAAAGGTTGGACCGGGACCAGTTTCGATGTCGCTGTCGGAGCTGAGCAAAGCATTGTACGTGGCGAGCGAAGGCGATGGGACCGTGACTGTCATTGAAGGTCAAAGTCACCAGGTGCTGGCGCAAATGAAAACGAAGCCGGGCGCGCGTTCGATTCGTTTCGCGCCCGGTGGCCGTTACGGATTCGTGCTCAACACGAAGGAGAGCATCGTCAACATCTTCGACGCCGCGTCGAATCGCATGCTGCACGAGATACAGACCGGCAAGTCTCCGGATCAGATCATGTTCAGTGACACGTTCGCTTTCGTTCGGTCGCTCGAGACGGAGAATGTCGAGATGTTGCGACTTGGAACGATCGGCAAAGAGGTCGACATCACTGAGTTTCCCGGTGGGCAAGGACTTCCCGGTAACGGTTCGACCCCGGTGCGCGCCGACTCGATCGTCCTCGCGCCGGAAGGAAACGCCGTGATCGTGGCGAACCCGGCCGACCGGGTCCTTTATTACTACAGCGAGGGAATGGCGGCGCCGATGGGTAACTTCCAAAACTATCGTCGCGAACCGCTGGCAGTGTTGGTTGTCGATCGCAGCTTGCGCGAGGTTCAGCCCGGTGTTTACTCGACGACGATCAAGTTACCGGCGAGCGGGCGTTACGATGTAGCATTCCTGAACGATTCGCCGCGCGTGGCCCATTGCTTCGAGATCAGTGCCGAAGCGAACCCGTCAGTGAAAGAGAAACCGCAGGTGGCGCTCAGCATCGAGCATCAGGTGAAGGAGCGGAAGCTTTCCACCAAGCAGGATTTCGTCTTTCGCTTCAAGCTGATCGACACGGCCACCGGTAATCCGAAATCAGATCTACAGGACGTGCAGGTGTTGACGTTCCTGAGTCCCGGCGTTTGGCAGCGTCGCGACATCGCGAAGTCAGTTGGCCACGGAGTTTACGAACTCAAGATTAAGGTGCCGCAAACTGGCGTGTACATGCTGTTCGTCGAGTCTTCTTCGATGGGCGTCCGTTATGTAGACCTTCCTTACTTGATGCTTACCGCAACCGAGTAAGCAGATGCGAGGTGAATAAAATGAGTCCCAAAATCGTCCTAATGAGTGTTTTCTTACTTGCTTTCATGACGTTGAGTGTTAGTGCGCAGAAGAAATCAGCCAAGAGCGCTCCGTCGTCGTGCTGTCACCCGCCAGCGACAGCTACCGCTTCAGCTCCTGCTGCATCGGCCGCCAAGAACTCGAAGATGGAGATTCCTGACGTCGCGGTGTTGGACCAGGATGGAAACAAGCTGCACTTCTACACGGATCTGATCAAAGACAAGACCGTCGCGATCAATTTCATCTTCACCAACTGCACGACCATCTGCCCGCCCCTGGCGGCGACGTTTGCGCGGTTGCAAAAAGAGATGGGCGACAAGGTCGGCAAAGAGGTTCATCTGATTTCGATCAGCGTCGATCCCGTGACCGACACGCCCGAGCGATTGAAAGCGTGGGGCGCGAAGTTCAAAGCCGGTCCGGGTTGGACGTTCGTGACCGGTGAGAAACAGGAGATCGACAAGTTATTGCTTGCGCTTGGCGCCGCGGTCTCAAAACGAGAAGACCACACGCCGGCGCTGATCATCGGCAACGATGGCAAGGGCGTTTGGACGCGCACTTATGGTCTCGCAAAGATACCGCAGATCATCAGCGTGATTGCGGAGGTGCAGCAATGAAGGTCGGTATAATTCTGCTGTTGATATTCATTGGTCCAGTATTCGCTCGAGGACAGGAACAGAAGTCGGCGGCGGAGAAGTACTTTTCGGACGTAGAGTTGATGGATCAAGACGGCCGCAAGCTCAAGTTCTACACGGACGTTTTGAAAGGAAAAATCGTCGCTATCAACACCTTTTTTACAACCTGCACCAGCATCTGCCCGCCGATGAATCGCAACTTCGAAAAGATGCAGGAAGCGGTCGGCGATCGCCTGGGCAAGGACGTATTCCTCGTTTCGATCAGCGTTGACCCTGAAACCGATACGCCAACACGGCTGAAGGAATACAGCAAACGGTTCCATGCGAAACCCGGATGGTTGTTTCTGACCGGCAAGAAGGAGAACGTCGACTGGGCGCTCTACAAGTTGGGCCAGTACGTCGAAGCCAAAGACGACCACACCAGCATTTTCATCATCGGCAACGAGCCTAAGGGACTTTGGAAGAAAGCCTTTGGACTCGCGAAGCCGGATGAGTTGATCAAGATTCTTGAGGATGTGATTAACGACCGATGATTAAGAAACTCACACTGATTCTTTTGATCGTAATCGCCAGTGTTTTGGCGCATTCGCAATCACAACGTCGCGAACTGACGTTGCAAGAGAAACGAGGCAAGGCTTTCTATCTCCGCGGCGAAAGTGCCTCGGGTAAGGAAATCACCGCGATGCTGGGCGAGGTCGACGTTCCCGCGACGACTCTCACCTGTGCTGGTTGTCATGGCAACCGTGGCGAAGGACGCACCGAAGGCGGCGTCACCGCCGGCAACATGAGTTGGGCGTACTTGACCAAACCTTACGGCCATGCAGACGAAGGCGGACGCAAGCACGCCGCATTCACCGAGTCGTCTTTTGTTCGGGCGTTGACGAGCGGTTTGGACCCCGCGGGCAATAAGTTGGCAGTCGCGATGCCGACGTATCGCATCTCGCAGGAGGACATGGCGAACCTCGTCGCGTATCTCAAGCGAATCGAGACCGACACCGATCCCGGTTTGACTGACAACACCCTCGTGCTGGGCACCGTGCTTCCTGACAAAGCGTCGCTACACGGGTTGGCTCAATCAATGAACGACGTGTTGCAGGCATACTTCGCCGAGATCAACAGTCGCGGCGGTATCTACAATCGCAAGATCGAGTTGCGCGTCATGTATGGCGACTCGAAGGCGACAGTTTCCAATGCGAAACATCTGATTGACGACGATCAAGTGTTCGCGATGGTCAGCGGACTCACCGCCGGCGCCGAAGACGGCGTAGCCACACTGACCCAGGAGAAAGAAGTTCCATTCATTGGCCCCTCCACTCTGCTTCCGCAACGAGCGTTGCCGCTCAATCGTTACGTGTTCTACCTGCTGCCGGGCCTGAAAGAACAAGCGCGTGCATTGACACTCTTCGCCGCGAAGAAGATTGATCCCGCAAAGTCGCGCGCAGCGATCGTCTCGCCTGATCTCGAATTCAATCGAAGTATTGTTGCGACGATAGAGGAACAGGCGAAGACGAGCCGGTGGAGTACTTTGACGACGAAATACTATCCGCGAGATCAGTTCGCCGCAGCACAGTTTGCGAGCGAATTGAAACAGCAGGGAGTCGACACCGTTTTCATCGCGGGTTCGGGTGTCGAAGCGGCGGCATTGTTGAAAGCTGCCGAGGCTGCTGATTGGACCGCTTCGTTTTACCTGTTGGGTTCGCTGGTAGGAAGAAACGTCGGCGACTCATTCAGCGCAAAGATGAAAGACAAAGTGTTCCTTGCTTTCCCGACTGTTCCAGCAGACGTCTCCGAGTCCGGCGCTGCGGAATACACCGCCCTCCTGCAACGAAACAAGCTCGAATCCACGCACGCTGCCGCGCAGGCGTCGGCAATCGCTGCCGCCCGAATCCTGGTCCATGCGTTAGAGCTCTGCGGCAAAGACTTGAGTCGCGAGCGGCTTGTCACGGCTCTCGAAGGACTCTACGAATACGACACGGGCCTGATGCCGAAGATCACTTTCGGCCCCAATCGGCGCATCGGCGCGCTCGGCGCTTACGTCGTGACGATCGACACGCAGAAGAAGCTGTTTCCCGCCAGTGTGGAATGGGTCGCGGTTGAATGATATTTTTAATCCGTGTTCTCGCTGCGCGTTACGACTTACAACATTCACAAGTGCCAGGGGCTGGATCGGCAGGTGCGGCCGAAACGCATTGCGGAAGTGCTGAAGCAGATTGATGCCGACGTGATCGCGCTCCAGGAAGTTGTCGGCATGGACGAAGCGGCGCGCGAGCACAACCAGGTGCACGCGATTGCCGAGGAGCTCGGTTTCGATTTTCGTATTGGCGAGAACCGACGATTACGAGGCGGGGCTTACGGCAACGCGGTCCTCAGTAGGTTCCCAATCGTTTCCGATCGCAACCACGATCTGACTTGCCGTCGTTACGAACCACGCGGTTGTCTTGAAGTCACAGTCAAACCCGATCACTCAGAAACCGCGTTGCAACTCTTCAATGTCCATCTGGGAACGGGTTTCTTCGAACGCCGGTACCAGGCGCACCGGTTGTTTGAAGTGATTGGCGGCAACTCGGTGCTTTCGTCTCCGCGTGTCGTACTCGGCGATTTCAACGAATGGACCAGAGGACTCACGACGAAGCTCTTCAGCTATCACCTGAACAGCGCTGAACCGGAACAACGTCTCGGAAGAGCCCGCACGTATCCCGGCGTCTTCCCGCTGCTCCATCTCGATCACGTCTACTACAACTCGTTTCTCAAACTGGAGAACATCTCGGTGCATCGCAGCCGGTTGGCACTGGCAGCGTCGGACCATCTGCCGATCGTCGCTGAATTCACTGTCGGTCAGTGACCGATTTCCTTGCGCGCACGACTTCGACCGAACAATGTGCGCGTGCGGCAACAGCCGCCGAAACACTTCCCAACACCCATCGCTCGAGACGCGTACTGAACCCGGTTGCGCCGGTGAATATGCAGTCAGCGCCAAACTCTTCCGCGTGTTTCACCAGCACACTCTTCGGATCGCCGGTCTCCACAACCGACGACACGGTGATCCTTTCATTATTCAACGTATCGCGCAGTTCCTTCGCTGCTTCGAGCGCCATCTGTTCCGACTGCGTTCGTTCCTCGGCTCTGGCCTCTTCGACAAAGTCTCTAACCGGCGGAATCAAGAGCCAAATCGGACTGCCCGTCATCGCGTCGTCGGCAACAACGATGCGAAGCTCGCTACCCGCGGTCCAGTTGCGGCGTCCGGCTGCTCGCACGGCCGCGCGTGATCCGGGTGAACCGTCCACGCCGATCACGATGCGCTCGCCGGAGGCGCCACTCCCCTGATGCGGTCTCCCGACATGGACCGACGTTGATGCTTCTGTCAGCACTTTCTGCGACACGCTGCCGAGCACGAACCTGCTCAACGCCGTATGTCCCTGCGATCCGACGACGATCAGATCGGCTTGCCATTCTTGAGCGCGATTCAGCATCTCAAACGCGGGCGAGCCGTTGTACGCTTCTGCCGTAACGTGCCATTCAGGAAAGATTTGGTGCACTCGTTTCGCGCCGCGCTCCGCCGTTTCGCGCGCTTGTTGCATGACGCCTTCAGCATGCTGCCGCGATTCTCTCAACCCGGGAACATGACGCGGAAACGATTCAGCCGCATCGTCGATCGCCGGCGGCAGCCACACTTCGCCAACCGACATCACCAGCGCTTCGACTCCCTGATTTGGCAGACCGGCTCGCCGCAGGCTGTCAATGGCGGTTTCGGCTGGAGCTGATCCGTCGTAAGCGACGAAGATCCTCATCGTTGTTTGACCTCTTCTTTTCTGACGGGCGCGCGAACGGGGACGTCTGGTCGTGAATCCGAAGCCGCTGTTTCATGGTCCAATACTTTTGGACCAGGCTGCTCGCTCCACAACTTGATGCCTCTGTAGACGAGTGCGAGCGACCCCCAGGCCAAAAGAAAAACCAACGGATAGGCCAACGCTCCAGGCTTAAGCCATCCGATTACAGCCAGGGATAATAACAATAGTCCCACCAACACCATCAGGCGGCCTTCAACTGGTTCGAGCACGCGGCGATTTGTGAACGCTGCGCCGACTGCGTTGCTGATGCGGATCGCGCCCGCGGCCGCACGTCCTCCGGTTCCGCCACCGCTTGTCATCGCGGGGCGGGCTTTGACTGGCTGGTTCGGCGCTCTCACTTTTCGTCGCGCGTCCAACACGATCTCAGTCGAGTTCTCGAGATCGCGAAGGTAGGTCTCCTCCATCTCTCTGGCGAAGGGAACGTTTTCGACGACGACGTCGAGTTCGAGATTGCCGTACCAACTGGCCAAATTCAGGTTTGTCGATCCCACACGCGCCCACGTGCCGTCGGCGACGGCGGTCTTCGCGTGAAGCATCGTTCCGTTCCACTCGAAGATGCGGACGCCTGCATCGAGCAAAGGACGATAGCCGGCGCGCGACAGGTGTTTGACGATGGGAATGTCGGAAGCACTGGGAACTAGTAGACGCACGTCAACGCCGTCTTTCGCCGCCGCTCGCAACGCTTGCACGTAAAGCGTGGTGCCCGCGTAGTAAGCGTCTGTCAACCAGAGCCGCTCGCGGGCGAGCGTTGCGACGAGCTGGTCCACCCGGAGCATGACGGCGCTTGCAGGTTCGCTCGGTACGACACGCAACGCGACTTCGCCTGCCTCCATTCGCGGATCGTTTTGCGCGATTTCATCTGCCGGAAGCGCCTCGCCGGTGATGTCCCAAACGCGAGCAAACGCCTGTTCGATGTTTGCCACCGATGGACCACGCACTTCGATGCCGGTGTCGCGCCATGGCTCGATCTTCTTTTCCGTATCCCCGACCCACATTCGGCCCACGCATAAACCCGTGACGAAACCGATCTCGCCGTCGACAGTGATCGTCTTGCGATGATCGCGGCTCAACCAGCCGATCGGCGAATCGAGTCGGGGCGTGTTGTAGCAACGCACTTCGACGCCGCCGGCGCGAAGATGCTTCCAGAAACCGCGCGACGTCTTGCCGACACCGCCGAGCCAGTCGTACAACACGCGCACGTGGACGCCTTCGCGTGCCTTCGCGATCAGCGCGTCGGCGAAGGTCCAACCGGTGTCGTCTTCGTGAATGATGTAGCTTTCGAAGTGGATGTAACGCTGGGCTCCCTTGATCGCGTCGAGCCACGCCGGGTAGTTCTCTTTGGCGTCGATCAAGAGCCGGACGTTATTGCCGGTAACAAGTGGCGCACCTGCGGCGCGTGAGAAGGCCTGGTCGGCGAGTTGGCGCATCGACAGGAAGGCTTTTGTCTCACGCTCGTAACGTTTTGCGGCGGTGCTCATACGGTATTTGTAGTTTATCATTCTTATTCCCACGTACGTCTCGCATGTGCTACTTACGCAAGGAAAGGATAAGGAGGAAAACACAAGATGAAAGTACATTGGAGAAAAGACGCTGACGGCGCACTCGCCGAAGCGAAAGAGCAAAAGAAACCCGTGCTGATCGACTTCAGCGCCGCGCCCGCCTGAGGAGCCTGCGTTCGGCTGGAAGCCGAATCATACAGCGACGATGAACTAGCCTCATTCATCGACGAAAACTTTGTGCCGCTTTCAGCGCACATCAAAGAACATCCCGCGTATTTCCATCGTTTCGACGCACTCTGGACGCCTTCGGTCGCTATCCTTGATTCGAATGGAGATGAGCAGTTTCGCATTGAAGGTTACCTGCCAAAAGACGAGTTTCGCGCACAGTTGGAATTGGCGTTAGCGCGCCTTTCGTTCACGAGCAAACAGTGGGCGGAGGCGGAGCGGCGATACGCATCGGTGCTCGATCGCTTTCCGGACTCGAAGGCCGCTCCGGAAGCGCTCTACTGGAAAGGCGTCAGCCATTACAAGGCGACCAACGATCACACGATCCTCGGCGAGCTGCCGGGGATATTCAGGGACAAGTATCCGGACAGCATTTGGGCCCTCAAGACTCTTGCGTGGACCTAGAATCCGTGTTTTCGCTGACGCGCGGAACACGGATTCTGAAGACTCTCGCAAAGAGCGAGTAGATGCGTTCCGATTCTTTCGCCAGCAACGGGGCGAAGGTCGCCAGTATCAACACGTACAGCGCGGCGAAAGGTTGGATCAACGCCGCGAGTCCGCCCGCCAGCGCGAGTTTCGCGACGATGATCGAAAACTCGCCCCGCCCGAGAAGCGTTAGTCCAACATTAAGCAACGTAGCGCCTGAATGTCCGGCGGCTCGTCCGGCCAACTGTCCAGCAATCAACACACTGATCAGCGACAACGCCGCCGCTCCGATCGCCAACCACACCGCGCCTCCCAGTCCAAATGGATCGACCGTCAGACCAAAACCAAAGAAAAAGATCGCGCCGAAGAAATCACGAAACGGAATCACGAGTCTCTCGAGCCGTGCACTGTGTTCGGTCTCGCCCAGTATCAATCCCAACAGCAGCGCGCCGATCGCTTCCGCGACGTTAATGGTCTCGCCGAGTCCGGCGAAGATGAACAGCGCGGCAAAGATCACAATAATGAAGACTTCGTTCGACGAGATGCGCAACAGCCAGTTCAGCAACGGTGTCGCCCATCGTCCCAGCACGATGAGACCGACGATGAATCCGAGCGCCAGTCCCGCCGACGACACGATCCCGCCGAAAGAAGTCGCGCCGCTCAACACGATGCCGGACAGTAACGACAGGTAAACTGCGAGAAACACGTCTTCATACATCGTTATTCCGAGAATGAGCTCCGTTTCCGGATTTGCCGTTCTCCGGTAATCGAAGAGGATCTTGGCAACGATCGCACTGGACGAGATCGTCGTGATACCGGCAACGATCAGCATCTCAGTCGGCGAAAACCCGGTGAAGTAGCCGTAGCCCATCCCAAGCACGAAGTTGAGCGAGATATAGATCGTGCCGCCGATGAAGATCGCTTTGCCCGCTCTTATCAAACGGCTGACGCTCGACTCCAGACCAAGATAGAAAAGTAAAAACAAGATGCCGACGCGGCCCATGAATTCAATCAACGGCGCGCTGCTGATAAAACGGAAGTCGAACACACCGATGTGCGGCGCGTGCGGTCCGACTGCCATTCCGATCAGAATCAGAAATGGCACGTTGGACAAACGAAGTTTGGCGGCCAGCGAAACGGCGACGCCGATGAGCGCCAACGCCAGGCCGAATTCGAGAATGACATGGTCCATCACGAACCCGCCTTCCCAGTCACCAGCAGTTGCTTCAGAGCGGTGATGGTCCGTCGATCGCCGGCGAGAATGAGCGTCGCGCCCTCGCGTAATACCGTATCGGCTTCGGGGTTGATGCGTTTGACTCGATCCGGTTCGATGATCGAAACGATCGAGGCGCCGGTGACGGTCCTTATTTGCAGATCGCGAATCGTCTTACCGATGCAGGCCGAGCGCGGTTCGATCGTGTACCACTCGAGCAGCAGATCGTCGAGGACGATCTCCGCGGAAGGCAGTGCTTTGGGCACGTAGGTGAGCCCGCCGATGATGCCGGCGATCTGTCGCGCTTCGCTGTCGGCGAGTGTGACTACTGACGCGACGCGATCCGGGTTCTTGCGCGTGAAGTGATATAGCTCGCGAATGCCGTCGTCGTGGATCACGATAACGAGGCGATCGCCGCTCGCCGTTTCAAACTGGAATTTGCGCCCGACACCAGGAAGGGCCGTTTCTCGAATAGTTGACATTTATAGACCTCCGCCACAGCAGAAAAATCTTCTGCGGTTGTTAGTTTCTGTTTAGATTCTGGGGACGATTAGAACTGGAAAGGCGGAGCGCGTCCCGCTGGACGCGTAACAGAAACAAACGAAACAAAATCGATTGATTCGCAGTCTAATAAAGCGGACAACTCTGGAGCGGTGAAGCGAGTTGCGGTGGCCGCAGGACCAGCCAAATTCAGCACCTGGCGCTTGCTGCGCTTCTGATTTTGCGCCGGAATGTCGAGCGGACCGTACTGCGATAACGAAGTCTCACTTGCGGCGGAAAGATGCGACGCCTCGGTTTGAACGAGAGCCGAAACGGGAAACGGCGTCAGACGCAGTCCTTCGCCGACTGAAAAGCACAACGCGCCAAGGATGACGGCCGACAAGACGGACGACATCACAGCAGAACTCATGACGCGCGAGAATTTTTTCATTGAACGTCAATATAACAGACCGAATCCCCATCCCCTAAACACGCGTTTCGGAACTCTCGATGCGCTTTCGCGTTATTATTACGCCATGATTCACTCACGCAGACCGTTATTCGCGCTGCTCCTCGGCGTTGTTCTTCTTTCCGGAGGTTACGCACGCGCTCAACAAGACAAGGCCGCTCGAGACAACGAAGAGGTGGCTGCGTTACGCGAAAAGGCCTACAAACTGCTCGACCTCGTAGCCTCGCAGCTAAACACTCTGCAATCGTCAGAAAACCGGGCGCGCATGGGCTCGAACCTCGTTGATTCGCTTTGGAAGCATGACGAACAACGAGCACGTTCTTTGCTGCGCATGGTCCAGGAGGACATCAAGACAGAACTGCAAAAGCGCGACCGTCCGCGTGGGGAAGACAACAGACTCGATGTGTTTATGAGACTTCGACGCGACACTGTCGATCGGCTTGCGAAGCGCGACGGCGAAGTGGCGCTCGAATTTCTAAGAGTCACTAAACCGGTGTTCGAACCCGGCCACGAGCCTTACGAGTTTCGCGATCAGGAACAGGCGATGGAATTGCGATTGGCCCAGCAAATCGCCGGTGACAATCCAGACGCCGCGCTCAAGCTCGCCCGCCAGGCGCTTGAGTTCAGCTATTCCAACGACGTTCTCAAGCTGCTGGTAAAGTTGAACCGCAAGCATAAACCGCAGGGCCAACTCCTGTTCAACGAAATCGTCGAAAAACTGCGCGAGGGTAATCTCGATGAGTGGAACGCCAGAAACATAGCGCAGACGATGGTCCAGGCTTTCGCGCCACCCGAAACAGATGAATTGATCTATCGAGAACTGATCGCGGTTTTGGTTAAGAAGGGGCTCGATCGTGGATGTGGGGAGAAGCCTTCGCCTTCAGACGAGGAGAACGAGGGCTCGGAGTTTTGTCGCTGGCTGGCCACAACCATCAGCAGCGCGGAGGGGTACGATGCGCGCGCCGGCAAACTCAAGCGGTGGGTAACCGAGGGTTACGAGTCGCAGAAGTTCGCTTTTGCTTTTGATGAGATGGAGGAGCTGTTGAGGGAACGCGCGTACGATCAGGTCGAGGCTTTCGCGGCGAAGAATCCGGAGTTGCAAGTCGCGATTTACCTGCGCGCAATTGAGCTGTCGATGAGGAGTGGGGACACAGCTCAAGCGCGAAAACTGATCGACCATTTGCCTGCTGAGCCGGAAAGGCGAAAAGAGCTACTCGCACAGGTTGAGCGCTATGAGAAAAGGTCGACGGTAACCGCGGAGAAGCTGACTGAAATCAAGCGGAGAATCGAGGAGTTACCGGATGTTCGATCGCGTGCCTCGTTCTTGCTGATTAATGCGAATCTCATCGGCGAAACGGATCGAAAGGCCGCCCTGGACCTACTGAATCAGGCATCCGAACTGATCGAATCAATGCCGCCGGGCAAGGAGCAAACATTAGGGCGGATCAGTTTGGCGATGATGTATGCAACCGAAAAAAGTGACCGCGGTTTTGCGATCATGGAGGCGCTGCTCCCGAAACTGAACGAGCTCGTCGACATCTCAATCAAACTCGACGGCTACGATACAAACTATCTTCGAGACGGCGAGTGGAACATGTCTGCCAACGGCGCCACCGGAGAAATTCTGACGCGGTTGTCGGCGCAGGCAGGGCGTTTTGCATGGTGTGATTTTGATCGGGCTGTTAATTTGGCTGCGCAATTCGAGCGTCCGGAAATTCGACTGATGGCCCACTTGAAACTGGCCCAGTCGATTCTGGAAGGACCACCTAAACGCATAGATCGCTACTACGACGAATGAAGTATCCAAAGCGAGTCTTGCTGGCGAGCGCAACACTCATCCTGTTAGTGTCGGCTGGACCAATCTGGTTTCAGACGGCGGCGAAGGAACAGTGGCAACGCGTTTACACGGGTGCTGACTCGATAATCGAGCTCAATACCGCCAGCTCGAGGTTTGAACCCGGCGACATTCTGCGTGCGGAATACCGTACGGTCTTTACCAACCCCGAAAGCATCGGCGGCGATCGGAGAGGGAAATACAAGACGCGTGTCGAGAAGATCGACTTTCGACTGACCGACGGCCGCTACCGCTTCTTTGAAATCAGCCTGCTGGATCCCGCCGGCAAAGTTATCCAAACGAAGACAGCGGACGGATCCGAAGATTGGAGAGTCTTGAAGCCCGGCGGGATTACCGAGCGACTGTTGAATGCCGCGTGTTTGTTGAGCCCGCTCGGTCGCTGGAACGTCGTCGCCTATCGATTTGCCGAGGGAGATCCGAAAGATACTGAGATCACACAGCGACTCGACAGGCTTATCGGCGCCCCCGTGCACCTTTATATCCAGAGCGCACAAGTGGCGAATGACACTTGTAGTTCTCCATCTTTTCAAGACAAGGATGCGACGCACGACGAGATGTTGCGCAACCTCGGGATCGACTGGAAATCCATTGGGATAAAACCGGAGGATGCGCGGACGATCAATGTGACGTGCGAAGGGAGCGGCTGGGAGCCACCGCGGAGTCTCCTCATAAAAGACAACAACAAGGAAGAGATGCTGATGCTGTGGGAGGGAGTGTTCCTCGTTTTAAAGCGAACGTCCGGCGGTGAATTCCGGTGGACACCCGGATTCAACACTCTCAAGCGCCGTCCTTGATTGACTCACCTTCGCAGCGCCCGCGAGCGATCTGATGAAAGTCGCGCATCCATAGACCAAAGCCCGCCGCCAACAATCAACAGAAAAATCGAACCCAGCAACATCGCGAAGTCCGTGCGCGCTTCGTGAAACATGCCCCAGAAACCGTAGTACGGCAGCGTTCGCAAACTGAATCCCCAAAATCCGTGGCCGAGCAGGATCGGGATCTTCGTCGAAACGATCGCGACCAGCATGTCGATGCTCAGCGGAATCGCGGCGAGTCGCGTCAGCAGTCCAAAGAGAATCAACGTGCCGAACACGATCTCGACGACGGCTACAAATGGTCCCATCACGTCGGCTGAAGGAATTCCGATTCGTGCGAACCTGCCCGCTCCGTTTTCCGCCGCGTAGAGAAACTTCTGAATTCCTTCCGAAAGAAATACCCAACCCACCACGATTCGAATCAGAATCACCGAACGCGGTGCATTGGTATCGATTAGCCGTCTGAAACTCACGATTCCTCCTCCAGGCTGGTCGGCTGCTGGTTCAAATCCATCTTCTTACTCGCCGTGAGTATAGAACGTACTCGTCGCCGATCATCGTTTTCAAATGCTCTTCCTCCAGCCGCACCTGAATGTTCACCAGCACGAAAGCCAACACTAGCAGGGTCAGCGTGATGACGTTGGGTATAGCGAGCAGAAGCCCGAAGATCGTCGCGATGATGCCCAGAAAGATCGGATTTCTCGATAAGCTGAACACGCCCGCTTGCACCAACTGCGTTTTGTGCTCGGTATCGACGCCGATGCGCCACGATTCGCCCATTTGCGATTGGGCCAGTATGGTCCAGATTAACGACACAATCAGCAGAGTGACTCCTGTAACTTTGATCCACTCTCGGTTAAGCCACGGAATCGGCAACAGGTATTGATAGGCCGCGGGGAAGACCGAATAAAGAATCACGACGAGCACGACGATGCCGAAGAGCAACTTGAAGACCCGGCCAATGAAGTCGTGCGCATCGTCCGAATGCTTGAACACGACCGGATTGATTCCGCCTTTTCGCCACACCGCGTAGGAACGCCACACGAACGCCGCGCCAAAGTAGGCGGCAAGATAGACCGGCAAAAAGTATCTAAGCCACATGCGTCGAATCGTGGTTCAACTGAGGAGTTGGTGAAGTCGCTCACTCCGTCCGCGTTTATGATGCGTACTCAGACTGTACTTCCTTCAAGATTGACGTACAACTACAGAACGCACAGTTCCTAAACGGGTGATTTCAACCAGATTTAGGGCTATCATATCCAGGCAAAACCGCCTCAATAAACATTCACGCCCCGCGGCCGGTTGGCATGCTGCATGCTGACAGGCGTGGTGCTTCCCCCAACTTGAATCGAAGTCAATGGCTGCGAAGAGCAAAGACTATTACGAAACGTTGGGCGTTAAGCGTGGCGCGTCGGACGACGACATTAAGAAGTCCTATCGAAAACTCGCGCGCAAGTTCCACCCCGATCTAAATCCGGGCGACAAATCTGCCGAAGAACAGTTCAAGCTGCTACAAGAGGCTTACGACGTACTTTCAAATGCAGACGATCGAAAGCTCTACGATCAGTACGGCGACAATTGGCGAGCAGTCAAAGCCGGAGCCGGCCCGCCACCGCCTGGCTGGGAAGCCGGACAAGGCGCGGGACGATCGGCACGCACCGGAGGCGGAGGCGCACCCGGATTCGACTTCGGCGACTTCGATTTCAGCGGTTTTCGCCCATCCGGCGGCGGCGGCGCGGGAGGTTTCGACATCTTCGAGGAGATGTTTCGCGGCGGCGCTGGAAGAGGCCGAGGTCGACGCGGTGGTCGCGGTCGGGACGTCGAAGCCGAACTCGAGTTGTCACTTGACGACGCGCATCGCGGTGGACGCCACACGATTCAGTTGCAGACGGCACAAGTTTGTCCGACCTGCAACGGCACGGGCGAGGTTGATGGACGGGTTTGCGACACATGCGGCGGAGCCGGAGAAGTTTTGCGACCAAAAACGATCGAGGTCAACATTCCCGCGGGCGTTCGCGATGGTTCGACGGTCCGGCTTGCCGGGCAAGGCGGCGCGGGGAGCAACGGCAACGAGGCCGGCGATCTTTACATGCGCATCCGGCTGCGTCCGCATCCGAGGTTCACGGTCAAAGGCGACGATCTCGAAGTCGACTTGCCGATCGCGCCGTGGGAAGCAGTGCTCGGCGCGAAAGTGGACGTGCCGACAATCGACGGCAGAGTAGAAGTAACGATTCCTAGCGGCGCGAAGAGCGGACAACGTTTGCGTCTTCGCGGACAAGGTTTGAATAAACGAAAGGGTGGCAGAGGTGACGAATACGCGCGTCTGAGGATCGTCGTGCCGGCAGACGTCAGCCCTGAAGAGCGTCAGGCGTATGAAGAGTTGAAGCGCGTATCGCGATTCGAGCCACGGAAATCATGATGTGGATCAACGATATCGACATGGATGAACCTTTGAGTTGCTCTGTGGTGGCCGAGACAGTTGGCGCGAGACATTCGCTCGTCGTCCGCCTGGCCCAACAGGGATTGATTGAGAGCGTTGAGGGTGGAGCAGACGAACCGCTGGTGCCGCGTCGCGTGGTGGTCCAGCTTCGGCGCATGCAACGACTGAGACGCGATCTGGGAGTGAACTTTGCGGGCGCGGCGGTGATTCTCGATCTCGTCGGACGGATTGAACAGTTGAATCGCGAGCTTGTTGCAATGCAGCGGCGGGAAGAAGGAGACGAGTCATGATGCGCCTCGGAATCGTGTTGAGTTTGGTGATCGTGGTTGTTTCATTCGGTGGTTGCAATCGCCGAGCACAACAGCAGCAACCGCAGAGCAACAGCGGCTATCGTTTGACTTCTGCCGCGGATCCAGGCGGCGCGAACCCTGGCACCACACCGGCGAGTGTCATGCCCGTCGCGTCGTATGCCGACGTTGTGAGCAAGTCGGCGCCCGCCGTGGTGACGGTCCATTCGTCAATGCGTGTGCGGCAGCCGCAACAGTTTCCATTCATGGACGATCCGTTCTTCCGTCAGTTCTTCGGCGATCGCGGCGATTCGCAACCGCCCGCCGAACGCCAGCGTCAAGGGCTTGGTTCCGGCGTGATCGTCGACTCTAATGGGTACGTGCTGACGAACCATCACGTGATCGACGGCGCGGAACAGATCAAAGTTGACCTGAGCGATGGCCGTTCGCTCGAAGCGAAACTGGTCGGTTCGGATCCGCCCAGCGATCTCGCGGTGTTGAAGATCGATGCGAGTAACTTGCCGATACTTGTGTTGGGTGATTCGGACAAGACGCGTGTCGGCGACGTCGTTTTGGCGCTTGGCAATCCTTTGGGCGTCGGACAGACCGTGACGATGGGAATCATCAGTGCGAAGGGACGGCAGACGGGCTTGAGCAACGGTGCGTTTGAAGATTTCCTGCAGACTGACGCGCCGATCAATCAGGGCAACTCGGGTGGCGCGCTCGTCAGCACGAACGCGGAGTTGATCGGGATCAACTCGCAGATACTCTCGCCATCGGGTGGCAGTATCGGGTTGGGGTTTGCTGTTCCGTCGAACATGGCGCGCACCGTGGTCGAGCAGTTAATTAACTCGGGAAGAGTGAGGCGAGGGCAGCTTGGGATCACGGTGTTAAAGATACCGTCTGAACAAGCGACGCAGTTAGGCGTGACGCAGGGACCGGGAGTGCTGGTGTACCAGGTGCAGCCAGGCAGTGCCGCCGAACGGGCCGGGCTGCGCCGGGGTGACATCATCACCGCATTGAATGGTGAAGCGGTTACTGACTCGAATACGTTTCGCAACAAGATCGCCAGCACGCAGCCGGGAACTGAAGTGACGCTGACGATCAAGCGAGGCGGCAGCGAGCAACAGGTTCGGGCAAGTCTTGGCGAATTCACGCCGCAAGCCGAGCGCTCGCGCGAGGAGTAAATGTTCTTATTCACGATGTGAGTGACGGTA
>Ga0111538_10002240_pt1 | contig 27258 bp, 25 predicted proteins | sample SoiMethybrSBSTD1_FD_79669 | JGI IMG/M metagenome (GOLD analysis project Ga0111538, IMG submission 79669) | Bulk soil microbial communities from a Populus tree surrounding site in Tennessee, USA - Soil MetaG P. TD hybrid SBSTD1 (version 2)... | ecosystem: Environmental > Terrestrial > Soil >...
AGGGATATCACTTAAGCTTCGTTTAGGAAATCCAAATGCAGTTTCGTCAATCGTGATCTCTTGACCCGGTCTGATACCATCGACATCGATACCAAAAACCAATTGCGCGGAAAGACCATCGGTGATTTGAAATCGCGGTTCTGATTTGTCATTATTAGCCAGCAGAAGTAATAGTCTTCCGTCCTGAGCCTTTTCACTTAGTTCTTGCGTGAAAGAAATGACGAAACGGGGTGAGTCGCTTTTTTGTGAACATTGTCCTGCCAGCAAACTACAAAGGATAACAATGAAAAATCTAGACTTCATTTTGCCATGTGCTTTATGTACCTAATGTACTCGTTGACTGGGATAGACGCAACCGAAGCGCCGGTGTAATGGGAATTTGAGACCCACATTTACCCGTACAAACAAAATGTTTCTATTTGGTGGAATAAATTGTTTTATTGGGTGAACATGAAAAACACCCCTGCGAGCATTTTGTTTTGGATCGTCGCATTTTTGCCCTCGTGCGTTCCAAAAGAAAACAGTCCTTCCGCGTTCTTCGCCGGAAAAAAACTGTCTGAGCTCAAGGAAAAGAAGCTAAGAGAGGTTTCCGGCCTTGCAAGTAGCGCTAGCAACCCGGGACTATTGTGGGCGCATAATGACAAAGGCAACGACGCAGAAGTCTATTTAATAGACGAAAAATGTAATATCAGACAGACCTTTGTTTTGGCGGGAATTGAAAACAGGGATTGGGAAGATATTGCTGTTGGATCGGGCCCCGACTCGACTAAAAGTTACGTTTACATTGGAGAAATCGGCGACAATGATGGCGCGTATCCGTTGAAATACATTTATCGTTTCGAAGAACCATTGAATGATCCGACTGGAGAGAAGCAAACAATCAGGGATTTTGAAACCATCACTTTTCGTTTGCCAAACTCACGACGGATAGACTCGGAAGCTCTATTTATTGACTCCCAAACAAAAGACGTTTACATCGTAACAAAACGGGAGTCTCCCGTTCATGTGTATCAGATCAAATATCCCTATTCAACAAAAGATACGTTAGAGGTCCACGAGACTGCAGCCCTTCCGACGACGGAGATTGTCGCCGCCGATCTTTCTCCGGATGGACACGGCCTGATAATGAAGAATTATTCGCATATCTACTATTGGAATAATACTACAGGAAAACCATGGAGTGAATTATTAAAGGACAGGCCGGAAGAAATTCCATACGAACCGGAGCCTCAGGGTGAATCATTAACGTGGGCACGTGATGGGTCCGGTTTTTATACGATCAGCGAAATCGCCAGAGGATACAAGTCTTACCTTTATTTCTATGAACGTAAATAAGGAGATAAGGGGATAAGGGAATAAGGACGTAAGGGTAATCATATCTTCTTGTTGCGCCACTTGCCCGATCGCATATAAAGAAATGCCATCGAAAACATCGAAATCCAGTACACCCATTCAGAGCCCCAGCCCCAGGTGATTGGTAAATTCCAACGCTCCAACACCAGGTATACATATACACTGTAAATGACAATTGTGATAAACTCAATCGTGAGATTAACAACTGTGTTACCGGTACCGGTGACGGCATTTAGCCATACCGTGGATATGGACATCATCAGCAGTGCGATCGATACAACTCTCACGACCGGAATTCCATCATTTATAAATTCAGCTCCCTGTCCGTAGAATGAAAGAAACAATTCTGGCCAGATGGTCAGCTGCACGAAGATAAATGCCGAAATACAGAAACTGATCCGTGCAATCCTGTTGATCAATGGTATTACTTCGTCCTGACGTCCCTGACCGATAATATTACTCACCATGGTATTAGTAGTTGAAGCAAATGCCCATGAGAAAACCCCGAACAATCCGAAGATGTTTCTCATTGTATTCGAAATTGCAAGGGCCCGGGGACCATGGTGCTCCACAAGAATGTAGAAATACTCCCAGCTTGCAACACTTATTGCATACTGTAGAATCAAAGGTGATGACTGAACAAGTATCAGGCGGGAGATTGATCCATCAAAGTCCGCGCGTTCAAATATGGCGAACGACTTGTTTAACCCCTTCAGATGGATCACGAGATAGATCACAAACAATCCCGTTCCTTCTGCAATTATCGATGCGTAGGCAGCGCCATTGAATCCGAGCCTAGGCATTCCAAAGTGGCCATAGATCAATGCATAGTCAAGGAAGATGTTAGTTAGCGCTTCTGCGAGAGTACCCCATACAAGGAGACGGGTTTGATTTGTACCGACAAGCAGCGCGTTTCGCATTACATACAGATAAAGCAGCGGCAATCCCCAAATCCTTATCAGAAGAAAGTTTATGCACTGAGTGGCGATGTCTTCATTTCGGATGGTTGCGCGTAAAACCAGGGGAGCGAGTAAATAGGTTAGCACGATCCCAACGGCTGCGATGCCCAAAGCGATCCAAACACCGTGATAAAATAGTCTTCCAATTTCCTTCGGAAGGTTTTGTCCGGCACGTCTCGCAATTAACGCCTGAAGGCCATTGTTCAATCCATTGCCGATAACAGCGAAGATCAGGTAGTATACGCCAGTAATGCCGGCGCTTGCAAGTTCTTTTTCACCGAGGCCGCCAAGAAAGATGTTGTTTGTTATGAAATTGATCTGAGGAACCAACATTGCCAGTGAAATGGGCAGTGCCATTCCAAGGATTTGTCGGTAGCCAGTCTGGAGTCTTAATTCCATAATGAAAGTTCAATAGTCTGGTTCTCTCCTTACGGAATTGAATCTTTAAAGGTTAAAAATAAAAAAGCCCCGGTTCATTTTTCAGAACGGGGGCCAGGTTTAGCTAATAGTTATTGATATCGTCAGATAACACCCTGCGCTTGCATCGCTTTCGCTACCTTCAAGAAGCCTGCGATGTTTGCACCGATGAGATAGTTTCCGGGTTTGTTGTATTCTTTGGCAGTTGTCAGCACCGTCTGATGAATGTTTTTCATGATCTCCCTTAACGTGGTGTCTACTTTTTCAGCCGTCCAATGCATGCCAGTATAATTCTGTGCCATCTCGAGCCCAGATGTAGCCACTCCACCCGCATTAGATGCTTTTCCGGGGGCATACATCACTCCATTATCGATGAGCACGTTTATACCCTCGATTGTTGTAGGCATGTTCGCGCCCTCACAGAGGAGTTTCAATTTGTTTTTTATAAGATTCTGAGCATCCTTCTCGTTGATCTCATTTTGAGTCGCGCAAGGAAATGCACAATCTGCTGGGATATTCCAAAGGTCGTTTGACTGAGCAGAAGCATCTGCTTCTTTGTAGACCACTCCACTGAATTTGTCAGCATACTCCTTAATCCGTCCTCTCCGATTGTTCTTTAGATCCATCAGAAACTGAAGCTTTTCTTTGGTAAACCCAGCCTCGTCGTGTATGAATCCACTGGAATCGGAAGCGCTCAAGACTTTCCCACCCATGTCAATTATCTTTTCGATCGAGTATTGCGCTACATTACCAGATCCTGAAACCAGGCACCGCTTACCCTTAATAGAATCTTTTTTTTCCTGCAGCATATTTTCCGCAAAGTAGACCAGGCCATATCCTGTTGCCTCCGAACGGATAAGACTTCCACCCCACCCAATCCCTTTTCCTGTAAGCACTCCCGTAAATTCATTTCGGATCTTTTTGTAAGCACCAAACAAGTAGCCGATCTCTCTTCCACCAACGCCGATATCTCCAGCAGGGACATCAAGGCGGTGACCGATATGCCTTGCGAGCTCGGTCGTAAACGCCTGACAAAATTTCATTACTTCGCTTTCGGACTTACCTTTTGGATCAAAGTCACTTCCACCCTTGCCGCCACCCATAGGGATACCGGTTAACGCATTTTTGAATACTTGCTCAAAAGCAAGGAATTTCAGAACGCTTGGATTTACTGACGGGTGAAATCTAAGTCCACCTTTGTATGGACCGATAGCACTGTTCATCTGGATCCTGTATCCGCGATTGACATGGACTTCACCTTTATCATCTGTCCAGGTAACGCGGAAGGAGATGGACCTCTCCGGTTCCAGCATACGCTCAAGAATTTTCAGTTGCGCAAACGACGAGTTCTTTTCAATGGCCGGTACTACTGAATGAATTACTTCTTCTGCCGCTTGCAAGAACTCAGGCTCATTGGGATTTCTACGCTTGACTGCGTCTAGAATTTCTTTTGGGAGCATAAAGTAAATTGCCACAATTTATAATAATTCAAACGATTGCTAATGCTTTGGATGAGATTTAGTCAGGGAAGCTATACTTGAATCTTGCGTATACCCATGTGCCGGACAACGCTGACAAAAAAGTGACAAGGGTAACGAGGTAGCCGCCTCCAATTTGAGCGTATAGCGGACCCGGGCAGGCTCCGGTAAGGGCCCAGCCAAAACCAAATATTAAACCGCCAATAATGACACCGTGGTGATATGCCTTTGATGGTATCACGATAGGCTCTCCGTCAATTGAGCGAATGCTCATTTTTCGAATAAAGAATAACGAAAGTGCAGCCAACGGAACGGCCGTCATGAAAAACCCATACATGTGAAAACTTTCGAAGTGAAACATTTCCTGTATACGGAACCATGATACTGCTTCGCCCTTGGTCAAGGCCAAACCGAATACAACACCTAATATCAGGTACTTAAAATTATTCATAGCGATAAGATCAGAGGTAGAACAAAATGGCTAACGAATATGCCGCCAGCAAAAAAGCTAACTGTAGCCAACAAAGATGGCCACTGTAAAGCAGCAAGTCCTGTGATACCATGACCGGAAGTGCAACCTCGTGCATAACGAGTTCCAAAGCCAACCATAAAACCTCCAACTACCATTAACAGAAAACCTTTCAATGAAAAGAGTGCCTTCCAATTGAATAACTCCTGAGGAAGCAAACCAGAAAGATCAGTTAGTCCCTGCTCGCGAAGGATTCGTGCAGTGTTCTCGGTGATGTGAACCGGATCAGGATTCGGGAATAATGTTCCGCCGATAAAACCTCCAATGAGGATTCCGCCGACGAAGAAGAGATTCCATTGGTCTTTTTTCCAATCGTAGTTGAGAAATGAAATTTTGCCAGGAATAGCTGCCGCGCAAATTTGACGTAACGTTGACGATACACCGAGTCTTTTGTTTCCTAACAGCAGTAAGGCAGGAACGGTAAGGCCGATAATAGGTCCGGCAACGTACCATGGCCACGGCTTAGAGAGAATTTCCATCGTTTTAAATAATTTATGTCGCGCTTTTTTGCGGATGACAAGTCAAAGTAGCTTAATTTTCACAGTTTACTTTGGGAATTTGATTTGCAAGGTATCCCTGTTTGGCGAAGAGTAAATTTTTAATACAGACAACATGAGAAATTCAAGGATCGCAATAATCGGTGGAGGAAATTTAGGAGCAGCAATTGCCGAAGGCCTTATTAAGAGCAAGTTTATTTCTCCCGACCACATCGTTGTAACAAGAAGAAATGTTGGATCGCTGAAACCACTGCGTGAGTTGGGAGTTGAAACTATCTCCGACAACCGTGCGGCGGTCACCAAAAGCGAGGTGATCATTGTTGCATTAAAACCCTACAACGTGAAGGAGGTGCTTGAGGAATTGAAAGATGTTTTTGATCCTTCAAAACACATAGTGATCAGCGTGGTAACTGGAGTATTTCTAGACGACCTGTCATCGATCCTCAATCATGGTGTGCCGATCTTTCGCGCTATGCCTAATACTGCAATCGCTATTCAGGAATCTGTTACATGCCTATGTCATCAGGGAGCAAGTGCGACCCAGGTGAATTATGTCACAGAACTATTTAGCCAGCTGGGGATCTCTATTACCATTGACGAAAAGTTGATGGATGCCGCGACTGTACTAGGCGCATGTGGCATTGCTTATGCACTTAGATTTATTCGCGCATCAACACAGGGTGGTATTGAGATTGGATTTGATGCCAAGACTGCCAATCTTATTGCCGCCCAAACAGTGAAAGGTGCGGCCGAACTTCTTCTTAAGCTTAATCGTCATCCAGAAGAAGAAATAGACAAAGTAACTACGCCAAAAGGATGTACCATCGCGGGACTAAATGAAATGGAACACCAGGGATTCAGTTCTTCGCTGATCAAAGGCATATGCACTTCATATGATAAAATCGGAAAGTAAACTTCCGTCAACCTTGACCAGTCGAAAATTTCCGGATACCGAATGTTAGAACGGCTCGCGAGGTTTCGCGATGGAACTAAGTATGCTATATTGAGGCCATGAATTTTTTTAGGGAATACTTTATCGGCGACTTAATCCGATCAGAGTCCGATGTTCTTAAACAGGCCAGCATCCGTCTGGTATATAACATAGTATCCATTTCAGTTTGTGCACTCGTAGTATTTTTTCTTATTTATCTGTGGAAAGGATTCCATTATCAACTCATTAAAAATGTAGTCATCATCTTTTTGTTTATCGGGATCCTGTACTACATAAAGGGTCAGAAGTCTATTACACTCGTCTGCCATTTATTGTTATTCATCTCGTGGCTGAATAACAATATCAACATCTACCTGTTCGATGATTTCAACTTTTTCATAGCGCTGCTTACTGTTTGCAACATAATTTTTGCATTCCATACACTTGGAAACAGAGCCGGTATCCTTTATTCCATCGCACATTTCATTCCTATTATGATTCATTCATTGGGAAAATATTCTGGAATTCGTCTTGGATCGAGCCAACCTCAACAGCTTGCGCTCATGGAGGTAATTACCACGCTTGTCCTGGTATTCTTTATTATCGTCTACCTTATATATCACTACCACCAGGCATTCGAACTGGCAAAGGTGAATATCAGAAGATCTGTAGAGGAGCTAAGGACGGCAAAAGAGCTTGCCGAGGAAATGAACAGACTGAAGACGAACTTCCTTTCAAACATGTCGCATGAGATACGCACACCGATTAACGGCATCCTCGGGCTTAGTCAGGTGATTGAGATGGAGACTGACAACCATGAAATAAAGAACTATGTAAAGCTTCAGAAACAGAGCGGACATCGTTTACTTAATACAATAACCAGCATTCTCGATCTCTCACGTATAGAGGCTGAGAGAAGTCTTTTGAAATTAAAAGTAATAGATCTTAATAGCCTCGTTCGCGAAAGCATTTTGCCGCTGAAAGGCTTGGCAAAGAACAAGCGACTCGCATTTTCATTTGAATCATCATCTGAAAAACTTCAATGTCTTTCAGATGAAACAATGCTCTACCAAGTTATAAATAACGTAGTGGGTAATGCAATCAAGTTTACAGACAAAGGAGAGGTCACTATCACGACAATGAAGAGAAATAATTCTCATGTGAGCATTGCAGTTAAAGATACAGGTATAGGAATTTCTGAAGAGTTTTTGCCCAGGATATTCAATTCTTTTGAACAGGAAAGTACAGGGCGTAGCAGGAGTCACGAGGGATCAGGATTGGGACTGGCAATCTCGAAAAAATACATAGAGTTGTTGGGTGGCGAAATCCTGATCGATTCGAAGAAAGATCACGGCAGTACCTTTGAAATCCTGTTGCCGGCATATAAGGGGTAATGAAAAGAATACTTTACGTCGAAGACGACTTTATCAATGCGCTCGTAATGCAGAAGCTCCTTAAAACGGATTTCGACGTAATTCATGCACTTGATGGTGAAACCTGTTTAGAAATGCTTGACAAAGACAAGTTCGACCTCATACTCATGGATATCAATCTTGGCAAGGGTAAAATGAATGGTGTGGAAACCATGCATCAAATAAGGGCTAATCCCAGAACCAGTAATCTGATAGTCATTACAGTTACGTCGTACGCGTTATCGGAGGATAAAGATCGCTTTCTCCGGGAAGGATTTAATGCATACATTCCCAAGCCTGTTGATCGGCAAATCCTCCTAGAGACCATTCATCAATATCTTGACTGAGGTCCTGTCTTCCAGCACATTTTCTGTAATTTCATTGTTTGAAGAATAAATCTCTCGATGCTGATCAACTCCCATTCACCTTTGGCAGAACGAATGCGACCATCCCGGCTGGATGAGTTGGTGGGACAGGAACACCTTACCGGGCCGAATGGAGTGATCAGGAAAGCCATCAATAGCGGCAACATTCCGTCTATGATTTTATGGGGACCGCCAGGCGTGGGAAAGACTACCATTGCTAACATCATTGCAAACGAGGTCAAGAAACCATTTCACACACTGAGTGCGGTGAGTGCAGGAGTAAAAGATGTCCGCGAAATCATCGAAAAAGCAAAATTATCTCCCCGGTCGATTTTATTTATTGATGAAATTCATCGGTTCAACAAAGGACAACAGGACGCGCTTCTTGGTGCCGTTGAAAAGGGGATCATTACGCTGATCGGCGCTACAACCGAGAATCCGTCATTCGAAGTGAACTCAGCGTTGCTTTCAAGGTGTCAGGTTTACGTACTCAGGCCGTTGGGAGAAGATCAACTCATGACGTTGGTCAACACAGCGTTGGAACAGGATGATGAGTTAAAGGAGAGAAGCTTTGTCATCAAAGAACATCAGGCCCTTCTCAATATTTCAGGAGGTGACGGACGGAAATTGTTGAACCTCATTGAACTGATCAGTGAATCAATCACAGGTGATATTGTTGTTACGGACAGTCTCGTTATGGATGTCGCTCAAAAGCATATTGCGATCTATGACAAAAGTGGCGAACAACACTACGATATCATTTCTGCTTTTATCAAATCGATACGAGGGAGCGATCCTAACGCAGCGGTATATTATCTCGCACGAATGGTAGAGGGCGGAGAGGATGTAAAGTTTATCGCGCGGCGCATGGTTATTCTGGCCTCTGAGGATATCGGCAATGCGAATCCCACCGCATTGGTGATGGCGACTAATACGTTCCAGGCTGTGAATCTGATTGGTTATCCGGAAGCGAGAATAATTTTGGCCCAATGTGCGGTATATCTTGCAAGCTCGCCGAAAAGCAATGCGAGTTATATTGCGATAGAAAATGCCCTGGGGGCCATTCGTGAAACCGGCGATTTACCGGTTCCGTTATCCATTAGAAATGCACCCACAAAATTGATGAAGAAGCTGGACTATGGTAAAGGTTATCAGTATGCTCATGACTTTGCCGGCAATTTTGTAAATATGGAATATCTGCCCGACGAGCTTCGTGGCACAAAATTTTATGATCCGGGCAACAATGCGCGGGAAGAAGAGTTAAGGAAATACCTTCGGGCGCAGTGGAAAGAAAAGTATGGGTATTAATTGTTAAGGATTTGGAACATCAGACTATAATTTTCGAATCATCGCCGGCATACGTGCTGGTTTGCGCCGTGTTCGGCGTAGGCTTCGCGTATTTATTGTACCGTTCGAAGCATCCATGGACAAAGACATGGAACAGGATACTTTTTGCTACCAGGGCAGTATTGGCGTTTTTTCTAATGTTCCTTCTACTTGGACCTATTGTAAAGCAAGTGAATAATCTTTTTGAGAAACCATTCTTTGTCATTGTCTATGATAATTCTATTTCGGTAAAAGAAGCGACAGATTCAGTGCAGATCAAAGCGCTTGAATCCAAATTGAAAGAAACAGCCGAGCTACTTAGTGAAAAAGGATACGAAGTACGGACAACAGATCTTCTCGGACAAGAAACGGAAGCACCGGTGTTCAATTCACCTATGTCGGATCTTAATGGCGCGTTGAAAAAGATCACTAGTCGCTATGAAAGTAACCAGGTGGGAGGTGTGATCCTCGCCTCTGATGGCATTTACAACGAAGGAATATCTCCTTTATACTCTACCTATAATTTTCCTCTTTATACCGTCGGAATCGGAGATACTACACAAAGGACCGATGTGATGATCAAAGATGTAGCTTACAATAAGATCGTTTATCAGGGTAACAAGTTTCCTGTCAGAGTGGAAGTGATGGCTAAGAATCTGCCTGACCAGAATATCGCAGTTTCTTTGTCGCATCGGGGCAAGAATATTGCAACGATCACAAAGGCATCATCAGGTGATCAGTTGCTTGTGTATGATTTTCAGCCTATGGCAGACGAGCAGGGAATTCAGAAGCTCGATATTCAGGTAGAAGTAAAAAATGGCGAGTATAACACACGTAATAACAGATCATCTGTATTCATTGAAGTAGTTGAAGGCAAGAAGAAGATCCTTGTGATCGCATCCTCACCTCACCCTGACATAAAAGCGCTGAGGGAAGTTGTAGATAAGAATCCAAACTATGAATTTCTGTTGCATATCCCGGGCGTTGAAGAGCAAACTCAGGCCAACTTGCGTTCTGACGAAATAGACCTTGTAATCTTTCATCAGGCCCCTGATTTGCGCGGGAAAACGAGAGAGTTGTTTCAGCAATTTGTGGAGAGCAAAACATCCCTGTTCCTGATCACGGGATCCCAAACAGATCTTCAGTTGCTTGCACGTCAAAACATGCCCGTGAGGTTTGAGTCAGCCCCGCGTGATTATGACGAGGTGGTGCCGGGAAGCAATCCGTTGTTTTCGCAGTTTGTTCTTTCCGCGGAAACAAATACGATTTTGCAGAACTATCCGCCGGTGTCTGTACCCTTTGGTAAAATGAAAATTCCAGGTAGCGCCATGCCTTTATTGTTCCAGCGAGTGGGAAATGTCTCTACTGAAAAACCGTTGTTGTATGTGAATGTTGAAGATAACCGAAAAGTGTGCGTAATGTTAGGCGAAGGGTTGTGGCGCTGGAAGCTGAACGAATTCGACAGGTTTGAAACCACTGTCGCTTTTGATGAAGTCTTCGGCAAACTCATCCAGTATCTCAGCACTTCGGATGACAAGCGGAAGTTCAGAAGTTACCCGGTGAAGCAGGAGTTTTCGGATACCGAAGCTGCGGTTTTTGAAAGCCAGGTTTATAACGACATCTTTGAACCTGTTTTTGGAAACACGATCGATATTGAACTTACCGATGAGCAAGGCAAGAGAACCAAATACTCATATACTACCAGCCCTGGAAATGTCAGGTATCAAATTGGGGGTCTTAAGGAAGGAGTATACCGCTACCGTTCGAGAACTACGTTAAATGACAAAGCCGAAGAAGTAAGAGGAGAGTTTGCCGTTGTGCAGCGCCAGGCTGAATTGCAAAACCTGACTGCAGATTTTGATCTTCTCCGCAGGTTATCAAAGAACACGGGTGGGGCGTTTTATCCGCTTGCTAATGTAGATGCATTAAAAACCGAGCTTCAACAACATGAAGCCAAAACAATAATTCATTCCGAAGAAGCCTACAATGCGCTCATCAATCTTAAATGGGTATTCTTTGTGCTCCTGGCCATGGTGAGTGTGGAGTGGTTTGCGAGAAAGTATTTTGGAAGCTATTGAAGGGCCGTAATTCGTTATCCGTTAATCGTTAACCGTGAGGGCACCCTTCTCCTCCAGGAGAGGGGCCGGGGATGAGGTGGTTCAATTAGCATAGAGGTTAAAAAACTCCTCGGTGTCTTTGATGTTTTCAAGTCCCAAAATCCAACAAGTTTCGGAAAGATCTGAGAAGTCCAGCCCGCCCGCAGATACTGCCGCATTGTTGTAACGTCCTTGTTTACCGTTGTATTTGATTCCGATATCAACAGCCAACTGCCAAATCTCGCGCAGCCGGGGATTCTTAGTTTTACTCTTCCAGTCAGTGAATTCCGGAGAACGAAATCCAGGCGTTCCGTTTCCGACAACATTGCCATCAGGAATCTTATGATAGGCGGTATTTTGCTTAACGAATTGTAGACTCTCCGGAGACGTGACTTGTTCATTCCAGTCGGCATGTTGAACCACATGAATACGCTGTGATGTTTTCACGTTTGGATGGTCGGCCAGAATACTTTTGACAAGTTTCGCTGAAAAATCTGATTGTCCCCCTTCGGCAATCCAAATATTACCACCATTGGTGAGGGTTGATTCCGCTATAGACTTAACTCTTTTGACTGCAGATTCTATGTCCTTATGCGCATCACTCCAGTTGCTTCCAAATGCAAGTTGAAACAAGTCATTTGGAGGAACATACAGTCCTTCCTGAACTCCATAGGTGCCCGCGACTGCGTGATATTTTATTTTTGAGAAATTGGGATTAGACAAAAGGGTAATTAATGCTGCGGCAGCATGAACGTCATCCACATCGGTTTTACAATCAAACTGTGCTAGCAACAAATCCTTTTCTGCATTAAATCTTCCCTGGCTTGAAGATTTCAGATCTCCTTCATAACCTTTAAACGAAAGTGAAATTGCAGCAATTGAAATGAATATGAATACTTTGGATTTCATTTATGTAGGGCTTCATTAAGGTACAATAAAAAAAGAGACTGCCCTATTGAGACAGTCTCTTCTATTTGGAAAGGATTTGAAACCTTAATCTTTCTTTTCTCTCGATGAAGCTTTTGTCTTCTTCACTTTGATCGTAAGCTGATCGCCCTTGCCATCGTATTCGGCAAGAACCGTTCCGCCTTCTTCCACCTCACCTTTTAGGATTTCTTCAGCAACAGGGTCTTCCAAGTATTTCTGGATCGCTCTGTTTAACGGACGAGCTCCAAACTGATGATCATAACCTTTCTCAGCAAGGAAGTCCTTAGCCTTGTCGGTAAGCTCAACGTTGTAACCTATCTGAATTATTCTATCAAACAGCTTCTTCAACGTAAGATCAATGATCTTGTGAATGTGCTCACGCTGCAATGAATTGAAGACGATAAGATCATCCAACCTGTTGAGGAATTCCGGACTGAACGCACGTTTCAGTGCATTCTGAATTGTTGTCTTCATGTGCTCTTCATCGTTCTCGCGCTTTGAAGAAGGCGCGAAACCAATACCAGAACCAAAATCCTTCAGATCCCTGACACCAATATTGGAAGTCATGATGATGATCGTGTTACGGAAATCCACTCGCCTGCCTAAGCCGTCGGTCAAAATACCATCGTCGAGCACCTGGAGCAGAATATTGAATACGTCCGGGTGAGCTTTTTCAATTTCATCGAGCAACACAACGGAATAAGGTTTACGTCTTACTTTTTCAGTAAGCTGACCACCCTCTTCATATCCCACATATCCCGGAGGCGCACCTACCAGTCGTGAAACGGAGAACTTCTCCATGTATTCACTCATGTCTATTCTGATAAGAGCATCATCCTTATCGAAAAGGTATGTTGCAAGAACCTTTGCCAATTCGGTCTTTCCTACGCCAGTCGGACCAAGGAAAATGAATGAACCTATCGGTTTCCTTGGGTCTTTTAAACCAACCCTTGTGCGCTGTATTGCCTTTGTTAGTTTCTTGATCGCTTCTTCCTGGCCAATCACTTTATTATTCAGCTCTTCAGCCATATTGAGAAGCTTGTTGCTTTCTTTCTGCGCGATACGATTAGTGGGTATTCCAGTCATCATACCAACCACATCGGCAACGTTCTCCTCATTTACCGTATATTTTTCAGTACGCGTTTTTTCTTCCCATTTCACCTTAGCGATCTCGAGTTGCTCGATGAGCTTCTTCTCGCGGTCGCGAAGTTGGGCCGCCTCTTCGTATTTTTGACTTTTTACTACACGGTTCTTTTCTTTCTTAACCTCCTCGATCGCTTCCTCGAACTTCACGATGTCGTCGGGTACGTGAATGTTGTTAATATGCACACGCGCGCCTGCTTCATCCAGGACATCGATAGCCTTATCTGGAAGATAACGATCACTGATATACCGGTCCGAAAGTTTCACACAGGCTTCAATAGCTTCTTTCGTGTAGATAACGTGATGATGGTCCTCGTATTTTTCTTTGATGTTTTCAAGGATCTGGATCGTCTCTTCCGGTGAAGTTGAATCAATCATGACCATTTGAAAGCGACGTGCCAGAGCTCCATCTTTTTCGATGTATTGTCTGTATTCGTCAAGAGTTGTAGCTCCGATGCATTGGATCTCACCTCTCGCGAGCGCTGGTTTAAACATGTTAGAAGCATCAAGCGAACCAGATGCTCCTCCGGCCCCAACAATGGTGTGGAGTTCGTCGATGAACAATATTACGTCGGCTGATTTTTCCAACTCGTTCATCACTGCCTTCATGCGCTCTTCGAATTGTCCACGGTATTTAGTACCCGCAACCAAAGAGGCGAGGTCAAGAGTTACGACGCGCTTTCCAAACAATACACGCGAAACTTTCTTTTGGATTATCCTAAGCGCCAATCCCTCAGCAATAGCAGTCTTGCCTACACCTGGTTCGCCGATTAGGATTGGATTATTCTTTTTACGACGTGAAAGGATTTGAGCGACACGTTCAATTTCCTTTTCACGACCCACGATGGGATCGAGCTTGTTATCTTCGGCGAGCCTGGTGAGGTCGCGGCCGAAGTTATCCAGTACCGGAGTTCTGGATTTTTCTGTACCCTTCTTTTCTTTTCCTGCTGCACCTGCGCCGCCGCTTCCAAATATTTTTGAAGAATCGTCGTCCGGATCGTCAGTGTCTTGTGAAGCAGTAGGACCTTCGTTTTGGTATTCCAGCATTTCTTTTACAGTCTCGTAGTTTACGTCAAACTTGTTAAGGATTTGAGTGCCCAAATTATCTTGATCGCGAAGAATAGACAACAACAAATGTTCAGTACCAATGAGCTGAGCCTTAAAGATCTTAGCTTCCAGATAGGTTATTTTCAGAACCTTTTCAGAAGCTTTGGTCAGTGGGATGTTTGCCAGGTTCTTGACTTGATGTGTCGCAGTTCCTTTTGATATTTTTTCAATTTCGTTGCGAAGCTCGTCCAGAGGCACGCCTAGCTTTTTCAGCACCCCAACGGCCACTCCTTCGCCTTCCCGTACCATACCTAAAACGAGGTGCTCTGTGCCAATATAATCGTGTCCAAGGCGTAGCGCTTCTTCCCGACTAAGTGAGATAACCTCCTTGACTCGATTTGAAAATTTAGCCTCCATAGAGAAATTTAAATGATGGTTAATGTAAATGTAAAGTTTTTTGTCCGTTCAATACTATCGAAATCCCAAGATTTAATACATCAGAAACGTTTGGACCTATTCATTTGTTCATTTACCCGTTCGGCTCCGTGGTTTCGTCCTCCTCCCGATAGTTATCGGGATTATCTGGATTATCTGGATTATCTGGATGGTGGCACTGACGCGCTAATGATCCTGGACGCTTCAGGTCCCGTACAAAATATCAGGTCTAGAACGCTAACATTACCTACAAACGTATTGCCAAACACCTGGCGATAAGGTACTGGCAGATAAAATTGGGAGAGATTCGACTGGTCTTTGGCCATCAGGATCGACCGAAGGTCAAAAATCGAAGCAGAAGGGGTCTTTTCGAACTTTTCGCTCTCTTTGATCACCGCGTCCCACTTCAACCACTTAAGACACATTGACAGCAAGTCACGGTTGAGGTCATAAAGAAAGATTGGTCGTTTAAGTAGGTGTCGCTCCAGTTCATCCGCATAATGTTCAAAGAACGGCGCTTTACCATATGCCGACCTAATGGTTCGCCAATGATTGTTCAGCCATTTTTGACTATAATCTATACGAACCTCACTTATACTTACTTTTCCGTGCTTCGATGTGAGCGGAACAATGAGTGTTTCTTTACCGCTTGCTGAGACGATGTAACAACGATTGCGATAGGACTGCTTTACATAGTGCTCATGTTTTTCAAGAACTATTTCGCTGGCCTGATGTAACGCAGCAAAATAGGCTATGGATGGAAGGTAATGTGTTTCAATTAAGGCGGTCACGATTTTGGTTATGAGTTATGAGTTATAAGTTATGAGTTGGGTGTGAGTGTGTGTGCGGGTGTGAGTGATAAATTTTTCTGGAGAAGCACTCCCGCACCCATGCCCGCACAAACTCACAACTCTTAACTCCTAACTTATAACTATTTCAGATCATCCAGTCTACATCGCCCAGGCCAACTCGTATTATCTTCAATGGTTCATCCGTACAGTCTATCACACTTGACGCTACATTCCCACCCGGTCCACCATCGATCACTACATCCACTTCATGTTTGAAATCTTCATAGATCTTTTCGGGATCGGTTGTATACTCGCGAATAACGTCCTCATCTTTTATCGATGATGATATGAGCGGATTGCCAAGTTGTTGTACGAGAGTAAGTGGAATAAAATTAGCAGGTATCCTTATGCCTACTGTTTTTTTGTTGACATCAAGAATTTTTGGAACCCTGCTGCTAGCTTCGAATATAAATGTGTACGGTCCGGGTAATGCTTTCTTAAGGATCTTGAATACAGGAGTGTCCATTCTCTTCACATAGTTAGATACCTGACTGAGATCTTCACATATAAATGAAAGATCGAGCTTCTGTGGTTTTACGCCGATGATGCGGCATAATCGCTCAATGGATTTCTTATTCATGAGGCTACATCCGATTCCGTATATCGTATCAGTGGGATAGATAATCACACCGCCGTTTTTCAAGATCTCCACCACCCGAGCTATCTTCCTCCCTTCCGGATTGACAGGATGTATTTTAATCAACTCGGCTGGCATGTTCTAAATTTAGGTAATGATCGTTTTCCAATGCAAATGATAAGTTTTTTAGAAATTGGAACCAAAAAGAATCATAGGGAATTAATCTTAAGTCAACTATTCGCCAAATGACCACCCATCGCTAAATCGTCAAATAAGTTGATACGTTTCATTATTTTTGGGCCCTATTACCTATTATGAAGCCGAGCAAACGTTTGATTATATTTCTGTTCTTGTCGATCCTGGGAATATCGTTCACCTTTTACGCCTACCAGATCGCGTACACTCCAAATATTCTGGTTGACAAGGAGAGACGCCTGTTCATTGTAAAAGAGGGGTCGACATTTAAAGATATCCAACGCGATCTGCACGAAGGTAATTTTGTCCAGGATCTCGTGTCTTTCAGTTTTGTTGCAAAGATCACTGGGTACGATGAACAGATAAAACCAGGCAGATATGTTCTCGAGAAAAGCATGACAAACCTTCAGGCATTACGGCTTCTCAGGTCGGGAAAGCAAGAGCCGGTACGAATAACTTTCAATAATGTCAGGTTGATCCCTGAATTGGCTGAAAAGATCACACGCAATCTCAACATGACGGCTGAGGAATTTCAAGTTGCGTTGATCAACTTTGCCATGTCGAATACAGACGGCTTCAATAAGGATAACATTATCGCCATGTTTATTCCAAACACTTATGAAGTCTATTATAACGTGGCACCCGAGGCGCTTATAAAACGTATGTATCGTGAATACGAAAACTACTGGACACCAGAACGGAAAGAAAAGGCAAAAAAAACCGGGCTTACACAAATTGAAGTCTCGATACTGGCTTCAATTGTTCAGGCTGAAACTATACGTGAAGACGAAGCTCCAATAATTGCCGGCTTGTATCTTAACAGATTAAAAAAAGGAATTGCATTGCAGGCGGATCCAACTTTGAAATTTGCCGTCGGTGACTTTTCATTGAAAAGAATACTGAACGTGCACAAGGAAATTGATTCACCCTACAACACATATCTGCACCCGGGTCTGACACCGGGGCCGATCAACATGCCGGAATTGTATTCATTGGAAGCAGTTCTTAACTATACACCCAGCGACTACTACTACATGTGTGCAAAGGAAGATTTTTCAGGCAACCACAATTTCACCAACAGCTATTCTGAGCATGTGCGAAATGCTGCGCGTTACCAGAATGCGTTAACTATAGAACAAAGAAAGGCTGCGCAAAATAATCGTTGACATGTATCAATCTGAAACTACTGTACGTGTCCGTTATGGCGAAACCGATCAGATGGGTTATGTATATTATGGCATTTATGCAATGTATTATGAAGTTGCGCGCGTGGAAAGCCTGCGTCAACTTGGATTAACATACCGAGAGATTGAAGCCATGGGAGTCATTATGCCAGTGCTGGAAAACAAATCAAGATTTATCGCTCCAGGACGATATGACGAAGCATTGCGAATCGTGACGACGCTGCGGGAAAAACCAGGAGTCCGCATTAAATTTGAATACGAAATCTATAATTCTGAAAACGCACTCATCCACCAGGGAGAAACTTTGTTGGCATTCGTCGATAAAATGACGAACAGACCTCGACGCCCCCCCGATGCGATGTTAAAAGTGCTCGAGCCTTTTTTCAAATGAAGTACCGGCATAAAAGATTGGTTCTGCAATGGAGTCCGGGACGACATCTTATTTCCTGGCTAAAAAAGGTACGCTTCAGTAAACACGAAAATGTTTCTTTGTACAAGATCCTCAAGATCTTCCTCACCAACATAATGGATGACGAGATCCTGGATAGAGCTAATGGTGTGGCGTTCAACTTTATTCTGGCGATCTTTCCAACCGTGATCTTTTTGTTCACCATGATCCCGTATATAACGCACTTCTATCCGGAGATCAACACGGAAAGTATTATGGCATTCCTTGGAGACCTGATCCCTCCAAGTATGTTTGAAGTGATCTCGCCGACATTGCGAGATATCATCGGCATTCAGCGTGGTGGGTTGTTGTCGTTAGGTTTCTTTTTTGCATTCTACTTGTCAACAAATGGAACCATGGCGCTGATGCGTGCATTCAATGCATGCTATCGAACAATAGAAAACAGAGGAGCGGTTAAAACAAGATTAATAGCCACTGCCCTCACGATAAATATGGCGATAGCGTTAATGCTTGCCAGTGGTCTTCTGATCGTGGGACAGCTTGCACTCGAATATGCAATCTCGTATATGCCCGAGTTTGATTGGCTTGACATGAGTTCGTTCACTGTTTTTTTGCTGTTTGCACTTCGGTTTCTGGCTGTCTTCATTGCATTCCTGCTCGCAATTTCTTCGACCTATTATTTCGGACCAGCTATTCATTACAATTGGAGGTTCTTTTCAGTCGGATCTTTGCTGGCGACCTTGGCTAGCCTGGCCGTATCCTACGGGTTCTCATTTTACATCACAAATTTCGGAACGTACAATAAAGTCTATGGCTCTATCGGCGCGCTAATTGCGTTAATGGTACTTATCCAGCTGATAACGATCGTGCTCTTAGTGGGATATGAAGTGAACACGAGTATCCACGACGCTATCCGTAAGGAGGCTCTTTGGAATTCAAGAATGCACAGAATGAAAAAGGCGACCAAGAGCGCCTGACATATTGATTGGAAAGGAGCTAAAATCTTATCCTCACTTCGTCCTTATAGTGGACAGGCACGTTGAGCGGAATCCCGCGGTAGGAAAGTTTTAAAGATCCTTCATAACGAACTTCGAATTTTTTTCCGCCAATCACTCCAAGCAATGTATCCATAAACCCTAGCTCCTTGATCGAGAGCTTCACTTCCAATGGAACAATGAACTCACCTTTTGCAGGAATGTGCGTCTTCAATTTTTGATTCACAACAGCCGCCTTCTTTCCATCCACAAATATTTCGACGTTAATACGTTTAAGCCTGCCGCGCATGTCGTTGGGGTTATAAAAAACTGCATTGGCTTTTAGAATTGGTTCAGTGGAGGCATCAACCACAACATCGCGGATCTTGCGCAGGACGATTTTCTCTTCCGGGCCTTTACAACCCGACATCACCACAAACATTAAGAGCACGAAATGAATTGCCCGCGACCTCTTTTCTTCCTTTTTAATAAATCTTTTGAATTCGACTTCCATATGTATCCCTTTGGTAAGTATAGACATTCTATTCCTAAATTTGTTACATGCATCCACACTTTGAGCAGATCGCAGATGGCTTGGCTGAAGCCGGCTTCGCTGTAGTCGACAACTTTCTGACCACAAGTGAAGTTGACGCTATTCTCGATCTTGACATATTCCGGGAAGGAGTCGCCAACTTCAAAAAGGCTGGAATAGGAAAAGAAAGCCAACTACAGATTAACGAGTCAATCCGCGGTGATTATATCCGTTGGATTGATAAAAACGAGGCTCCGCAGGCAGTGAAAGTATATATCGATCGTTTGCAGAGTCTCGGTGAATACCTCAATCAAAGTTTGTACCTAAGCCTCAAAGACAACGAGGTGCATTTCACTATTTATCCGGCGGGTTCCTTTTACAAGCGCCACCTCGATCAGTTCAAGAAGGATGACCATAGGAAACTTTCCGTGATCTGTTATTTGAATAAGGAATGGATGGAGCATCACGGTGGACAGCTGCGCATATACCTTAAAGAAGGTGGCGTGGAACTGTTGCCCCTTTCCGGTCGCCTGGTATGTTTTCGAAGCGATCAAATCGAACACGAAGTGTTGCCGTCAACGAGGGAGCGACTGAGCCTCACTGGGTGGATGCTCGATCAGCTTATCGATGTGAGGATCTAAGACCCTTCATTTTTTGTCGTTCATTTTTTGATGGACGGAAGGACGCAATAAGAAAACCATGTAAATTGCCTTCACTTTTCTCTAATCAATTCGCTCTGGATGAAGCAGTATTTTTTGAAACTCTATCAATACAACGCGTGGGCTAATAGGCGTGTGATAAATTGTTTGACCCGTCAAGGTGTTGGAGATGAAAAAATACTCGGCATCATGGGACACATCGTGGCAGCGCAATTCCTCTGGCTCCATCGGATAAAGGGACTGCCGCCGGCGAATGTCAAACTTTGGGGTGAGTACACGCTTGCGCAGGTCACGACAATGGCGGAAGAAGCCGGAAAGCTTTGGTTGGACTTTGTAGAATCAACAGATAATTTCAACAGGGAGTTAACTTATAATAACTACGTCGGAGAACCTTATGTCAACAACGTGGAGATGATCATGATTCACCTGGTCAATCACTCCAGCTATCACCGGGCACAGGTTGCAATGTTACTACGACAGAAAGGGTTGGAACCCATCAACACAGATTTCATAACGTATGACCGCGTGATTACGGGTCAATGGAAGGAATGATATTTATCCACTAAAAAATTTCAAGACCATGAAGAAAATTATATTTCTTATTCCGCTCGTACTTCTGGGATTGGTTTGCTTTGCCCAGGACGACATCACGATATGCCACACTACAACGACTGACAAGTTTGCTATGTTTGCCTCGAACAAGGATTTCAACGCCTCTCATTCAGCTCCTCGAAATTATGTTCACATAAGTGCTGAAGGCGGCAAAATGATAACGTACAAATGTGCGGACTCAAAAGATGCAAATGCATACTTGCTCACATCAAACAAGAAGACCGACAATTGGATCATTGTGATTCAGGAGTGGTGGGGCTTGAATGACAACATTAAGAGACAGGCCGAAGACTTGTTTAAAGACCTTGGAAATGTCAATGTTCTGGCGATCGACATGTACGATGGTAAACTTGCCACAGACCGGGAAACAGCTTCAAAATACATGCAAGAGTTCAAGCAAGAACGCGGCGATATGATCATCAAAGGTGCGCTGGACTACATGGGTAAAAAGGCAAAGGTTGGAACGGTAGGATGGTGCTTCGGTGGAGGTCAGTCACTGATAGCAGCTCTCGCTGCAGGCAACCAGACAGCAGCGTGTGTGATCTATTATGGTATGCCTGTCGAAGATGTTGATCGTCTGAGGAAGCTAAACTCCGATGTTCTCATGATCTGGCCCACAAAGGACCAGTGGATAAATAAGGAGATGATGGATAAGTTTCAGGCAAATATGAAGGCAGCCGGAAAGAATCTTACTATCAAGCCCTATGATGCCGATCATGCATTTGCAAATCCAAGCAATGCAATGGGCACATATAATGAAGCGGCTGCGAAAGATGCGTACGCGAATACCCTTGCATTTTTCAAATCAAGATTAAAGTAGCGTGCCCTGGCTACCTAGGTACCTAGGCACCCAGGTAGCCAGTTCTACTCCCAAACAACAATGCCACTTTGTTTATACCAGTGAGGATACTTTGGCAGATGAATCTTCTCTACTTCATTCCGCTTAACCTTGAGACTTGGCGTCATCAGCCCATTCTCAATAGACCAGTCGCCTTTAAGGATCACAGCCTTTTCGAGACGTTCAAATGGTTCCAGTGTCGGGTTTAGTTCGGCGAACATAGCTGTGAGACTTTGAATGATCTCTTCTTTGCTTTTTGCTTTTCCGGATGCTGAAAGTATGGTCAGTGCGATTGGTTGCGGAATACCCATTCCGACCACACAAGCCATCTCTATATTCTCATTTACCAATAACTTAGTTTCAATAGGGGCAGGCGAGATATACTTGCCTTTGTCTGTCTTAAATTGATCTTTTAGCCTACCCGTTAAGCTAAGGAACCCGTCCGAATCAATTTCACCTATATCGCCGGTCTTCAAAAAACCTTCTTCGTCAAATGTAGACGCAGTCAATTCGGGTTCTTTGTAATATCCTCTCAAATTACCTGGACCCTTAAGGCGGATTTCGCCTTCCGACGAGATCTTGACCTGAAGACCGGTTAACCTGCGGCCTACTGTACCATGCCGGTTAGCCCCGTGCCGATTGAAATGTGCAAACAGGCAGTCTTCTGTCATGCCATACGCCTGAAAAATGGTGATACCCAACTTGTCAAACCACTGAAGCAACTCAAGGGATATGGGAGCGGCCCCTGTATAGATATGTGAGGCCTTCGAAAGCCCAAGCTTTTTGCGAATGCTTTTTTTAACGACTGCGCCTATCAACGGTATCCCCAGGAGACGATCTAGCTTCTTTTGAGGCAGCTTTTCAAGGATTTTCTCACGGAACTTCGCCCAAATTCTAGGTACAGCAAAAAAAAGATTGGGCTGAGTGTCGGCGAGATTTTTTGAAAATGCATCCAACGATTCGGCAAACGAAAATGCAGCGCCGGTATAGATTCCGATCATTTCGATGCCTGCCCTTTCAGCAATATGACTAAGAGGTAGATATGAGAATAACTTCGGACTAGAAGGAATTCCTAATTCCTTTACTGCTACCGAAACGACCTGGTAAAAATTTTCAACAGCGTGCATCACGCCTTTTGGCTTGCCGGTGGTGCCTGAAGTGTAAATGATAGTCAAGATTTCATCCGGTTTCCATGCATAACATCCTGCGTAAGGCTCACCCTTCAACCATTCTTCCCACGTATTTTCTGCAGAAACGTCGTATACAGAAAATCCAACCTTGATGACACCATCTGGGATGGCCCCGTTCCGTGGGTCGTAATGGTCCAGCTTGCCGATAAAGACGGCCTTTGATTCGGAATGCTCAATGATCTGGCGGATCGCCGGAGCGGTAAGTGTCGCATAAATCGGAACCGAAACATATCCGCACATCATTATCGCGAGATCAGCCATAATCCAATGGGCACAGTTTTTCGACAGGATTGCCACTTTGGATCCGGTCGGCAAGTTGCACTTGAGTAGTCCCGTCGCAACTCGCCTGATCTCATTGCCGGCTTGCGCGTAGGTCCATGTCTTCCATTCTCCGTTGAAGGGCTGCCTGAGAAATATGGCGTCCGGTGTCTTCTGTTCCCAGCTAATAAACTGTTCGATAGGGCTCATTCGAAATGGTTGTTAAGAATTGGGCTAATGGTTCTCTAAAAAATGTAATTGGTAAAATGGTCCAATATGAGTCAAAAAACAAGTTTTGATAGCATTGTATACTCCCGGTTAACATCTGAAGAGGGCTATGTTAACCTTGTGTAGACTCCAAAAAACGATCAATTCATCACCATCAGCCGTATCACAACCCGAGTTAAAGACCCAACTCGCGACAAACATTTATAAACTATTAAAACTTTTGATGTTATGAAAAAAAATCCCCTCTCTTCTAAAACTTTGGTTAGTCGTTTAACCTACGTTGATTCGCTCACCCCTGTGCTTATCGGTTTATTGCTCTTCGCAGCCACGTTAATCTTAGGTAGTTGCGATAACGATGATGAACCAGACTACAGTGCCGACATCGCAAAAGTTGTTGGTACATATAGTGTCGTGGACACCGATGAAGACAACGACGTTGAATACTATTCTGTAACGATTACCAAAGTCGGTAATGGCGTTGAGATCAGCAATTTTGGCGATATCATGTACGTGCCTGTAAAGGCGACAATTAAGGGGAACACCTTTAACATTCCTTCACAAGAATTCAAGGGCAAGTCCATGACCATTCAGATTTATGGCTCGGGAACGCTTACTGGAAACAAACTAACTTTCGATTATACTATTAAGACCGACGACGATTATTACCTGGAGCATGCTTGTGATGCGACAAAGCAACAATAACGTGGATTGACATAGGTTGTAGCGGTTGTGAAGCGTACCCCTCAAGGTGCGCTTCTTTTTTGTACAGTGGGTGGTAGAGAAAAAAATATTTAAATCCAATACCGGATTGAGACACTTTGCGTTGGATTCTTTTCCAATTGTGCGATACTTTGCACCATGAGCAAATCAGAAAAAAAACTCTTTCTCCTCGATGCGTATGCGCTGATCTACAGGGCGCATTTCGCTTTTACAAAAACTCCCCGAATCAATTCAAAAGGCATTAATACATCTGTGGCCTTTGGCTTCACCAATACATTACTCGAGGTCCTTCAAAAACAAAGGCCGACTCACATTGCAGTAGCTTTTGATACTCCAGGTAAAACTTTTCGCGATGAGATATTCAAAGAATACAAAGCCACTCGTCAGGAGACACCAGAGGACATCCGTTACGGTATACCTATTGTCAAGGATATAATCAGGGGATTCAATATTCCAATTGTCGAAATGGAGGGATATGAAGCCGATGATATTATTGGCACATTGGCCGCGCAGGCGTGCAAGACAGGTTTCGATGTGTTTATGATGACGCCTGACAAGGACTTCGGGCAACTTGTGACCGACTGTGTGTTCCTCTACAAGCCTGCGTACATGGGCAACGCGGTAGATGTTCTAGGACCAAAGGAAGTATGCGAAAAATGGGATATTGAAAATGTAAGTCAGGTGGTTGATGTTTTGGGTCTCCAGGGAGACAGTTCGGACAATATTCCGGGTATTCCAGGCTTTGGACCAAAAACGGCAGCGACTCTACTGAAACAATATAAAACCGTAGAGAACATCGTAGCGCATGCGGCAGATTTGAAGGGTAAGCAAAAGGAACTGGTAACTCAATACGGTGAACAGGCGATACTGTCAAAAAAACTCGCTACGATTATTACTGATGTTCCCGTCGAATTCGATGAAAACAAAATCATCTACAAAGGACCCGATGCCGATAAACTCAAACCGATTTTTAATGAGCTTGAATTCAAAGCAATTTCGGCGAGGGCATTCGGTGAAATAGCACCAGCTACGGAGATCGCCCGACCAACCTCAGGCGGTGGTCAGCTGTCAATGTTTGGTCAAACCGCCGTTGATCTCGCGGCCGAAAGTGCCAGCAACAAAACATTGGGCTCTTTTTCAGTTCAGTATAACCTTATTGACAATGTGCAGCAGCTTGAAAGCCTTGTCACGAACCTCAAGGATCAATCAACAATCTCTATCGATGCGCTCATAGACGACGCCCCGAATTTTGATTTTCAGCTGAAGGCGCTGTCGATCACTTACAGGGAATCAGAAGCCTACTACCTTCCATTTGACAGTTCCGAAAAAGCGAAGCAGGCTGCTGCTTTGTTGAAGAATGTTCTTGAGGATAAGAATATTCTGAAAGTCGGCTTTAATATCAAGGCAACGATGCTTGCGTTGAAGAAGTATGGCGTGGAAACATACGGCCACCTTTATGATCCAATGCTCGCACACTATTTGATCGAGCCTGAGGCTTCGCACGATCTGGCAGTCCTTTGTTCGATGTATCTTAACTATAACCTTACAGCTGACAACGGACAGAATCAGAAGGAACGATTATGCGAACGCGCGGACCAGAGTTTCCAGTTGCGCCGTAAAATTCAAGCTGAGCTTGAGAAAAGACGTCATTCAAAACTGATGAGCGATACCGAAATGCCGTTAGTGTCGGTGCTGGCTGATATGGAGTTTGAAGGTGTAAAGATTGATACGACCGCTTTGGCAAAAATGTCTGACGAGCTTAAAATCGAAAGTGAGAGAGTTCAGCGTGAAATTTTTGAACTCGCAGGCACAGAATTTAATATCGGTTCACCTAAGCAGTTGGGAGATGTCTTGTTTGAGCGACTGAAGCTGATAGAAAAACCCAAGAAGACGAAGACCGGCCAGTATGCTACGGGTGAGGACGTATTACTTGGCCTTGCTCCCAAACATGCAATAGCAAAAAAAATCCTGGACTTTCGCGAATATGAGAAGCTGCGTTCGACGTACGTCGATGCGTTGCCTAAGATGATCAGTAAGATGGATGGCAGAGTTCACACTGATTACCGTCAGGCTTGGGCCGTAACCGGGAGGTTAAGCTCAAATAACCCCAATCTTCAAAACATACCCATCAGAACTGAAAAAGGTCGAGCCATACGGAAAGCATTCATTGCACGGAGTGATGAGTTTCGATTCATGTCGGCGGATTATTCGCAGATCGAGCTTAGGATCGCAGCATCTTTCGCGAAGGATGCAACGATGATTGAAGCATTCCGGAACAAACGCGACATTCACACTACAACAGCGGCAAAGGTTTTTAAGGTCGACCTCGAGAATGTAACAGGAGATATGCGACGGAAAGCAAAGGAGGTTAACTTTGGTATCCTGTATGGCAGTACGGCATTTGGGTTGTCGCAAAATTTGGGCATTGCAAGGTCCGAAGCTGCCGAGATTATTCAATCCTACTTTACAGAATTCTCTGCGATCAAGCGGTACATGGATGACGCAATCAACACGGCCCGGGAAAAAGAATTTGTCGAAACGATCCTGGGACGAAGAAGATACCTGCGCGATATTAACTCCCGAAATGTAACCACGCGTGGCTTTGCTGAACGGAACGCGATCAATGCGCCTATTCAGGGAAGCGCTGCGGATATCATTAAAATCGCGATGGTGAACATTCATCGATGGTTAAAAAAAGAAAAGCTGAGATCGCGTATGATCATGCAGGTACACGATGAGTTGGTATTTGATGTTCATAAGGATGAGGTCGATGTAGTTAAATCAAATGTGGTAACGCTGATGAAACACGCCGTGTGCCTGGAAGTACCTATGGAGGTGGAAGTTGGTGTTGGCGAGAATTGGCTAGAAGCACATTAGCAGTCGGCAGTGAGCAGTGAGCAGTCAGCAATGAGCAATGAGCAATGAAGAATGAGGAATGAGGCATGAGGAATGGTTGAATAAGGTGATTTGTACATCATCGTCATTTGGTCGGCAACGTATTGAGGGCAGCAAGTATCACTGCCTCGATACCCTATTTCCCTATCTCCCTATCTCCCTCATCAATTAATCGCGTCCTCAAAATGCATAATCTCTGGTACAACACCGGGCTTTACCGA
>Ga0111538_10002243_pt1 | contig 27240 bp, 24 predicted proteins | sample SoiMethybrSBSTD1_FD_79669 | JGI IMG/M metagenome (GOLD analysis project Ga0111538, IMG submission 79669) | Bulk soil microbial communities from a Populus tree surrounding site in Tennessee, USA - Soil MetaG P. TD hybrid SBSTD1 (version 2)... | ecosystem: Environmental > Terrestrial > Soil >...
AGTATATGTTTTCCTTGCTTGGCCGAGGCTGGAGGGGCTATGCCCCGAAGCCGAGCAATATATGCGAATCCCTCCCTCTCCGCCAGGGTAATGAGACAAACCTAAAGGTTTTTCTCATCGCGCCGGGCTTTGGCAAAGCCAAAGTCTCGGGCTGCTCTTTTCCCAATAGGGAATTTCTAGATTAGAGCCCAAGATTCGAGGGCATATACTGCCGTTTGAGTTACCGTCAGGGGAGGTCGAGGGCTGCCAGGACCAACCCTTCGACTGCTTGTTCCATATCTAACTTTGGCATATCAGACGTATCGAAACGAATCGGGCTATACCCGCCAGCGAAGTTAATCGCTCGCCATTGTTCGACGGTCTTAGCCGGATCGTCACCTAGATTAAAAGACACCCATGTAGTGGGCAAAACAAAAGTGTCTGTCGGGCGGGTAAGGTCACCTTTTCGCCGCGCGATTATCGCCTCTGTCTCAAGTTTTATTTGCTTAGCGCTCGGGTTAGATACCCCATGGCCAGTGAGCTTGCGGTACGCAGCCACTTTTGGGTCGCAATCAGTATATAGTTCGAGGCTCAGGTGCAATGTACGATTGTCGAGCCATTTCTTAAGATGCGAGACTGGATTTCGGGCATTAATAACCAGCACATCCACCGACTCCGCTGCCTGCATAACGATCTGCTCGTACCAGCGCATTGCTTCCTGTTGCACGCTCGAGCGTCGGCCGACAATTGATACCCAATCGCCGACCTCTGGCCGTTCTAAATCACCCCATGGATAAGAGTCGTCAAACGCCGTACCCTTACGTAACGTCACCTGGATGGCGTGATCTAACGCCAGGTCGTCGGCCAGGCTAGAAATATCGTTGCCAAATTCACCAAACACTCCGACTGTCACGCGGCGATAAAAGGCCCCAGCATCTGCTACTTTTACTTTCCGATATTGCGTAATCGCGCGAGCAATAGCATCCCCAACGGTAGATTTTCCGGTCTTTGCACCGCCATCAATTGACACTACCTCAATTGGGGTGGGTCTATGCATGTTCCAGCCAGTCTATCACCGCAAGGCGGCAAATGCTAGAATTGACCGTATGAACCAGGTCTGGTATGCACGATCCCAATGACCCCAAGCTGCTTGAGGCCTTGCAGCGCATTTTTACCACCAGGGAGGAACTGCGACAGATTGTGGCATATCAACAGCAACTGTTCGATAGTCTACAGCGCATGCTTACCAGCCAAACCACCATGCATGACCATGTCAGCAAACTGACTGATTCGCACAACCGCATACAAGGTGATACAGCGACATTGGTGCGTGTGCGCCCCGAGATCGAGCGCGCCATACGCGATTTAGATACCAGCCACCGCCAAACCCAAAGTGAAATGCGTCGGGCCATCGATGCTATTGCCTATGTACAGCAAGAAATACGCAAAATTAGCGCTATCGAAACACAACTAGCCAGTCTGCAACGAGCGGTTGAAGTCCTGCAAAACGGTCAACCGGGCGAAAACCAAAATCAATTACGGGTACACCATCAATGATCAAATTATATTGCTGGAACGTAAATGGCATTCGTGCCGTTATTCGCAAGGACCGCTTGCTGCCATTTATACAAGAAGAAAAACCAGATATTGTCTGCTTGCAAGAAACAAAGGCCCAGCCTGGCGAGGCAGTCATCGATTTGCCAGACTACCGAGAATTCTGGAATTCGGCGGTCAAGAAGGGCTATTCGGGGACGGCAATATTTAGCAAGATCCAACCACTCAGCACCATGAACGGTCTGCCCGAGAATGTTATCAAAAAATACGACATGACCGGCGACACCTACGGCGACCCCAACAAAGAGGGTCGGGTACAAACCGCCGAGTTCAAAGATTTCTATCTAGTGACCGTCTACACCCCTAATAGTAAGCGCGAATTAACCCGATTAGATATGCGCCACAAACACTGGGATCCCGGCTTTTTAGTCTACTTAAAACAGCTCGAGCGCAAAAAGCCGGTCATCTTTTGTGGTGACTTAAATGTCGCCCACACCGAAGACGACCTAGCTAACCCCGACACCAACCACAAAACGCACGGCTTTACCGACGAGGAAAGGGCTGGATTTCAGAATTTCCTAGATGCCGGGTTTGTTGATACATTCCGTCTATTTACAAAAGGGAATGGCCACTACAGCTGGTGGACACCTTGGGCTAACGCCCGGGCGCGCAATATTGGCTGGCGGATTGATTATTTTTTGGTTTCTGGCAGCTTAAAATCCAAGATCAAATCGGCCAAAATCCACACCAAAATTATGGGTTCCGATCATTGCCCCATTAGCATTACTCTGGACATCTAGCATGCCCCAAAAAGTGACTGTCTGCATTTTATATGGATTTTGCGAGGGACCTCGTCTTGCTAAACGCTTCCGGGAAGCGCTCGAGGCTGAGGATTTTGCCATAGTGCATGACCCTGCCAGGGCAGACATCCTTGTTGGCCATTCCGGCGGATGCTATATGGTGCCCGAACAAACAACCGCCAAACGCATCGTCCAAATTGGCATCCCATATTGGCCAGGCCGATCAGTTATAGACTCTGGTTGGCGTAAACTCATAACCGACTTATCCCATCATCACCGGGAAGGTGAACTACGTTTTTGGCTACACAAAACGCTTTGGAATGTTACCTATTTTTGGAAAATCCCCAGGAACATACGTATGCTGCGGGCCCGAAACCGCGGCACGATTTGGCGCTGGGGTAAGCAGACAACGGTTATACGCCCCACGTTTGACACTTTTTGTACGGACGATCTAGAGTCGCTGCCATTCGCCGAAAAACCAAGACTCGTAACCATACCTGGCCATCATGATCAGTGCTGGCGGGCACCCAAACCCTATATTGCCGAACTACTCCGCGAACGTGGCCGCCTGTAGGCTGATGTAGAATAAGCCTATGGAGCGGGACTACTGGCAACGACAAACCAAGGATGCGCCTCTGTTTCCAGACTTAGCCTGGAGCCGACCCGAAAATAGACAACAGGCCGGCAAACTATTAATTGTTGGCGGCAACAGCCATGGCTTTGCCGCGCCAGCCGAAGCGTATCAAGAAGTTATGAAAGCTGGTATTGGCACATCTCGCGTACTACTACCAGATGGCTTAAAAAAGACGGTGGGCCGAGTGTTCGAGGCAGGGGAATATGCACCGTCTACACCGAGTGGTAGCTTTAGTCAAAAAGCACTAGACGAACTGCTGCTGCAAAGCAATTGGGCGGATGCCACACTACTGGCCGGAGACTTCGGCCGCAATGCCGAAACGGCCATTCTGCTGGAAAAATTTTTAGAAAAATACTCAGGACAGGTAACACTCACCAAAGATGCTATCGATTACATTACGTCCTCACCCTTAACTGTGCTACATCGTCAGCAAACACTACTGGTGCTAAGTCTGTCGCAACTACAGCGTCTGGCCACCGCCAGCCGATATCCAATGGCAATTAGCTTTAGTATGGATCTATTACACCTCGTAGATTGGCTACATAGTTACACCGGCCACTACGCACCCTATATCATCGTCAAACACCTGGAGCATATCTGTGTGGCCGTCAAAGGGCGTGTCAGCACCACTAAGCTCGAGATCGAGATACCACTTTGGAGACTAACCACCGCCAGCCACGCCGCGGTGTGGTGGTTACAAAATCAGACAAAACCATTCGAGGCACTTACGAACGCTGTACTGCCATCCTAAACACCGGACTATAGGCAAGTAGGGCTAGTCGTTTCTGACATATGGTGCCGGAGGAGGGAATCGAACCCTCAATCCTTGCGGAACACGATTTTGAGTCGTGCGCGTATACCAGTTCCGCCACTCCGGCTTCAAATGTGAAAAACGCTAGGCACGTGTGTATGCGAACCACGAAACGTTCGCGCACACCAGTAGGTTACAGGAGTAGAGTGTACTATACTTTAAGAGATAAATCGAGCATAAGCATTGGCATGGACCCCTTATTTCCAAATGAACCCAATCAATCTCAACCGGACGCTCGGCCCTCGGATCATGCCTCAAAATCCCACAACCCTAACCCCGCCGTAGAGCTCATTCGACGCAAAATTGACGCTCTATACGCCACAGAGCCAGATATTAAGCAAGAGATGGCCACGGCCGCCGAGACTCCCAAACCGCGGTCGAAGCACCAGGAGTTCATGCATCGATTGAGCACATCGGGCAGGCCGCTGGCTCAAATTCAGACCGAATGGCATGAGTACTACACTAGGCTTCCGGACGACGAAAAACATGCTGTCTGGCAAGAGTTTTATGCAGCCAACGCCAAACATCCATCGGCATACCAAAAGGTCGCTCCCCAGGCAGCTCATCACCCTGCAACTATGCTGCCGGCCCCGAGTATGCCGCTCGATGCAGAGTTGCCAGCCCATAGTGTGGTTGTCAGCGACCATCATCCCACCAGTGGTTTTGCCGCTACCCGCCGGTCGGCAGGCAGCATTAAAAAACATATCGGTCAAAAAGTTCATAGCCGCAGCACAGCTGGCCAAAAGGCCAAACAACACTTTCAATCGCTTATTTTTGGACTAAGCCTCGGCTTTGTAACGCTCATCATTTTTCTATTTAGTTTCTTTAACCAAATGATCATCGCGCCATTTATTCAGCCCGGACGAGCCAGTGCAACGCCGATTATTCTCGATGCCAATGGGCCAGCACCAACAGCCGAACCACAGATTATCATCCCTAAAATTAACGCTCAGCTGCCAGTAGACTACAACTTGCTATCGTCAGACGAAAAACTCATTCAAAAATCACTCGAGGCCGGCGCTATCCACTATCCGCAGACAGCCGTTCCTGGCCAGCAGGGCAATGCCGCCTATTTTGCCCACTCCAGCAACAACATCTTTAACAAAGGTAAGTACAAATTTGCTTTCGCCTTATTAAATGAGCTGGTGCCTGGTGATATTTTCTACGTTACCTATAATCAGCGGGTCTTTACCTATAAAGTCTTCGACAAACAAGTAGTTAACCCAGGCGACACCTGGGTGCTCGGCAGCGTTCCTGGCAAAATAGCCACCGCGGCACTTATTACCTGCGATCCGCCAGGTACCACTTTGCATCGTTTAGTGGTTTGGGGCGAACAGATCACCCCCGACCCAGCTACAAACAGCGAGGCGCCAGCTCCGGTAGCGGCAGGGAGCACCGAACATCTACCCGGCGACGCCCCCAGCCTTTGGTCTAGAGTGTGGAACTGGATTACTCCCTGGTAGCGTCTGACACTATGCTATAGATCTTCTGGGGTACGTAGGGGGGTTATGGTTAGGGCACTATCAGCTAAGGTATATAGCCGTTTAAAGTCCGGGGTAAAGAAGGGTGCGAACGCTGGGCTGCTCGGTACCAGCTGCTGCTGATTCGTTCCGTCAAAATCCATTACCGCCAACTGCCCACCACTTACGATACTTAAATGATACCCGTCAATCCAGGTGGCATGGCCAATCCCAGGATCGATAGGCAGTTTTGATTGATAGGCGTAGCCTTTGTCGGTTTTGGCATCGTAAACCGCAAAACTATCGGCGCTCTCGAGCACAACATACCGACCGTTGGTAGAAAAAGAGAGATAATTAGGAGCGACAACCTTAAGAACCTGTGACGGCACAGGTGCACTATTAGAAACCTCACGCAAACGGTCCATGGGGTTTTTATATACATATACCCGGTCCTCATTGGCACTCCCAGCCGCAACAAACCAATTGTCATCGAACCGATTAATATCTAGTAGATACGTCGGACTAACGGCAACCTGTCGTATGGTAAAGGTCTGGTCGCCGTCGCGCACCCGAACGGATGCTTTATCGGCCGGCATATCCTTGTTGGTTGCGTATACTACCGTATTTTTACCATGGGCCTTAAAGGCCAACACCCGACTGAGATATGGCTGGGGAGTCGGTTTTTCGATGCTGGCCGTGAGTAATGCTCCATTAGGCTGATCAAAGAGATAATATTGGTCGTACGCTTGGTCGCGCAGTTGCAACGTAGTTGGCGTAAAACCCAGCAACACGCTCAGGTTAATCGTTTCTGCTGGTTTTTCTCGGTCGACCAGAATGTATTCGCGGCCTGGCTGGCCGTCTTTGGTGAAAAGTCGACTAAGCACAACGTGGCGATCGTCATCGCTCCACTCTATAGTTTGCCAACTGGTCGTTACGCTACCAGCGCTCAATACCTCGGGTGAAATTGTAAAAGAATCAGGCACCGGAGCTTCATCTCGCAAGTCATACAGATCAAAATCGTTCGCACCGGTTTGCACCATTAGCCAGCGCCGATCCAAACTCTGGGTACTAAAGCCAGGGGCCCCGCCGTACTGCTTGGCAACGCTTGTTTTTAGACTAGTAGGGAAGAGAAACGGATAATCAAAACGCTGCACGCTGCCACCCTCGATGGTAATGCCTCGCTTCCAATCTCGATAACCAGTTCGTTTTAGCTCAAACACGTACTGCCCAGCAGGCAAGACCATCCGCGCATTTGTGCCGTCGACCATCTTATTATTGGCATAAATATCAGCACCTTCCGGCTGCGACGACAAAAAGATCAGCCCATTCTGAATAACCCGACCATGACGATCGATAACATAGCCTCTAGCCTGATATAGCAGAATGGTTGTGGCCAGCAATATGGCCAAACCGATCAATACATATCCGACGCGAAGGCGAATAGTATGAGCTTTTTGTTTTTTCGGATCAAGAAAATCCATGGCCTTCTGGTAGTATACCACTCTGTCTAGTAGATAATAGCCAGATATCGTCTATCAATTGCAGGCAGTAGCTTACTGCGCTAAAATAGATGTAACTTACGCTTAATTGCTAACAGAGAGGCCAGCAATACCGTGGGTCACGACAATGTCATCGAGTTTAACGGCAAAAGATATGATGCCGTAAGTGGTGCCTACCTGGGTAAGGGTAAGGTCTCTGTTCATGCTGCCGCCAGTAGCGGGCACCCGGGACACCGACATTCCATTGACGGCGTTGTTCGCCCATCATCTACCCATGCAGGTAACTCGACCAAACAACGTCATCTTACGGCCCATCATGTAGCCCAAGAGCCGACGCCACAAGCCCATCGACATGTTCGGCACGCCCCAGGCAAAGCAGCAAGTGCCCACCAGCCCGAGCGATCTAAGACACTCACGCGGCACATAGTCCACAAACCCGCTCATGCCCCCAACCAGCACATCAAAATCCAAACTCCGGCCGAGGTAATGGCTGCACCAATAGCCACAATCGCGCCCAAGCATTCCGTACAACAAATTAATCCGGTGCGCCTCAACCATTCACAGCACATCACCAAACACAAACATGTTGATCGTTTTTCTAAAGCATCTACCGGCCAGACTCAATTTGTAGCTACATTGCCGGTTCACCATCCCAAGGAGCAATCACACCCATCGAACACCGCCCATCAACAAGGTGGTGTCGACCCATTCGAAGCAGCGATTGCGCGCAGCAATAGCCACGAACAGTCAGCACCCAAAGCACCACGCAAACATCGACGATATAGCCGACGGCTCAATATTGTGGCCGGCATTTCGGCTCTGTTACTGCTTGGTGGTTTTATGGCATATATCAATAAATCAACCATCCAGTTACGTGTAGCATCCGTCTCGGCCGGTTTTAGCGCTCGCATGCCAGGCTTCACTCCAACTGGCTACGCCATAGATGGAGCGATTCAGAATAAACACGGTGTTGTGGCAATCAAATTCCGTTCAGGCGAAAGTCATTTCCAGATCAATCAACAAGCATCTAATTGGAACAGCCAGACGCTACTCGACACCTTAATCGGGTTTAACAACTACGAACGAGTTGAAAGCCAAGGCCGTATCATTTATCTTTACGACGACAATAAAGCCGCCTGGGTTAGTGGCGGCATTCGTTACGATATTACTGGTGATGCCTACCTAAACAAAAATGACCTCATCTCCCTAGCCGCGAGCATGTAACCAATTCTAGCCACCACTGTGGTACGATATCTCCCATAAGGCCTGAGGCAATTATGAACAAACCAACCAGAACCAGATTTGCGGTCAGCCCAACCGGTTTTATGCACGTTGGCGGCGTGCGCAACGCGCTGTTTGACTGGCTCGTGGCCCACCAAACCGGCGGCCAGTTTATATTGCGTATCGAGGACACCGACCAAGCCCGCGAGGTGTCGGGCGCGGTACAGCACATCCAGGACACTTTGCGTTGGCTAGGCCTAGAGTGGGACGAGGGCCCGGACATTGGCGGCCCGCACAAGCCCTATACTCAAAGCGAACGGTTGGATATATATAAAGAATGGGGGCAAAAGCTGGTAGACAAGGGAAGAGCCTACGCCGATCCTTACACTCCTGAAGAAGTTCAGGCCTTCCGCGATAAGGCAATGAGCGAAAAACGACCCTTTTTGTTCCGCGATCACCGACCAACGAACCCACCGGCGTGGGACGGCAGTCAACCGCTACGCCTTAAATCCGAACCCAAGTCCCACTCATGGCACGATGAAGTTATGGGCGACTTGTCAGCTGGCGAAGAAGCGGTTGACGATTTCGTCCTCATCAAATCTGACGGGTTTCCGACCTACAACTTCTGCCACATTATTGACGACATTCTAATGGAAGTGACCCATGTTATCCGCTCGCAGGAGTTCATCGCCAGCACACCGCGCTACCTCAACCTCTTTGAGGCACTGGATATTACTCCTCCAACATTCGCAACCCTACCTTGGATTATGGGTCCTGACGGCAAGAAAAAATTATCCAAACGAGACGGGGCGAAGGACGTCATGGACTACGCTAGGCAAGGGTATCTACCAGAGACAGTCCTCAACTTCTTGGCTTCGCTGGGCTGGAACGACGGCACCGAGCAGGAAATCTTTACTGTGGATGAACTGATCAATAAATTCAGCCTCGACCGGGTACAACGTAGTGGCGCAAAATTCGACGAGCAGCGGTTACTGTGGATGAACGGCGCGCACATTCGTTCGCTATCACTGGACGATCTGCTCGTAAAAGTAAACGATTTTTGGCCGCCCGAGGCAGGGAACTACGACGAGACTTACAAAAAACGAGTCCTGGGCCTGGTGCAAGATCGCCTAAAATATTTTGCCGAACTACCCAACCTAACGAACTTTTTCTTTGCCGACCTACCGGTTGATCAAACGTTATGGACCGATAACAAACAACTAAAAAAACTGGGTTCAGGCGAACTAAAAGAACTACTCGAACAAGGTCGAGCGGCGCTGGAGCAAAGTGATTTTTCGGTTGACGATCTTACCGAACGCTTAAATAACCTCCTACAAACAACAGGCCAAAAACCCGGGGTACTATTTAGTCTTATCCGTATTGCCACCACTCAGGCTTCAGCAAGTCCAGGACTCGCAGACAGTTTAGCCGTTATTGGTAAACAAGTCGCGCTGCGCCGTATTGACCAAACTCTGACTAGCCTCTAAGCACAAGCATTGTTACAATGGGCACATGAATCACGCCAACTCGCGCGAGCGAGCGCGTCAGTTCCATGCGTCATACCATGGACGGCACGCGCAGCGCAGCCTGCAGCAACCGACTGCACAGCATCATACAGACGGCTTTAAGACACCTGAGGTGGTGGCTAGCGCCGAGGAACAACACCCCAGCACCAACACTGCCGGTCCGCTTGTAAAACCTAAAAAAACGTTCAAATCTCGACTGCGCAGCATCACCAAGAAACAATGGATCATTATTGGTGTCGCAGCATTTCTGGTACTTGGAGGCCTGACAACATGGCTACTATGGCCAAGCAAAGAGCCGGTGAAGGTTCAGGTGGTGGCCGACCCCGAAGCACCACCTCCAGCACCAACAACCGTCGCCAGCAACCTGACCGGGCTACAAGTAGATCCCAGCGTTAATGGCCGCCCAGTTACGGGCATCATGATAGAAAACAGCTTGGACGCCAGGCCGCAATCATCATTGTCCCAGGCTGGGGTGGTGTTTGAAGCGATCGCCGAAGGCGGGATTACTCGATTCTTAACTTTATGGCAGGATACCGAACCCGATTACATTGGTCCAGTGCGCTCAGTGCGGCCCTATTATCTGCAGTGGACACTCGGTTTTGATGCACCGATTGCTCACGTGGGTGGTAGCGCCGATGCGCTGGTACTTATTAAACGCTGGGGCGTTAAAGATCTTGACCAATTTGCTAACTCTAAGGCCTACTGGCGAATTCCTAGCCGGGCAGCACCACATAATGTCTACACCAGCATAGCTAACCTGCGGGCGGTAGAAACCTCCAAGGGCTGGACGAGCAGCGCTTACACCGGTTTTGCGCGTGCAGAAGCCGAAAGCCCTATAGCCGTACCGACAGCTCGCACTATTGATCTAAACATCTCTAGCGCTAACTACAATGTTCATTACGACTACGACCCCACAACCAACAGTTACAAGCGTTCAGAGGGTGGCAAAGCCCACGTCGACGAACGCACCAATGCTCAGCTCACGCCTAAGGTTATTGTGGTACCAATTATGGCTCAGGGCAGCAACGGCAAGTACACTACGTATGAAACCCTCGGCACCGGACCAGTGTATGTGTTTCAAAATGGTTCTGTTGTACAAGGCAACTGGCGCAAAGAGAACAACAACGCCAACTTTGTATTTACCTATCCGGATGGTTCTCCGCTCAAGCTCATTCCTGGCCAAACCTGGGTAACTGTGGTTGGAGCCGCGAGTCGCATCACATACGCCCCTTAGCCTTACAATTAGATTATGGACAACCTCCAGCGGTTCGCTACTCAAATTCGTAACCAGCAGTTATTTGTACTGCTCGTAACTGGCCTGACCATCATTGCCGGCTGGTGGATTGGCGACGAAGTACTCCACATTGATCCTATTCTGCTACTAGCCCTATTATTTGCGCTGGCAATCGGCCTAAGCCTCATATTTGCGATATCCGGCGCACGTTACCTTAGCCAACCGCTCCGCATCGTAGCACAGGCTGTCATACACGTTGCGCCAGATAGTGCCAACGTACCTGGGCCGGACGTCAAGAGCGCCCGCCTCGGTGCCGAACTAGTCACTAACCTAGTCGGGCACATTTATCAGCTAGCCAGCGTGGTAGAAGATGTTAGCGGCAGCGGTAAAAAACGCGAGCTGTCGGCCGACTTTGTGGCTAACAATCTGCCGCTGCCGCTTATGGTACTCGATAAAGATCAAAACATACTCTTTGCCAACCAAAATATGCTGCAGTACCTCAAGCGTTCGATTGACGAAACCGTTGGTCAGAATGTCTATTCGGTGCTGGACCTGTCTTTTCGCTCTAATCAAACGTTCGATAAATGGCTGGCCGAAGTGAAAACTGGTAAGGCGGTCGCCACCAACTACTGGGATCAGGTAAAACTTAACTTGCCAGGCGCCAAAACGAGCCCACAGTTCGATCTTGCAGCCTATTACAACCAAAACAATCCCGACGGTTTTGAAACCATACTCACATTGTTTGACCACACCATCCAATATGCTCAGGACGACCAAGCCCTGAGTTTTGTAGCACTAGCCGTTCACGAACTGCGTACTCCCGTCACGCTGCTGCGCGGCTATATTGAAGTATTCGAGGAAGAGCTAGGGCCGACACTCGACCCACAGCTGGCCGACTTTATGCATAAAATGGATGCCAGTGCCCACCAGCTAACCACCTTCGTCAATAACATTCTCAACGTTGCCCGTATAGAGAACGATCAGCTGGTGCTGAAGCTACATAAAGAAGAATGGGGCGACATTGTCCGGGCGGCGGTGGCCGACATGAGTGTGCGCAGTAATGTCGAGGGCATCAAGCTGACCGCCGACATTGCCAACGGACTACCTCCAGTGGGTGTCGATCGGGTGAGCATCTACGAAGTTATCTGCAATCTTATAGATAATGCCATCAAATATAGCGGCGACAGCAAAGAAATTGTCATCAAGACATACGTCGGCGCCGATGGTTTAGTCGAAACTACCGTCCAAGACTTTGGCGTAGGTATTGCCACGAGTGTAATGCCCAATCTATTCGAAAAGTTCTATCGCTCCCACCATAACCGCGACCAAATTGGCGGTACTGGCCTTGGACTCTTCTTGTGCAAAACACTAGTCAGCGCCCATGGTGGTAATATCTGGGTAAAATCTAAGGAAGGCCAGGGAAGTATCTTCGGCTTTACCGTCAAACCTTACGCTCAGCTTGCCGAAGAAGAAAAGAACGGCGATAATACAGACATCGTCCGGGGCGCACACGGTTGGATCAAAAATCACTCATTATATAGAGGATAAATCATGGAATCACCAGTCACCACATCCACACAAAAGGGCCGTAAAGTCCTCTGCGTCGAGGATGAGCATTTTATTAGCGAACTATATGTTCGCGCACTCACTCGTGCTGGGTATGACGTTACCGTAGAATCCGACGGCCAAAAGGGGCTCAAGCAGGCCCAAACCGATCAGTTTGACATTATATTACTCGATCTTATGATCCCCGGTATGACCGGTATAGAGGTCCTACGCCGCTTGCGCGACCCTAAAGTCACCCCTCGTCTAAAAGCCAAAATTGTTATTACGACCAACCTGGAACAGCGCGAAGAAATCCGCCTGGACATCGAACGTCAGGCCGACGCCTATCTGGTGAAAGCCGAAATCACCCCCAGAGAACTGGTCGAATTTTTGAATACGATCAAATAACCAATCATGATACTCATCCGGCTGTTCCTAAATCTGCCCTGGACACTGCTCGGTTTGTTTGGTGCATTACTATCGGGACCGAAAGCTGTGCGTTTTGCGAAGCGACCCCCGGCTATTATCGTCCGGGTTCGCAGTTTTTGGTGGCTGAGGCGATTGCCTGGATATCAAGGAGTACGGGCGGCAGCCTGGGGCAATGCTATTGCCGAAGGACCTCATCTTTTAAAACATGACGATGCCCACGAGCTAGTCCATGTCGAACAAGCCATGCGTCGGCCATTCCTCCACCCGGTTCTCTATCTCGTTGAGTCACTGCGCCATGGCCACAAGAACAACCGCTACGAGCGAGAGGCCTACCAACGCGCCGGCAACAAATACGTAGACTGAGCGTACAATAGATCTACTATGACCAAGGAGGACAAACGCCCTGAAGGCGTAAGCGTACACGCTGGATTTCCTAATCCAGCAACCGACCAGCGGCTGCAAACCCTGGATTTTAACCGACTACTCATTACACATAGCGCCAGTACCTACATGTTTCGCCTGCGTGGCAACGAATGGGAAGCGATTGGAGTATTCGACGGAGACATCGCCGTTATTGACCGAGCCTTAGATCCGGGTAAAAGTGACGTCGTGCTGTGGTGGGACGAACCCGCCGGCCAATTTTCAATCTCAAGGCTAGGGGCCATGCCCCGAACCGCCAGCGTGTGGGGCGTTGTAACTGCAACCATTCATCAATTCCGAAAGTCTAGCGTGGACCGACACCAAAACCATGCCTAAGTTATTCTCGCTCATTGACTGCAATAACTTTTTTGTCAGTTGCGAACGGTTATTTCGGCCAGATCTAGAAGGCAAGCCGGTGGTGGTACTGTCTAGCAACGACGGCTGCGTGGTGGCTCGCAGTAATGAAGCCAAGCAACTTGGTATCCCCATGGGCGCACCAGCCTTTAAGTGGCGACACGTGTTTAATCAGCATAATGTGCAAACTTTTTCGGCGAATTTCGAAATCTATGGCGACATATCAAAACGCATCACTGGGCTACTGGCAACCGTAACGCCAAAGATCGAAATTTATTCGGTCGATGAGTCATTCTTAGATATATCGACGCTACCCATCAAAGACTACGGGGCCTGGGGCAGGATGGTACGACAATCTGTCTTAAAAAATATTGGCGTACCTGTAAGCATCGGCATTGCCTCTACCAAAACGTTGGCTAAACTGGCCAGCGAAATTGCCAAACAACAGCCGGAGCACCAGGGAGTAGTGGATTGGGAAGGGGCGACTGAAGCCTGGCGGCAACAGACATTAGCCACTATGCCAATTAAAGATATCTGGGGCATTGGCCGGCGGCTGGCGCCTAGACTTCAAGCCGAGGGCATAAGCACCGCAGAGCATCTGGCCCAGCTACGCCCGACCCGCGCTCAGCAACTAATGGGGATTCACGGCCGACAAATGGTCTCCGAACTAAACGGCATAAGCTGCTATCCGCTAGAACGGGAACATAAGCTCGCGAAAAGTATTTTGCGTGGCCGCACTTTCGGCGAAGACACCAACCAAGCCCATGTATTAGAATCGGCCGTCGCCCACATGACGACGCGAGCAGCCTTTGCCTTACGGCGAGAGGGACTACTGGCCCGGCGCATAGGGCTACTAATCGAAACAAACCGCCACAAACCTGGCTATCGTCGCTGGGCACCGGAGATCACACTTACGCAGCCAACGAGTGATACTGGACATATCATCACGTTGTTACTTACAAGGCTGCAAGAAATATTTAGTAGCGCCCAACAATACCATCGTTTATGCGTCTTTTTATATGACTTTGTTCCCGAACACGCTCTGCAAACCGATCTATTAGGCCAAGTTAATGTCCTAACCCACACTAAAGCCAACAGCCGCATGCAGGCCGTTGACCGCATTAACAGCAAACATGGTCGCGGCACAATTTATTTTGCCGCCGAAGACCTGGCCAATTCTTGGCAACCTAAACATAATATCCGCTCCCCACGGTATGTATCGAGCTGGAACGAGCTACCACTGGCCTATATTCAATAACGTGACAAAATTTTGTCTGTTACGTTAGAATACTCAGATGCCACGCGCCATATCCCAAAACCTACAACGAGAACTAGTCGAACGAACGCGCGCCGCCGAAGGACAACACCGGGGGGCTAGTTTTAGTGTTGCTGTCTGCAACCTAGATGGCAGACCAGTGGCCGGCGTCCACCAAGGCAGTACTCACCAGGCGCACAGCCTGGCCGAGCTTAATATCGCCCTAGCTGAGCAACGACTACGGAGGAGAGCTCGGGCAGGCCTAAATAGGGAAATAACTCTCCAACCTAGCGATCGCGGTGATGGCGGCCCGCTCGCTAGCCAAATAGGCAGGCGCGTCATGATGAGGGAAGCACTCGCAGAAGCCCTGGTAGTGAGTGGCGAGACCGGTTCTCGTGCAGTAACCCGCGCCATTGGCGGACCCAAAGCAGTCAACCAAGCGCTAAAGAGCGGCCTCCTCGTAGTCAGCGGGCTACAACCTCCAGAGGGTAGCGAACACCTGAGCACCAAACCAGACGCTCCCTATCTTCATGGCTGGACAAACGCCGAAGAAACCGCGACTACATTTGCTGCGTTGCTTAGAGAAGACGGGTTCGCAGCCAGGGCACTAACCTTCGGTAATGGCACGTCAGGCATCCGGCGCGAGATCGATCCAGTGTGGGGCGACAATTGGCGCCCGGCCGGCAGCCAACATCCGGCCGATGTGTTAATGGCCGAGCTAGATCAACTTATAGCGATCGATCCATCGGGACCAGAGGCAACGGCTAGACTAGGGCGTCTGCTCGATCCGGACTGGCAACCAAGTGCATTCCCTAACAAGGTAGCCGCCGATAACGACCGCAAAATAGGCATCTTGTCCCTACATGATGTATGCCAGGTAGGGGAACTTGTTGTTGCATCGCTGGTGTCCTTAGGGTTTGGGGAAGAACCAGACTTCCCCCTAGACAACAATCATCCGGCATACAACTTTCACGCCAGCGTAGGGGAACTAGTTGCGGCCGCATGAACATCAACGCTTTATTAGCCAGTCATAAACTACTTTCCGATCAAATTTCGTCCTCAGAACTAGGAGTAGTACTCGAAAAACTAGATACGGTGCTGTCAAACAACATTCCTGGCGATATTGTCGAGTTTGGCTGCTACATCGGCACAACCTCGCACTTTATCCGCCGCTTGCTTGATGCACATCATCAGTCCAATACTCGGGCATTCCATGTCTATGACTCCTTCGAGGGTTTACCGCCCAAAAGCCAACAGGATTCAAACGCTGCTGGCGAGGCATTTAGGGCAGGGGAATTGGCCATCAGCAAAAAACGCTTTTTGGCGACATTTCAAAAAGCCGGACTAACACCACCTATCACCCATAAGGCCTGGTTCGATACTCTTACGCCACAGGATGTACCAAATCAGATTGCGTTTGCGTTTCTTGACGGGGATTTTTATGATTCGATTCGAACTTCTTTAACCCTCGTTTGGCCCCAACTATCGAAGGGTGGTGTAGTCGTCATTCACGATTACAAACGCGCAGAACTACCAGGCGTTGAACGAGCCGTTCAAGACTTCTTTAAGGACAAACCTGCGCCCAAACTACGTGTTGAACGTGGCATTGGCATACTATTGGCTTAAGAGATTTAATTTCGCTTTATAGGTTAAGGCCTATGACAGCAAATTTTCCTATTGTCAATTTGTGAATAATCTACTACGCTACAGGTAGCGATAACACACTATGCGCAAGCCCTACAGTCTTTTTTCCCGCAAAATCCTACTCGCTCCACTTTTTGTCAGCGGCATCCTACTCGTTGCATTTCTACTGCAGTCATCTGCTAGTGCGGTCGTGCCAGTCATTAGCGGCATAACACCACAAAACACGCTCACTACCAGCACAACTATTACCTGGACGACCGACGTAGCCTCTGATTCACAAATAGAATATGGACTCACGACGGCCTACGGTTCTTCAACTACCGTTAATCCAGCCCTCGTAACAAATCATTCTCAAACCGTTAGCGGACTACAGACCAATCAGCTGTACCACTACCGCACCAAAAGCCGCGATGCCTCAGGTGATCTGGGCGTATCGACCGACAGAACCTTCATCACTGCATTTGGATCAACAACCATCGGCACTCAAACCGATAGCTCCGACTCCAACAGCATGAACGTTACGCGCTTTACAACTGTTTATGGTGGCAAATTAGCTTCCTTATCAGTACACGTTGGCGCTGTAGACAGCCAAACGGCGAACCGCAGTTTCCAGTTAGCCTTATATACTGCAAACGGCAATGTTCCAGGAACACTGGTGGCCAATAGTGGCACAGGCACGCTCACTGCCAATGCCTGGAACACAGTGCCGATTACCGCCACGCTTACGGCGAATACTAGCTACTTTATTGGCTACAACACCAACGGTCGAACCAGCACCGTCAACAACATGCACTATGCGAATGGCGGGACGAGCGGCTGGCGAACTGGTGGCCAAACATTCGGCACCTGGCCAGCATCGTTTGGCGCCTTTAGCACCCAGAGTGCTACATTTTCGTTATACGGATCATTTGTCAGCGATACTACCGCACCGACAGTTGCCATAGGCTCGCCGGCAGATGGGGCCACAGTTACTGGCAACATCAGCGTAGACGCCACAGCTGCTGACGACACAGCCGTAGCTAGTGTGCAATTTAAGCTGGGTGGAGCCAACCTGGGCGCACCAGACACCACCGCGCCATACGCTGTTAGCTGGGATACAACCACTCTAAGTAATGGACCGCAAACGCTCACTGCCGTAGCTACCGACACCAGTGGCAATAGCACCACCAGTACTCCCGTTAGTGTTACCGTAAACAATCTACCAAGAGTTACGATTACCCAGCCAACTGCCGGGCAAAACATCACTTCGGCAGCCGTTACGGTTATATATACCAAAACAGGGGACTGGATAACGGGCGGCAATTACCGTGTCCATCTCCGTCTCGACGGTGGCGCGACACTTATCGACCTTAATAGCGACCAAGATCAAACCTTCGTTATATCTGATGTGCCCGGAGGCAGCCATACACTTGAAGTCATTGTCGCCGACGAGAACGATAACGAACTGTCTGGTTCTGGCGGCAGTGTATCATTTACCACCGCACCACCTGACATAACGCCTCCAACTGTAACCATCACCAATCCCATCGACGCTACCAGCGTGAATGGCATTGTTGATGTAACCGCCGATGCGGCAGACGACACTGCCGTCGCCAGCGTACAGTTCAAACTTGGTGGCGCGAACCTGGGCGCACCAGATACTACTGCGCCATACAGCATACAATGGGACACAACTACATGGCTCGATGGGCCGCAGACACTCACCGCCGTAGCTAGTGACGTAGCAGGCAACACAGCAACCGCCGTACAAGTAACCGTATCTACCAACAATCCGTCCAAGGTCACCCTCACGCAACCCACACCCGGACAACATATTAATGGCATTAGTTTTACGGCTACCTATGTCCGGACAGGTGATTGGTCTAACGGCCAACACGTCCACTTTAGGCTGGATGGCGGTGGCACCATTATGGATATGAACACCGACGGCAATCAAAGCTATACCTTTAACAATCTTCCAAGCGGTAGCCATACCCTGGAATTCGTAGTGGCCAGTGGTTCACACGTCGAACAACCCGGTTCTGGTGGCAGTGTGTCATTTACGAGTACTGCTCCGGATATAACTCCACCCACAGTTTCGGTTACCGCACCAACGGCCGGAGCAGTGGTTCAAAATACTACCACGATCACCGCCGATGCCGCAGATGATGTAAACGTAGTGGGCGTTCAATTCTTCCTAGACGGTAACGTCCTAGGCGGTGAGGACACGACTGCGCCATATAGCTTTAGTTGGAACACAACCACCGTCGGCAATGGCTCGCACACTCTAACGGCGCGGGCAAGGGATACCATTAATCAAACGACTTCCACTCCTGTAACTGTCAATGTCCAGAACATCGACCCACGCGCAGTAGTGGGTGAGTGGGGATCAGTTATGGACTGGCCGCTTGTCTCGGTCCACGCCACTATGTTCCACACTGGGGACATTCTGATGTGGGATGCCTGGGATGCACCCAATACCGACGCTAAACTTTGGAACCCAATCTCTAATGTCTGGACCGACGTACCCTTAGCTATCGCCAACAGTGAACTATTTTGCGCCGGACAGGCTACTGGCTCTACCGGTGAACTGGTGGTCATGGGCGGCCATTCTACAAGTGGCACATTAGGCACAAAAACCGTCTTTATGTTTAACCCCATTACCAAGGCCTGGACCCGAAAAGCTGATATGGGCTTCGCTCGGTGGTATCCAAGCGTCACCCAAATGGCCGATAACCGTATGGTAACCTTCAGCGGCCAGGGCGCCAGTGGCGTATGGTCTAACACCCCCGAGGTCTTTAACCCTGCAAACAACACTGTCCTACAATTGCCATTCAGCACTCCCGAACTAGCCGAAGTACAGTATCCCCAGACCTCATTGCTCCCATCTGGAAAAATTATGTCAATTTCTGCCGAACATGGTGGAATTATGCTCTACGACCCCGCCAACTCTTCCTGGAACCGTGTAGGCACAACTCAACGGCCGTATGGCGTCTGGACCTCCTTCGCGCCGGGCAAATACCTCATTACTGGTGGCGGCATCAACTTTGGTGACTATCACGATACAGCGGACGACCCGAACGCCGTAGCTTCACAAAAAACCACACGTATTCTGGACATGACCAGCGGCAGCCCTGTATGGACCAATAGCGGCGACATGCACCAGGGCCGCTCTTTCCACAACGTAACCATGTTGCCAACAGGGAAGGCACTGGCCGTTGGTGGCGCCGACATCCTAAGCGACTTCGCCCGCGCCCAAAACGCCACACTAACCGCCGACATGTGGGATCCAGCTACCAATAACTGGACCCAAATGGCCGCTCCAGCTAAGCCACGCATGTACCACTCCGTATCGATATTGCTACCCGATGGCCGCGTCCTATCCTCTGGTGGTGGACGACTGTCGCCAGCCAGCGATGAGTTAAATGCCCAGATCTACTCGCCACCATATATGTTCCAAGGCCCACGCCCAACTATTACCAGTGTGCCCACCAACATCGAGCACAACTCGACCATGGACCTGGTTTCGCCCGAAGCCGCCGACATTACAAAGGTTACTTTCTCGACGCTTGCATCGGTAACGCATACCGCCGACTGGAACCAACACTTCATGGAGCTACCATTTACCCGAAATGGCAACACACTCACCATTACCACTCCAGCCAACACCAGCATCGCTCCCGACAACTACTACATGGTCTTCTTGGTCAACAGCGCCGGCGTTCCATCGATAGCCAAGATTGTAAAACTCGGTTCACCTGACACTACCGCTCCGGTTATTACCAATATCCAAGCCACAAACGTAACTGGCACCGGTGCCACTATAAACTGGCTTACTGACGAGACGTCTGACACTCAAGTCGAATACGGCACAACCACCGCCTATGGTTCCTTGACCAGCGTCAACACGACGCTAACCACCGATCACACCCAAGCTCTAACTGGCCTGGCGCCAGGCACGTTGTACCACTACCGGGTTATTAGCCGCGACAGCGCCGGTAACACAGCGACCTCGGCCGACGGCACATTCACCACAACTATCATTGACACCCAGGCCCCGACGGTTACGCTTACCGCACCCCTAAACGGCAGTACAGTGTCGGGGAGTGTTACGGTCACCGCCAATGCCTCAGATAATGTAGGTGTGGCTGGGGTCCAATTTAAGTTAGATGGTGCCAATCTGGGCAGTGAAGACACTACTAGCCCATACAGCGTTAACTGGAGCACTACAACCAGCACCAACGGCACACACACCTTAACAGCCACAGCGCGCGACGCCTCAAGCAATACAACCACCGCCACCACAGTAACCGTCACTGTCAACAACACAGTCAGCGGCGGATTAGTAGGTGCCTGGGGCTTTAACGAGGGCAGTGGCACAGCGCTGCCTGACCTATCGGGCAATGGCAACAACGGGAGCATTTTCCAGGCTGTCTGGACTACCAGCGGCAAATACGGCAGCGCCCTCACTTTTGATGGCTCTAACGACTATGTATCTGTAGCCGATGCAAACAGCCTAGACTTTACCAATAAGCTAACGCTCGAGGCTTGGGTACGACCAACTTCTACCTCTGGTTGGCGGACGGTTCTACTTAAAGAGAACAGTGGTGAACTGGCATACGCCATGTATTCCAGCGAGAATTCCAACCGACCATCGGGCTGGATCCGCGTCAGCGGCTCTAATGGTAGTTCGCAATCAGTGGCGGGCACACCAGGCCTTACCACCAACACCTGGACACATATGGCCACCACCTACGACGGCACGACCCTTAAGCTATATATCAACGGCAGTTTGCGCGCCAGCAAAAACCAAACCGGTAACTTAGTAAACTCTAGCGGGCCCCTCAAATTCGGTGGCAACGCCGTTTGGGGTGAATACTTTGCCGGACAGCTAGACGAAATCCGCCTATACAACCGCGTGCTCAGCCAGACCGAAATCCAAACCGACATGAACACGCCGCTATAAGATATGAAAAAATTCTTCGTTAGTCTTATATTCTCTCTGCTCGTTGTACTAGCCGTACCAGCAACCAGCCTAGCCCACGAGACAATCTTTACCTTTAAGGGTATCGATGGTAACAACCTCATTATGGTGACGCATAACGTCCATGACGCTCGTGCTGGGGCACCAATTAGCTATAATCTACGGCTCTATACTATGGACGGCCAACTCGTACCGTTTGAGGCTGTAAAAGCTGACGTTTCTGAGGGGTCGCGCACACTCACAGACCAAACAATCAAAGTCTCAGAATTTAATGACGCTACCTTTACGTACGCCTTCCCGCGGGAAGGGAACTACACCTTATCGCTCCAGTTTTTGGACCACGATAAGCAGGTTGCCGCCGAAGATTTTCCGATTGTTGTGGAGCCAGGTGTAGATACTAATTTTTTTAGTGACTTCCTAAGCCTGCAGTCGGGTATAGCCTTTGCCCTAGGTGCAATTGTTGCCGCGCTTTACTTCAATCGTACCAAGTGGCATCTCCGAACAGGGAAGAAGCGCTCGTAGACCGTTACGGCAAAAGCACCGTACCGTCGTCGTACTTATTGCCACTCCACACATTTCCAGGAGCGCTGGTACTAAAATCGGTGATCGCGCCATAGTAGGCACAGGTATAGTTACCATGGTCGTTCGGGCTAGTGCCCCGCTGGAATATATTACTCGTAAAGGTAATGTGGTTAGTCTGTGATGAATAAGGCTTGCCACCTGATGAACCGCCGTAGGCGCAAAACCCACCGGTGCTAGCCAAAAAGAGGTTATGATCAATCGTGTTATTTTGCACTGGCCCAAAATCACCGTACCCAGTAAGGTCGGCCGAGCAACCTGCATCTGGTGGTACGTCTGGCGCATCACAGAGAATGGAGTTGTGACGGAATGTCGCTGATTGACCCATGCGCATGCCACTTTCGTGCGCCGTACCACTATTGTCGCGGAACTGGCCATGAACATACGAATCAGTAACTGTACAGTCGTGCCAACAGTGAATAGATCGGCTACCGCCATATACATGCACCCTCGTCGCCGTAAAGTTGACGGCACCAATTCCGGTGGCAACGCGGTTGCCAGCACTTACTTCGGTATCACTAATCGTAAACGAGTAGCCCGTAGAGTTCTCGTCGGTGCTAACGACCCCGTTAATTTTGGACCTTCTGATCGTAACGTTGGCAGCTTGGATGGTTAAATCGCAATTGACCGTCTTAGCATCAATAGTAGTACCGGCGGCTGTAATCGTGCATGGGCCGGTGTAGGTACCGAGCACAGTGCCAGACGGAACACCCGTATTAGCCGCCCCAGGCCAACAGGTACCGGTACCGTCGTTTCCGCCAGGAACATGTTGCGGGGGATTCGCAGGGCAGGTTGGAGAACTACCACCACCCGAGCCACCACCGCTGCTACCACCAGAACCGCTCGAACCACCTCCTGTACCACCACCCCCGGTGGAAGTAGAACCCGAGCCGGTTTTCTTCTTGGCGGCAGCGCCCGGTGTAGACGTACCAGAACCAGCCGCGTCTGGAGTTTGTTCTGGGCTGCTTTCAGCTTCAGCAGAGGGTGCGCTACTGTCCGAGGTCGTTTCTTTCTTGGGCGATGATTTTTCTGGCGGCGTTTCGCCTCTATTCAAAACTACTACCAGCGCGGCAATAATCACCAGCAAGACCACAACGCCGATCGCCAAAAGCTTACGGCGCGTTCTAATAAAGTTGCGAAGTGTTGGCCAAAATTTACTCTGCCCAGCGGCCGCACCAGTACCAACAACTATACCTTCGATCGGCGGCATATGGGGCAGGGTGGGACGGAATTTCTTCCAAAACATAAATTTAATATTTGTTTAGGGTTATTACCAGAGATTATCGACTGTTACGACCGGTAGGTCAAGAAGATTGAACGAAACCAGGCTAGGCTCTCCTGGTTTTGACTAGTAATTCAATATGTGTTGAGAGATGTTACAATCTTCGCATGACTTACGAATACGATCCACAACAGGCCTATGCTGCAGCAATTATAGAAGACGGGATTCGCAGCGAAATCGCTGCAGGCATAGAGCAGGCCGGCTCTGTTCAGAGATTCGTTAATAATTTCGCACAAAACCTACCTGGCGGCACATATCGAGATCGGATAGCAGAAGTGGGCTGGATGGACAACATAATGGTCAAGCCAGGCTACGAGCCCGAGGATGAAGAAACCACCAACAGCCCACGTGCATATGCTACGACATGGCGCCAGTTTTTTGCCGACATAGACCAGGCCGTGGCAGACACAGGGCTAGACCCGGACGAGCTAAGGCGCTTGCAGGCAGTCGAAGATCAACCCTCACCTGACAGATGGGAAGCTCAAGAAACGCGCGATCGCTATGTGCTTCCGGCTTACCGCGAGCTCCGTATACAGGGCTATTCGCCCTTCGACTTACGGCGATAGTTAACTTGGTGATGATACAATAAGCCTCGATATGAACAGGTTCGTCTTGGATGTAGCAATACTAATTCACAAGAAGGTATTAACATGACATATACACCGGTAACACATAAGTTTGTAGCAGTCCTTAATAAAAAAGTACCGGCAGGCAGCCTAATGAACGCGCTCGGTCACATGACTGCGGGCCTTGCCGCTTCATACCCCAACGTAGAAGAAATGCGCTTTGATAATTATGAAGATGGAGACGGCAACGCACACGCCAATATCTCGGACAACCCATTTATCGTACTTCAAGCCGATAATTCAAATCAGCTCCGCACGTTCCGGCAAGCATTACTTGAAGCGGGTCTGCCTTGCGTTGACTTCACCAGCACTATGACCGAGGGCACCTACGCCGAGCAGCAAGAACGCACCAAAAAAACGCCCGAGGCGGAGCTTGAGTACTGGGGCGTTGTAACTTTTGGCGAGATTGAAAAGCTCAATCTATTAACCAAAAAATTTTCCTTATGGAGGAGTTAAGATGATTCACAGCACAAAGATAGGTGTTATTATTCGAGACGATTTATTGACTTGGCAAAAGCTAAACGTGACCGCGTTCCTAGCGTCCGGTGTCGCTGCCAGCGCCCCCGAATGTATTGGCACGCCCTACGAAGATGGGTCGGGCAATACGTATTTGTCTATCTTTGGCCAGCCAGTGTTTGTATTGGCTGCAAGCGGTGAACACTTACAACGCACCCGTACACGCGCCTTAAGTCGTGAGGTGCCGATGGCTATCTATACCAAGGACATGTTTGTGACGAATAATGACGCCGACAACCGAGCAGTCGTAAAGGCCGTTGCCGCAGAGGATCTAGAAATTGTAGGCTTGGCATTTCGCGCCGAAGCCAAGACGTTCGATAAGATTGTGGACGGCCTAAAACTCCACGCTTAGATGTTCGACTCTCTTAACGATAATCAATAAAAATACCCCAACCTAGCGGCTGAGGTATTTTTATTGGTGACCCCTAGGGGAGTCGAACCCCTGATCTTCAGGATGAGAACCTGACGTCCTGGACCACTAGACGAAGGGGCCTGGTTACTTTGGCAGCAGTGGTGCTTATAAAGCTGTTTTAGTCTACCATAACAGAGGCGAAACGACAACTCATATGATAAACACAAGCGTATCGCGTATACTAAAAAGCAAGTTATGAGCGAGGGTATGCACACGGTCGCAAAGGTATGGTATCGCCTATATTACGGGCTTATGCTCGGTTTTTGCGTACTTGTGGGAGCCGCGGCGTTTGTGGCAGATAGTAAGCCCGACATGCTGGGCACCTACGACACAACATTTGGAATCAGTCTGACAGCTGGCATTATTGCCGGAACGCTTATTTTATATGACCTGACGTTCTACTTCTTGATTGCCAGGCATAGCCGGGCAATGGCTTTGCTCGGCAGTTCCATGATCTTCTCACTGCTGCTGCTATATGGCCTAAGTGTTACCGATCCGAGCGAGGGCGCATGGCTATATATAGGCCTATGGTTTATGAGTGTCTTCCTGGCGGGCATGTATGGCTGGACATACGCGCTCGGTTCGCTACTCATACCCTGCGTATATGTACTGCTAAGGGGCAATTTTGATATCACCAACATTAGCACGCCGGCCTGGATACTGTTGGGTGGCAGTGTGGTTATGATTGCAGCTAGCTACTTTTTTTGGCGCCACCGTTTTTTACAAGTAGAGGAGGCGCAGTTAAATCGATTATCTGGTATGCTGCGCAACAACCAAGAACAGTCAGCCATCTTAATTCAATCTATTGCTGACGCCGTTATCGTAACGAGCAACGATGGCAAAATCAGTCTCATGAACCCAGCTGCTGCCGACATGACCGAATGGCCCGTCAACGAAGCGACCGGTATAGATGTACAACTGGTAGTCAAGTTGGCTCAGGAAAACGGGCAAGAGATGAAGGCCGCCGAGAATCCCTTTACTGTAGTTGCCGGACGCAAAGAAAATACCGCACAAACACTTCAACTGACAGGCCGCAACGGCAAAAAACGTATTATTTCATTATTGGTCTCTCCGGTTATTGTGCCGGGCGGGGAATTGGCTGGTGCAGTCACCGTTATGCGTGATGTCAGCGAGGCCCATGCCGCCGAACAACAGCGGGGCGAATTTATTAGCACCGCCAGCCACGAAATGCGTACGCCAGTGGCTGCTATCGAAGGCTATCTCGCGCTGGCACTTAATGACAAAGTAAGCACGGTCGACAGTCGAGCCCGCAGTTTCCTAGAAAAAGCTCATGCCAGCACGCAACACCTTGGCAAATTGTTTCAGGACTTACTCACCAGCGCTAAGGCTGAAGATGGCCGTCTAAGTAACCACCCCTCAGTTGTAGAACTTGGTAGCTTTCTAGAACAATTGGTAGAAGATTTCCGCTTTGCTGCCCAAAAGAAAGGACTCCTAACCGATTTTGTGATTGGTGCGAGTGATGGAGCCATAGACGCCACTAGCAAGGGTGCTGGCAGTATTAAAATGGTCAAACCACTATTTTATGTTCAGGCCGACCCCGAACGTCTGCGCGAAGTAATTACCAATCTATTCGATAACGCCATCAAATATACCGACCAAGGCAAAATATCTATTGGATTAACCGGCGATACCGAATTGGTTCAATTCTATATTCACGACACCGGGGCAGGTATACCCCCAGAAGACATCCCACACCTCTTCCAAAAGTTCTATCGAGTAGACAACTCGGCCACTCGCGTCATTGGCGGCACAGGCCTCGGCCTATTTATTTGCCGCAAAATCATCGAATTATATGATGGCCGTATTTGGGTTGAAAGCGAACTTGGCAAGGGAAGTACGTTCTTTATTAACCTACCTAGGCTCACTACCCAACGCGCCACTGCGCTCCAAGCAACCGAGACCACCGCAGCCGCGCCAACACCCAATCAACAGGCTAAGAAAGCATGATACAATGAAGCTAAAGGGTAAGCATTAGATCTATGGCAAAAATTCTGCTAGTCGAAGACGACAACAACCTACGCGAAATATACGGCGCGCGACTACAGGCAGAAGGTTATCAAATTGTGGCTGCTAAAGATGGCGAAGAAGCCCTGGCGGTTGCCAAAAAAGAACGACCCGACCTGGTTATTGCCGACGTCATGATGCCGCGCATTAGTGGCTTTGAGATGCTCGATATCCTGCGCAATACCCAGGGTATGAAAGAACTCAAGGTCATCATGCTCACCGCGCTCGGACAAGCCGAAGATAAGGCCCGAGCCGACTCGCTTGGAGCCGATCGCTATTTGGTTAAATCCCAAGTCACACTAGAAGATATTGTGAAAGCGGCTTCCGAATTGTTGAGCGACGACGGTACAACGCCACCGGCGGCCGCCCCCGCAGCTGCTGTCGCCACCGCAACTATACCAATGGCCCAACCTCCAGCTCCGGCTGTACAGACGGCAACTATTCCTGTAGCCACGCCACCACCAGCTGCGCC
>Ga0111538_10002247_pt1 | contig 27209 bp, 19 predicted proteins | sample SoiMethybrSBSTD1_FD_79669 | JGI IMG/M metagenome (GOLD analysis project Ga0111538, IMG submission 79669) | Bulk soil microbial communities from a Populus tree surrounding site in Tennessee, USA - Soil MetaG P. TD hybrid SBSTD1 (version 2)... | ecosystem: Environmental > Terrestrial > Soil >...
GCAGAGACCGCAGAGGGAGCAGAGACCGCAGAGGGAGCAGAGACCGCAGAGGGCTTCGCCTGCTTCGAGGTTTCTGACGGCCGTCTCTGCGCGGCCTGGCGCAGCCAGTCCTGATAGCCGCCGACATACTCGTTGACCGTCCCCTCGCCTTCGAACGCGAACGTGCCGGTGACGACGTTGTCGAGGAAGACGCGGTCGTGGCTGACGAGCAGCAGCGTGCCGCTCCACTCGATCAGCTGCTCTTCGAGCAGCTCGAGCGTCTCCAGGTCGAGATCGTTAGTCGGCTCGTCGAGGACGAGGACGTTGGCCGGCCGGGTGAAGAGGCGCGCGAGCAGGAGCCGGTTGCGCTCCCCACCCGACAGCGCTTTCACCGGCGAGCGTGCGCGCTCGTCGGCGAAGAGGAAATCGCGCAGGTAGGCGTGCACATGCCGCGTGCGGCCGTTGGCGGTCACCGTGTCGTTGCCTTCACCGACGGTGTCGAAGACCGTGCGTTCCGGGTCGAGCTGCTCGCGCTGCTGGTCGTAGTACGCGACCTGCACGTTGGCGCCGCGCCGCACCTCGCCTTCGTCGGGCGCCAGCTCGCCCAGCAGCAGCCGCAGCAGCGTCGTCTTGCCGGCGCCGTTGGGGCCGATGAGGCCGACGCGATCGCCGCGCATCAGGCGCGTGGAAAACTTCTCGATTACCGCCTTGCCGTCGTAGGCCTTCGAGACGGCTCGCGCCTCGAACACCAGCTTTCCCGACTGCTCCGCCTGCTCGACCTGCAGCCGCACGCTGCCCGGCTGGTCGCGGCGCGCCCGCCGCTCCTCGCGCATCTGCTCGAGCGCGCGCACGCGCCCTTCGTTGCGCGTCCGCCGCGCCTTGATCCCCTGGCGCAGCCACGCCTCCTCTTCGGCCAGCTTCTTGTCGAACTTCTCCTGCAGCACCGCTTCATTGGCGAGCGCCTCGTCTTTGCGCCGCACGTAGGTCGCATAATCGCCGGGCCACGAGGTGAGCCGCCCTCGATCGAGCTCGACGATCCGCGTCGCCAGGCGCTGCAGGAACGCGCGGTCGTGGGTGACGAACATCACCGCACCGGGATACTCCGCCAGGAACTGCTCGAGCCAGACGATCGCCTCGACGTCGAGGTGATTGGTCGGCTCGTCGAGCAGCAGCAGATCCGGCTGCCCCACGAGCGCGCGGGCGAGCAGCACGCGGCGGCGCCAGCCGCCGGACAGCGTGTCGACAATCGCCTCGGGCGGCAGCTCGAGGCGCGACAGGATCAGATCGACGTGATGCTCCCTCAGCCACGCCTCGTCTTCCTCGAAGCGATGGGTGTGCCCTTCGGCGACGACCTCGAATACAGGGCGATCCGCCGACAGCGGCACGTCCTGCTCGAGCCGCGCGGTCCGCAGCGACGGCTGCCGCCACACGGTTCCCGCGTCCGGCTCGATCTCACGGTTGAGGATCTTCAGCAGCGTCGACTTGCCGGTGCCGTTGCGGCCGATCACCGCCACCCGCTCGCGCGGCTCGATCTGCAGCGCCACCCGATCGAGCAGCGGGCGGTGGCCAAACGCCATCGACACATCATCGAGCGAAACGAGCGGCATCGACCCAACGTACCACGCCGGATCGGTTTCCCGCATTGGCCATCGGCAAACGGGTGGGTTATGGTACGCGTCCATGCGATCCCTCCCGTTTGCCGCCGCCGCGCTGGCGCTGGTCTCGGTCGCCGCTGCCGCGCAGGCGCCTCGCCTCACCTTCGACTATCCGGCGATCGCGCGCCGTCTGGTTCAGCAGCTGGCGCTGAAGCCGGGCGAGCGCGTGCTGTCGGTGACCCACCCCGGGCTGTTCGACGATCTGGTGCCGCACATCCGCTACGAGGTGATGCGCGCCGGCGGCATCGACCTCGGCGTCGTCGAAGTGCTGCGCGAGCCGTGGCCGGAATCGTTCGACCTGCCGGTGCTGGCCAGGGGCGCCCGCGAGGCGCGGTCGCATTACAAGGCGATGTTTCGCGACGTCGACGCCGCGATCATGATGCCCGGCGCCAGCACGGCGCACCCTGCCTATCTCGCGATGCAGGATTGGCTCAAGGATGACCTGACCGAGCGGCGCGGCCGCCGCACGATTCACTTCCACTGGGTCGAGGCCGGCAGCGCCTACGCCATCGCCGGCCAGCCGCTGCCCAATCGCGCCGCCATCGACGCCAACTACCAGCGGGCGCTGCTCGAGACCGATTACAAGGCGCTCGACCTCGTCCAGCGGCGCTTCGCCGACGCGATCAGGACCGGCGAGGTCCGGATCACGTCGCCTGCCGGCACCGATCTCCGCTTTCGCGCCGGCGATCGGCCCGCCAACCTGCAGAACGGCGACGCGTCGGCGGCGCGCGCGGCGCAGGGCAAGGTTTTGATCGACAAGGAGATTGAACTGCCGGCCGGCGCCGTCCGCGTCGCGCCGCTCGAGGAAACGGTCGACGGCGTGATCGCGTTTCCGCCGTCGCAGTGGGATGGGCGTCCGGTGGACGGGCTCAAGCTGCGGTTCGCGCGTGGACAGGTCGTCGAGATCACCGCGACGAGCGGAAAAGAGGCGGTCGAAGCGGAGATGTCGCGCGCCGGCGAGGCGGGGCGCGCGTTTCGCGAGATCGCGCTTGGCTTCAACCCGCTGCTTGCGGTCCCGGACCGCTCGCCCTGGATTCCGTACTACGGCTACGGCGCGGGCGTTGTCCGGCTCTCGCTTGGCGACAATTCCGAGCTGGGCGGCAAGGTCGGCGGCGGCTACGTGCGCTGGAACTTCTTCACCGACCTGACTGTTTCGGTCGGCGGCACGGCGTGGGTCAGAAACGGTAAGCTGCAGGCGCCATGACAGACGAGAAACCCCTCAAGTCGGCGGTCGAGCTCGCGATGGAGCGGCTGGCGAAGAAGGACGCCGATGCCGGCGTCGAGTCGCGGCCGTTGACCGACGCTCAGAAGGCGGCGATTGCGGAGGCGCGCAACTTCTACGACGCGAAGATCGCCGAACGGGAGGTCCTGCACCAGTCGCAGATGCGGGCCTCGATCGATCCCGCGGCGCGTGAAACGCTCGCCGTGGAGTACCGCCGCGACCGCGAGCGGCTGGTCTCGGAGCGCGATAACAAGATCGAAAAGTTGCGCCGGGGCTAGCGCGGCCGTTCTGCGGCCCATGAGTTGCTACGGACAGCCTGGAGGTCCCTGGCCCGTGCAACTGCCCGCCAAACTCAGCCGCTACGCCGCGGTCGCGACGCTCTTCATGAAGCATCGATCCGCCGCCGACGACACGCGCGGCGACGACGCCGAAGAGCTCGCCCACGATCTCGAGGCGCTCGGCCCCACCTTCATCAAGCTCGGCCAGGTGCTGTCTGGCCGCACCGATGTGCTGCCGCCCGCCTATATCGCCGCCCTCGCGCGCCTGCAGGATCAGATCGCGCCGTTTTCCTTCGCCGACGTCGAGCGCATCGTCGAGGCGGAGCTGCGCGTGAAGATCTCGAAGGCCTTCGGGATGTTCGAGGCGGAGCCGATCGCCGCGGCATCGCTCGGGCAGGTGCACCGCGCGGCGCTGCGCGACGGCCGCATGGTCGCGGTCAAGGTGCAGCGGCCGGAGGCGCAGGAGCAGGTGACGGCGGATCTCCAGGCGATGGCCGAAATCGCGGCGTTCCTCGACAAGCGCACCGATGCCGGCGCCCGTTATCACTTCAGCGATCTCATCGCCGAGTTCCGGCGCACGCTGCTCGAGGAGCTCGACTATTCGAACGAAGCCGGTAACCTCCGAACGCTCGGCGCCAACCTCGCGCGGTTCACCGACATCGTCGTCCCGCAGCCGGTGGCGGACTACAGCACGTCTCGGGTGCTGACGATGGACTACGTGCTGGGGACGAAGGTCACCGCGCTCAGCCCGCTGACCCGCATGGACGTCGAAGCCGAGCGGCTCGGGCGCGAGCTGATCCGGGCCTATCTCCATCAAATCGTCGTCGACGGCTTCTTCCACGCCGATCCGCATCCCGGCAATGTCTTCATCACCGACGACCGCAAGGTTGCCCTCGTCGATCTGGGCATGGTCGGCCGGCTGTCGGATCGGACGCAGGATCGGCTGCTGGCGCTGCTGATGGCCGCGGCCGAAGGCCACGGCGACGAAGCCGCGGATACATTGATCGAGCTCGGCGAACGGCTCGACGGCTTCAGCGAGCCGGCGCTGCGCCGCGACGTCGTCGACGTCGTCACCAAGTTCCAGAACGCGCCGCTGGCCGACCTCGAGGTCGGCCGCCTGCTGCTCGACGTCAACCAGCGGGCTTCCGCGCACGGCCTGCGGCCGCCGTCAGACCTGGCGCTGCTCGGCAAGACGCTCCTGAACCTCGATGCGGTCGCCCGCGCGCTGTCGCCGAACCTCGATGTGAACAGCACGATTCGCGAACAGGCGGTCACGCTGATGCGCCACCGCATGCTGCGGGCCGTGTCGCCCGGCCGCGTGCTGTCGACGATGCTCGATGCGAAGCAGTTCGCCGAGAAGCTGCCGGCCCGGGTCAACCGCGTGCTCGACGCGCTGGCCGGCAACGAGCTGAAGCTGAAGATGGAGCTGATCGACGAGGGCGCGATCATCGACGGGCTGCAGAAAGTGGCGAACCGCGTCGCGCTCGGCCTGGTGATGGCGGCGCTGATCGTCGCCGCGGCGCTGCTGATGCAGGTGCCGACGACCTTCCGCCTGCTCGGCTACCCGGGCCTGGCGATGATTCTCTTCATCATCGCCGGCGGCGCCGGGGCCATGCTCGCCGTCCAGATCATCGCCCACGATCGCGCGTCGCGTCCGAAGCGGCCGCAGCGCACCTGACGACATAGAATAGAGGTGTGCGCAGGTCGCTGGTCGCGGCCACGGGCGTGTTCCTCGCGGCGGTCGCCCTCGCCGCGCAGAGCCGCGAGTTCTTCGATTACGGCTACGGCCGCAACCCGACGATCCACAACATTCCTTACGACGGGCGGTTCACCTTCGTCCGCATCAAGTACGAGACCGCGCCCGGCGGCTACTGGGCCGGCGGCCGCCCGTCGTGGGTGCACGGCTACCCGATTGCCGAGCAGAACCTGATGCGGATCATGAACGACATCAGCTATCTCGGCGCGCACGACGACGAGATCAACGTGCTGACGCTCGACGATCCCGACCTGGACCGGTATCCGATCGCCTACATCATCGAAGTCGGCTGGTGGACGCTGACCGACGCGGAGGCGGCGGCGCTGCGCGCCTACATCCAGAAGGGCGGCTTCGTCATCGTCGACGACTTCAAGATGCTCGGATGGCGCGGCAACAACACCGGCGGATGGGAGCCGTTCGCGGCCAACCTGAACCGCGTGCTGCCGGGCGCGCAGGTGGTCGACCTCGACACGGCGCACCCGATCTTTCACGCCTTCTTCGAGATCAATACCCTCGACAACTTCCCGCAGGCCTACAACAGCGGCCAGCCCGCGTTTCGCGGCGTCTTCGAGGACAACGACCCGCGCAAACGGCTGGTGATGATCATCAACTACAACACCGACGTGTCGCAGTACTGGGAGTGGTCGGGACGCGGCCTGCGGCCGGTCGACGATACCAACGAGGCGTACAAGCTCGGGGTCAATTACCTGATGTACGGGATGACGCATTGAGGCCGGCAAGCCGGTGGCGTGTGCCGATAACAGCAGACCTGACGGCGCTGCTCGTCTGCGCGCCGGCAGCCCGTGACTGCTGAGTGCGCACCGCGCGCCTGCTACGTCAATCACACCGGGATGGGTTTGTGCATGCTAGGTGCGATTGATTCACCTCGGGCTCGGCTGTTTCGCGAATGCCCGTTCGCCGCGCGACGGCCCGTTGGTCCGCGATGGCCCATTGGTATCTGTAATGCAGGCCCGCCGCCGATCCATCGAGTTGTCAAGGCCGGTCAACGTCGACCGGCGACGAGGGTTCATGGATATCGTCGAGCGCCTGGCGCTTGGTGTCGTCGCCGTCGCCATGGGCGAATCGAGCACCCGGCGCCCCGTGCACAACGTCGTCTCGCCTGGTTCATCACACCCCCCGCCTCACCGCCGGCGCAGACACTGAACGCCGACGCGCACCAGCGGCCCAACGACCCCACACGGTTCTGCTTCTTCGATCCTTTCATGCGGCTTCGCACCGTCTCGCGCGCGCGCGTTTACCCCGGATGCTGCTGAAGCTCCTGGCGCTCGCGTGGCTGCTGTCCGCGGCGGTGATGGCCGCGTTCTGGGCGTGGCAGCGCCGCGCGAAGAGCGCGGACACCATCACCGCGATATGGCCCGCACTGGTCGGCGCGCTGGCGATCATCTATGCGAGTGAAGGCGACGGCGCGTGGGGCCGGCGATCGGCGATCGCCTGGATGATGGGATCGTGGGGCGCGCGTCTCGCCATCCAGGGCATGTACACGCGCGCCGCGATGCCTCCGGGCGAAGCCGCCCCGCGCGCCTGGTGGCTCTATCAACTGCTGGCGGCCGCGGCTGTCGCCGCGTCGACGCCGGCACTGCTCGCCTCCCTGAACCGGGTGCCCGAGCTCTCCATCGTCGAGCTGGCGGCGAGCGCGATGTGGGTCGTCGGGTTCACAGGTGAGACCACCGCCGACCGACAGCGGCTCCGGTTCTACTCCAAGCCCGAGCATACAGAGCTGCCCTGTACCGCCGGGCTGTGGCGCTATTCGACCTCGGTCGATCGGGTTTTCGAGGGGTTGATGTGGGGAGCATATGCGGCGTTCGGCGTCGCAGCGCTCGGGCAATCACAGATGTCTTCGAGACTCGGGTTCTGAACGCTCCGCTATAGAAGTCCCCACTTCAGCGCGAACAGATCGAGCTGGCACGACCCGTGCTGAAACTCAACGCCGTGGATCACGCTGCAGAATCGAGGAAGTTCACGGTGGCAGGGCGGCGGCTTGTCGTTCGGAGACCGTGGTTCTGGGCGTTCGCCGCGCTGACGGCGTTCATCGTCGTCCTCGGAGCGATGTTCACGTCGGTCGTGCCGATGTCGTCCAACATCCTGCGCCACCGGATCATCGATACGCTGGCGCACAAACTCGACAGCGACGTCGAGCTCGGCACGCTGACGATTCGAGTGTTCCCCCGCCTGCGCGCCGACGGCGCCGACCTGCGGATTCGCAGACGCGGCACGCCGGCGGACATGCCGCCGCTGATCGCGGTGAAGAGCTTTCATGTCGACGCCAGCCTGCTTCGCTTGTGGCGCAAGCACGTCGATCACGTGCAGCTCGACGGCCTCGACATCAACATCCCGCCCAAGCGCGTCCGCGTTCAGCAGAAGGAAACGATCAAAGAGGCCAAAGCCGGCGACCCGAAGCCGGAGACGACGCCGGAAGAAAAGCGCGAAGACCCGCTGAAGGCGGGCGGCGTCGTGCTCGATAAGGTCGACACCAACGGCGCGCGCCTGATCATCATCCCGGGCAAGCCGGAGAAGGCGCCGAAGGTCTGGGCGATTCACCACCTGCGCATGCACGGCCTCGGATCGACCGACTCCTGGCCGTTCGAGGCCACGCTGACCAACGGCGTGCCGCCGGGAGAAATCCAGACCAAGGGGCGCTTCGGCCCATGGGATCGCAACGAGCCGGGCGACACGCCGGTCGAGGGCTCATTCAACTTCGAGAAGGCCGACCTTTCGGTGTTCAAGGGGATCTCGGGCACGCTCGCCTCGTCCGGCTACTTCGGCGGGACGCTCGATCAGCTCGAGGCCAACGGCAGCACCGACACGCCCGACTTCACCATCAAGGCGGGCGGCCACCCGTTTCCGCTGCACGTGAAGTACACCGCGCTCATCGACGGCACCAACGGCGACACCCGGCTGACGAACGTCGACGGCTGGTTTCTCAGCTCGTACTTGCACGCGGTGGGCGCCGTCCTCGACGGCCCGAAGGGCGAGCACGGGCGCACCGTATCGCTCGACGTGAACATGGACAAGTCGCGCATCGAAGACATCATGAAGATGGCGGTGAAAACCGCGACGCCGCCGATGACCGGCGCGCTGCAGATGTCGACGAAATTCCTGCTGCCGCCGGGCGAGGCGGATGTCGTCGAGCGACTGCAGCTCGACGGCCAGTTCGTGATCGCTCAGGCGAAGTTCACCAGCTACGACGTGCAGGGGAAGATTGAAGAGTTGAGCAAACGCGGCAGCGCCAAGACCGCGGCCGACAGCCGCGACCACGTCGTCTCTGATTTTCGCGGGCGCTTCAAGCTGGCCAACGGCCGCCTGGCGCTGCCCGAGTTGACCTTCTCAGTACCTGGCGCGGGCGTCCAGCTCGCCGGGGCGTACGGTCTCACGGCCGAGACGCTGGATTTCACGGGCAAGCTGCTGCTGGATGCCAAGATTTCAGAGACCGTCACCGGCTACAAATCCGTGCTTCTGAAGGCGGTCGACCCCCTGTTCAAGCAGAAAGACGGCTCGGGCAGCGCCATTCCCATCCGCATCGGCGGCACGCGAAACGCCCCGGATTTCGGCCTCGACGTCAAGAAAGTCCTCAAAAAAGGGGAGTAATCCCCCGCCCTCCTAAGCTCTGCGCTGGAGCGGCCGATACTCCAAGAGGCACGCTCGGCCGTTTTACGTCTATTACAGGATTGGCAGCGGGTCGGGTTCGGTGGCGTCTGTATCTTCTCAGTAGCCACGAGAACCGAATTAGGATACACTGCGTATCCTAGTGTCAGTTAATGTCGTAAAGGATACTCTAATGTTGTTCAAGAAAGCGGTATGGTCGAGCATTGCCGCGCTGGCCCTGTTCGTGGCTACGGTCTCGGCCCAGACCCCCTCGGGAACTATCGCCGGCCGCATCGTCGATGCGACCGGACTCGCGCTCCCTGGCGTGACCGTTGAGGTCCAGGGAGTCGACATCACGCAAACCTACGTGACCGACCCCGAGGGAAACTATCGCTTCCTCGAGCTGGCGCCCGGCACCTACAAGGTGACGTCGACGCTGCAGGGTTTTGCCACCAACGTTCGCGAGAACGTCGTGCTCGACTTCGGCAAGACGGTCGATCTGGCGGTGACGATGCAGCTCAGCCAGCGACAGGAGACGATTACGGTCGTCGCGCCGTCGCCGATGGTCGACACCAAGCACATGGGGACGGCGACCAACTTCACAGCCGACGAGCTGTCGAAGATTCCGACCTCGCGCGATCCGTTCTCGTTGATGCGCTCGGTGCCCGGCGTGCTCGTCGACCGCGTCAACATCGGCGGCAACGAGACCGGCCAGCAGTCGAACTTCGCGTCGAAGGGGACGCGGCCGCAGGACGCGATCTGGACGCTCGACGGCGTCGCGATCACCGACATGGCCCTGACCGGGTCGTCGCCGACCTACTTCAACTACGACAACTTCGACGCCGTCCACGTGACCACTGCCGGCCAGGCGATCACGCAGCAGACCGGCGGCCTGGGGATGAACTTCGTCGTCAAGCGCGGCACCAACCTGTTCCACGGCGGTGTGCGCGGCTACTTCGACAACGACTCGATGGAATGGTCGAACGTGCCCGACGAGCTCAAGCTCCTCGGCGTCACGCCCGCGACCGCGGATCACAACAAGCAGATCTCGGACTTCGGCGGCGACCTCGGCGGCCCGGTGCTGCGCGACAAGGCGTGGTTCTACGGCTCCTACTCGGTGCAGGACGTGAAGCTGGTGCGCCGCACCGGCAGCCTGGTCGACCGCACGCAGCTGAAGAACCCGAACCTGAAGGTGAACTGGCAGGCCAGCCCGAAGGACATGGTCAGCTTCCTCTACTTCAACGGGTTCAAGGTCAAGGACAACCGCAGCCCGGGGACGACGGGGATCACGATCGACGCGCCGACGGCGACGTTCCACCAGGACAACGCCTACACCGACTTCCCGCTGCACGGGCTGTTCAAAGTGGCGGACGACCGCGTGGTCTCGTCGACGACATTCCTCTCGGCGAAGTACGCCTACTACAACACCGGCTTCATGCTGACGCCGATGGGCGGGATGAACTTGAGCTCGGGCCGCGACCTGACGACCGGGCGGTCGTACGGCTCGACGGTGCAGAGCCAGAACATCCGGCCGCAGATGAGCGTGAACCTCGACCTGAATTCGTTCTTCAACAAGCTCGGGACGCACGACGTGAAGTACGGCTTCGGCTGGCGCCGCGTCAACTCGACGACGACGACGATCTGGCCGGGCAACGGCATCCTGTCGCTGGCGCAGACCCCGACGGTCGCGTTCGCGCAGGTGTTCCGTGAGGGCAGCGGCACCAACCGCACCGTCTATACCAACTTCTACGTCGGCGACACGATCTCGCGCGGCCGGGCGACCATCGACCTCGGCCTCCGCTACGACCAGCAGGGCGGCGCGGCGCTGGCCAGCCGGACCAACGGCAACCCGGCGTTCCCGGCGCTGGTGCCCGGCATCGACTTCGCCGGCTACGACGCGCCGTTCACCTGGAAGAACCTCTCGCCGCGCGCCGGCTTCACCTACGCGCTCGACGGGGCGCGCAAGACGGTGGCGCGGGCGAGCTACAGCCAGTTCGCCGGCCAGCTCGATTCGTCGAGCGTCGGCTACATGAACCCGACCGCCGCGGCGGGCGTCGCGGTGTATCGCTGGAACGATCTGAACCTCGATCACCTGGCGTCGGCGGACGAAGTGCTGACCAACCAGTTCGTCGCCGCGGCCAACGGCTTCAACCCGGCCAACCCGACGGCGGTGACCTCGGCGAACCAGATCAACCCCGAGCTGACGGCGCCGGTCACCCGGACGGTCGTCGCCGGGCTGGATCACGAGCTGCGCTCGAACCTCGCGGTAGGCGTGAACTACACCTACACGCGGACGTCGAACCTGCTCGGCAACGCCACCTTCTCGGTCACGCCGCGCGTCGGCGTGACGCTGGCCGACTACGCGGCCGGCCCGGTGCTCACCGGCACGCTGCCCAATGGCGCGCCCTACAGCATCGCGACCTACATTCCGAACCAGGCCAAGGTGACCGCGGGCGGCAACGGCTTCCTGCTGACCAACTGGGACGGCTTCACCACCGACTACCACGGCGTCGAGCTGAACGCCGTGAAGCGCCTGTCGAACCGCTGGATGGGCCGCGTCGGCATCGCCTTCAATAACGCGCGGGAGCACTACGAGCCGCAGGCGCTGTACGACACCAACGGCAACCCGACGCCGACCATCACCGAGCCGCTCGTCGACGGCGGCGCGTTTGCGCCGATGAGCAGCGGCAACGCGGTCGGCCAGGTGTTCCTCAACGCCAAGTGGCAGTTCAACGCCAACGCGATGTACCAGGCGGCGTACGGCATCGAGGTGTCGGGCAACGTGTTCGGGCGGCAGGGCTACCCGTTCCCGCTCTTCCGGGCGCAGTCGCTCGGCGCCGACACCGGGCTGCAGGTGCTGGTGACGCCCGCGATCGATACGTTCCGCTACGACAACGTGTGGAACACCGACCTGCGCGTTGCCCGCTCGTTCCGATTCCGCGCGATGAACCTGCGCTTGATTGGCGACCTGTTCAACGTGATGAACTCGAACACGGTGCTCATCCGGAACAACAACATCCTCGCCGCTCCCGGCGTGTTCAACTCGATCGCGCAGAACCTCAGCCCGCGGATCTTCCGAATCGGGATGGTGGTCGGCTTCTAATCGTTCGTCGCTTCGAACGTTTCTTCATCAGCGCGCGCTTCGGCTTCGGCCGGAGCGCGCGCTTTCTTTTTCAGCGGCAACGAGCTGTAGGAACCACGAAGTTCACGAAGGATACGAAGAACACGAAGAAGAAAATCTCTTTTCTCCTTGCCACGCCGCTGCAACCGGATAACCAGCAAGATGGTTCGACCGGCTGACTACGCAGATGCATTGATCGAGCAACGCCGCGGTTCGAAGCACCCGGAGTACAAGATAGTCTTCTTCGTGATCTTCGTGTCCTTCGTGCTCTTCGTGGTTCCGCCTGGATGCCGCTATCCGCTCTGTGAACGTCGCCTCTCAAGAACGCTGCGTTCTCAGCCACGCACGCTGGGCCCTGTAGTCAGGACACGCGGCCGCCACCAGCTTCCAGAACCTCGGCGAGTGATCGAAGCGCTTCAAGTGCATCAGCTCGTGGATGAGCACATAGTCGCGCACTGACGGCGGCATCGTGATCAGCCGCCAGTTCAGGCAGATGTGGCCCGAGCGCGAGCAGGATCCCCAACGCGAGCGCTGATTGCGGATGCTGACGCGCGTGACGGTCAGGCCGTGCGCGGCCGCCAGCTCCATCAGCCGCGCCGGCAGCTCGCGCCGCGCCTGATCGCGCAGCGATCGCACGTGCTCGCCCGCATCCCCGAGCCGCTCGCCCTCCCTGCGATCCAGCCGCTGCCGACGCTCGTTCTCCAGCCGGCGCCGCTGCTTCTCGATCCACGCCTGCTGGCGCGCGGCGAACGCCATCGCCTCACGCTTCGAGCCCCAGCGCGGCATCGTCACGCGCACCGTGCCGTCGTCCGCGACGCGCAGGATGTAGCGCTTCGCGCGGCGGTGGCGCAGCAGCAGAGGGGCAGGTGGGACTGGTAGGGCGGGTTGGACCTCGAAGGGCAAGCACGTCTGCGCGGCGGAGGCGGTTCGCGATCTGCCGCGGCGCACGTCAGTGTCCGCCGTAGACGCGATAGCCGCGCCGGCGGAGGCTTTCGGCGAGGAAGACTTCCATCGCCGCCGCCTTTGCGAACGGCATCGGGTTGAGGTGCGCGTAAAGGCGCGGAACCAGGCGCTCGCCGCAGCGCTTGACGATGCGCGCCGCCTTGATGCCTTGCTTGTGATTGGCGAAGCGCTGCTCGGGGGTCAGCCCGGTCATGCCGACGTAGTAGCCGGCCGTGCCGTCGCCGCGTGGGTTGCGGAGGAACACGACGTAGACGCAGTGATGGTCAGACGCGCTCGACTTCTTCTTCCTCTTCTTCGCCATCGTGGAACGGCAGGCCGTCGACCAGCTCGGGCGCCTGCAGCATCCGCGGCACGCGATCGATCGGCTCGAGCGCCCGGATCTCTTCGCCGCCGTTGGCCGCCTGCAGCTCGCGGAACTTGCGCGCCTTGACCAGGACGTTGCCCTCGAGCGACCCGACGGCGTCATTGTACGCCTCGAGGCTCGACTTGAGCCGGGTGCCGAGCGTATCGAAGCGGACGCCGAGCGTGCGCACGGCCTCGTACAGCCCCTTGCCCAGGTCGCTGATCTTGCGCGCGTTCTCTTCCATCGCCTCCTGCTGCCAGCCGTACGCCACCGCGCGCAGCAGCGCGATCAACGTCGTCGGGCTGGCCGGGATGACGCGCTTTTCCACGCCGCACTCAATCAGCAGCGGGTCCTGCTCGAGCGCGGCGCTGAAGAACATCTCCCCCGGCAGGAACATCACCACGAACTCGGGCGTCGAGGCGACGCGATCGAAGTAGCTTTTCGCCGACAGCTGGGCGATGTGCCCGCGCACCTGCTGCGCGTGCAGGGCGAGCAGCTTCTGGCGCGACTCGTCATCGGGCGCCTCGAGCGCGCGCAGGTACGCATCCAGCGGCGCTTTGGCGTCGATGACGATCTGCTTGCCGCCGGGCAGCCGGACGACGACATCGGGACGAATCCGGCTATCGTCGTCGGCCTGCAGCGTGCGCTGCTCGGTGAAGTCGCAATACTCCACCATGCCCGAGAGCTCGACCACGCGCTTCAGCTGCAGCTCGCCCCACCGGCCGCGGACGCCGGGGCGCTTGAGCGCATCGGTCAACCGCCGCGTTTCGTCGCGCAGGCTCTGGCCCGCGGTATCGAGCGACGCGATCCGCTGCATCAGCTGGGCGCCGTTTTCGACGCGCCGCCGCTCGGCATCCTTGATTTCGCGGTCGACTTCCTCGAGCGTGCGCGCCATCGGCGCGAGCAGATCCTCGATCGCCTTCTTGCGCGCGTCGATGTCGCCGGCGGCCTCGGTGCGCGCCTCACGCAGGCGCGTTTCCGCGAGCGAGAGGAACGCTTCGTTGTTCGTCTTGAGGGCGTCGGCGCTCAACGCCTGGAAGGCGTCGCGTAATTTCGCCTCGGCATCGCCGTAAGCGCGGAGCCGCTCGGCATGAACCGCGCGCTCCTTTTCGACCGCCATCTGCAGCCGCGAGAGGCCCGGGCGCGACGCGAGCCAGCTGATCGCCGCACCCACGGCGAGCCCGACGACGAGCGTGATGGCGACTGCGATCAGATCGATGGACATCAGTATCTCATCCTGTGCAAGCGCTCCTTGCCCGCGCGGCGCGCCGCGGCCGGCGCGTCGCAGCGCAGCCCTTCCCGCCTCCGCTCGCTCGGCCTTCGCACGAGCTACGGCGGGCTCGCCGAAGCGCCGAAGGCGCGAGGCGGCAGGGCTGCCCTCATCGACTCAGCGCGATCGCCGGAGGCGCAGCTCGTAGCCCGTCAGGCTGCGGCGCCCCGCCGGATCGTTGCGCAGGCGGCGCAGCGCGGCATGCGGTGTCGCGTCTTCCGATCCGCCGTTCGCGGCCGGTGAACCGTCGGCGATCGTGTCGCCGACCGACGCGCGCCGCGGCACCGCGCCGTCGTCCTCCAGAACGGATCCGCTCATCACCCTTCTCCAACGTGAAAGGCGAACCGCCGCCTAGCAGCTAGCGCGCGACCACAAACGGCAGCCACGATTCGGGCAGCTGCAACTCCGCCGCGTGCGCCGCCGCGGCGAGCACGTCGGCTTCGAGCGCCGCCGGCAGGCTGCGCGTCTTCAACCCGGCGGCGATCGCCTGCAGCGCGCGCCGCGCCGCGATTTGCGCCTGGCGGCGCTTGTTCACGTACTCGCCGATACCGTGCACCGACGCCGTCCGCGAGGTCCTCCGCTCGGCTTTCAGCATCTCGAGCCGGATGTGGTTGACCGGCTCGAACGGCAGCTGCGCCTGGAAGCGCGCCTCGGACGCGGTGTGGAGGTGGCCGGCGGCCTGAAGCCCGCGTTCGCGCTCCAGCTCGGCGCGATAGCACTGGAAGCACAACGGCCGCAGGCGGCCATTGGGCCGGCGCTGCTTCGAGGCGCTTTCGCGCCTCAACGCCGCCCGGCAGGCTGGGCACAAGGCCTTTGGGCGTTTGCCTTCGAGCTCGCCGCCGGGAAACGCAACCCAATCGGCTTCAACGAGATGCGAGGCCAGCGGAACCGGCTCCTGCTTCATGAGCCGAGTGTAGTACAGAGGTGTGACAGGGGAGGTCATTCGCAAATGGGGCTGGGTGGGGGCTGCGGGGCGGAGGCAAGCTCCGGCCCTACGGTTGTTCAATGCGAGCCGCGCCGACTAGGAATCGACTCGGCAGCCGGTTCCGGACGTCCCGTAGGGGCTCGCAGTTCCGATCTCACCTGTAGGGGCGGAGGGGCGGAGGCAAGCTCCGCCCCTACGGTTGTTCAATGCGAGCGGCGCCGCCTAGGAATCGACTCGGCAGCCGGTTCCGGAAGCTCCCGTAGGGGCTCGCAGTTCCGATCTCACCTGTAGGGGCGGAGCTTGCCTCCGCCCCTACACCGTCACATGCGTCACGCGATTGCCGCACGCGGCCAGGAACCGGGCAAAATCGGCGGCGGCGACCGTGTACGTCACCGTATTGATGTTGGGGTGAAACGAGAGCCGCTCGGCCGCCGCGAGGTCGCGATCGAGGACGACCCGGACGGCGTGTGCGTGGTCGTTGATCAGGCCGAGCGGCGACACCGACCCAGGCGTCAACCCCAGGTGCTTCATCAGCCGCTCGGGCGACCCGAAGCTCAGCTTGCCATCGCCGATCTGATCGGCCACCGCTCGCAGGTCCGCCTTCTTCGAGGCGACCAGCACCACCAGATAGTGGCGATCGCCTTTCTGATTCCGCAGGAAGAGATTCTTGCAGTGCGTCGCGTCGATCTCGGCCCAATGCGGCTGCGCGTCCTCGACGGTCGCCGCCGCCGGGTGCTCGTGACGCGTGTAGGCGATCCCGAGCTCGCGCAGCCGCGCGGCCACCGGCGCTTCGATCTCGCCGATCGCGGAATCGTCAATCATCGACGCGGCGGGCGGTCACGACTTGAAGCGCTCGATCCGGTAGGGCGCGAGCGGGTCGATCTGCACCTGGTCGAGGATCTCCATCGCCGCCAGGCGCCCGACCAGCGGGCCAAGCGTGATGCCGCTGTGCATCACCGTCAGGTAGATGTCGCGGCGCCCGGCCGCAAAGCCGATGATCGGGTGCGAGTCCTTCGGCAGCGGCCGCAGCCCCAGCGTCACTTTCTCTACCGCGGCGCTGCCGAGCGCCGGTACGATCGCCGACATCTTCTTCAGGAACTGCGCGCCCTGTTCTTTGGTTGGATGCTCGTCGGCCGACGGCCCGAAGTCCATGCCGGTCACGATCCGTCCGTCTGGTTTCTGCTTGACGTTGCCGATTGGCGTCAAGAGCACCCGATCGATCGCCATCGGACGCGGATCGGTGTGGAAGAGCACGCCGGGCGATCGCGTCAGCGGCACCGTCAGCCCCGCCATCGCGGCGAGCTTCGGCGTGTCGACGCCGCAGGCGACGACCAGCACATCGGCCTCGATCTCGCCCGTCGTCGTCTTCACCGCACGCAGCCTGCCGCTCGACAGATCCAGGCCGACAACCTCTGCCGGATAGACGACCTTCGTGCCCGCCTTGGCGGCATGCGCGAGGATCACCTCGGTTGCGCCGACCGGATCCGCGCTCCCCTCGATCTCGGCGTGCGTGGCAGCGGCGACCACGCCGGGCTCCACCTTCGGCTCCAGCGCGCGAATCTGTTTCTCGTCGATCGGGTGCAGCGGATAGCCCCACGCCTGATACCGGCGCATCGCCTCGGCCTGGCGCGCCGCCTGCTCTGCTTTGTCGGTCCACTCGAGCGACCCGCCCCACCGCACCGGCAGCTCGCGGCCGATCTCGCCGTGCAGCGCCCGCCACGCCTCGATGCCCATCTGGCTCAGCGTGAAGTAGTGGTGCGGCTGCTTCTTCGCGTTGATCCAGGCGAACGAGTTCGCGGTGGCGCCGGTCGCCGGTCGGGCGCGCTCGACCAGCGTGACGGACGCGCCGCGCCGGGCGAGCTGGAGCGCGATGTTCGCGCCGAGGATGCCGCCGCCGGCAATCACGACGCGCTGGCGCGCGCCGGTCTGAAAGGCGAACGGCCGGGTGCCGGAGATCGCGAGGGAGCCGAACAGCTGCAGCAGGGTGCGTCGGTTCATAGTGAGATGCATCTTACGGGAATCGGCCGAGCGCGGTGAGCAGCTCGAGCCGTGCGCGCCGCACCGCGTCCTCGGCGATGGCCACGGCCGTGTCGGCATCGCGGGCGCGGCGCTCGGCGTCGATCACCTCGATGTTGGTCGCCGCACCGGCGCGAAAGCTGATGTTGACGATGTTCACGACCTGCTGCGCCTGATCGGCGCCGGCCCGCGCGGTGGCGAGAAATCGATCGGCGCTGGCGATCGCCTCGCGCGCCGCGCGCACTTCCGACCGCGCGGCGGTCAGCGCCCGCGTGAGGGTGGCGCGCGAGACGTCGAACGCCGCCTGGCGTTCGAGCTTCAATCCCTGCCGCTGACCCGAATCGTAGAGCGGCACGGTCGCCTGCAGCAGGAAGCGCCAGGTGTGCTGCGGGAAGAACAGCTGGCCCGGAAAGGTCGACGACGGCTGGAACACCGCCTCGAGAAAGGGCAGGCGGTCCTTCGAGCTGTCGCGCAGCACCCGGTCGGCCAGCCGCTGCTCCGCGGCGAACAGCTTCAGGTCGGTGCGCGCGAGCAGCGGCTGCGATGGATCGGGCTGCGCCGATTCGGCGATGTCGTTGCCGGCGCCCGGCTGCGCGGCCGCCGCGGCCATGCCTTCCGGCGGCGCCGGAAAAAGCGGCTCGTCGGTCGCATCGACCGGCCCATCCGCGGCCAGCAGCACGCCGAGCGCCTCCTGCGCGCGGTAGACCAGGAACTGCGCCGCTTCGACCAAGCCCTCGTCGAGCGACAGCTCCTGCTGCGCGCGCAGCTCGTTCAACCGGCTGCCCGTGCCGCGTTCCTGCAGCTGCCGCGCGAGGTCGAAGTGCGCGCGGGCGCTCTCGCGCGCGCGGATCACGCCCTCGACGACGCGGCGGCGCGCGATGATCATGAGGTACGCGTCCGCGGTTGCCAGCGCGGTCTGCCGGCGCACATCGTCGGCGCTCGCCTGCGCGACGTTTCGCGCGGCATCGGCCTGCGCGCGCTGCGCCCAGCGCGCCGGCGCATACAGCGGATACCGGACGTCGAGCGTCGCCGCCAGCTGGCTCTGCGGCGTCACGGTCTGCCCGTCGAACTCCACGCCGCGATTCAGCGTCGTCGTCGTGACGTTGCCGTTGACCTGCAGCCGCGTCGCCGAGCGCGCCTCGAGCAGCAGCGCCTCCGCGCGGAGGATCCCGGCGGCGGCGATCGCGGCCGACGGGTTGTTCCTGATCGCGCGCTGGATCGCCTCGTCGAACGTCACCCGCTCGGTCGGCGCCGGCACCTGCGCGTGAAGAGCCGTAGGGGCGGAGCGTGCTCCGCCGACGAGAACCGCGAGGATCAGGGCCGAGCAAGCTCGGCCCCTATGCATTGCCACGTCGCCTCGCTCCGATGCTTTTCACCACCACATACAGCACGGGGATGAACGCGAGGTTCAGGACGGTCGACGCGATCATCCCGCCGGCGACCGCCGTGCCGACCGAGTGCCGCGCTTCCTGGCCGGCGCCGCTGGCGACCACCAGCGGCGTCACCCCGAGGATGAACGCCAGCGACGTCATCAGGATCGGCCGCAGGCGGATCCGCGCCGCTTCGATCGCGGCCTCCGCGATCGTCATGCCCCGCGCGCGCAGCTGCTCCGCGAACTCCACCACCAGGATGCCGTTCTTCGCCGACAAGCCAATCAGCATCACCAGCCCGATCTGGCAATACACGTCGTTGATGAGACCGCGTCCCCACTGCGCGAGCAGCGCCCCGATGATGGCGATCGGCACCGAGAGCAGGATGATGAACGGCAGCGTCAGGCTTTCGTACTGGCCGGCGAGCGTCAGATAGCACAGGAGCAGCGCGAGGCCGAAGATCGCCGCCGACTGGCTGCCGGCCCTGATCTCCTCCAGCGAGACGCCGGACCATGCGTACGAGAACCCCTGCGGCAGCACGCGCTTCGACAGCGCGTCCATCTTCTGCAGCGCCTCGCCGGAGCTGAAGCCGGGCGCCGCGGCGCCGTTGATCGTCGCCGAGCGGAACAGGTTGAAGTGGCTGATGCTCTTCGGCGCGGTCGCTTCCTTCACGGCGACGATGTTGCTCAGCGGCGTCATCCGGCCGGCAGCGGTGCGGACGTGATACCGGGAGATGTCGGCCGGGTTCGATCGGAACTGCTGATCCGCCTGGACGTAGACCCGGTACGAGCGGCCGTTGAAGTCGAAATCGTTGACGTAGGCGGACCCCATCAGGATCTGCATCGTGTTGGTGACGTCGCCGAGCGACATGCCGAGGCTTTTCGCCTGCGAGCGATCGATGTTGACCACCAGCTGCGGATCGTTGGCCGTGAACTGCGTGAACAGTGCCGTCAGGCCCGGCGTCTGGTTCCCCTGCGCGACGATCTGCTGCGCCGCCGCTTCGAGGTTCTCGATCGGCCCGCCGCTCTGATCGAGCAGCTCGTAGCTGAACCCGCCGAAGATGCTGAGGCCCTGGATCGACGGCGGCAGGAACGGAATCACCATCGCGCCGGTGATCTGGCTGAACGCGCCGAACAGCTGGCCGACAATGGCCTGCGCCGAGTCGGCGGCGCCGCGCCGCTCGCTGAAGTCCTTCAGCTGCGCGAAGACGACGCCCTGATTCGGCGCCGTGCCGGTGAAGCCGAACCCGCCGGCCGCGAACATCGTCTTGGCGGCGCCGACCTTCATCATGATCTGCTCGGTCTGCCGGACGATGTTCATCGTGTAGTCGAGCGACGCGCCCGGCGGCGCCTGGATGATCACCATCACGTAGCCCTGGTCCTCCTCCGGCACGAATCCGGACGGCACCGTGCGGTACACCCACCACGTGGCGCCGAGCAGCAGGACGAAGACGATCACCACCAGCGCCGGCACGCGCACCAGCGCGCGCAGCATCCCCACCATCGCGTTGGTGCCGCCGTCGATGACGCGATTGACGGCGCGGAAGAACATGCCCTTCGGCTTGTCGGTGCCGCTCAGGAGCAGCGCCGAGAGCGCCGGCGTCAAGGTCAGCGCGTTGAAGGCCGAGATGGCCATCGACACCGCAATGGTCAGCGCGAACTGCTGGTAGAGGCGTCCGGTCGTGCCGGGGAAGAAGGCGACCGGCACGAACACCGCCGCCAGGACCAGCGCCGTGGCAATCACCGCGCTGGTCACCTCGCCCATCGCCTCCGACGACGCCTCGTAGGTGTCGACCGGCGCATCGTGGTCGCGGTTCTTCAGGTGCCGCTCGTGGATGTGGCGCTCGATGTTCTCGATCACCACGATCGCATCGTCGACGACGAGGCCGGTGGCGAGGGTGATGCCGAACAGCGTCAGGGTGTTGATCGAGAAGCCGAACAGCTTGACGAACGCGAACGTACCGACGAGCGACACCGGGATGGTCATCGCCGGGATGAGGGTGGTGCGCCAGTTCTGGAGGAACAGGAACATCACCAGGACGACCAGGCCGATCGCCTCGAGCAGCGTGGTGACGACCTCGCGAATCGACTCGGAGACGACGCTGGTGGTATCGAACGCGACCTCGACCTTGAACCCCGGCGGAAACCGCTGCGACAGCCGATCGATCGTCGCCATGACGTCGCGGTAGACCTGCAGCGAGTTCGCGGTCGGCAGCTGCAGCACGCCGAACCCGATCGCATCGCGCGCGTTGAACCGCGAGGCGGTGGTATAGCTCTCGGCGCCCAGCTCGGTGCGGCCGACGTCGCGCACCCGCACCAGCGCGCCGTCGTTCGACCGCTTCAGGATGATGTCCTCGAACTGCGCCGGATCGTTCAGCCGCCCTTCGGCGCGCACGCTGATCTGGTAGGCCTGCCCTCTCGGCGCCGGCTCGGATCCGACCGCGCCGGCCGCCACCTGGACGTTCTGCTCGCGCAGCGCCGAGACGACCTCGTCGGCGGTGATGTCGCGGCCGGCCAGCTTGTCGGGATCGAGCCACAGCCGCATCGCGTAGCGGCCGATGCCGAAGACGAAGACGTTGCCGACGCCGGGCACGCGCTTGATCTCGTCGACGACGAAGCGGTCGACGTAGTTGCTGATGAACAGCGGGTCGTACTCGCCCTTCTCGGCGTAGGCGGCGGCGGCGAGGACGAAGTTGCTCGACACCTTGGTCACCGAGATGCCGACCTGCTTCACCTCGTTCGGCAGCCGCCCTTCGGCCTGCGAGATGCGGTTCTGCACGTCGACGGCGGCGACGTCGAGGTCGCGGGTGATGTCGAAGGTCACGGTGATCGCCGACGAGCCGTCGTTGCCGCTCGTCGACGTCATGTACTGCATCCCCTCGACGCCGTTGATCGCCTGCTCGAGCGGCAGCGTGACGGCCGTTTCCACCGTTTCGGCGTTGGCGCCGTTGTAGAAAGCGACGACCGTGACCTGGGGCGGCGCCAGCTCGGGAAACTGGGCGATCGGCAGCGTCGGGATGGCGATCACCCCGGCGAGGATGATCACCAGCGCGAACACGCTGGCGAGGATCGGACGGCGGATGAAAGTGTCGGCGAACACGGCTACTGTTTGGACGCCGCCGGCGCCTGCCCGCCCGCCGGGTCGGCAGCGGCTTGAATCGGCGCGCCGTCAGCGAGCTTCTGCGCGCCCGAGACGACGACGCGCTCGCCGGGCTTGATGCCTTCGAGCACCGGGTAGTTGTTGCCGGCAATCGGCCCGACCTTGATCGCGCGCTGCTTCGCCACCATCTTGCCGCCTGCCTCCTCGACGACGAAGGCGAAGAACTGGCCGCTGATGCGGAGCACGGCGGTGACCGGCACCACCAGCCCCTCGGTGGTCTTCCAGATGACGCGGGCGCGCACGTACTGCGCGGCGCGCAGCTTCCCGTCGGGGTTGCGGACCTGGCCCTTGACCAGCACCGACTGCGTCTGGTCGTCGACCCGCGGCGAGATGAAATCGATCGCCGTAGTCGCCAGCGGCTGGGCGCCGTCGTTCTCGAGAATCTGGATCGGCATCCCGCTCCGAAGCTCCCCCGCCCGCTCGATCGGCACGCTGACGTTCAGCTCGAGCGTCTCGTTCTGGTCGATCGTCGTCAGCATCGTCTGCGGCGATACCTGGTTGCCGACGCGCACAGGAACGTCGCCGACGATGCCGGCGGTCGGCGCGGTAACGGTGAAGTACCGAAGCTGGACCTGCTGCTGCTGCACCTGCGCGCTCAGCGCCCGCAGGTTCGCTTCGGCGGTGCGGAGCGCCGTTTCCGCCTGCTCGAGCTCCTGGCGGCTGATGGCGCCGGCGGTGAAGAGCTCGCCGGCGCGCTGTGCCTGCTGGCGCGCGAAGGCGACTGCCGCTTCGCGCGCGGCGCGCTCGGCTTCCTGGCTCGACACCGCGGCCTGCTGCCGCTGCGGATCGATCTGCATCAACGGCGCACCCTGCCGGACGCGGTCGCCCGACTTGACGAGGATCTGCGTGATCTGGCCGTCGATCTGCGGCTGGACGGTGGTGGAGCGCAGCGACTTCAGCGTCGCGACGTACTCGGTGGCGTCCTCGAGCGGCGTGGCGCGGGCGGTCGCGATCGTGACCGGGGTGGGCGGAAACGCCGGCGGCGCGGCGGTCTGGCCGCCGCGGCATGCAGCCGCGAGCAAGGCTGCCGCCACCACCGCGGCCGCCAGGGCTGTTCGGAGCATCATCATGTTTTACTATTTCTAAACGTAATCCTGAAAGACGCCGAACGACGCATCCGGGGTTCACGACGAGCGAAGCAGCAACGCCCGGCGAGCCGGTGCCGTCTAAGCGCCCATGCTGGCCGATTTCCGCTACGCTGCGCGACTGCTCGCCAGGCAGCCCGGCTTCACCCTGATTGCGATCTTCGTGCTCGCGCTCGGCATCGGCGCCAACACGGCGATCTTCAGCGTCGTCGACGCGGTGCTGCTGCGGCCGCTGCCGTACGCCAACCAGGAGCGGCTGGTCACGCTCTCGACCTTCTGGCGCAAGACCGCCGTCCGCGGACAGGTGTCGGCTCCCGACTTCGAGGACTGGCGCGGGTTGTCGACGAGCTTCGACGGCATGGCCGTCTACGCCCGCGGCGAAACCTCGGTCAGCGTCGGCGGCACGGCCGACTACGCCTCAGTCGCGCGCGTCGCGCCCGGGTTCTTCGAGCTGTTCGACGTTCGCGCCGAAGCCGGACGGCTGCCGACCAGCGCGGAACAGCAGGAAGGCGGCCCGCTGACCGCCGTCATCAGCCACCAGTTCTGGGTGACGCGCCTCGGCGGCGACCGCGCGGCGCTTGGAACCTCGCTGAAATACGCCCAACGCCTCTACACCATCGTCGGCGTCCTGCCCCCCACCTTCCGCTATCCAGCCGGCATCGACGTCTGGACCGCGTGGTGGGTCGTGCCGCCGACGACCTCGCGCTCCGCGCACAACTACCGCGTTGTCGGGCGGCTGAAGAACGGGGTCGCTCTCGAGCAGGCGCAGGCGGAAATGGATGCCATCGGGTCGCGGCTGGAACGCGCCTACCCGGCGTCGAACGACGGCAAGGGCGTCGCCGTCGATCGCATCCTCGATCAGATGGTCAGAAACGTCCGCACGACGCTGACGCTGGTGTTCGGCGTCGTCGTCGTTGTCCTGCTGATCGCCTGCGCCAACGTCAGCAACCTGCTGCTGGCGCGAGCATCGGCGCGGGCGCGCGAACTGGCGGTGCGGTCGGCACTGGGCGCCAGCCGCGGCCGGGTCGTCCGGCAGCTCGTCACCGAGAGCGTCCTGCTCGCGTCGCTGGCCGGCGTGGCGAGCGTGGCGATCGCGGTCTGGGGTGTGCGTGCTCTCGTGGCGCTCGCACCCGCGGGTCTGCCGCGCATCGACGAAATCCACATCGATCTGCGCGTGCTGCTGTTCGCGGCCGCGGCATCGCTCGCGGCCAGCGTGATCTTCGGCCTGGCGCCGGCGCTGCACGCGTCGCGCAGCGATCTGAACGAGGTGATCAAGCAGACGGGACGGTCGATGCCCGGCGGCGCAGGCGGCCGGACGCGCAGCGCGCTGATCGTGTTCGAGACGGCGGCGGCCGTCGTGCTCGTGACCGGCGCGGCGCTCTTGATCAGGAGCTTCGCGGCGTTGAGCGCCGTCGACCTGGGCTTCCGCACCGAGCGCCTGCTCGTCGCCGACACCGCGGTACCGGTCGCCACCCGCGACGCCGCGCGCGACGGCGTGCGCTTCTACCGCACGCTGCTGCCGCAGTTGGCCTCGATTCCCGGTGTGCAGTCGGCGGCGGCAGTGATGGGCCTGCCGACGGTCGTTCGGTCGAACGGCGGCTACGCGATCGAAGGCGGTCCGGCATTCGAGCAGATGGGCGTCCGCTCGCCGCAGGCGATCTTCACCGTCGCAACGCCCCGCTACTTTGCGACGCTCGGAGTGCCGATCGTGAGAGGACGCGACTTCAACGAGAACGACATCGAGACGGCGCCGCTGGTCGCGATCGTGAACGAAGCGCTCGCGCGCACGGCCTTCCCGGGCGAAGACCCGATCGGCCAGCGCATTGTCACCGGCTACGACGGTACCGGCTTCATGCAGATCGTCGGCGTGACCGCGAACATGCGCTCGGCCGACCCCGCGCTGCCGCCGCAGCCGCAGATCTTCATGCCGTTCGAGCAGCATCCCTTCGGATCGACGGCGTTGACGCTGGTGATGCGTACCGGACCCGGCCCGCTGCGGCTGTCGGCCGCGGTCATCCAGCGAGTGCGGGCGGTCAACGGCGACGTGCCGGTTCGGCTGTCGACGATGGAGGCGACGCTCGACCAGGCAGTGTCGGCACCGTGGTTCCGCACGGTGCTGCTGGGCCTGTTTGCGGGCGTCGCGCTGCTGCTCGCGATGGCGGGTGTCTACGGCGTCGTCTCGTTCATGGTGTCGCAGCGCACGGGCGAGCTCGGCCTGCGCATGGCGCTTGGAGCCCAGCCGTTCGAGATCGTGAAGCTGACCGTGCTCAGCGGCCTCCGGCCGACGCTCGTCGGCGTCGTCGTCGGCTGGGCCGTATCCGTGGCGCTCGCCCGCGTCATCGCGTCGATGCTCTTCGCCACCAGCGCGCGCGATCCGCTGGTGTTCGCCGCGGTGCCGGCCGCGCTCGTCGTTGCGGCGATCATCGCGAGCGCGGCGCCGGCGATTCGAGCCGGGCGGGTCGATCCGGTCGTTGCGTTGCGCACGGAATAGTCGAGCTGTCACGCCGCACTCTAAAGCCTTCACACGATGACACCGAAAAACACCTCGAACCCGCACTGACAAGAAATCTCAATCTTGTAAGTCGTCGACGATCTCGTAATCGCCGGGCGACGCCAATTTGCGCAGGAGCTCGGTTTTACTGAGGTTTTTCGTGTTTTTCGCGATCACAATATCGGCATCGACGTTGCCTAACAGGAAGTGTCCCGACCCCGCGCAGATGCGATTCTGCGCACGGCAGTCACCAAGGAGTCAGTTGTGTTTTCTTCGTTAATGTCCCGCTTCTCTCACGATCTCGCCATCGACCTCGGCACGGCCAATACGTGTGTCTTCGCTCGCGGCAAGGGGATCGTGGTTTCCGAGCCGTCGATCGTGGCACTCAACAAGATCACCGGCCGGATCGAGGCGGTCGGCACCGAGGCGAAGGAGATGCTGGGCCGCACCCCTGGCAACATCACCGCCATCAAGCCGATGCGCGACGGCGTCATCGCCGACTTCGAGGCGGCCGAGAAGATGCTGACCCACTTCATCCGCAAGGCGCACAAGCGCAGCGGCTGGCTGCGGCCGCGCGTCGTCATCGGCGTGCCGTCGGAGATCACCCAGGTCGAGCGCCGGGCGGTGAAGGACAGCGCGATGCGCGCCAAGGCCAGCGAAGTGCACCTGATCGAGGAAGCGATGGCAGCGGCGATCGGCGCCGGCATGCCGATCACCGAAGCGTCGGGAAATATGGTGGTCGACATCGGCGGCGGCACCACCGACATCGCCGTGATCTCGCTTGCCGGCGTCGTCTATGGCAAGTCGGTGCGGGTCGCGGGCAACGCGCTCGACGACGCGATCATCCAGCACGCGCGCAAGGCACACAACCTGCTGGTTGGCGAGCGCACCGCCGAGCAGATCAAGATTGAGATCGGATCCGCTTTCCCGCTCGAGCACAAGATGACGATGGAAGTGAAAGGGCGTCATCTCAGCGAGGGACGGCCGGTCACCGTCACCATGAACGACGACGAAGTGCGCAAGGCGCTGACCGAGCCGGTGCGCGCCATCGTGATGGCCGTGCACGACGCGCTCGAGCGCATTCCGCCGGAACTGTCGGCCGACATCTTCGACCGCGGCATCATCCTGACCGGCGGCGGCGCGCTGCTGAAGAACCTCGACAAGCGGCTGCGCGACGAGACGGGACTCCCGGTGCAGGTGGCCGAAGACCCGCTCTCGACCGTCGTGCTCGGCGCCGGCAAGATGCTGTCCGACTTCGACCTGCTGCGCCGCATCTCGCTCGACTAGCCTGAAGTAAGACCGCACCGCGCGCGCGCTCGATCGCGATCACACAATTGGTACCTGGGGGCGTCGATTCGGCGCCCTCAGGCTGCCAGACGGGCGACTCCGGAACTAAGTCCATCGATCCGGGGACTTCTCCGCCTCCACCAAAAAAGAGTGCGAAATATCCGCGGGAAAACGGCGGTAACGCGCCTGGCGCGTGGCACACCCCTTGAAGTAGAGAACGGCATCCCATTCGCACGATTGCACGGACGCAATTCACGAAACATCTGAGGGAAGCCTTCGAATGTTCATCGCTACCGGTCTGCCTCGCCGCTTCTTCGCTCGACGCTCGGCCCTCCGCGCCGCCCTCGTGCTGGCTGGCGCCTTTGCCGTATCGGGGGCTGAGGCGGAGCTGCTGGCGCAGACCGATGGGCCCAGCGCCGCGTATGCGTTCAGCGAGGCCAGCGGCGACGTGGCGGCCGATTCCTCCAGCGGCGCAATCGCGCCGGCGCTCGTCAGCGGCGCGGCGCGGACGAATGGAAAGTTCGGGACCGGACTGCAGCTCGACGGCGTCGACGATGTCGTGCAGCTGCCGCTCACCGACAGCCTGAGCTTCAGCAACGCGTTCACCTTCGAGGCGTGGATTGCGCCGTCGGAACTGGGGCGCGACCGCTCGCTGTGGTGGACGCCGAACGCGATGGTGACGCTGC
>Ga0111538_10002248_pt1 | contig 27202 bp, 26 predicted proteins | sample SoiMethybrSBSTD1_FD_79669 | JGI IMG/M metagenome (GOLD analysis project Ga0111538, IMG submission 79669) | Bulk soil microbial communities from a Populus tree surrounding site in Tennessee, USA - Soil MetaG P. TD hybrid SBSTD1 (version 2)... | ecosystem: Environmental > Terrestrial > Soil >...
GCCGCAGAACTCGGACACAAACACCGCCGCGCCCAGCCCAAAAGGCACTGCCATGAGCATTGCCAGCACCGTGACGCTCAACGTGCCGACAATCAGGGCCAGCACGCCAAAACGCACGTTGCTTTGAGAGGTAGGATACCATTCCTTGCTGAACAGGAATTCTTTCAGACTGAACACTTTGTGCGCGGGTCGGTGATCATCAGCGTGGCGCTCGACCATGGCAGCCTGCTCCTGAGTTGGCGCTTTGGGCTTCTCAAAAAACAGCGGTGCTGCTTCCCGGAACACGAAAAAGAAAATGCCGAACACGAAAATGATCGCACTGATCCCGCACAACCGGATCAGCAACTCGATCAGCTTTTCGCCGGCAATCGCCAGACCGCCCCGGCCTGCCCGTTTCTTTGCGCGTCCGGCAGCAGGCAGGGCGCCGTGCGGCGAGTGCGACAATTCATTAGGCCTCGCGGCCTCCCGTGTTTGAATGTCAGCCACGACTTACTTCTTCGGCAGTGGAACGTAACCAGTATCCTTGACGATCTTTTGCCCCGCATCCGACAACACCCAATCCAGATACTTCTGGATTTGCGGCGGCGGACTCCCCGGGGTGTACATGAACATCGGCCGCGCGATCGGATATGTTTTGTTGAGCGTCGTCTCAATGTTTGGCATCACCGACGGCTCCCCTTTCTTTTTAGCCACCTTCACGATCTTCACCTCCGGCGTCGCGTAGCCCATGCCGCTGTAGCCAATCGCGTTTGGCGTCTTCGCGATCGTCTCCACGACGTCCTTTGATCCATTCAAGTCCACGCTGCCGGCCTTGAAGTCCCCTTTCTTCCCAATCACCACCTCCCGAAAATAATGATACGTGCCGGAGTTGTTCTGCCGGCTGATGCGCACAATCTCATCCCCCTGTGCGCCGGGAATGCTTTGCACCCCCAAATCGCTCCACTTGGTGACCTTGCCGCCCTCTTTGTAAATCTCCCCCAATTCCTCGATGCTGATTTCGTTCAGCGGATTGTTTTTATGCACGAAGATCGACAGCGCGTCGTAACCGACCATGTATTCCTTCGGATCGTGCCCGTGCTTCGCTTTGCACTTCTCAACCTCTTCCGGTTCAAGCTTGCGGCTGGAATTGGCGATCTCCGCCGTGCCATTGATCAAGCCCGCGATGCCAAGGCCCGACCCGCCACCTGAAACTTCGATCGACACGCTCGGGTCCACCTTGTGATATTCCTCCGACCAGGCCTGCGCCAAATTCACCATCGTGTCTGAACCCATGTTCTGCACGCTGGTCACCTCTCCTCCGCCGGATCCCGATCCGGAACTGGATGCACTGTCGCGTTTGCCGCAGCCGGTCTGCGAAAGGCCGATCGCCAGCACGATCGCCATTCCCCAGTTCGTAGTTGTTTTGAGTTTGCTCATATGTGTTTTCTCCTAGTCGATTTTGTCGCCTAAAATTGCCTCCGCTAAATCGTTGATATGTTCGGAAATATATCGGTAGGTCGCTTCGTAGGCCGCCTTCACCTGCTCAGCCGAACCGGTCACTTTTGACGGATCAGGCACCGTCCATTCCAGACTGACTGTCTTCGTCGGCGGCGGCGGGAAAACCTTTTCCGCCTCCTTTGCCAGTGCGATCACCACCTGGTAATGATCCAGATTCGGAATCTGCTCCACGGATTTGGAATGCTGCCGCGAAATATCGATCCCCTTCTCCTTCATGTACTTCGCCGTCGCAGGATCGACCGGTTTCGGATCGATCCCCGCGCTCGCAAACACCAGCCGCGGCTGCTCCAGTGCATTCGCGATCCCCTCCGCCATTTGGCTCCGGCACGAGTTGTCTTCATCTACGAACAGCACCCGCAGCACCTCCGTCCCTCTGTGCTTGCTGTATTCGCCGGTGCACATGTAGAGCACCTCTTCGCAAATATTCTTGGCCTGGTCGGACACCCGCTCGAACCGCCGCGCGATCGTCGTCAACGGCGTGAGGGACTCCAGCGGGATTCGCTCCTCCCGTCCCATGCCCAGCAGCTCGGCATTGATCTGGTCCCGAAGCTCATCAACCCTTTCCTCCACCACCATCGTCGTCTTCGCCAGCTCCGCGTTCTGATCCGTGAACGCCCGCATCGCGTCCCGCAGCATCGGAATGGACAAGTTGGCGATCTCCTCAAATCGCTTGGCGGCGGGAACCTCTGGAAGATGCGCGATCTTAAGGGCCTGGCGGGCGATGCTCTCCGCGTAATCACCGATGCGTTCCAGTTCCGCATTGATCTTGATCGTCGCGTAAACAAACCGTAGATGCCCCGCGACCGGCTGTTGCCGCACCAAAAACTCCAGGCACAACCGGTCGATCTGCTTCTCAAGGTCGTCGATGTTTTGGTCCCGCAGCACCACCGAATACGCCGCCTGCCGGTTCCGCTCCACGACCGCTTTCAACGCGTCACGCAAGGCCTTCTCGGCCAGCGTGGACATCTCAAGCACCTTGGAGCGAATCAGGTCGATGTCCCGCTGCAGCGTCGCCTCGTAATGAGATGCCATATTCCTGGCATCGAATTTGTGACACTGGCGTTACGCAATTATGGCGACTTCGTTACGATTCTGTTACGACGCGCCCCGGCCCCTCGAACGATCCATGGTAGTACTCTCCATGCAATGGCGAGCACCGGGAACGCAACGGTCCACCATTCGCTCCCCTTCCGCGGCGCTACCCCACCCGAGTATCTCGGCGTCCTTTTGCTCGAAACGCACGGCGGCCAGAAAAAACTTCTCCAACTCCTGACGCCAGCGCAACGGCAGATCGCTCGGTTTGTGAAAGAGATCGAAGCGCGGCATTTTGAGGGGCACCGCGATGAGCCGGTCGTTGCGCTCGCGTCCCGCGTTCTTCTTTCGGTTCTGCTTCAAACGAATTACTCCGAACGCGCGGCACTCGATGATGACTCCAGGAAAAGTGGGCAGATCGCTCAGAACCATTCCTCGATCTTCGCCTTGATCGCGTCGCGTACCTCGCGCGTCTTCGCCAGCCGTTCGTCGTGGGTTCCCTCGAAGCTGGACGGATCGGCAAAGCTCCAGTGCAACCGCGTCGTCACGCCGGGGAAAATCGGGCACCGTTCGGCGCTAGCCTCGTCGCACACCGTGATCACATAAGTGAAGGTTTTGCCGGCCTTAAAGAAATCGAAGACCGCTTTGGTTCGGTTTTGGGAAATGTCGATGTCGACCTCCTGCATGACCTCAACCACCACCGGATTTAACTTGCCCGGCTCCAGCCCTGCGCTGTGCCCTTCAAATTCCTCACCGCAGGTCCGATTCAAAAAAGCCTCCGCCATCTGACTTCTCGCGCTGTTGTGAACGCAAACGAACAACACTCGTGGTTTCATAAGAGACCGCTCCGGGTCTGCTGGCGGTTTCGCGCCTCCGCGATCGTTTGTCAACGGTGGCGGTGTAACGAACCTGTTACGTTTCGATAGCCGGCGCAGCCACAAACAGGTTTTCACCCCATGCACAGCGTGCTCGCAGTCTCCAAAAATAACTTGGGTTTTGCGGATGCAGAAAATTGGGGATCTTGAGATCAACCAGGATTTAGGATTCGAAAGACGCTCCTGGAGAGTCGAGCGCGTGGCTTGGGCTATCGCAGCCCTCATCCTTGTCGCTGCCTTGCTGGGCTTCCTCGGCCCTGGCCCCCTGGGGAAAGCGACCGCCGCCTCGCCGGATAAATCTCTTTCCATGGATTACTTCCGCGTCGAGCGCTACGCGGCGCCAGTAGAGTTGCGCTTTCACATCGCTCGTGCTCTCGCCAAAGACGGAGAATTACAAGTATGGCTGGACCGGGACTTCGTCGAGGCTCTCGAGATTAAGCACATCGATCCGAAACCGGAGTCCGTTCAAATCAACGGTGAACGGTTTGTGTATGTCTTTAGGACGGCCTCCGCCCCCGAGACCCTCAGGATTTTCTTCCACGTAGAACCAAACAAATTCGGCAAAACGCCGGCGCGGGCTGGCGTTGTGAATGGCCCGGAAATCCGCTTTAGCCAATTCTACATGCCATGAGGCACACGCGTTTATGGAGTCGGTAATTCGCGGATTGATTGTTTACGGCTTCCTGCTGCTGGTCTTTCGGCTTGCGGGTAAGCGCACCTTGTCCGAGACCACGAACTTCGAACTGGTGCTGCTCTTGATCATCAGCGAAACCACGCAGCAAGCCATGGTGGACCGGGATCATTCGATCACCAACGGCTTCCTGCTCATCCTTACTCTGGTCGGTTGCACCGTTACCCTCGCATGGTTTAAACAACGCTTCCCAAAGTGCGACGCCGTTCTGGACGATGTGCCCACCATTGTCGTTGAGAATGGACGCGCGCACAAAGACCGCATGACCAAACTGCACGTGGACGAAGGCGACATCCTCGAGTCGGCCCGGGAACTTCAGGCGATCGAAAACATGGACCAGATCAAATACGCGATCGTCGAGCGCAACGGCAAAATCACCGTCATCCCCAAACGCTCCACGTAGTCATGTCATGATGGGCGTTGCAGCGGCCGCTTCCAGATCGGGACAGTCTTCTTCATTTCATCGATGAGAAACTGACAGGCAGCGAACGCTTCACCGCGATGAGGAGCGATGACCTCGACCCAAAGGGACGGTTCGTTGACTTCGACAACGCCGATTCGATGAACCACGCGCAGCGACTCAACTGGCCAGCGCTTTTCAATCTGGTCAAAAATTTTCGCAAACTGGTACTCGGCCATTTGCTGGAAGGCTTCGTATTCGATGGCTGAAATGGCGCTCGGCCCCTCACTGTCGCGCACGACGCCCGCAAAATAAACCGCCGCACCCATCCCGTTCGACATCTCGCGCTGCGCGAGAAGTGATGCTTCGTCGATCGGCGCCTGGATGATGAGCAGCGAGCGTTTCATGCTAACCACCCTGAACCGGTGGAAAGAGCGAGACGATGTCGCCCTCCTTCAGTTTGTAGTCACGTCTCTGGTATTCGACGCCGACCGCGATCAACATTGAGTTTTGCATCACCTCCAGCTTCGGAAAGCGCGCGAACAACTGTTTCAGCAAATCCGCAATGGTCGCGCCAGCTTTGAGGGTCTCGGTCGCTTCAGCCGCCCCGGTCAGGTCGCGAAAATAGGAGTAAAAATTAACGGTGATGCGCATCGGTTTGAGTTAGGCGTTGTATGCCTCGGGATGCAGCACGCCAACGAAGGGCAGATTACGAAACCGCTCCGCATAATCGAGGCCGTATCCGACCACAAAGAGATCGGGGATTTTAAAGCCCACGTAATCGGCCTGGATATTCTCGACACGCCGCGCCGCCTTCTCCAGCAGGACGCACGTCTTGATGTGTCTCGGTTTTAACTGTTCGATCTTTGCCACCACGCGTTTCAAAGTCTTCCCCGTGTCGAGGATGTCGTCCACCAGGAGCACGTCACGGCCACGCACGTCGAGCCGCAACTCCTTTGTGAACACCAATTCTCCCGACTCCGTGCCGGCGCCATAGCTCGAACATCCAATGAAATCCAGCCGCAGCGGGAGCGATAAATGGCGAATGAGATCGGCGATGAACATGATGGTGCCATTGAGCACCGCCACAACGACGAGTTCGCGCTCGGTAAAATCGCGCTCAATGGCGCGGGAGAGGTCGCGCACGCGTTTGGCCAGGGCGGGACGGGTAATGAGCACCCGCTCGACTTCGCCGCGCCACTTCCTGGGCACGAGCAGAGCACGTTGCGCCTGGACTTCGGGGCGCATCAAATGGCTTTGTGGGAATGGGCCTCACTGCCCAGAGGCGCCCAAAATGTAGTTTCCATGAACAAAACATTTAGGCGTGAGGAGACTCGCGCAAGCTGAATCGCTGGCGTGAGAGGCTATTGGAATAAGGGCTCGCCCTCCAGCGGGGCCGAGGCGGAACAGGATTGAGCAATATATTACAAGACTGTGAATATCCTGTGAATAAAATCTGACAGTTTTGAGTTGTCGGCGGCACAAGGGTTCGTCGAAATGCTGGCGCGCCCCCGGGGTTCGCATGGATTCGAGGTTCCGGATTCGCAGGACGGGGCGATTGCGAACGTAAGAGACTATGAAGGCGATGTCGAAGGCTGAATTGGAGCTGGAAAAACTGATCAGCAAGCTTGAAGGGCAACTCGCATCCGCGCACTACGCCCTGAGTTTACTACGGGACACACACAGCGAGGGCGCCCAACGAAGTGCGTCTCCAGACATAAAATCCCCCGTCCCAGCAATGATGGAGCGGTCCGCAGAGGAAATACCGATGTTTTCCTGACCAGGGTCGCCTCGGTCGGGCGCAGCGGCGCAGTTTTCAGGTGAAGGAACTTCTCGCGCGCGCGTGCATCTAGTAAAGTAGACGGATGCACCGTGGCCGGACGATGTTGTGGGTTGCACTGCTTTCCCTTGCAGGGTTGTGGCAAGCCTATGCCGCTGACCCGCACATTGAGAAAATCGAGCGCTACGGCACCAACCAGAACCTGGTGCTCATTCATTTCGAGACACCGGCAGACCGCACGACGGCGCTGCAATTCACCGAGAACCTTCGGCCACCCACTGCCTGGACCAACCTGTATGTTGTTCCGCGAGCGCCGTTCCCCAACCATTACATCGTCCTGGATGCGCCGACCAACGGGCCGCGCTTCTATCGTTTGCGAATTACTCAATGATGTTCCGCCGATTGTCCGGGCTGATCCCGGGTTTGATGTTTCTTGCGACAACGCCGGCATTGGCTTGTGAACTCTGTGCCATTTACAGCGCGGACAGCGCGCGCGGGTCATCGACGAGCGGATTTTTGTTCAGTATCTCGGAACAATTCACGCCTTACCGCGTCGTTCAATTCGAGGGCGAAGAAATCGACTTCGGTGATGATTACCTGGACAACTCAATTACGCACGTCGCTCCCACTTACAATTTCTCAGCGCGCTTTGGAGTCAGCCTCAGCATTCCCATCGTCTACAATTCTTTCAAGCGCTCCGACTTTCGCTACTCGACGACGCCTCCAAGCCCGGTCTTTGAAACGGAGCGCGGCTCGGAATTTGGGCTCGGTGACCTGGCGCTCATCGCCCGCGGCACGGTTTTGCAAATCAGCAAGATGAATTATGGCGTCACGATCAATGTTCTCACCGGCGTGAAGTTTCCCACCGGGGACGACGGCCGTATCGAGGATGAAATCGAGCAGGTCCGGATTTTCGAGTCGTTCCTTCCGCCGGGCACGCCGCACGATCCGCTGAGTCACTCGCTCAGCGGCGTGCACGAGCACAGCCTGGCCCTGGGCTCCGGTTCGTACGATGGCATCTTCGGCGTCACTCTGAACACACGTTGGAAACGATGGTTCTTCAATTCGCAGGCGCAGTATTATCTGCGCACGGAAGGACGCCACGATTTCGAGTTCGGCGATGAGCTTTTGGTCTCGGGCGGCCCGGGCGGTTATCTCGTCCTGCACGATTCATGGACACTGAGCCTGCAATTCAACGGCTTTTACGAGACCGAAGCGCGGGACAAGGTCCTGGGCCGGAAGTCCGACCGCACTGGCATGACCGTATGGTACGTAGGCCCGCAGATGGCCCTCACTTGGGGGGAGCGCTTCGCCGCGAACGCAGGCGGGGACGTGCCATTGCGTATCGCCAACAATGGCCTCCAAAATGTCCCGGAATACCGCATTCACGGCGGCCTGAGCTGGCGGTTCTGAGCCCGGGCTGCTTTTGCCCATTCCGGGCTAAAGATTCCCCGTAGTTTTCCGAATAAGTAGGGAGAAGTGTGGTGCAGTGCCGCGGCAAAACGGTGTTTCGTGGCCTGTAACGTGCTTTGAAGCAGTGTGATCATGGTCTCCGACCATCAAATATTATGCCTTCATTTACCTACGTAGCTCGCGAATCGGGCACAGGACGAGAAATCCGCAGCTCGCTGGAAGCGCAGTCGGAGCAGGCGGCCATCGCGGCCCTGCTGAACCGCAACCTCCTGGTCGTGTCGATTCAGGAAAAAATGGGTCGCAAGGGCAAAACCGCCGGCGGTAAAGTCGCCCTGGGCGACCTGGTCGTCTTCACGCGGCAACTCGCGACCATGATCGATGCCGGTTTGGCAATGGTCCAATCCCTGCAGGCTCTGGCCGAACAGACCACCAACAAGGTCATGCGTGACGTGATCAAGGACGTGTGCAGCCGCGTCGAAGGCGGCGACAGTTTCTCCGAAGCGCTGGCGAAGCACCCGAAAGTTTTCAACCGCCTTTACGTCTGCATGGTCGGCGCAGGCGAACGCGGCGGTTTGCTGGCTGAAATTCTTGCCCGGCTCGCGACCTATCTGGAAAACACCGCACGCCTCCGCAAGAAGGTGAAGTCGGCCATGATGTATCCCATGGTCGTGACCATCGTCGCGATCGGGATTACGATCTTCCTGCTGGTGAAAGTCGTGCCCGTGTTCGGCGACGTCTACAAGGGCTTCGGCGCCAAGCTCCCCGGCCCGACCCAGTGGCTCATTAATTTCAGCAATACCGTCCGCGAATATCTCCTCTACATCCTGCCCGCGGCGATCGGCCTCGTTTACGGCTGGCTGGCGTACATCAAAACCAAGACGGGGCGGGAATTCTGGGATCGCACCCGCATCAAGCTGCCCATTTTTGGCGTGATCGCGCACAAGATTTGCCTGGCGCGCTTTACGCGCACGCTGGCCTCGCTCATCCGCTCCGGTGTGCCGATCCTTGAAGTGTTACAGATTGTGTCCAACACCGTCGGCAACGTCATCATGGAGAAAGCCATTCGCGTGGCGGCCAATGACATCGAAAAGGGCGAAAGCATTTCTGTGGCGCTCGGCAAGCATCCGATCTTCCCGTCGATGATCATCCGCATGGTCACCGCCGGTGAACAAACCGGTAAGATCGAGCAAATGCTCGAGCGTATTTCGAACTTCCTCGACGAAGAAATCGAATCGACTTTGAACGGACTCACCTCGCTGATTGAACCGTTGCTGATTGTGTTCCTCGGCGTGACGGTCGGCGGTATTGCCATCTGCATGTTCCTGCCGATCTTCAAGATGAGCGAACTCATCGCGCCGAGATAACCAGGCGAACTGCCTTTCACCGCCCGGGTGTTTGCGCCCGGGCGGTTTTTTGTATCAGGCGGGAACGTTTCCGGAGCTTGCTCCGGGTTCGTGCTCTGCGGTAAAGGTAGGCATATGGCCAAAATCTTTGTGGTGGACGACGAGTTGACCATGGTCCAAATGGTCACCGAGACGTTGCGCGCCGAGGGCCACGAAGTATTCCCGTTTACGAACGCGGTCCAGGCACTGGAGAGTTTGGAAGCGCAACACCCCGACCTGGTTGTCGCCGATATGGTGCTGGAGAAGTCGCGCGTGCAGGGTCTCGACATCCTGGCCAAGGCGCGAACACTGAGCCCCCCCTCGGTCGTGATCGTGATCACTGGCTTCGGCACCGTGGAAACGGCGGTCGACGCGATGAAGAAAGGCGCTTACGACTATTTGGAGAAGCCCTTCAAGCTCGAAGAATTCAAGGCCTGCGTGGAGCGCGGGCTGTCCTACAACAAAGCGATTTCCGAAAACCTGTACCTCCGCAAGCAACTCAACGAAAAGTATCAGTTCAATAAGATCATCGGCACGTCGGCAGGGATGCAGGAAGTCTTCAAGCTCGTCGAGCGCGTGGCCGACACGGACAGCACCGTGCTGGTGCTGGGTGAAAGCGGCACGGGCAAGGAATTGGTGGCGCGCGCGCTGCACTTTAACAGCCGGCGGCATCTCGCACCGTTCATCCCGGTAAACTGCGCGGCCCTGCCGGAGAACCTGCTTGAATCCGAATTGTTCGGCCACCGCAAGGGCGCCTTCACCGGCGCGGTCAACGACAAGAAAGGTTTATTCCAGGAAGCCGACGGCGGAACGATCTTCCTGGATGAAATTGGCGCGATGCCGGCTCTCCTGCAGAGCCGTTTGCTGCGAGTGCTCCAGGATGGCGAAGTGCGGCGCGTGGGCGACAACACGCCCGTCTACGTAAACGTGCGCGTGATCGCCGCCACCAACGAACCACTGCAAAAGAAAATCTCCGAAGGAGCATTCCGCGAAGACCTGTTTTATCGCCTGAACGTCATTCCCATCGATGTGCCTCCATTACGCGATCGGCGCGACGACATTCCGTTGATCGCCGCGAATTATTTAAAGCACAAGGTTAGCCAGCGGCTCGGACACCGCGTCCAAATGACCAAGCACGCCATGGACATGCTGAGCTATTACCATTGGCCCGGCAACGTGCGGGAATTGGAGAACGTGATCGAACGGGCCGCCGTTCTGTGCGAGAACAATATCATCCAGCCACACGACCTTCCCTCGAACATCGTCGAAGCGAAAAACGCAGAATCGGCGCCCGAATTGCACACCAGCATCGATTCGCTTTATCCCATGGGCGGCAACACCGAATTCGTCGAGAAATCCTCCGTCACGGCGGGAAACCCCGCGAAAACCGAACCGCTGAAGGATTACATGCGAGAACAGGAAGTCGGCTATTTGAATCGCATCCTCAGCCAGACCGGCGGCGACAAAGAAAAAGCGGCCAACTTGCTGGGAATCAGCCTGGCGACCCTCTATCGCAAGCTGGGCGGAGAAGACGCCTAGCCAACGAGCGCACTCGCGTTGCGTTTCACCAGTGTAGTGCTAATTTGTTCGCGCTAGCTAATGCGCCTGCGAATCAAAATTTGCGGCATCACGAACGCTGCCGATGCCGTGGCGGCAGTGAACGCCGGTGCCGACGCCCTCGGCTTCATGTTCTACGAGCGCAGCAAGCGTTACGTGACACCCGATGCTGTCGCCGAGATCGTTGAGGAACTTCCACCCTTCGTCATGAGAGTGGGCGTGTTCGTTGACCCGTCAATGGAGCTTGTCAACCAGACTGCGAGCACGAGCGGGATCACGGCGTTGCAATTTCACGGCGCGGAATCGCCCGAGTTTTGCGGGCAATTCGGCCTGCCTGTGATTAAGGCCTTCCGCATGGTCGACAAATCGTCCCTCGATCAACTTTCCCAATATCAGACCAGCGCCTGGCTGCTGGACAGCGACGCGCCCGGTCAGTTCGGCGGGACGGGCGAAAAGTTCGATTGGTCCCTCGCACAACAGGCAACGAAGCTCGGCCGCTCAGTGATTCTTGCCGGGGGCTTGACGCCCGAAAACGTCGCAACGGCCGTGCGCGAAGTGCGTCCGTATGGCGTTGATGTTTCGAGTGGCGTGGAGGCCCTCCCCGGTCGCAAAGACCCACAAAAAGTGAAAGCGTTCATCCAGGCCGCCCGCGAAGCGCAGGCCGAGCTTTGGGCGTAATCACTCGACATCACTTTGCATCAGAACTACATTGCCCGCATGAGTGTCAGCGTCAAAGCGGCGGTTCCCGATGCGCAGGGCCATTTTGGGCCTTACGGCGGGCGCTTCGTTCCCGAGACGCTGGTCTACCCGCTGCAGCAATTGGAGGACGAGTACGCGCGCGCGCAAAACGACCCTGAGTTTCAGCGCGAATTGGAATATTATCTCCGCGAATTCTGCGGCCGCCCTACCCCGCTCTACTTCGCTGAACGGCTCACACGCGAACTCGGCGGCGCGAAGATTTATTTGAAGCGCGAAGATCTCCTGCACACCGGCTCCCACAAAATCAACAACGCCATCGGACAAATCCTGCTCGCGAAACGGATGGGCAAACCGCGCATCATCGCGGAAACCGGCGCCGGCCAGCACGGCGTGGCCAAGGCCACCGTGGCCGCAATGTTCGGACTTAAGTGCGTCATCTACATGGGCGAGGTCGATTGTGAGCGGCAAAAGCTCAACGTCTTTCGCATGAAGATGCTGGGCGCGGAAGTGGTTCCCGTCGCTGCCGGCCAGCGAACGCTCAAGGAGGCCATCAACGAAGCGATGCGCGATTGGGTCACCAATGTGCGCACGACCCATTACATTCTCGGCACCGCCTATGGCGCGCATCCGTATCCGGTCATGGTGCGCAATTTTCAGCGGATCATCGGCGACGAAGCACGCCGGCAGATTCTGGAGAAAGAAGAGCGATTGCCCGATTTGTTGATCGCGTGCGTCGGAGGCGGCTCCAACGCCATCGGGTTGTTCTACGCGTTCCTCGGAGATGCCGGCGTGAAGATGGTCGGCGTGGAAGCGGGTGGCGAGGGCATCGTGAACGGCAAGCACGCCGCGCGTTTTCAGGGCGGGTCCCTCGGCGTGTTGCAAGGCACGCAATCTTACTTATTGCAGGACGAGTTTGGACAAATTCAATTGACGCACAGCGTCTCCGCGGGACTGGACTACGCCGCGGTCGGCCCCGAACACGCGTGGCTGCGCGATAAGAACCGGGTCGAATACACTTACGCCACCGACGAGCAAGCGCTCGACGCGTTCACGCGACTGGCGCGTCTCGAAGGAATTATTCCCGCTCTCGAGTCTTCTCACGCAATTGCCGAAGCAATTCTTCGCACGCCGAAGATGAGCAAAGACGAGATCGTGATCGTGAACCTCTCAGGTCGCGGCGACAAAGACGTCTCGCAAGTGGCGAACCTGATCAAGTTGTAATGGTAGGGTCGGCGCTCCGTCGCCGACCGCAGCCGTTTCCGGCAACTGATCGACCGCATAACGGTCGGCGGCGGAGCGCCGACCCTGCCGAACTCATTCCACCTTCACAGTCGGTGGATGCGCATAGTCATTCCATAGTCGATCGATCACGTCCTTGTTCGGCGCACCGTCGTGTACAGCGAAACGGTAGCGTGATACGTATTTCTTTCCGGCCGCAATTTCCATATCGCCGCCCTGCTGTGGCGCGTAACAGAAAAATGGCTCGCTGGGATGCAAACGCATGTGTTGCGGCGCCCGAAAATTCTCCGGATGACAAAGAATCGCAATGCCAACCTGCTTCCCTTCCCGAAGGCCGCTAATGTCGCACCACTTCGCGCGCGTGGCGTGCCCTTTCTCGCGGTCGGTGATTCCTTCGCTCGTCAGAAAGTTCACATTGGTTTTTCCGTTCCAATCCCAATGACCGCGAAAGCCCAGGCCACCGTAATGATATTCCGGCAGCTTCAACGGCTTGTCGCCGGCGCACTCCTGTGTTGACGTGAGGTCGAACATCCAAACGTCGTCGCGCGGGTTGTTGTAGGCACGGACATCCCAGGTTTCGTTAAGCGCAGCCGCGGGCGAACCGCCGGTCAGATCGGTGAACTGATGTTTGCTGATAAAACCGCTATGCACAGAGCCGCCCCACGTGCGTTCGACCGCGACAAAATCGACTTTGGCTTTGCCCTCCCCCATGTTCCAAAAATCCGGCGCGCGCCCGTCGAATTCAGTTTTTGTCCACGCCCACCAAATGCCATGGTGATGAATATGGTTCGCCGGGTAGTCGTCCGTGATGACCTTGCCGCTCAGTGTGCGGATCGGGTGAAGGTACGCGCCGCGTTGGAAAATGGGTTTAATATTCGCGCGCGGCAACTCGCTCGGCTCGGCCTGATATTCAAGCCATGCCTCGGATCGCCGTCCGAGCTTCACCTTTGATCTGTCGCGTTGCGCGTCGAGTCGCCTCGTTGCCGTGATAGGAGGCCCCACGCGCAACGTCAGTTCTTTCCCTTTTCCCAATTCATCCAGCACGAAGCTAAGCGTGCCATCGCCGCTGCGTTGAAGCGGAAATCTCTTCCCGCGAGCGGACAACTCCGCCTCCTCACCGGCAAGCTGACCCTGAAACGTCACCACCGTGTTTTTGCGATCGTAGTCACCGGCGGAAACGGTGACCGTTTTGATGTCGGCAGCGGCAAGGGGCAGCGCGGCGAGGCTCAATAAAAAGGCGGCTTTCATGGTCTGCTGTGTGCGCAGATTTTGCCCTTTAGTCAATAGCGTATGCGCCTCCAATACCGCCTAAATTTTTCTCGCGGTGGTTCGTCTATAAGTCTATTCAGTACGGGTTCGTTAAAACGAAGGTTTATCATTTTATGAAACGTCTCGTTCTTCTCCTCGCGGGTTTGGCGGTCGCCGCCACGGCCAATGCTGAAAACTGGGGCCAGTGGCGCGGGCCCTCTTTCAATGGCTCGACCACCGAAAAGGACCTCCCGAGCGAATGGTCAAAGACCGAGAACATCGCGTGGACGGCGGACATGCCTGGCCCCGCAGCCTCGACGCCGGTCGTGTGGGGAGATCGCGTTTATATTTCCACGACCGATTCCGCGGCGCGGTCGCTTTTGGCAGTGTGTATCGATCGGCGCAGCGGTAAGGTCCTTTGGCAACACAAAGTCGCCGAGGGAATGAACCGGGATGAAAAGAGCAATTTTGCCTCTCCTTCACCGGTGACCGACGGCACGCGCGTGTTCTTCTTTTACGGAAGCGGCCAACTCGCGGCGTTCGACTCCGCCACCGGCAAGCAGATCTGGACGCGAAATATCCAGAAGGACCATGGCGACTTCGCATTTCAGTGGACGTTCTCCACGAGCCCGGTTCTCTACGACGGCAAGCTTTACCTGCAGGTGCTGCAACGCAACGTTCCCGTGGGTGGCCGCGGGTTCAAAGACAAGCCGAACGAGTCCTATCTCCTGGCGCTGAACCCAGCCGATGGCCAGCAGCTTTGGCGCGTGGTGCGGCCGAGCGAAGCAGTCGCGGAATCATTGGAAGCGTTTAATACGCCAATGCCGTTTGACCACAACGGCCGCAAGGAACTTCTCATCGCCGGCGGCGATTGCCTCACGGGGCACGATCTTGCAACGGGCAAGGAACTATGGCGCTGGGGAACATGGAACCCGAACAAGATAGGACATTGGCGGCTGGTGCCATCGCCGGTCGCGGGCGACGGGATCATCCTGGCGTGCGCGCCGAAGGGCGACCCGATCTACGCAGTGAAGGCCGGCGCGAACGGCACGCTCAAGCAGGACGACATCGCGTGGATGAGCGAGAAGCAAAGCAAGCTTTCCTCGGACGTGCCCACGCCGCTCTTTTATGACGGCGACTTCTTCGTGCTAAGCGATGTGCGAAGGGGCTTGTCGCGCGTAGAGCCGAAGACGGGCAAGATCAAGTGGAGCATCGACACACCGGGCCGCAAAAAATACGAAGCCTCCCCCACCGGCGCAGATGGAAAAATCTACCTCATGAACTTCGCCGGTGAAGTCACCATCGTCGATCCAAACAAAGGCGAAGTGCTGCGCACCATTCCCATGGGCGAAGAAGGAGACGACCTGACCCGCTCCTCTATCGTAGCCGCCCAGGGCCAACTCTTCATCCGCACCAACAAGCGCCTCTACTGCATCGGCAAAAAAGAGCCCGTTGTGAGCGCAGTGACGCGCTAATGTTGCAAGCGCTCACCCTCGCGAACCGCCGGTGCCGACACGTCCTGCAGCGTGAAAAAGAACGTCGCGCCGTGGCCGGGCTCGGACTCCACCCAGATTCGGCCTCCATGGCGTTCGACAATTTTCTTGCAAAGGGCCAGGCCAATGCCGGTGCCCGGATATTTTTCGCGGGTGTGCAGGCGTTGGAAAATCAGGAAGATGCGGTCGAAGTCTTTAGCAGCGATGCCGATGCCGTTGTCACGCACTGAGAATTGCCATTCCGTAGAAGTCGAGGGCGCCGATTGCGAGTTTGGTGTTTGCGGCACCGGGCAGGTCGTCGCCGCCACCTGTTCGGCGGAGATTTTTATCTCCAGAGGTTTGTCGCTGTGGAATTTGATCGCGTTGCCAATAAGGTTTTGAAATAGCTGCGTGAGTTGCACGGGATCGCCCATCACGGTGGGCATCGGACCTGAAGTGACTTTGGCGCGCGACTCGTCGATCGCGATTTTGAGATTGAGCAACGCGTTTTTGACGACCTCGTTCGCGTCGGTCGGAGCGAGCGGCTTGGCGGCCGTCCCGACACGGGAGTAAGTGAGCAGGTCTCCAATAAGTTGGTGCATGCGCGCGGCGCCATCGACGGCAATGGTGATAAAGTCCTGCGCTTTTGGCTCCAATTGCGCCTGGTAGCGGTTCTCGAGAAGCTGCAGGTAATTCGTCACCATGCGCAAGGGCTCCTGCAGATCGTGCGAGGCCACGTAAGCAAACTGCTCCAGTTCCTCGTTGGACCGTTTGAGTTCGAGCGTGCGGGCGGTCACGCGCTGTTCAAGGCTCTGGTTGAGCGAGCGAAGGTTCGCCTCGGCACGCTCGCGTTCAGCAACCCGTTGCTGAAGCGACTCGGCCATCTGATCGAACGCGCGCGAGAGTTGATGCAGTTCGCCGTCGCCGCGTTTCACACCGGTGCGCGCGGAAAGATCGCCATGCGTGAGGCGTTCGGTCGTGGACACCAGCCGCCGCAAACGCCGCAGGATAAAAAACTCGCCGCCAAACCATGCCGCTGCCAGAGCGAGCAGCGCCGCGACACCGAGCGCCATGAGATTACGACGGAGCGCGGCGTTGGCCACGGCGTGGGCCTGCGCCACCGGTATCCCCACCGCGATGCCCGCCGAGTGCGCTTCCGTGCGGCCCAGCGGCGCGAACGCATACAATCGCAGCACCCCGTCCCGTCCGCGCGAAATCGAGGTGCGCTCGGGCGGACGAGGTCCGCGCCGGCGACTCGGGGCAAGCTTTTCGCCCAGGTAACGGGATTCCGGATCGGGAAAGCGCAGGATCGTGACGCGGTCCGGGTCGGTCACAGTAATGGATGAACCCCGCGGAAGCTCCGCCTGGCTATGCATCCGATAAAGCCAATTGAGATCGATGGCGGCGAACAGCATCGCATCCAGCATGGAATCATCGCGAGCGGAGAAAAGCGGGTAACCGATAAGGACCGCCGCCCGCCGTGCCGTCCAATCAACGTAATACTCGGGTGCGCTAAAGGACCCGCGCTCGATGGCGGTGCGAAAAAAATCGCGATTCGTGATTTCGATGTTCGAGTGCAGGGGACGCAGGATCGCAATCGGCGAACCGTCGGCGTTCAGCGCGCCAAAATTTGAATACAACTCGTGAAGTGCAACCAGATTCGTGAATGCCGAATAGCAGGCGTTGGAATCGCGCTTCTGGATCGCGGGCAACTCGGCGAGCGCGAGCAGGAGTTGGCGCGCCGATTCAATGGATTGGTCGTGCGTGTTGGCCGCTGTCCTGACCAGCCGCAGCGTCTCGTTGCGGGCGTGTTCCAGCCCTTCGCGCCGTTGCTCCACCGCGGTATAAATCACGACGCCAAGGGCAGGCAAAACCGCCAGCAGGACGAGAATCACCAGCCGCACGCGGATGCGCGCCAGCAACGGAGAATTGCGGATTTGCCGGACCAGCCGGGCGATAGTTGTCTGGTTGCCGCGCGTCATGGCAAACGTCTGGGGGCTGGCGCCTGGTGGCTCATTAAGTGGATATCGCGACTTTGGGCAGGGTGAAGTAAAACGTCGAGCCTTTTCCCGGCATCGACTCAACCCAAATCACGCCGCCGTGTCGTTCGACAATTTTTTTGCACAGCGCCAAACCGATTCCAGTGCCGGGATATTGTTCGCGCGTATGGAGACGCTGGAACAAAATGAAAATGCGGTCGAAGTGTTTCGGGTCGATCCCGATGCCGTTGTCTGCGACGGCGAAGACCCATTGATTCTCGTTCAACCCTGAGAGTTGCGAGTGCGACGCGGACGAGACGACGGCGTGCTTCCGCCCATCGCTTGCGTCAACGGCGCGGATGTGGATTCGCGGCGGCACCTCCGGAGAGCGGAACTTGAGTGCATTGGAAATCAGGTTTTGAAATAGCTGGGTTAGCTGGGACGCATCGGCGAGCACAACTGGTAACGTCAAGTCCGAACCGCACGTGATCACAGCCGAACTCTCTTCGATCGCAATTTTCAGATTGGCGACAGCGCGAGCCACCGCCTCTCCCGACGAGACCGGCGCCAGCGGCTTGCCGCGCCCCACGCGCGAGTAGGCCAGGAGGTCGTTAATGAGCAGTTGCATCCGCGTCGCGCCCTCGACCGCATAGGTGATGAACTCGTCGGCCTCGCCGTCCAGTTTGCCTTTGTAGCGGCGCCCCAGCAGTTGCGTGTAGCTGGCCACCATCCGCAACGGTTCCTGGAGGTCGTGCGACGCCACATACGCGAACTGTTCAAGCTCCGTGTTCGAGCGCTCCAGCTCGCGCGCCTTCTCGGCCAGCGTTTGCTCGGCCCGCTTGTGTTCGGTGATGTCGCGCGAGATGCCGAACGTGCCGATGACTTTGCCAGAGCGATCGCGCAACGCTTGCTTCGTCGTCGATACCCACGTCACTGAACCATCGGGCCATGTTTCCTTTTCCTCGCGCGCGATGAACGGCTCGCCCGTGCGCATAATCTGTTGCTCGTCCTGGAACGCGCGCTGCGCGTGTTCCGCCGTGAAAAAATCGAAATCACTTTTGCCCACCGCCTCCCCGGGGGATTTGAGCTTGAACAAATTCGCCATCGCTTTGTTCACACGCACGAACCGGCTCTGCGTGTCTTTGTAATAGATATGGTCCGGCACCGTATCCATAAGCGAGTCAACGAGGTAGCGCTCCTGCGCGAGTTGCGCCGTGCGCTCGACCACCTCGCTTTCAATTTTCGCAGCGCGACTCCACATCGATGAGAGGTAGGCTGCAACGAGAATGGTCAGGACCGCCCCGGCAACGAGCACGGCCCAACTCTGCCACACGGGCGGCGTCGCGGCGCCCTCAGCGGGGCGGCAGTTGATTTGCCACGTGCGTCCCGCGAGCTTAATGATGGATTGCGCTTGCGGCGCGTGAGTCTCCTGAGGCCAGTTTTCCGACGAATAAAGAACTTCGCCAGACGAGGCCACATCAACCACTTGCACGGCGATGGCGCTGTGATACACGGAGGGAAGTCTTTTCATCGCTGTGTCTACGAGGCGCGCGGGGTGAATCACCGCCATCGCGTAGCCGGCGAGATTCTGTTGTCGCTCGGCCTGAGTTTGCGAGGGCGCCTGGTCTTGATAAATCGGAATCACGGTCCGATAAATCCGCTCGGCGCGATTGCCGAACGTGGCCGTGCTCAAGCGCGCGCTGATCGCGGTGTTCTGCGAGCGCGCAGCATCCATCGCCTGCAGCAACGACGGATCGGAGCCGAGGTCCAAACCCAGCATCGTCGAGTTCGACGTTTCCGGCACCGCGAATTGCACCGGAAAATAAAACGGCCGTTCCGTGGCGCGAACGCGTCCCCGCGATGAATCGTTTTGCGTGATCTCGTAACCTTTATGGCCAGATTCCCGGACCGCGGTTTCGTGAGCAACCCGGGAATTGGCGGTCACGCGTGGCAGCCACGCCAGGCAGTGCAGCGCCGGCAAACGTTGCAACCCGGCCTGCGTGAAGGCGCGAAACTCACCACGTTCGACTTGGTGCGATGAGAAGTAAAACGACGCGATCGAGTGGAGCTGCGCGACGTGCTCGTCAATGGCGCCCTGGATCGCGGCCACCGGGATCGTCGAACGCCGCTCGAAATCGGCTTCCGAGCGCTTTGCTTCAGCCTCGCGGACGATGAAAAACAGGATCGTGGACAGCGCAAAACCGCAAATCAGGATGAAGATCAGCGGCAATCGGCGACGCCATGGCGAAGACCGCGACCGGGCTTCCGGTCCGCTCTGCGCCGGGGTCGCGCTCTGGTGAGGCTCGTTCATGGGAACGCCCCAAAGACGGCTTGGGCTTACCGCAGCTTAGCACAGGCTTGCGTGAATTCCACGCTTAATAAGCACACGTCGTCCTGGAACTCCCGCGTGCCGGTAAACGTCTGCACGTCTTTCAGCAACTCGTCCAACAGCCCCGGCATGCGCACCTTCAGCCGTTGCTTGACCGCCGCCAGCAGCCGCTCCTGCCCGTATTCCTGCCCGTGCGCGTCGTTGGCCTCATAAAGCCCGTCGGTGAATAGCAGGAGCACATCGCCGACTTCGCTCGAACTGCGGCACGTGGGATAAGCCGAATCCGCAAATAACCCCAAAGCCGGACCGTGCCGCGCATCCAGTTGCCGGAGCGGCTCCACCGTGCCGCTCCCGGGCCGGACACGCAGCGCACTCGGATGCCCCGCGCTCGCGAATTGAATTTCCGGCGACGCCGCGTCCACCACCATGTAATACGCGGTGGACATCATCGGATGGTCCGTGCGCTGGAGGATCGCGTGCAGACTGTGATTGACCTCGGCAAGCAGTTTGCCGGCGTCCGGGCTGACAGGAATCAACTGCTCGACCAAGCCGCGCAGGATCGCCGTCACCAGCGCCGCGCGCATCCCGTGACCCATCACGTCACAAATGAGAATACCCGCTTTCGTGTTGTTCAGCGGGAACACGTTGAAAAAGTCGCCGCCCACCGCCGCGGCCGGAATGTAGCGATGATGAAACTGCAGCGCGCTTTGCTCCGGGCTGGCCCCGCGCGGAAACGTCGGATATTGCTGCGGCAGGAACACCTGCTGGATTTCGCGCGCCATGTTGAAATCCGATTGCATCTCCACATTGCGCGCGCGCAATTCCTCCGCATACCGCGCGAGCTGGTCGGACGTGCGCTTGCGCTCCAGCGCGTAACGCATCGCGCGCACCAGCAGCGGCCCGCTCACCTGCCCTTTCACCAGATAATCCTGCGCCCCTTCGTGCACGGCGGTGACGGCGACACGTTCATCGTCGAGCCCGCTCATGACGATGATCGGCACGTTTGGAAACTGCTGGTGAGCACGCACGAACGTCTCCAGCCCATGCGAATCCGGCAGAGACAAATCGAGCAGCACGATATCGAAATGCTCCTTACCGAGCCGCTCCAGTGCGGTAGCAAGCCGATCAGCCCGTTCAACCTCGAATCCATTGGCCCCTGCATCGCTGACCATGATTTGAATCAGCCGCGCATCAACCAGATTGTCCTCGATGAGCAACACCCGCAAAGGAGGGGAGCCCTGGGGCTGCGCCGTTGACGGCGGCTCAGTGGTCTGTGCGGCTTGCGTCATGGCCAGATCACGATAAACAACGAGACATTGCCGACTTTGAGCTGCAAGTGCTCACCTCTTGACTATGGGTCTAAATGGCCCACGGTCAATGGGGCTTTGCAGAGGCAGGCAGCAAGAAGCCGATGGGGAACGGCGCCGGAGACCCGAGGGATCGGGACCTGAGGCGACCGCCCTACCGGCTGCGCCATTCAGTTAGATTGTCAAAGAGCATTCCCGCGAGCAGAGGCTCGACCGGATTCCGTAAAATTCCGATTTTTTCCGGAAAGGTGTGCCATCGCGGAGTGTCCCCCCAAAGAAAGACGTCGGCGGAAATTTACCAGTTTGTCCCTCACTCTCACCGAGGCTGGTTCCGCACGCGGCGAGAGACTTCGTCTCCGCGGCCCAAGGGAGAGGGAGAGCGGTCGCCAGCGAATGGCTCTTGTGAAAAATCGGCGGACGCCGATTTTGATCGTCGTAAGTCGTTGGTATAGCGTGATCGGATCGGTAATAAATCGGCGCGTTCGCCGATTATGTATAGTATTTAAAAATTTGTCGCCAGGGAGACCGGGGCGAGCAGAAGATACCAGTTTGTCCCTCATCCTAACCGTCTCCCCGAGGGAGAAGGATGGCGGCCGGGAGGCGCGAGAGAACGAAGAACCGAACTGTCCCTCACCCTGTCCCTCTCCCTCAAGGAGAGGGGACGAGCCGCGGTTGGCAAAATGCGACCACTTTTGGGAGGTAAAGTTGTAAGTTGTTGATGGTAAGGCCATTGAAATTTTAGTTTTGAAATTTGGTCGCATTTTGGACGCATAATGGTCGCATTTTCCAGGCCGGATGTGAAAGCGCCGGGCATGAGTGGCTGCGGTGGACAAAGCAGGGCGGTGGCTCGGGGTGGAGCCTGGAACGTGGCGGGTATTGTCCTTCATCGGGTTACCCTTTCCTCGGCTGGTCACGGCTGTTTGACGGTGGTCAGCTTTGGCTAATGTAGACCCTGTATGTATAGCATACATTAGTGCCGGACGCAAAGGGAAATGTGGGGAATTTTTGAAACGTAATGGAATCGATTGCGGCATAGTCGACGCCGATCCTGCGCAGTATTATTATACCGAGAGTGGACCTCAAGCTGGGTAGGATGACCACGTGCCAGCCCTGATAAACAAATTCGAAGTTCCCATATTCCGGCGCCGGTTGATCTTTGTATTAGTTGTTCAGGACCGCCCCTTTACCGAGGACCCCTTTCCTGCCCTCGCGGCGACATTCCGCGCGCGTCTGTGGGGAGAAATGGTCGCCTGGGGAAGCGCGGCGGACGGCCGCAGTCCGATCTCGCGGCGGTAGCGACAGCCACATTGCGCTCCCGGCGGTCGATCAATCCCGCGCGATAGAAGTCCCAGGCCCGATCGATAACACAGCGGACGTACTCCGAATGGTTACGCCAATTGCCATCGCACGGACAGAGTTGAGCGATGCTGCAACCCTGCGCGTTCACCACCGTTCCCGTCGGAGTGTTCGGGCACTCGTCGCGGGCGTCTGGCACACCATCGCGATCGTTATCGGTGATTGGCGCGGCACCGGTGCGCCTCAGATCCCGCTGGAACATGGGCCAGGGATCCTGCCCGAGACCCGCGTTCGCGCGGATAGCGTAAAACTGCCCGTCTGCCGTTCCGACGTAGAGAATCCCCTCCGGCGTCAAAGTCGATGGAGCGAATCCCCCGCGAGTGGTGAACGACCACAGTCGAGAGCCGGTCGGGCTCAGCGCATAGAATCCCAAGCCCGAACCGGAGTAAACATTCCCTTGTGAATCTACCGTTGGCGAAGTGGAAGCCGCGGCGAAATTGCCACCTGATGCAAACGCCCATTTTGTCGAGCCGTCAGGATTGAAGGCATAGACTCTTAAGTCGTGATCGCTGCGAAAGAAAATAGTGCCATCGGCACCGATCACCGGCGACGACGCGCCCTGGGAGAATCGCGGGCCAATTTGTGTCTCCCATCTTTTTGTGCCATCGGGCGTGAAGGCGAAAAGCTTGCTCGGGAAAATCGATCCGACGACGTAAACCGTGCCGTCTCCTCCGATGGCAGAAGAGATGTTATAGCCCTGCATTGAAACGTACCATCGTCTGGTTCCATCGGGATTAACGGCGTAAAAGCCATCGTTGTACGACCCGAAATAAATTGTTCCATCCGTGCCAACGACCGGCGCATAGACTTCTGCGAAAGCGCCGTCGGGGACAAACTTCCATTTGAGACTGCCGTCGGGTCGAAAGGCATACAGCCCCTTGTTGGGATGACCTGTGCCGACGTAAATAATGCCATCGTGGCCGATCGCTGGCGGAGAAACGTTATAAAACCAGATCAGGTCCGGGAATGTGTATGTCCAGCGAAGTGTGCCGTCTGGATTGAAGGCTCTGAACATCATGTCGCCCGTGACGTAAATCGTGCCGTCGGCAGCGACGGCAGGCGAACAGCCAGTCCCGCCCAGGTTCCTTTCCCACTTCTTCGCACCGCCGGGCGTCAGGGCGTAAAGCGTTGAGGAAGGATTACCACCCGTGACATAAACCGTGCCATCTGCTCCCACTACGGGTCCCGTATAGACGGCGCCCCCTTCAAATTGCCACAAGATCGTTCCCGGCGGTGAATTGTTTGTGGGGGCAGGTGCGTTTTCCACTGGCACCGCGGCCGACGACATGATCGCGCGTGCGAACAGACAAATAATCAACCATTGGGAGAAGTTCGAAAATTCGTTCATACCAGCTTTATGCCCTTCGGTCTCCAACGCATTGCGGACAGGGTTTTTTGTGAGACAGACAACCGACACCCCCGGGAACACGCCTGACGATCAACGGTAATTCCTTCTTATGATATTAAACAACTAAAAACACTGCGTCCTGTTCCTCTTGCTCACACCGCGAAAATATCGAAGGTGTCGTTAATTGAAGATCCGAGTGCATCGCCCGTTGAATGACTTTAGTTTGCGAACCTAATGGTGCGGTCATCGCTGCCGGTGACGAGGATGGTCAACGCAGCCTACGGAGTTTGACGACTAGTGCCAGCAACGTATTATCGATGTCATGCAGCAGGGGCCAAGCCTCCAGTGAAAACCTGCATGTTTACGCGCCGATGCCTCAAAGCGTGCAGAACAAAAAGGTGAATGAGGCTTACGAGCGATTACTGAGGTCGGACGTGAAATACCGCTTCTCAATAGACATGGCTTCGCTGAAGTCGGAAAGCGCAGAGCACGAGCGCGCCAGAGCAAGTGAACGGCAGGTTGCCGCCGCAGGAATAGGGTAACGCGTCGCGGCAGGCCCAAGCGAAATATTTCTGGATTGTCTGGCGTGAATATGTCAGAGCGCAACAGAGATTTGTTAGGTCGGCTGTAAATCAAAAGACTCCACCGGCGCTCTCCTTCCAAATCTTGTAGCCCTCCAACTCATCGGGGGTGACTGTGGTCTTAATGATAAGGACGGGCTGCCACTCGAGGAAGCCAGCCTCGCGCATCGGAATATGCCCCATGCCGAAGCCATCAGGGTCACCCGCCTGGCCAAGCGACAAACTGCCAACGTCAACGGTCGTTGGTCGCGTCTGGAACTTCTGCTTGTAGACTCGGACGTGGCAGACACCGTCTTCACGTGCCAATAGCTTGACGATCCTGTAACCGCCCTTGCTATCAGCGGTGGAATAGATGCCGCCGACCTGAAACGAAGCCGATGGCTTTCGACAAGCAACGATTACGAAGGTAACGGCGAGAAGTATCAGCGCTGCGATGATGAATTTGCTCATGGCGTGCAAGAGACGCCTAACGACCCAGGCTCAGCGACCCGGCGCACGGGACGCACCGATTGCAATCACGACGCTCCTGCCGGATTCGCTGCAGCGCTCGGTTAGGTGTCATTTCGGTGGATATTCACTCCAAAAAAAAACGCCGGGCTGCCAAGCCCGCGCGTTGGAACGGTAGCTGACAAAATTGCTCGGGCCAATCTCGAAACCGCAGTGGCCGATCATGCCACCGCCCCACATCAGGTACACACTGGCCGGCGAATTGGTGTGCGCCTCCTGAATCTGAATGTAGGGAGCGTTTCGATAAAGACCGAGAAGCTGTGCCGGGAAATTCGTGCCCAACTGAGAAACCCTCGGCGTCGGGTTTGTGGGCGATGTGGCGAGCAAGCCGGTCGCCCACGCCTGAAGCTGAGTGCCGGTAATCACGCGCTTGGCGTTGCGTTCCAAATTGTCGAACGACCTAAACACCTTCTGAGTCGGCCAAATGAAAATGAAGTAGAGCGCGGCCAAGATACCGACAATGAAGATGACTTGAAGAGCGCGCATGACACCTAACAGATAGTCTGCCTCATAATTGACGCATAGTTCTGGCCGTTAAGCGACGGGTTAATCCGATTGGTGCCCGTCCGAAAGAACCTGCAGCGTTTGGTTAGGCCCTTTTCTCATTGTATTAGTCGGCGCTTTTCCCATGCTCGCAGAATCCAACCAGTTCGTCGAGATTGCGCCAACCATAAGCACCGTGGAACTCCCCAGTGCGAGCGATGATACGTTCGCCGCCCATCGCCTCATAAAAACCGTTCGATGGGTTTTTCGCGTCGCCAAACAAAAGCATGGATGACACTCCGCGTTCCAGGAAACGTCGCGCCACGTCACAAAGCAAACGCCGGCCGAGACCCATTCGGTGGTAGCGCCGCAGGAGGTAAATCTTATTGAGCTCCCCTTGAAAACCGGGCACGCCGCCATCGTGCGGCTTTCCTTTGGCAAACCCGACCAACTCCCCGCATTCATTTTCGATTACCACACCGAACCAACTGCCGTCCGATTCTTTGAACGCGCTGCGCCACTGGTGCTCTCTCAACTCATAGCTCGGGCCGTCGTTGTTCACCGTATGCGTTTCGTTGAAGGTTGCTACGTGCAAAGCGGCGACTACCGGCACATCGGCCTCGGTCATCTCTCGCAGCGTAAATGGCATGGCGGAATCAAGCGGCCTTAACAGAGAATCCGCCTCATATTAGACGCGTAGTTCGGTTTATTGTGCGAGGGGTCAAGACGATTGCCTCAGCCAGTACGTGGGGACCTGACGCGCGTCCGGAAGGACCTGCAGCGCACGGTCAGGCGGTGTTCTTCGCTATTTCTTTGGAGCCCATTGTTTCAGAAAAGTCATCACTTTCTTCGGATCATGATGATCTCCCTCCTCCAGCTTCGCCGTGTCCTGCGTGGCGAGCTGCTTGCCGTCCGAGTCCAAAATCACAATCGCCGGCAGCCCGAAGCGCGTCGGATTCCCATACTTCGTATCAACCTCTTTGTTGTGTTCTTTATTCACGTCAATCAGGACCACGACATAGTGGCTCTTCAATTCTTCCGCGATGCTCTTGTCGGTGTCGAAAAGCTTGTGCAGCCTGTGACACCAGCCGCACCAATTCGCACCAAACTGAAGGAGAACATGCTTCCCCTCCTTTTTGGCGGCGACCAACGCATCGGCAATCTGCTTCACACCATCCGCTGACTCATCGTAAATAGACGGTCGCGTTGTTTTTGGAGCCTCGGCTGTTTGAACCTGCCCTGGCATCGAGGCTGCGAGGGCGAGAACGCAAAGTAACAACGTATTCCGAATGATTTTCAGTTTCATGGTATTGTTCCTTGATTAAGTCTTTGGGATTTGCCGCCTAACAGAAAGTCTGCCTCATATCTGACGCATAGTTCTGCTCATTTTGCGAGGGGTCAAGGCGATTGCGTCAGCGACACCGGGAAACTGGACGACAGGCAATTCACGAACAACCATTCGATATCTGACACGCCGCATCGTCATCTGACGCAGGCAGCTGATTGAAGCAACTGAAGGGCTTCGGCGTTTACCCAGCCTGGGTCCGGAAAGCTCTGACCCCACTCTGCTGGCGTGACGTTGAGGGCCTGGTGCCATCGGGGTGTTTCACACCAATCCAGGAACTTCCTCAGTGACGCGCGGGCTGTGGTGGAGGCACCTCGTTCGAGGAGCCTCCGCGCCATCGAACCCTGGCGCCTGCCATGGCTCACGACGGCGTTGAAGATGGGTGTGTGTCCGCCGAAGCCTTCCGCATCTACGCTTGCCGGCGAGTTCACATCCGCGCCGTGCGCGAGCAGGAAGTCGAAAATCTCTTCTTCATCGAAATCGATCGCGAGATGCAGCAGCGTTGTTCCATCGATCGGCGTCCAGTGCATTCCGGACCGGCCATCCTTTGCGCAACCGAGTTGCGGCGGATAAATCTCCAGCAAACTGAACCGTCGCTCGATCAGTCGCAGATCACGGCGTAGAAAGTCCTTCAGCCGCGCGATGTCGCCGCGATGAAACGCCATCATGGGCGTGTCCGGCA